>Ga0187892_10005349_pt1 | contig 20296 bp, 14 predicted proteins | sample MA1701073metaG_FD_139345 | JGI IMG/M metagenome (GOLD analysis project Ga0187892, IMG submission 139345) | Bio-ooze microbial communities from a basaltic lava cave in the Kipuka Kanohina Cave System on the Island of Hawaii, USA - MA170107-3 metaG ...
CAAGCCGGGTCGTACCGGTTACACACTCCTCGACGGGGTGATCGAAGCGCACCAACGATTCGCACCGGCGACGATTTGCGTGTATATGATCGAGGATCTGCGTGCCATGGACTTGCTGCCCGGTAGCGCTCTCGATCGGCTCTATGGCCTTTCCCCGCGAATCCAGCTCGTATCGACCCCCGACGACCCGGCTTGCGCGCAGTTCCTCTGCTACTGCACGGAGCCGCGCTGCCGTTCGGTGGACCTGTCCGCCCGCGGCTATACCGAGGAACGCATGCTGAACACGGTCGAGCTGCGTTGCGGCCGCAAGCCATCGCTCGACGAGCCCGATGCAGCCAACTGAACAATCCACGGAGCGTGAGATTTCAACGGTGCGGTTCAGCGCCGCCCTGGCCGCTTTAGTAGAATGCGGCGTGGCGCAGTGGTTCATCCGCCATGATCCGAGTCGCGTCGAGGCCAGCGTCGGGCTGATCGCCGGAGCCGTTCTCGCGGGGTGGCTACTCGGACGGCCGCACGTCAACACCGAGGCTCCCAGGGTTCCGGTGGCGAACGGCACGCTTTACTGGGTTGGAATGCTCCTTAGTGCCGCCGGAGTGGGGGCGTATGTCTGGGCGATCCATCTACTGACGACTCAATGGCACTACAACTTTGATTTTGCCGTGCCGCTTGCGATTGCCGCGATAGGCGTGTGGAGCATCGGCCTTGGTCTGCTGTTTCGTACCGACTCGTCCACCCCTTGGACGCGATGGGAAGCAGCATTGTTCGTGATCTTCTTGCTGATCGGCCTGTTCGCCCGCTTCTACCGCTACGACTACTATCCCCCCGAGGGCGTCTGCGCTGTCGAAGAACCGCAATCGGGCCAGTTGACGCATCTGATTCTTCACTCCCATGCCCGCCCATGGGAATTCGTCGGCGATCGCTGGTTGGGCGTGCCATTCTTCTACTACTTCGGTGAGACCCTGTGGTCGCTGCGCATCCCATACACCATCGTCAGCTGGCTCACGCTGATCCCGTTCTATCTGCTCGTACGTCTGCTCGTTTCCCGGCCCGCGGCGCTGTTTTCCTTGGCTCTGTTCGCTCTCAGCAGCTGGCACCTCATGTATGCACGCCTGGCGCACAACATCTTTCCAACCACACTCATCGCCGTTCTGGTGATGTACCTCTGCATGCAGGCGCATCGCAGTCGCGGGCTCGGGACCTATCCCTGGATCGGATTCTTGTGCGCCTACACGCTCTACACCTATGCCGGTTACCGCGGCACACCGGTCTTCGCCGCGCTGTTCTTGGGTTTGAGCTTTCTCATTCATGTGCGCGATTGGCGACGCGCACAGAATCCCGAGCAAGCGGCCGGCGCACGCCGCATCTTGCGACTCCAGATCGCCGGCTTCCTCGTTGCCATCGCCGCATTCATCGGACCGATCATCGCGCTGCAGCCGCGACTCGCGGGCGAGAACCGCGGGCACTTCTTCGAAGCCGCAAATCGGTCGATCATCAACAGCGAGTACTATTCTTCGGACGTCGACCTCTTCCTGCCGCGGCTGCGTGACCGCGTCATCATGACGGCCAGGCTCTTCAACCACCTCGGCGACGGGTCGGAAACCTTCAACCTGCCGGGTGAGCCGATGCTCGATCCGGTGACCGGCACGCTCTTCGCCGTCGCGCTGGCGTATTGTGTCCTCTGGGGAGTTTCTCGCTGGCAGGGGTACTTCGCATTCGTCTTTCTGGCGTTATTGATCTTCGGTGCTGTCGTCGTCGGCAACTTCGACCCTCGCCGGTTACAGGGGATCATCCCGCCTATTTTCGTGCTGATCGCCTTTACCGCTGATCGCTTTGCACAGGCGACGCGAGCGCGCCTCGGTCGTGCCGCACCGATTGCGCTGTTGGCTCTTACTGCCGCCGTGACCGGCTATACGTACTACCTGAACTGGGATCTGTTCTTCGTCCGCACGATCAACGATCCGCGCGTGCGGATGGCATTCCAGAACCGCTACACCGTCGCCGTCCGGTATCTAAAGAGTCTTCCCGACGGCGCCTACATGCTGTTCGTGTCCGACGTCCCCTACTTCTTTCGGCCGAGCGACCTCGAGTTCATGCGCGGCCACCGGATTCCCGGCATGGTAACCGCGGATCTTATGCCGCTCTTCCACGGCGAACACGGACCCTGGTCGGACCACGACCTATACGTCCTGATGCAGGAACCGTTCGAGCACGAGGCGATCGGCAAGCTCCTGCAGGCGCGCTTTCCTGGGGCGGAGTGCATCGATGCAACACACCCCGACCGGCCGGCGCAATCGATGACCGGCTGCAAGATTCCGCATCCGGAGCAGGGCTCGCTCGTCGGCGGAATCCGCGCGCGTTACTTTCGCGCCGACGCCGCCGAGCCATTTGTGGACCGCCTCGAACCCGCAATCACCTATGCCTTTCTGCCGAAGCCGTGCGGCTTCCCCGACATCCTCGGCAAACCACCCTGTCGAGCCGTCTGGGACGGCAGCCTCGAGGTAGCGCAGAACGGCACGTATTTCTTCCAGGCGGAGTCGCGCAACGGCAAGACACAGATCACCATCGACGGCGAGCTCCTTCAACCGTCAATGAATCTGAGCGCCGGAGCGCACCGCGTCCATGGCGAAGCCAGCTACACCTCCGCCCAGGATGAAGCTCAGGATGGCGGCACGCGCTTGCTCTGGCGCCGCTCGTCGAACGATCCGTGGCAGCTGGTACCCTTCGGCACCATGTCGGACAAGTCAGACAGGTCCGACGTCCGCAGTTGATTTGACAGGTTCTCGGGCTAACCTTACAAGTTTGCAAAGGAAGCTGGGCACGCGTTGTGATCTCCGTCGGGGTAGTTGGACTGGGCTATTGGGGACCGAACCTGGTCCGCAACCTGAACACGTGTCAGGACACGCGCCTCGCCTGGCTTTGCGACGCCAAACCGGAGCGTTTGCGAGCGATCGGCGATCAGTATCCGGCGGCAGCGCGCACGGGTGATTTCAACGAGCTGCTCGCCGACCCGAAGGTGGATGCGATCGTCATTGCGACACCGGTCGGGACGCATCATGCGCTCGCCAAAGCGGCGCTCAGTCGGGGCAAACACGTTCTGATCGAAAAGCCGCTGGCGGCTTCGGTTGCCGAAGCGGAGGACCTCGCGGCGTTGGCCGACAAGGTCGACCGCCTGTTACTGGTGGACCACGTCTTCGTCTACAGCCCCTCGGTACGCAAGATGTCCGAGCTCATCCGCAGCGGCGAGGTCGGCGACATCCTGTTCATCGACTCGGTACGTATCAACCTCGGGATCTTTCAGCACGATATCAACGTCATCTGGGATCTGGCGCCGCACGACCTTTCGATCATCGACTATCTCATCGGCCGCGGCCCGCGCAGCGTCGTCGCTGCTGGCGCCAGCCATGCCAACAACCGCCGCGAAGATGTCGCCTACCTGCATCTCGACTATGGCGACAATCTGCTGGCTTCGGTACACGTCAATTGGCTATCGCCGGTGAAAGTACGTCATTTTCTGATCGGCGGCAGTCGCCGCAGCATGCTGTACAACGAGCTCGACATCTCCGAACGGGTGAAGGTGTACGACCGCGGCATCGACGTTTCGGAAGACCCCGAAGATATCCGCCAAACGATGGTCTCGTATCGTTCCGGCGACGTCCTCGCGCCGCGGCTCGACTCGGCCGAGCCGCTGGGTTTTCTGGTGCGCCACTTTGCCGATTGTATCGAGAACGGTGCACAACCGATCTCCGGTGCCGAGCAGGGGTTGCGGATCGTTCGCGTTCTCGAGGGCGCCACCCGCTCTCTCGCTGCCGGTGGCGCGCGTATCGACCTTTGACCGATGGAGTCCTTCAATCGCATCGCTCCCGACGTCCGCCTCGGCCAGGACGTGTACCTGGCCTGCTACCTCAACCTTTACGGCTGCACGATCGGCGACAACACTCGCATCGGGGCCTACGTCGAGATCCAGAAGAACGCGGTGATCGGTGCGCGCTGCAAGATTCAGAGTCACTCATTTATCTGTGAAGGCGTAACCATCGAGGACGAGGTTTTCATTGGTCATAACGTGTGCTTCACCAACGATGCTTTTCCGCGTGCCTGCCGCGTCGACGGCGCGCTGCAATCCGACGCCGATTGGTCGGTGATCCCGACGCGGGTCTGCCGCCGCGCCAGTATCGGCTCCGGGGCCGTCGTGCTGGCCGGCATCACCATCGGCGAGGGAGCTATCGTCGGTGCTGGGGCGGTAGTCACGAAGGACGTTCCAGCTCGCATGATCGTCGCCGGCAACCCAGCGCGCGTCGTACGCTCACTACGAGAGGGAGAGGCTCCTTGAACATCGGTGGCTCAAACATCCTCGTCACCGGCGGCTGTGGCTTGATCGGCTCGACGACCATCGATCTCTTGCTGCGCGAGCATTCGCCACGGCGGATCGTCATTCTCGACAATCTCGTCCGCGGCACGCTCGCCAACGTCGAAGACGCGCTGAAGGACCCACGCGTATCGCTCTTGCGCGGCGACATCTGCGATTTCGAAACGACGCGTGCCGCGATCGAGGGAATGGACGCCGTGATCCACATGGCGACGCTGCGCATCACCGCCTGCGCCGAAGATCCGCGCGCCGCCTTCGACGTGATGTGCCTGGGGTCGTTCAATGTCGTCGAAGCGGCTCGGTTCGCCGGCGTCAAGAAAATCGTCGCGGCGTCATCGGCTTCCGTCTACGGCCTCGCCGAAACCTTCCCGACGACCGAGGAACACCACCCGTACAACAACCGCACCTGGTACGGCGCCACCAAGGTCATGCTCGAAGGGCTGCTACGGTCGTTTAACGACATGTACGCGCTGCCCTATGTCGCCTTGCGCTACTTCAACGTGTACGGGCCGCGCATGGATGTGTTCGGCAAGTACACCGAGGTCTTGATCCGTTGGATGGAGCGTATCGAAGCGGGCCAAGCGCCGCTGATCTTCGGCGACGGTTCGCAAACGATGGACTTTGTATTCGTGGAAGATGTCGCGCGCGCCAATATCCACGCGCTCAAGGCCGACACGGCGGATCGCGTCTACAACGTCGGGTCGGGCAGTGAAACGTCACTGCTCGAGCTGCTGCAGCTGCTGTTGCGTGTCATGGGACGCGAGGATCTCGCACCGGTCTTCGAGCCACCGCGCAGCGTCAATCCCGTTCCGCGCCGGCTCGCCGATATCGGCGCCGCCGAACGCGACCTCGGCTTCAAAACGACCGTCGGCCTGGAGGAGGGCCTCCGTCGTCTGGTCGCATGGCGCAACCAACAAATGGCTGCGAGCAAATCATGACAGCTCCACGTATTCCGATCATGCGGCCGATCATGGGCGAACCCGAGTGGCGCGCCGTGAAGGAAGTGATCGAGTCGGGTTGGGTAACCCAGGGACCGAAGGTCGCGGAGTTCGAACACGCGATGGCGACGCTCTGCGGCACACGCCACGCCGTTGCGCTGTCGTCCTGTACAACGGCGCTGCACCTCGCCCTCGTCTGCGCCGGCGTCGGCGCCGGCGATGAGGTCGTCGTGCCCTCGATGTCCTACATCGCCACCGCCAACGTCGTCGTCCATGCGGGCGGTCGACCGGTCTTTGCCGAAGTCGAACCGGACACCTTCAATCTCGACCTCGAAGACGTTCGGCGACGTATCACGCCGCGCACCAAGGCGATTCTGCTGGTACACCAGCTGGGCTTGCCGGCTCATATCGAAGCTTTCCACGCTCTCGGCGACAAGCACGGGTTGACGATCATCGAGGACGCCGCGTGCGCCATCGGCAGCCGCTACCGCGGCCGACCGATCGGCGGCCACAGCGAAATGGTGGCGTTCTCGTTCCACCCCCGCAAGGTGGTGACGACCGGCGATGGGGGCATGATTACGACCGACTCAGACGCCCATGCTGAACGCCTGCGACTCCTGCGTCATCACGGAATGAGCGTCGCGGATACCGTGCGCCACGGCTCCACGCGCGTCATGCGAGAAGAGTACAACGAAGTCGGATACAACTACCGGATGACCGACATCCAGGCCGCGGTTGGCATCGAGCAACTCAAGCGGTTGGCGGAGATGGTCGAACGGCGGCAGTTGGTCGCTCGCCGCTACGACGCCGCCCTCGCTGGTCACGACCGCATCTCGACGCCGCGTGTCCCTGAAGGCGTCGAATGGAACGTCCAGTCGTACGCCGTCCGTCTCCGAGGTTTCGACGCCGAGAAACGCGACGCCGTCATGCAACTGTTGCTCGACAATGGGATCGCCAGCCGTCCGGGGGTCATGGTCGCACATCGCGAACCGGCCTATGCGCGCAAACAACCGATCCAACTGCCGGTGTCCGAAGCCGCGAGCGATTGCTCACTCATTCTGCCGCTCTACCACGACCTGACGGAGAAGGAGCAAAGCGAAGTCGTCGATGAGCTGCGGCGCGCCGTCGACGCAATTGGTAAGGGACTCATCCCGTCTGCTCCCTCCCGCGACGGGAAGGGCGGAAGCTGCTGACGGCGTCGGTGGCAAACACGGCGTACATTGTCGGCGCCGGTCCGCAAGGACGCATCCTGTCGGAAATCTGGCAGGCTCAGCAGCCCGGGATCGACCTCCACTTCCTCGACGACAACGCCAGCCTGCACGGCACCCGCCTCCTCGGAGTGCCCATCGACGGCCCGGTCGACAAATTGCGCTCGGTCGATCTGAAGAATGCCGCGGTCGTGCTCGGGATCGGCGACAACTATCGGCGTCTCGAGGTTGCTTCGAACCTCGACAAACTCGGCGTCCGCTGGGCAACGGTCGTCCATCCATCGGCTGTCGTCATGCGCTCCGCGACCATCGGCGAGGGCTCCGTCGTTTTCGCGCAAGCGTTGGTTCACACCAACGCCCAGGTCGGCCGTCACGTCATCATCAACAGCGGCGCGCTCGTCGAACACGACGCCGTTGTCGGCGACGGCGCGTCGCTGAGTCCGGGGGTATCGATGGCCGGCCGCGTACACATCGGCCGCGCCTCATTCATCTCGACGGGCGCTGCGATCGCGCCGCGCATCTCGATCGGAGCCGGAACGATCGTCGGTGCGGGCGCCGTCGTGGTGAGCGACTTGCCGGACGGTGTGCTGGCATACGGCGTGCCGGCGCGGGTGATCAGGAAGCTGGAGGGCGCGGGTGATTTCCGCAGAGTGCTTTGAGAAGACAGTATCTAGTATCTCGTATCTGGTATCTAGTCGGAGAACGATCCGGCGAGATGCTGGATACGAGATACTAGATACCCGCTTCGGGTTTTCTCAATGACCCGCTTCCCCGACCTTTCGCTGTCCGTGATTCTACCGGTCTACAATGAGGCGGCGTCAGTCGACCGGGCTGTTCGCCGCTCAGTCGATTCCTTGCGACAGATAGTGGGGCGCTTCGAAGTTCTGTTGATCAACGATTGCAGCACGGACAAAACCGGCGCCGTTGCCGAAGCTGTGGCGCGCGACTTTCCGGAGGTACGCGTCGTCCACAACCCGCGCAACCTGCGGCAGGGAGGCTGTCTGAAGATGGCCTTTCCGTTGGCGCGCTACGATCTGGTGACTCACAACGCCATCGACTATCCATTCGACTTCGACGATCTGCCGGCTGTCCTCGAGCAGTTTCCCGCCGCCGATGTTGTCGTCGTCACGCGACGGTCCTATCCCGGTGTCACCGCCGGGCGTCGTTTCGTCTCATGGACCAATCGGACGTTGATCCGTACCCTGTTCGGATTGAACATATCCGACTATAATTTCGTTCAGGTGTTCAAACGGACATTCTTGATGAATGACGCGAGTTTCTCCGCCGGCACGGCCTTCATTACGGTCGAACGCATCCTGCGCGCGCATCATGCGGGTGGCCGCGTCGTTGCCGTCGAAGCCGAGTACCACCGCCGGCACACCGGCGCTTCGAGCTCGGGAAACTGGCGCACGGTGCGCGACTCGCTGCGCGACATCGCACGCTTGTGGGTCGAGCTGCGCATCGGCAGTGGACGTCGAAGCGCACGCACCATCAAGGAGGGGGTGGATTCGTGAAAGCCGACCTGTTCGCCGACCAGATTCCGTTCCTCAAACCCTGGCTCGGTGAAGAAGAAGCCGAAGCAGCCCGTGAAGTGATCCTTTCAGGATGGGTGAGCCTGGGCCCCAAAGTCGCCGCGTTCGAACGGGCCCTAGCCGAGCTCGTCGGCGCCGGAGAAGGTGTGGCGACAACGGCGGCGACGACGGCTTTACATCTGGGCATGATCGTCGCCGGCGTGCAGCCGGGAGATGAGATCCTTTGTCCCTCCTTTACGTGCATGGCAACGATCAACGCCGTCCTGCTCGCCGGCGGCAAGCCGCGCTTCGCCGATATCGATCGACGCACGTACAATCTCGAGCCGGCCGCCGCCGAAGCGCGCCTGACTTCGCAGACGCGCGCCATCATGCTCGTCGACCAGATCGGCTTGCCGGCGCCGTACGACGAATTCGCCGATCTCTGCCAGAGACGCGGACTGATTCTCATCGAAGATTCGGCAACCGCTCTCGGTGGCCGCTACAAGAACAAGTCGTTGGGCGGGTTGGGCGCACCGGCTTCATTCAGCTTCCACCCGCGCAAGATGATCACCACCGGCGAAGGCGGCATGCTGATGCTCAACGACCCCGAGTGGGCCGAGCGCGCTCGCGTCCTGCGATCCACCGGCGCATCGGTCTCCGATCTCGTGCGTCACCAGGCCAAGGGCACGATTCTGCAAGAGTACCACGAGTCGGGATTCAACTACCGGATGACCGACATACAAGCCGCCGTCGGCCTCGTGCAGTTGAAAAAGCTCCCCGAGATGCTGGCACAGCGGCGGCGCCAAGCTGGCTTTTACGATGCGGCGTTGTCAGAGCTCGACGAGCTCGACCCACCGTATGTACCCGAGTACGCCGAACACGCTTACTCCTCGTACTGCATTCGCGTCCGGCCATCTTGTCCGGTAGACGCGCACACCATCGTCCTGCGCATGGCCGAGCGCGGCATCTCCTGTCGCCATGGCATCCAGCCGCTGCACACCGAGCCGTTCTTTCGCGAAACCATGGCCAACTTGCACCTCGAAGAGACCGAAGCGGCGGCGCGTGAGACCCTGTTTCTGCCGATCTTCCCCGGCTTGACGGAAACGCAACAGCTGGCCGTCGTTCACGGACTGAAGGAAAGCGTCGCGCGCTGAAACCTTCGGCGGCCGCCAACCGAACGATCGAACTTCCCCCGCCTACTCGAGCCACCCCACCCAAGCGCGTCCAGTCATGAACGTCCTCTTCCTCCTGCTGACCGCCGCCATCATCATCCTCTACATTCACACACTCTGGCGGCTGCTGCGCTCGGAGTCGCCTTTCGCCCTGTCCGTGGTCACCGCCCTATCGGCGCTGGCTCTGCTGCTGCGACTGGTCGAGTGGAGCAGATATCCGGGGGGGCTCAATGACGACGAGGTGACCGTCCTATTGCACGCAATAAAGGCACTCAAGGCCGGAGCGCTGTTTAGTGAAGGCCCGTCAGGTCTGCCCGGGCTGATTCCCATTCTCTTTCAGGCGCAACTGGTGCCGTTGATCGGTGGCGGCCGTTGGGCGATCCGCCTCTACTCGGTCATCGGGAGCGTCCTGTCTGTTGCCGCTACCTTCGCCGTAGCACGCGGCATGCGCATGCGTCCGATCTCCAGTCTGGCTGCGGCGGCGTTTGTCGCTGTCCTTCCCTGGTCGTTGCTGTACGGCCGCATTTCGCAGGGAGGAGAGGTGCTGTTCAATCAGCTCCTGTTGCTGGCAGCGCTCGCCAGGCTGATCTGGAGAGACGGCGATTGGCGTGAGATTCCAGCCGGCGCCGCCGGCCTGTGCTTGTTGTTCTATGACTACTTCAGCGGCCGTTCGATGCTGGCAATGCCGTTCGTCGGCGCTGTCCTGGCACGCGGCCGGAATCGCCTGTGGTGTCTGGTCATTGCGATTATCGCGCTTGCCGGGTTCGCGCCACAAGCGATGCAGGGCCATCGCTACGCCATGGTCGGACTCAGTATGCTCCAGGTGCACGAAGACTACGGGGCACATCCGCTGGCGATTCTGTGGGCGAAGCTGCTCGCCAGTCTCGCGGCTCTGGCGTATCCCGTCGGAGGGATTGGATGGATGACGGTCCGAGCTGGCGCGCAGCACCCGTGGCTGATTCTCGGGCTCGCGATACTCGGGCTGCTTACCGGTTTTCGGCGCGCGCTGTTTCTCGGAGCCGGCTTCGCCGTCGGGTTGATGCCGAACGTCGTTGCCCACGGCGATCTAGTCGCGAGCACACACCGGATGCATGCGGCTTACGTATTCATCGCCTTGGCCGCCGGAGCGAGCTTCGATCTGATTCCCTGGCGATCACTCCGCGCGCTGTTGGCTACAGTGGTCGTCTGTTTCGTAAGCCTTTGGAGCGTCACCTATTATTTCTCGCAGGACTATTGGTACGAAGAATCGCAATGGATGTTCGAATACGAATCGACGGACCTGGCGGAGTCGATTCCGAACGATGCGCCGCGCATCTTCGAAGCCGATCTCGGCAACTACATCGCCATACGCACCGACCTCGAACCTCGGATCAAGTCCTTCGCCGTCGACAACCAGTTCATCGATGGGCCGGGAGTCTACGCGTTCAGCGCGCGGCTCGCGACACTGCGTCCTTTCTACGAAACGTTGCTGCCGCCGAAAGCCATCAAGTCATACGGCCGAGCCTTCGCGATCAGCGTCGGCCCCTGGGACAATAAGTGGCTGCGGCAACACGGGTGGTCCTATCAAGTCACCTGCGATCAAGTGACACGCAAGGGACAGGTCATCGTCCTGTTTCAGTATTTCTACACGTTCGCCGGCTTCAACTGCGATCATTCGGTCGAACATCTGTGGAAAGGTCGGTGGCTCGGACCCCCGACAACGCTGCGGCTCTGGTATGGTGAAGGGTCGGTCTCCGTAACGACTTCACCCAGCGAAACGACATCGTCTAGCGGCAAGCCATCATTGGACTTCAGTGTCGAGACAGGCGCCGAGGTGACCATTCGCATGGTCGGCGCAACCCACACCCTGGCCACACTCTACGTCGTGACCCCGCGGCAGGAACGCCTGCCGTACTGGGAGTGGGTTGAACCGCTTGACCTGGGTTAGCGTTTCGCAGCAGGTGCGCCAGCGCCCTCCAACGGTGCAGGAGTATACGGAACGAAGGCGTCCCACGCTCCGCCCGGTGTGCGCCACGATACTAGCGACGAACGGTCTCCCGGTGGGCAGTGCGGTCGAGAAGGTTCTGCCGGGTCTTTCGGGAGAGCACACCATTCTCGTGCGCCGTTGGCGTGGTACAGAGACGGCGCGGCTGGACTGGTCTCTGCGACTGAGCGAGCGATTGTCGATGTACACCGAGCCTCGAGGATCCACTCGGAAACGATACGGCCCCGGCAGTGGAATCCAAACCAGCCCGCTTCCGATCGTCATCGCTGCCGCACGCCGACGTCCGCCAGGCCGCTGATTCTGTAACGCCTCAACCGGCTGCACGACCGCGGCGTCGGTCAGGATGTTTAGCCCACGCCGCTCGTTGATCAGCGACTCCGCCAGATCGAACCACTGAAACGACGGCGCAACGAGCGCATTTTCTTGCAGAGTCCCCTTCCGAGCGCCCGGGTAGTAGTGGCTGACCATCGACGCCAACGCGGTTTGGTCTTGCATCACCAGAAGGAGCGCGTTCCCGCGATGTGTTGGCGGTAGCGGCACGATGTTGGCGTCGTCGGCCAGACTCGTGACTGTACGCTCAACGTCGAGTCGCACCATGCAATGAGACAACGCCCCAGACGCGTCCATCGGCTGAATCCCCGCAACGTAGATGCGTACCGGCAATGGTACGCCCTCGAGGAGAGTGCAAACGGCGGCGATCGGGTTGTATGCTGAAGAGGTCTGCCAAAAGACGAACATCGAGTGCCAGCCGCGGTACAACGTGATCGACAGACCTGCGAGGAGAATCGGCATCACCAGCATGTCGGCTCGGCGCGGCAAACAGCGAAACGCAAGACCGCGAAAACGACCAATGACGAGGGCGATCACCACACAGAGGGCCGGTAGTATCCCCACCAGACGTGGAATGCTCGGCGGATGCCAGGTCATCATGCCGCCGACGACCAAGGTCCCGCCGATCCACGCGAGCAACACCAGATGTCGGGGGTCGCGCCATTCCCAGATCACCCACAGAATGCCGGTCAGAAAGATGGCCGAAGGTATGAAATCGAGCAGCGCCCAGGCTGACGGAAGGCTGATCAACGAATAAAGGGTGCCAACCACGTGGCCGAATATGTAGCTACGCACACCAGCGATGTCGCCGCGGGTGTATGCGGTAGTCAGGAGAAAAAAATCGCTGCGATCTGCTGTCGACGCATAGAAGCGCTCCCAGTCCCACCAGGTTGCGTAGATCAGCGGTCCAAGAGAAAGGATGAAGGCAAGCACACCATGAAAGCAGGCAAGTGCATGTCGGCGTACGAACCCAGGTACGCCGATGACGAAAAACACCAACGGTAAGGCGACCAGCGCCGGGAACAGCTTTGCCGCGTGGTACGTATGGAATCCAAATCCCACCGCGTACCCCAAGCCCACCCAATCGATCGGCCGACGTTCGTCCAATACGCGCGCAAACGCGGCCAACACCAAGGCGGCAATGAACACCTGATGGATATTGTTGAGAGCGACGCGGCTGAAATAAATGTGATCGAAGTTGATCGCCAACATCGCCGTCGCCAGCAGCGCCACGACGTTGCCCCACCACCGCTTCGCAAAGAAGAAGAGCGGCAAAAGGCTCAGGACGCCGACGAATGCGTAGGACAGCCGCAGCTGCCACATGCCGGTTCCCAACAAGCGAATGCCGATGTAACCGACCGCGTACGACAGATGCGGGAACACGTTCCAGCCAAGGCCGAACATGTCGGGGAAGCCCAACCGCCACATCTCCTCTGCGTACCGCCCGTGTCTTGCTTCGTCGGCGTCGACGAAACGTGGAACCTCATCCAGAAGCACGAAGCACAGCACTACCGCGATGCCAAGGATGAGAAGCAACGCCATCGCTTCCTCGCCGGGAGACAGACCTGGCCCGGCGTCGGTACGCCAGCGCGCGCCGGCGTCGGCTCGTTTCTCGTCGGCCAACCACGCCCCGGCCGCGAACAGCACGAGACTGCAAGCCCACAGCGTGAACCCGGCAACATGGTTGCCCAGATTCGTAGCCACGGCAGCCGCTCCCGCAGCCAGACCCACGCTCTGCAACGTGAGGCCGACGACACGGACCCTCCTGCCCACGGATGGTGTCGCAAGGCACTGCCGCTCGAGCGTGGTAAACGGACGCCAACGAGAGAGGACCAACGCAACCAACGCTGTGATCGTGGCGGTCCCGGCGATCAACTCGTGCCCTGGAATGGGGATCTCGACCAGCGCAACGACGCTGGCAGCGACCGCAAGCAGCCCGCAGACGAGGCGCAGGTTACGTCGAGCTCGAGGCTCAGCGACTTCCGCTCGCTGAGCGAACGCGACAATGAGAAGCGCGCCTCCGAGTCCCAATTCGAGAATCCACTGCCAAGACGGCACATCGGAGCGAAAATGGTCGCGGTACGCCGCTAGAGCGCATGCGATTCCACCGGTAGCCAGCACGAGTTGCAGCCAGCAGATTCGTCTTTCGCTGCTGCCAACCAACGCCAAAGGAGATGCGCGATCCTCTCGTTCGAGCTCGATAGCCAAACGGCTCACGCAGTCGGCTAGGAATAGCCGTTCAGGACGTCCCGTCCGCACACGCGAAGCAACGCAGCTCCTGTGAGTTGACGATCTCGAACTTCCGCAGCCGCGCGCCGCGCGCCGTCACCAGTGGATCGAAACGATCCATATCGAAGTTGGGTTCGTAGCATACGAATGCACGAGCCTGACAAGCGCGCTCGATCTCGGCATCATCGAACTTGCCGGTCATCGTGACGTTGTCCATCAAGGCATAGACGAATTGAAACAGACCGTCCTTCGCCAGCGGCTCCTTGAGCCCTTCGCGGCTGGTGAACAGGAAGATCTTCTGTTGCGGATGCGTCTGCCGCATCTGTATGAGGCCGTCGAAGATGTTGACGCCGTACATTCCCTGGTGCGGATTCAGGATCGCGCGCAAGTTATTGGCGCCGTACACGACCAGAGCCACCGACGCCACGCCGACAACACCGAGTCGCCACCAGCGCCGCGCCTGTCCCCAGGTGTACACCAGGTAGAACGGCAGGATGGCAAAGAACATCTGCAAGGGGATCAAGTTGTACGAGCGCTTGTGAGAGATGTTGCCGTAGCCCTTGTTGCTCAACGCCATCGACAGGGCATCGAGCAGAAAAAGCAACAGCAGCAAGGGAACTGCCGCCGGAACACGCAGCTTGCGGCGTAACCATGGAACGATGGACAGACACGCGATCGCCAAGCCGACCAGATAGGCGTGCCCGAGAGGCACTTGGAAAAACGGCCCGCTGGCGCCGAGCTTGTCGATGAACGAATCATACGGCGTCAGCAGAATTTCGCGGAAGATCTTCCAGACGTACTCGAAACCGGGAAAGAACTGCTGACGGTCGGGCCCGATGGGGATCGACTGCATCTGGACCATCGCGTTCATGTGTTTGAACTCGATCAGAATCGGCACGGCAATCACGACGACGGAAAGGGCGGCGACGACGACGGCGCCAAGGCGGCGTTGCCAAAGACCGAACGCCGCCAGAAACAATCCGGCCATCGCGATGCCTGCCCACGCTGAGGGTGTGTAGAAGAGCGAGAGCCCCGCCGTGAAACCGGCCAACATCCACGGACCAAGTCGGTCTGGGAATCGCCAGGCCAACGTCACCCAGATCAGCATCGCGAAGTAGAAAATGTGGCTGTCGATCTTGAGATAGCTGACGTAGGTCACCCAGAGCCAGACGTAGTTCATCGTCATCGCCACGATGATGACCGACGCCCAGAGGCTGCCGACGACGCTGCGGAAGTAGGCGTAGACCGCCGCCAACGCCACACACGTAATCATCAGCTGACCGACACGGTGCCAGATGAACTCGGGGCCGAGAAAGTACATCGGCCAGGTGTAGGTGAGCTCCCACAAATACGTGAAGGCGTTGTCGATCCCGTGCACACTCAGAGGGTTCCCGCGCAGGCCGTTCTCCGCCAGGTAGTAGCCGACACCGTAGACGCCGAAAGAATCGCCGGTATAGGCCCAGCGCCAGTTGTCGTAGAACGGTAGCCAGCACGCGGCGAAGAGCGTCAGCAGGACTGCCAGCGGCCGGTATTGCTCCCACCGCGGTCGCACCCCAATGAACGACCCTTGGTTGAACGAGCGCACGAACAGCGCCCAGGCGATCAGCGAGCCTACCCACAAGCCGTCGACGCCTAGATGCTTGTCGCCGAAGTCGAAAGTCGTCACGAACGTGAAGATGCAGAGCGCGACCGCGCCCAGTAGCAACAGGCGGGAAATCCACAACAGGATCCGGTAGGAGCGTCGTGGGACGACTTGTTCGCTGGTCGCTTCCATCAATCTTCGCAGGTTTAGTCGCGCCCGTGCGTTGTGGTCAAGAAGATACCCCGGGAAAGTCGGCTGTGGAGCGGTCCGCGGCTGCGATGAAGCTCAGCCGATGGGGTCGAGCCATGCCGGCGGCGCCGCCGCCAGGGCGCGCGCCACGGCTTGCTCACCTTCTGCAATTGCCTCCCCTGCGCGGTAGAAATCGAGCAGGTTGAAATCCTCCAGCCGCGGCGTGATCAGCAACTCCGGGGGATCGCCCGCCATACGGCTGCGCGTGATACGCATCTGCATGATGTCGAGGCTGTTGGCAATCACCTCGTACACCGAAGGCGGCTGCTCGCGAGCGCCGGCGTCCGCTCGGCGAAATCGTTGCCCGAGGTCGGCAGCCAGCTCGCGCATTCTCGTCTGCATACTGCTGTCGGGCTTGGGCGGCGTCTCGGTAGCAGTGTCGAGCGCCGCGGTAGAGGAATCCTCGACGGTCGAATGTCCGTCGCCGTGAAAGCGACGGGTTAGCAGGACCGTGTTGAGGTCGACGGCAATCACCAGATCGGCACCCATCGCACGACACAGCGAGATCGGCACCGGATTGACCAGGCCGCCGTCGACCAACCAGCGGCCGCCGAGGCTCACCGGGGTCACCAACCCGGGCAATGCAACGGAAGCGCGCAGCGAATCCAGTAGCAATCCGTCTCGCAGCCACACTTCGGATCCGGTTCGCAGATCCGTGGCGACCGCCGCATAGGGGCGCGGGAGCGACTCGATCGCACGGCCGGACAACTGCGCCTCGACGAACTCAAACACTTTACGACCTTTGATGAGTCCCCCGCGCAACGAGAAATCGAAGTAACTCATGACTTGCCGGCGATCGAGGCGACGCGCCCATTCTTCGAAAACCTCGAGCTTGCCGGCGGCGTAAACCGCACCGACCACCGCGCCGATCGAGCTACCGCAAACGATGTCGGCCTCGATCCCTGCTCGTTGCAAGGCGCGAAGGACGCCGATATGGGCCCAGCCTCTGGCCGAGCCGCTGCCAAGCGCAAGGCCGATCCGCCTTTGCTTGATCATGATGACGTAGACTAGCGAAAGTTTTCGCGCACGGACAGCGCACCGTATGCGCTGACGCGTAAGCATCTTCGACCGCGGGCGAGTCTCTATGGATAGACGAAGTCGCCGCGGGATGGTCGCAGTATCAGGGGCTGGCTGACGACCTCACCGTTGACGACGATGCTGAGATCGATCTCCTCAGCCGTATCGTTCAGAATCAGCGAACGTCCCGAGATCTGGAGCGTATGCGTGCCTCCAACCCGGTTCGGCTTGATCACCAGACGCACGTCGCCGCCGTCCGGCGCCAAGGTCAAGCCGCGGTACTTCGCCGCGCTTCGGCGCATCTCCATCGTTCCCGGAGGCACTTCCATGGCCAGCACGGTGCCAACGCTTCCCTCGAGTGAGACGCTGATGCCGTCGGTCGTTCCGTCGAAACCGGGCAATCGCACCATGGCCTTCAACTTCAACTTGCCATCGGGGCCGCCGCTGCCCGGATCGATCTTGGCGCTCTGTACGAGCAAGCCGGCGCCGGGGGTGACGTGGACCCGCACGACACTCGAGCGCCCATGGTTGCCTGCGGCATCGTAGGCGTACGCACGCACCGTGTGCATGCCGGCGGCGAGCCCTTCCGTGTCCCAGGCGATGACGTAGGGAGCGACAGAGGTACTGGCGTACACCTCGCCATCGATGTGTAGGTCAATGCGCGCGATGCCAATGTTGTCGCTGGCAACCACCTCGACGGCGAATACGCCGTCGACGAGATTGCCCTTCGTCGGGCTGACCAGAGTCACCGCCGGCCGGCCTCGGTCGCTTGTGGCCGAACCGCTGGCAAGAGCAGCGTCGAGGTCCAGAAGACCGAAGCCGGATTCGGGATCCCAGCCATTGGGAGCGAGGTCGTCGGCGGAGTCCGTCATACGATCGACCGCCGCCGCCGCGGTCAACTGCGGGTTCGCCGAACGCAACAGCGCGAATCCTCCCGACACCAACGCCGCGGAAGCGGAGGTGCCGGTAACCGAAACATACTCGGGGCTGAAGAAGAGCGTGTAAATGCTCACCCCAGGGGCTGCGAGGGTGATCCACGAACCGTAGTTCGAGAACCACGCCGGATCGTTGCCCGCATCGGTTGCCGCTACGGCAATCACGCCGACGCATGCGGCCGGATACTCGGGCACGCTGTGGGCGTCGTTGCCGGCAGCAGCGACGACCACGACGTCGTGCGCCGTGGCATAGTCGATGGCGGTCTGCAGGATTCCGGAGCCGGACGAGCTGCCGAGACTGAGATTGATCACTCTAGCGCCATTGTCGACCGCGTAGACGATGCCGGCGGCGATGTCGCTGAAGAAGCCGAAGTTGGTTTCGTCCAGCACCTTCACCGGCAGGAGAGTGCTTGCCGGCGCAATTCCTGCGACGCCCATGCCGTTGTGGGCGTTCGCGCCGATGATTCCCGCGATCGCAGTCCCATGCCCGGTATCGTCGGCGGGATCAGCGTCGTCGTTGACGAAGTCCCACCCGGGCAACAAACGGCCGGCAAGCTCCGGGTGGCTGGCATCGACACCGGAATCAAGGACCGCAACGACGATCGACGCACCGTTGGTGATGTCCCAGGCGTCCTGAACGTTGATGCGCTTCGCGCCCCACTGCTGCGGGAACAACGGATCGTTCACAGTCGTCGAGGCCCGGGCGACGCCATCTTCCTCGACGAGTGCGAAATCGCCGCTGGCGCGCAGTTCCTGCGCGACTTGCGCGGCGGCGGCGCGCGGCACCTCGATCACTTCGGTACGGATGGCAGCAATCTCGCGCCGCAGGTGGGCCGTGCGCATCAGATGTTGGCGTCTTTCACGCTTCACACCGGGTCGCGAGCGTACGATCAGTCGAACAGGTGCGTCGTTCGATGATGTCAGCGCTTGCGCCGGCAGCGCGCATGGCAGGTCGCATATCAGTGTCGCAGTGAAGATCAGCATGAAAGGAAGTCGTGCGCGGAGGAAGTAGGATCTGTGCACGGTGACGCTGGCACAGCAATGCACATGCCTCGCATCACGACATCTTCCACGCGCTTGTCTTGGTGGCGCGGACGGATGTGAGCGTCAATGATGTGTTAGGAAGAGCGTGGCTTTGGCGCCCACCCTTGGCCTCAGCCTTGGCCTATGCCTTGGACTTTGGAAGGCTGAGGCATAGGCCAAGGCTGAGGCTTAAGAACGCACCCGGGGGAGGCGTCCCTTCCCCCCCGGGGTGCGTGAGTCCCTAACGACCGTTGCGGCCCTCAGGGATTTTGCGGCTCCCCCCGCCCCAATTTTCGACCGTGACCCGTCGGCGAACTCATACGGACTTTTGCGAAGCTGGCTGCCGCTGACACTTGGCTGACCGTGGGCAAGGGAGCGTTCGTCGGTGGCACCAACGTGACCGTCGGAGTGGGAGAATCGCTCGGCGGCGAGTTCGGAGACGGTCGTCATGGCCGACGCTTGACGACGGGCGGACGCGTGGCCGAAGTGCTCGATCGCAGCCTGAGACGTCCGTGCCGTTGTCATGTCTCGAACCTCTTTAGGACTTGTGCTCTAGGGAAGAGGCAAATGGCGTGCCGGGTCCGCTCACAGTCAGCTCAGTTCGAATTAGCCTAGCGAAACTAACAGGTTAAGTGCGTAAGACGGGAATCGACACGAAATCACATACTGGCCGATTTCAATCGTTCTGGCTGAGGTCAGCCCTTCTCGTGCGCCAGTGCGCGCGGCTGCGATCATCATGCTGAGCTCGCGAGATCCGCGATCGGGCTCAAATCGCGCAGTGCCCTGGTCACCAACCTGAGCCTTGAGCTCGAGGAAACGCAAACGCCCCCGGGGGGGCGTCCCTTCCTCCCCGGGGGCGTCAAATCCCTTGGGCACCGTGGGTGCCCAGGGAGTCCTCACTTATCCTTGCGGCGATCGAACAGGTAGATCACCCGCTTGGCCGTCGGATTGGATCCAGTCAGGTTGGCGTTCGAATCCCAGACAACGAAACGCCCGGTGGTACGCGGGTGAGCGTTGTCTCCGAAGCGCGAACGCGACAACCGCAGCAGCGACTTCTTCTTGAGGTTCATGTGGTAGATGCGGCGGTTGGTGGCGCCGTCGTTGTCGAGGTCCGAAGTGCTTTCGAATGTCACCCAGACGCCGTTCGAGGTCGAGGCCGGATTGGTGTTGGCACCTTCGTCGGAATTGGTGAGCTGCGTGAAGACCCTCTTCCTCGCCGTGCCGGCGTAGCGGAAGATCTCACGGTTGCCATCGGGGTTCTGGACCGTCGTAGCCGGATCGTTGTCCATGCTTCCGTTCGAGGAGAAGAACACCTGGCGGCCGCCGCGCGAGGTCGAGCCCATGAGGTTCTCCACCGGCGGTTGAGTATCGGTCAGCTGCGAGATGATCTGGGCGCCGGTCTTCGTCGAGGCCTTGGTCGAGAACAGCTCGCGGTTGCCGTCGGGGTTGGTCAACGTCGTCTTTGGATCGTTGTCCAGGTCGCCGTTCGAATCGAAGGTGATGCGAATGCCGGTGCGCAACTCAGGTCGTCGGTTTTCGACCGGCGCCAGCGTGTCCGTCAGCTGGGTCCACTTCTGCCGGCGGGTGTCGTAGAGGAAGATTTCCCAGTTGCCGTCGGCGTTCTCCCCGGTCATGTTCTCGTTCGATTCGATTACGATCTTGCGACCGCCCAGGTTCGGTGACGGTCTCTGCGAGCGCCCGGGGCTGCCCGGGCTGATCGACGACAGTGCCGCTGCCGGCGAGATCTTCTCGAAA
>Ga0187892_10005350_pt1 | contig 20287 bp, 22 predicted proteins | sample MA1701073metaG_FD_139345 | JGI IMG/M metagenome (GOLD analysis project Ga0187892, IMG submission 139345) | Bio-ooze microbial communities from a basaltic lava cave in the Kipuka Kanohina Cave System on the Island of Hawaii, USA - MA170107-3 metaG ...
ATTCCCCAAATTGGAGGGACGCGCTCTGTCGCGTCTCCCGCTTCGCGGGACGGTCACGACGGAGCGTGACCCTCCAACTCGCTCTGCGTCAATCTTCTGAATCAAAATGGGGAATGTCTGTTGCGGCTGGCGAAATTTCTCTTGCCTCGCCATGTCGAACGCGTTGTAGTGGACGCGATGAAGCGCGCTAAACCTCTCGAACTCACGGGCGAAAATCTCACAACGGAATTGTTCGCGCAAATCACGCTCAACCGCCGCCCCGTCCGACTCGCCGCTTCCGCGAAACGCGCGATGCAGCGGAGCAATAACTTCGTCCGCAAACTCGCCGACAATGACGCGGTGATTTACGGCGTCAACACGGGCGTCGGAAAACTCAGCGACTCGCGCATTTCGCGCGACGATTTGCGCCATCTCCAACTCAACATCATCCGCAGTCACGCCTGCGGCGTCGGCGAACCGCTCGACGAAGCCGAGACGCGCGGGGTGATGTTGTTGCGGGCGAATGTCCTCGCGCGTGGGTACTCGGGAGTGCGACCGATTGTCGTCGAGACACTGTTGAAGATGCTCAACCGAAACGTGCTGCCTGTGATTCCGTGCCGCGGCTCAGTCGGCGCGAGCGGCGACCTCGCGCCTCTCGCCCACCTCGCCCTTGTCCTCGTCGGCGAAGGCGAAGCGGAGCTAGAGGGAAAGCAGATGAGCGGGAAGACGGCAATGAAACGCGCAAAAATCCCGACGCTCCAACTTGAAGCCAAGGAAGGCATCTCGTTGGTTAACGGCACACAAGTGATGCTCGCGCTCGGGCTGCTCGCGTTGCGCCGCTGCGAGATTCTTGCCGACACCGCTGATGTCGCGGGAGCGCTGAGTCTCGACGGGTTGCGCGGCACGCCCACGGCGTTCGACCCGCGCATCCACGCGTTGCGCCCGTTTGATGGTCAGCGGCTCGTCGCAAAAAATCTGATGCGCTTGATACACGGGAGCGAAATCCGCGAATCGCACCGCGACGAGTCCAAAGACCCGCGCGTGCAAGACCCTTACACGCTGCGCTGCATGCCGCAGGTGCACGGCGCGGTTCGTGACGCCCTCGCCTACGCACGGCACGTTTTTGAAATCGAGATGAACAGTGTCACCGACAACCCGCTCATCTTCGCAGACGGGTTAAAGGGTTCATGGGTTAAAGGGTTAAAAGGGAAATCCGTCTCTGCCCATCAACCCATCAACCCATCAACCCATCCCCCCATCCTCAGCGGTGGCAATTTCCACGGTCAACCGCTCGCCACGGCGCTCGACCTGATGGCCATCGCGATGACGCAACTCGGCGGCATCAGCGAGCGGCGCATCGAACGGCTCACCAACTCCGATTACAGCGGCTTGCCCGCGTTCCTCAGCGAGCATTCGGGGCTGGAATCGGGCTTCATGATGGCGCAAGTCACCGCCGCTGCGCTCGTCTCCGAAAACAAAACGCTCGCCCATCCCGCCTCGGTGGATTCCATCCCCACCTCGGCGAACAAGGAGGATTACGTCAGCATGGGCGTCACCGCCGCGCTCAAGCTCAAGCAAATCGTGCGCAACGTCGAGACCATCCTCGCCATCGAACTGCTCGCCGCGTCGCAAGCCGTGGATTTCCTCGAACCGCTCAAGCCAGGCGTCGGCGGACGCGCCGCCCATCGCCTCGTCCGCTCCGTCTCGCCGCCGCTGAAAAAAGACCGCGCGCTGGCGAAGGACATCGAGGCGGTGATGAGACTTGTGTCCGAAGGAAAAATCGCCAACGTTTTAGCCACGTAATTCTAGAGTGAGCAAAACCAGCGAGTGAGGGAGTCGATTTGCTGGTCATCAGTTAGATTGGCGGCGTTTTCCAAGTGCCCGCGCTTGAGCATCGTCCAAATTTCTTTTGCCATTCTCACTTCAATCGCTGCGCCGATGAAAAAGGTGTGGGGTTTGCGTTTGCGTTTGGCGAATGCTTTCTGAATGCGGTCGATGGCTGTGCGCGCCGTTTTCCAATGTTCATCTGCGCCTGCGGGGTCGACGCCGCCCTTTAACTCACCAAGCGCAATGTAAGCAGATGGATTTTTGTATGTCTGCTTCCCCACCGATTCTGCGGTGCAACTGAACAAAGAAAGATCAACGTTGTTCCGGAGAAGAGGCACAGTCAGATTGTAAATCAACGTTCTCGATTCCCCATTGGTTTTCCAACTCAATCCGCGCAAGTGCAGTTCGATGTCAGCGTCGTCTTCAGGCATGTCCGCCCACGCTTTGCTTTCATCGTGCAGCCAGCGATAACTTTTTCCAGCGAGTTTGAGGTGGGCGATGATGGAGCGCGTGAGTTTGCATTGCGCCATGAAACCGCCCGCGTTTCGCATCGAGCCGCCTAAAGTGTCACCTCGGGTCAGCAGAAAACGAAATACCAATTCCTCGACGAAGTTTGCGCCCGCTGGTTCAAGAAAGTTTTCTATCAATCCGAGAACCGCTTTTCGTTTGTCAGCATCTTGCAAGTGATTCGCCGCTTTATCTGACACGCCCGCGGCAGTGACCAAGCCCGATTGGATTTCTGGAATTTTCAGCAAGTCAGCGGGGCGTCGCGCTCGCGACGCTGCTTCTTTCAATGCGCGCGCTTGAGCGACGTAAGGAGTCGCGCGGCGATTCTTTTCCAACGCCAGCGCGACGAAACCGGCACGGACTGCTTCGTAAGTCGTTACGAGGTCCGCTGCGGATTTGAGATGAGAGAGAAAAGGCTTGGGCATCGTCACCGCTTTCGCCAGATGTAAACACATTTACGGAGCGGGTCGCGACCGTGCGCGCCCATCTGTTGGCTGCTGTTTCCTTTGCCGTTTGGCAAAACCAAGATATTTTCTGCAACGAACCCGAGCTGCTCTGCCATTTCGGAGAGAATGATGTCCACCGAGATGCTTGCTCCCGCATAACGCACGTTGTCGTTAACCATGATGAGCGGTGCAGCACGTTTGAGAACGCGAGCGCATTCCGCAATAACACACGCCATTTCGTAGAAGTAGCCGCGCACCATGCGTGGGATTCCGTTGTTGTTTAGCAGGTCGAGCTCTCTCTGCGCGTCCAAAAATTGCAAGATGCGCTGTAATAGGGGCTGCGTGTCAGCAATTGCGATAGCCCGTTCCCATTTCGGGTTGATGACGAGCAAGTCCTTCTCTCGGTTTTCCACGGTGCAACTCACCATTTCCTGACGCAGTTGAGCCAGACCCGCTTCGTCCACGCCGAGCAGTGCCAGTTCAAGCGCATAGGTGCGCGTATAATCGTAACGATTGCAGTAGGGAGGCGACGTGAAAATGCAGTCATAAGAACTCGCTTTCATTGTCGGCATTATCCGAAGGCAAGAGCCTTTGTGAAGGACAACATCAGCCCGCGAGCGAGCCTTGAAAAACAAGTCATCGGGAACTGCTGCCGCATTCAAGTCTGTGACGATTTCCTGGAGCTTCGCTACTATGGCCTCATCGAAAGGCGCAATCACTCCTTTGTCGAAAATCTTCTTTCCCTGTCGCCGTCCCGAACGGTAATCCCATCGCAAATACTGCCCGTCTTTTCGCGTGAAACTCACTGACTCAAGAACACACAGCAGCGCGAACAAAAGAACAGCTTTCACACTAACGTGCTCTCGGTCAGAAGCGGCTAGGAATTTTCCGACACCCTCGACAGTCTTAGGCGAATACGCGCCTTGCGTGATTCTCAATTCGTTAATCGGTCGTGTCTCGCGGGACTTCTGCCATGGTCGTTTTTCTGCCCATCGTGCCAGTATCTTGACCTCTGCCGGGCCAAGTTCCCAATCGATGAGTTGTTTCGTTTCGATAATTTCTTGTCCGATTGGCAAGAGCTCGATGCCTTCCGCCTTCATACCGAGCGCCCCCGCTGCAAATAGAGCCGTGCCGCTTCCCGCAAACGGATCGAGCAATGAGCCAGCAGACAAATGGTAACGATTTAGAAAATGCTCAACAAGCCCGGCGGAAAAAGCTTCCTTGTATTTATACCAGCGATAGATGGCGCGACTCTTATTCGCCTGAAAACTCACGAGTGAGCGGGTCAGTTCATTGGCGACGGTGAGTTTGTCTTTCCACCGGTCTTCAAGTTGCGCATTCAGCGCTTCAATTTCACGAAGCGCTTCGGAATCGCCCTTGCCCTCAAGATTCGCGTCCAACATTTCGAGTGGGGCGTCCACCTTGACCGAGCCTTCTTCCAGTTTGAATGTTTTAGCGTTCGCGCTCACGATTTCGTCATCCAGCCTAGATTGCCAAAGCGCCGACTCATCTTCAAGCGATTAGCTCTCGCTCGAATTGTGAGACGGGCTGAAATCATTTCGTGTCTTTCGTGTCTTTCGTGGTTAAATAATTACGTGGCTCTGAACTCTTACAAACCCATCCACGCCCCGCGCGGCGCGCGGCTCTCCTGCAAGGGTTGGCATCAGGAGGCGGCGTTGCGGATGTTGATGAACAATCTCGACGAGGCGGTCGGCGAGAACCCGCGCGAACTCATCGTTTACGGCGGATCGGGCAAAGCGGCGCGCAACTGGGATTGTTACCGCGCCATCGTGCGCAACGTCGAGACCATCCTCGCCATCGAACTGCTCGCCGCATCGCAAGCCGTGGATTTCCTCAAACCGCTCAAGCCAGGCGTCGGCGGTCGCGCCGCCCATCGCCTCGTCCGCTCCGTCTCCCCGCCGCTGAAAAAAGACCGCGCGCTGGCAAAGGACATCGAGGCGGTGATGAGACTTGTTGCCGAGGGAAATTTCGCGAACATTTTAGCCACAGCCGAGCGTAGCGAGACGCAGCTACGAAGTAGACCCGCAAGGGCGAGCCGAGTCAGACGAGCGAGTGCAAATTTACACAGATGAAACACGGATGGAAACGTCTCCAAAGTTCCTAGCGTTGCTTGTGTCGGGCTGTCGGGATTGATGCCGCATGAACAAAATCTTTTGCCTTACTATGGGGCGGAGCGGCTGATTCGATGAGGGCGCAGAACTGCGCAGCCATTACTCCTGAACGGCCAGCCGAGCGCCGCCAGCGTGCGAGGTTTTTTTTGAGGACGCGCTGGAACTCGCGCAAGTCTTTCAATCGCTCTTCGGTCTCAGAAAGCGTGGCTTCTGCGATTGCGATGACGCAGCGACATGTTTCTTTGCCGTGCCCCCGCAATCCTAAAACGCGATGGATTTCATCGAGTGAGAATCCAAACGCCTGCGCTTTCTTGATGAAGTGCAACTGCCGCAGCGCCGCATCGTCATAAACACGGTAGCCGCTCGCCTTGCGCTGAGGTTTCGGAAGAAGTCCCTTCCGCTCGTAATAACGAATGGAGTCGGGCTTCACGTCTGCCAATGTCGCCAACTGGTTTATGAGGAATTGCTTTGTGGGCATCTCAATCTTCCTTTTCGCCAGAACTTGCACGTCACTCTTCAAGCCACTGGCGGATGGGCAAGGCTGCGTAAGCCATGAATAAGCCGACAGCAAATATACTGGCCGAAATCCATAACACGACTTTGTTCCATCGCGATGCCTGCTCGCAAGCTTTGCCTGCGCCAGTTGCGCACGCGATTTTGCCATCAGGTCGATAAACGAGAAAAAAATTCAACCCAATCAATAACCCCGCAACGGCAAACAGCCATTCCTTGTATCGCGACAGCCGCACCAGCCACGGCACGGTGGAAACCAACGACGCGACTGCTGCGCCCGCGCCAATCGCTACCAACAAGGCGGGCAAGGCGCAGCAAAGTAACGTTCCCACCGATGTAAACAGGGAAAGAAAGTTTGCGAGTTTTTGTCGCATGGGCATCAATCCTCCCTCGGTTCTGTTTCAACCGAGACTTCCAACACTTGAATTTCGGGAGGGGCAGATGGGTCGGCAGGCACATGGCCGAAGACAACGACCTCTTGCCCCGCGGCGAGAATTTGCAGGCGCTGCCACTGATCTTTGGCTGAGGAGGACAACGCCAGTGCGAATTCGCCCGAGCCGCCTGCGTTCAGCAGTAACGCGCCCTCTTTCCTAAATAGTTTGCCAGCCACGCGAGTGCGAGCGTCCTTCGGCGAAAAACCGTTCTGACGCACCACCTCGCGAATTTGCCGCAACGTGACTTTATTGTCGGGCGCAAGCTTAATAACCGCTTCGCCACGGTTGAGGCTCACGGTCACTTCAGTCACGCCCTTGATTTTTTTGAGGCTTGAACTCAAGCCATACGCGCACACGCTTCAATCCATGCCAAAGACTTTTTGATCGACCTGCTGTAGTTGCGCTGAGGCGACGACCGCACTCAACAGGAATGCAACTCCCGTGAACGCCATGATCTGCCAGGGTGTGTGTTTGCTTTTCATTACTGTCACCTTCCTTTCAAAACCAAACGGTAACTACGACCTTCACGCGAAATTTTTCTTCGGGTTGGATGCCGTTCATTTCCTGATACACGGGAAACAACACACCCGCCTCGATTCCCCACTTCCCGTAAAGCCCAAGGACGGACGGACCAACCAACACCTTTTCCCCGCCACTATTGGGATTGATAACGCCGCCGATTCGGTCGCGCTGCGGGAATTCTGCAAGGCTTTCTACGAACAAGCGCCAATCAGGTTTCGGATAGTCCTCGCGAAACAGCGGCGGTCGCCATCCGAATACCGCGCTGAAATAAGGCAACTCTCCAAGTTGGTCGTTGCCTTCGCTAAAATAGCGCTGGTAGCCAGCGCCCACCCAGCCATACACAGTCCTTGACGCCCATCCTGTCACCACAGCGGCGTGGAATGACGGACCTACCTTCACGCCTCCGCGCGTGTCTTCCGTTGGCAATGAGCCTCCCAAAAGCAGCGTGCTTTCAAACCGATCTCCAACATCGGGCGCTTGACGATGAAATCGCCAAAACAAGGATGCCTCCACGTCACCGAACGCACCCATCATGCTTCCCAACCGAGTGCGAGGAGGATGACGCAGCTTGTCAACAGGGGGCGACAGCGGGAACGAAAAATTCAACTGCAAATCTTCCGTAACACCGTAGCCGACCATCTCACGGAACATGAACACCGTGCCTTCATCCGTGCCCACACTCATCGCGCCAGTGTCACTGCTCCAACCACCTTTGGCCAGCGTCGGAGGAGCCAGCCCAAAACCTGGCCCATGTCCGTCCGCAAACGTGGGTGTTGCCATAGCTGTCAGCGACAACAATCCGACGATCGTCCAAATCCAAGGGTTTTTCATGACCGTGACTCCTCTCTATCGGCGTAGCAGTTCGGCTTGCGTTTGGGTCAGACGGCCTTCAAACACGATGTTGCCACCCACCACAACCGAAGGCATAGCACGCACGCCGTAACGTTTCGCGGCGTCGCAACATTCGTTCTCCGTGCAGCGTTGCTCCACCACTTCGCAACCGCAACCCGCGACGGCTTTCTTCACCAAGTCCAGCGTTTCGGTGCACAGGGGGCAACCCGCCGTGAACACTTCAATGCGTCGTTTATTTCGCATTCCAATCACCTCGCTTTCTCTTTTACTGCACCCAACCCTACGCTTTAGAGTCGAGTCCAAGGTCAAGTGGAATGTTACAGAATGTTTGGCAAACGGACGGCTACGGAATCCCAGCGTTCATAGAGCGACCTAAAGCTTGAATTCTGAATCGAAACATCAGTGAATATCCGTGCTCATCCGCCGCTAAGAAAATTTCCGCAATGAACACTTACAAACCCATCCACGCCCCGCACGGTATGCGGCTCTCCTGCAAGGGCTGGCATCAGGAGGCGGCGTTGCGGATGTTGATGAACAATCTCGACGAGGCGGTCGCGGAAAACCCGCGCGAACTCATCGTCTACGGCGGGTCGGGCAAAGCGGCGCGCAACTGGGACTGTTACCGCGCCATCGTGCGCGCGTTGCGGCGGCTGGAAAACGACGAGACGCTGCTGGTGCAATCGGGCAAACCCGTCGGCGTCTTCCGCACGTTCGAGCACGCGCCGCGCGTCCTCATCGCCAATTCCAACCTCGTCGGCAACTGGGCGAACTGGGACGAGTTCAACCGCCTCGAACGGCTCGGGCTCATCATGTATGGGCAGATGACGGCGGGCAGTTGGATTTACATCGGCAGCCAGGGCATCGTGCAGGGGACGTTCGAGACGTTCGCGGCGGCGGCGCAGAAACATTTTGGAAGCAGTCGGGGAGCGCACGCGCCTCGCGTGCCGTTTCCCGCGCCCTCGCGGGAAACATTCGCAGTTGATGAAGGCGTTGGACGAGGGCGTTCAACGCAGCACGCGGGGGCGCGTGCGCTCCCCCAAATTGATGAGATGATTTCTGGTTTGTTGCGCGGACGCCTCGTCATCAGCGGCGGGCTGGGCGGCATGGGCGGCGCGCAACCGTTGGCGGCGACGATGAACGGCGCGGCGTTTCTCGGCGTGGAGGTTGATCCCGCGCGCATCGAGAAACGGCTGCGCACGGGTTATTGCGACCGTATGACCGCGTCGCTCGACGAAGCGCTCGACCTCGTCCTCGGCGCGAAGAAACGCGGTGAGGCGTTGTCCGTCGGCTTGGTCGGCAACTGCGCGGAAGTATTGCCCGAACTCGTGCGGCGCGGTGTCACGCCCGATTTACTTACCGACCAGACCAGCGCGCACGACCCGCTTAACGGTTACGTGCCCGCAGGTTTGTCGCTCAAGGGCGCGCTGGAATTGCGGAAGAAAAACCCCGACGACTACGTCCGCCGCGCGATGGATTCCATCGCTGCGCACGTCCGCGCAATGCTCGACATGCAGAAAGTGGGCGCGGTCACATTCGATTACGGCAACAACATCCGCACGATGGCATTCAAGGCGGGAGTGAAAAACGCATATGATTTTCCTGGGTTCGTGCAAGCGTATATCCGCCCGCTGTTTTGCGAGGGACGCGGCCCGTTCCGATGGGCGGCGCTATCGGGCAACCCCGCCGACATCGCGGCGACGGACAAACTGATTCTCGAGCTTTTCCCGCGGGACAAAACGCTCGCCCGTTGGATTCCACTCGCGCAAAAGAAAATCAAATTTCAGGGTTTGCCCGCGCGCATCTGCTGGCTCGGCTGCGGCGAACGCGCGTTGATGGGATTGCGGATGAACGAGTTGGTGCGCAAAAAGAAAGTCAAAGCCCCGTTCGTCATCGGTCGCGACCACCTCGACACTGGTTCGGTCGCCTCCCCATTCCGCGAGACCGAGGGAATGAAGGACGGCAGCGACGCCATCGCCGATTGGCCCATCCTCAACGCGCTGCTCAACACCGCGAGCGGCGCAAGCTGGGTTTCATTTCATCATGGAGGCGGCGTGGGCATCGGCTACTCGCTGCACGCGGGACAAGTTGTGGTTTGCGACGGCTCGAAGCAGATGGACACACGCATCGAACGCGTTTTGACCAACGACCCCGCCATCGGAGTGGTGAGACATGCGGACGCGGGGTATGAGGAGGCAATACGGACGGCGAAGAAAAAGGGCGTGAAGATTCCAGTGCTGAAGAGAACTAACCGCTAATAGACGCTAATGAACGCGAATCACTCAGAACTTCTCCATAAAGAGTTGGCGTTTCAGATTGTCGGCGCGGCGATGGAAGTGTTGAACACGCTCGGTCACGGGCTGAACGAGAAAGTGTATGAAAACGCGCTGATAGTCGAGTTGCGGCAACGAGGCATCAAGACCGACCAGCAGAAACGCTTCAAAGTCCTCTATAAAAACGTCCTCGTCGGCGAATACATCCCCGATTTGGTCGTGGAGGACACAATCATCGTGGACGCAAAAGTGATTGAAGCAATCAGCGACGCGGAAATCGGGCAGGTCATGAACTACCTGCGCTTGGCTAAACTCGACCTTGGCATCATCCTCAACTTTCGCCGTCCGAAGCTCGAATACCGTAGAGTTGTATTGTCCGATTAGCGTCCATTAGCGTTAATTCGCGGTTAAAAATGAATTCCCTTTTCATCCATAGCTGCTCACAACTTTTGACGCTCACAGGTTCTTCGCGACCGCGCGCTGGCAAGGAGATGTCTGAACTTGGAATTATTCCGCGCGGCGCGGTGCTGACGCATGGCGAAAAGATTCTCGCGGTTGGAACGGAAAAACAGCTTCTCCGACTCCCCGAAGCCAAACGCGCGCGCGAAGTGGACGCGCGCGGCTGCGTCGTGATGCCTGGATTTGTGGACAGCCATTCGCATCCCGTGTTTGCCGCATCACGCGTCGAGGAATATGAAATGCGATTGCGCGGCAAATCCTACGAGCAAATCGCGGCAGCAGGTGGCGGCATCCTGAACAGCGCGCGAAAAGTCCGCGCGGCTTCGGAGGAAAAATTGCTGGAGAATTTGCGCAATTGGAGCACGAAGTTTTTGCGCCATGGCACGACGACGCTGGAAGCCAAGAGCGGCTACGGTCTGGATTTGGAGAGTGAACTGAAAATGCTGCGGGTCATCCGTCGCGCCAATTCTGGTGGGAGCGAATTGCATTCGCGACCGAAGGACGGCGGAGTCGCGATTAAAAATCGCTCCCACGGCGGATTGGAACTTGTCCCTACATTTCTCGGCGCACATGCGATTCCGACTGAGTTTCGCAAGAGGCGCGGCGAATATGTGCGGCTGGTCATTGAAAAGATGATTCCCGCTGTTTCTAATGGTGGCACGGGCGTCCCCGCCTGTGGATCAATTCAAGATTCCAAAAGCACGGGCGGGGACGCCTGTGCCACCACCTCATTGGCGGAATTCTGCGATGTGTTTTGCGAAAGCATCGCCTTCACCGTTGACGAATCGCGGCAAATCCTGCTCGCAGCGAAACGGTCTGGACTGAAATTGAAAATCCACGCCGAACAACTGACGCGCAACGGCGGGGCGCGGCTTGCGGCGGAATTGGGCGCGGTGTCCGCCGACCACTTGGAATGCGCGACGCGAGCAGATGCGCGTGCGCTGAGGAAAGCAGGCGTCATCGCGACATTCCTGCCTGCGGTGAATGTTTTCTTGGGAAGCAACCGCCGAGCACCCGCGCGGACGTTCATCGAAGAAGGCGTGCCCGTGGCGTTGGCGACGGATTTTAATCCTGGCACCTGTCCCACTCCGAACATTCAACTGGTCATCGCCATCGCGTGTTCACAGTTGCGGATGACGCCCGCCGAAGCCATCACCGCCGCGACCATCAACGGAGCACACGCGGTTTGTCGCGGGGAGCGTCTCGGTTCGCTCGAAGCAGGCAAACAGGCGGACATCATCGTGCTCGACGTTCCCGACTATCGTGAACTTTCCTACTTTTTCGGCGTGAACCATTGTCGTGGTGTGATAAAAGCTGGGCAGGAGATTCACCACTAACAACCACTTTACCAACTATGTCGTTTTGGTCCTCACTACTTTTTTATCGCCCAACAAAACCGCCAATCGTGATGGGCAAGACCTTGGCGGCGTTCGTTGGTCAACTCCAGCAAATTGGAATTCTAAAGAACGAGATGTTGCTGCCAATGCATTTGAAGTTTGGCGAATCTATAGACCAAGATGACCGCCCCACTTCTTGGGAAGAGCCAATCACAGAGGACGGGCTTATCACCACGGACGTTGAAATCGAATGGGATGTCGAAAAGAAAGTTAAGTCGCTTGAAGACATTATCCAAGAGTTGGGCCATCACACGCCCCACATTTATCGCGCGTCCATTTCCTTAGGAGTTGCGAGTCGCGATGTCATCGAATCGTTGCAGCGGCTGAATTCGCCTCAAAACAAGCACGATCTCTCTTTACACGACTGTTGGTTGAACATCGGGCCACAAGAAATTTATGACCTAAATTCTGAAGAATCCGCCTTGGTCGGATGGATGAGTTTGAGCCTCTGTGGCCCAGGCTACCTGTATCCTTGGACGTTTCCCGAACTTGTTAGTCGCGCTGAAGCCTGCCAGAAAATTGTCGCGGCGGCGAAGCTTTGCAGAAGCACTTGGCCAGTGGAACCGTCCGTGCCCCCCGTTACGATCCAAGAGGCGAGAATGAAACTTGGTGAGTTGTGGCCTTATGCGGATTTCAATTTACCGTGGGACTGGTATTGGGGAATTGCGGAATCGGGATAATTTTTATGCGCAAACTCATCGAATGTGTTCCGAATTTCAGTGAAGGGCGCGATGCGAAGGTCGTGGACCAAATTGTCGCGGCGATCTCGTCGGCGGGCGTGATGTTGCTCGACCGCGAGATGGACGCGAATCACAATCGAAGTGTCATCACCTTTGTCGGCGAACCGAGCGCGGTGGAGGAAGCGGCGTTTCGCGGGGCGAAAACAGCGTCGGAGTTGATTGACCTGACGAAGCACAAGGGCGAGCACCCGCGCCTCGGCGCGACGGATGTTGTGCCGTTCATTCCGATTGCGGGCGCGACGATGGATGATTGCGTTGCGATGGCAAAGCGGGTTGCGGAGCGGATTGCGAGAGAGTTGCAAATACCGACCTACCTCTACGAAAAAGCGGCGCAACGTTCTGACCGCGCGAACCTTGAAAACATCCGCAGGGGGCAGTTCGAGGGGTTGCGCGAGGAAATCGAGACGAATCCCGACCGCGCTCCCGATTTTGGCGCTAGGAAGATTCATCCCACGGCGGGTGCCACCGTCATCGGTGCGCGCGGAGCGTTGATTGCCTACAACATTTATCTCAAGAGCAACGATCTCGCGTTGGCGAAGGAAATCGCGAAAAGCATCCGCACTTCGGGCGGCGGGTTCCCGTGCGTGAAAGCGATGGGAATCAACATCGAGAGTCGCGGTGTCGTGCAGGTTTCGATGAACCTGACGAATTTCGAGGAGACTTCGATGTTCACGGTGTTCGAGGCGGTGCGCGAAAAAGCGGCGGCGCGCGGAGTGGAGGTTTTGTCGTCTGAAATTGTAGGGCTGGTGCCGCAGAAGGCGTTGGTGAACGCGGCGTCAGACTTTTTGAAACTGGAGAATTTTTCTCAGGAACAGGTGTTGGAGAACAAATTGGCGGAAATGGAAGCACAGGCAGGGACGCCTGTGCCACCAGAATCACAGGCACGGAGGCCTATGCTACCAATTCAGGAATTGCTGGCATCGGTTGCCGCGCCGACGCCGACGCCTGGCGGCGGGAGCGTGTCGGCGCTGGGCGGCGCGCTGGCGGCAGCGTTGGGGGAGATGGTCAGTGGGATTGCGTTGAAGAAGTGCGACGAGACAAAACGCGGTCGGCTCACGGAGATGCAGGAGCGATTGAAGGCGTTGCGCGGCGAACTCGCGCAGGCGTTTTACGACGACGCGGCGGCGTATGAGGCGGTGATGGCTGCGCTGGCGTTACCGAAAAACACCGACGCGGAAAAAGAGCGTCGGCGCGCGGCGTTGGCGGAAGCAAATAAGGGCGCGACGCTTGTGCCGTTGGGCGTGGCGAAGAAAAGTTTGGAAGCTCTGAAGTTGCTCTCGGAATTGCGCGGACTGGTCTCGGCAACCATGGCGTCGGATGTGTTCGTGGGGATGAAGATGGCGCGCGCGGGGACGGAGGGCGCGATTGCGAATGTGCGAATCAATTTGGATTCAACCAAAGACGCGGCGTTTGTTGAAACGATGAATCGCGAAATCGAACGGATTGAGGGGGAGTTGAAGGAAGTGTTGTAGCGGCGCTTCTGTGAAGCGCCGATTCGAAAACCAATAAATCTGCGCTTCGCAGAAGCGCAGCTACAACAGATTGTTTTATGAACACCATCATCGAGCCGTTCCGCATCAAGACGGTGGAGCCGATTCGGTTCACGACCGTGGCGCAGCGCGAGAAGATTTTGCGGCGGGCGCATTTCAATCCGTTTTTGATTCGCGCGGAGGACGTGCTGATTGATTTGCTGACGGACAGCGGCACGTCGGCGATGAGCGCGAAGCAATGGGCGGGGATGATGGAGGGAGATGAGTCTTACGCGGGGGCGCGGAGTTTTTTTCGGTTTGAGAAGACGGTGAAGGAATTGACGGGTTTCAAGCACGTGATTCCCGTGCATCAAGGGCGCGCTGCGGAGAAAATTCTTTTCACACTGGTCGGCGGACGCGGAAAAGTTGTTCCGAACAACACACATTTTGATACGACGCGGGCGAACGTGGAGTTTTCGGGCGCGACGGCGACGGATTTGCCCGTGGCAATTGCGAAAGAGGCGCAGATGGTGGCGGATTTCAAAGGGAACATGGATGTCACGGCGCTGGAAACGTTCATCCGCAAAGTCGGCGCGAAGAACATTCCGCTCGTGATGATTACGGTGACGAACAACGCGGGCGGCGGGCAGCCCGTTTCCATGCGGAACATTCGCGAGACGAAAGCGGTGCTGAAGAAACACGGCATCCCGCTGTTTCTCGATGCGTGTCGGTTTGCGGAGAATGCTTTCTTCATCAAACAGCGCGAAAAAGGTTATGCGCGAAAATCGGTGAAAGCCATTGCGCAGGAAATGTTTTCTTACGCGGACGGTTGCACGATGAGTGCGAAGAAGGATGCGTTTGCGAACATCGGCGGTTTTCTCGCGATGAACGATGACGCGCTGGCGCAACGGGCGCGCAATGTCCTTGTCATCACGGAAGGTTTTCCCACTTATGGCGGGTTGGCGGGGCGCGACCTCGAAGTCATCGCGCAAGGGTTGGAGGAGGTGCTGGATGAGCATTATCTCACCTACCGCATCCGCTCCGTCGCGTATCTCGGCGACAAACTCACGGCGGCGGGTGTGCCAATTTTGCAGCCCGCGGGCGGGCACGCGATTTATCTGGATGCGAAACGGTTCACGCCGCACATCGCGTCCGCGCGGTTTCCTGGGCAATCCATTGTCTGCGAACTTTACCGTCACGGCGGCATCCGCGCGGTGGAGATGGGCAGCGTGATGTTTGGGAAATATGAAAACACGAAAAGCTTCCGTCGGGGCGACGGAAGCAGCACGCGAGGGCGCGTGCGCTCCCCGAAATTGATTTCGCCGCCGCTGGAATTGGTGCGGCTCGCCATCCCGCGCCGCGTCTATACGCAGAGCCACATGGATTACGTGAGCGAATGCATCATCGAAGTCCACGCGCGGCGCGAGAAACTGCGCGGCTATCGCATCGCGTGGGAGCCGCCGATGCTGCGGCATTTCACGGCGCGATTTGAGCCGTTGACGGGTTCGGCGCGTCCGTCACGGTCTCGGTAAATTCCGTGGGCACGACAAACTGGACGGTGGCGATGGTCTTGCCGTTGTTCTTGGTGACGTTGAAGTTTCCCTTGAGGTCGCGCGTCGTGAGGGCGTCAACGATGCGCAACCCCAATCCCTGTCGCTGCGGCGTCGCGGACGTGGGTGCGGGGGCGTGTCCGTCGTTGATGACTTCAAGCACCGCGTCGCCGTTGTTTCGGCGCAATTCGACGCGGACGCTTCCCTTGTCGCGCCCGACGAACCCGTGTCGCAGCGCGTTGCTGACGAGTTCGGACGTGACGAGCGCGAGCGCCGTGGCTTCGCGCGCGGGCAGTTGCAGCGGTTCGACGCGGCATTGCACATCAATCTTCTGGCGCGGGGTAAGGCTGGTGCTGACGAGAGAATTGACGAGTTGCTCGATGAGCGGTTGGACGGGCACGCCGTGCGTCGTTTCTTGTGTGAGCAGCGCGTGGACGCGGGCGATGCTTTCGACGCGCGCAATCGTGGACGCGCAAATCTGGGCGGAACTTTTGTCCATGCCGTAACTCATCTCGAGCGAGAGCAGGCTGGTAATCATCGCGAGGTTGTTCTTGATGCGGTGATGCGCCTCCTGCAACAGCGTGGCGAGTTGTTCGTTGCGCTCGCGTAACGACTCGTAGAGGCTCGCGTTATCGAGCGCGATGGCGATGGTGCTGCCAAGGATCCGCAACAATTGCACGTCCTGCATCGTGAACGGCTGCCCGTCGAGTCGGTCATAGACGGTGAGCACGCCGACGGGTTTTCCATGCGCGGCGAGGCGCAACGAGAGCATGGAACTGACCGCAATCTGGAGAAACAGCGGGCGATAGGGTTCAGCGTCGGCATCGTTCGCCACGTCATTGAGCAACAACAATTGGTCGTTCCAAAAACAACGCATCAAGGGAGAATCGTCGCGCACAATCGGCAGCGGCGGCAGCGACGCCAACTGTTCATCGGACAATCCGTAAGCGGGCGCGATGACTTCGAGCTTGCGCATATCGGCGTCGGCAAGGCGCAGGACGCATTTTTCGATGCCGAGCATCTGCGAAATGGCGGGAAGCACTTCGCGGCTCACGTCCTGCACGGTCTTGAGCGCGGACACCTTGGCGGAAATTTCCTGCATCTGCGTCAGGCGCAGGATTTGTTGCTGTTGCTCGCGCACCATGCGGTCGAGTTCGCGCGTCTTTTGCTCGAGGCTCGACTCCAGTTTTTTACGGTCGGTGATGTCCTGAAAAATGGTGATCGCAGCCATCGGTTGCTGGCTTTCGTCGGTGATCGGTTTGCTGCTGCACAATACGGTGGTGCGACCGCCGCCTGAAATCTCCAGCACCATTTCCTCGCCCGAAACCGCCTCGCCCCGCGTGAGCGAGCGCACCAGCGGCAATTCGGCGGTGCGATACGGTTTGCCGTCGGGGTGATACACGCCCTCGGTGGAAACCTGCGTGACGCTTTGGGGGATTCGCGCCAGCCCCATGAACTGCCGCGCCGCGCGGTTGACCATCACCGTGCCGCCATCGGGCGCGCTGCGCACGGAAACGCCCGCAGGCAACTGGTCGAGCACCGCCTTGAAGAATTTCCCCTGCCGTTCCGCCACGTGGCGCTCGTCCTCGGCTTCGCGGAAAAACCGCACCGCCCTCAGCGACAACCAGCCGATGTAGCCTGTGATGACGAGCGCGACCATGACGAGCGAGGTGATGCCGATGAGCTTGATGGCGGCGAGACGGTCAATGTTCGCCATCAAATTCGAGTCCTCAGCGGCGAGGTCAATGCTGAGTTTGTTGAACTTGTGCGTGACGGCAAGCGACGCGTCGTTGCCGTCGGCGATGGCTTGCTCGCGCTGCTCTGCCGTCAGCCGCGCCTGAAGCGCGGGCGTGAAGACCTGGCGTTGCGCGGTTTCGACTTCCAGCCGTATCTCCTCAAGGCTCGCTGCAGGAACAGGCCCGACTTCATTCATCAAACTGCGCGCCGACGCAAATCGCGCCACCAATCGTTCGCTGAGATTTTCGTAGCGCGCGCGCGCCGCCGCGTCGTTTTCCCTGACCGCGGAAATCCATGATTTTTGCAGTTCCCTGAAAATTTCCTGCGTGTCCTTCTGCAAGTTGATCGCGGTCGAGACCAGTTCGCGCTGTTGCCGCCACGACACCTCCTGCTTGTGCTGGCTGACGAAGAGAACGCCCAGCGACGCCATTTGCAGCGCGCAGACCAATAGAAATCCCCCCGTCAGCGCGAACGCCAGCCGCCTTCCAGGAATGATGCGGTGTTTCAAACTCACAGCGCAGTATATCCGACGGCGCGGGCGCGGGCAATCCGAGCTTTTGCCTTGTCCCGCCTCTGCCCCGTCTGTAGCGTCGCCCCGTGCACAGGTTTTTCGCGCCCCGAAACCAATTCGACGAACGCGCCCCCGCGCTCACGGGCGACGAAGCCCGCCACGCGGCGCGCGCGCGGCGCATCAAGGTCGGCGAGATGGTCGGCGTGTTCGACGGGGAAGGCGCGGAATGGATTTGCGCGGTGGAATCGGTCGAAAAACACCGCGTGCGGCTGCGGCTCATCGAACGGCGCGACGTTCCGCCGCCCCGCGCCGCCGTCATTCTGGCGCCATCCCTTCTCCCGAACCGCGCGATGGAACTGGTGATTGAAAAAGCGACCGAACTCGGCGCGTCCGCCATCGTCCCCATCGCGCCGCAACGCAGCATCGCGTCCGTCAGAAAAAACGAAGTCACGACAAAGCTGGAACGCTGGCGCGACATCACCATCGAAGCCGCCAAACAATGCGGCGCGGCGCGGCTGCCCGCCATCGAAGCCCCCTGCCCTTTCGTGGAGTTCTTGCGCAACGCAAACGCTGAATTGAAACTGATCGCCGCATTGGACAAACGCGCGACACATCCGCGACAGGTTTTCGAGGCGTTCGCCAAAAAACACGGGCAGCTCCCCGCCAGCGCAATCATCGCCGTCGGACCCGAGGGAGATTTCACGGCGGACGAACTCGACGCGGCGTTGCGCGCAGGATTCATCCCCATCACGCTCGGCGCGCACACGCTGCGCAGCGAAACAGCGGCGTTGTCCGCGTTGAGCGTGGTGAAGTATGAATTAGGTGCGTAGCTACGAGCGTAAGCGAGTGGACAGGTCTGACCATTAGCATCCAATCCACTCGCTTACGCTCGTGGCTACGAAAAATGAAACTCAAACCCTACCTCCAACTCATGCGGTTGCCCAACGCGTTCACCGCGATGGCGGACCCGCTCGCGGGCGCACTCGTCGCGGCGGGCGCGGCGGTCGGCGCACTGCCCGTGTGGGGAATTGCGGGATTGATGACGACATCCGCGTGCCTTTACACCTCGGGCATCGTGTTCAACGACCTGTTCGATTACGAACTCGACCGTGCGGAACGACCGAACCGTCCCCTGCCGTCGGGGCGCGTGAGTCGCGGCGCGGCGCGCGCGCTTGCCGTCGCGTTGATGACGGCGGGACTCGCCTGCGCGGCGGCGATGACGTTCGTCCCGATTGCGCGGGGCAGTTGCGAATCGGTGTGGCAGGGGTTGGTGATGCACCCGACGTTTCCGCTGGCGGTAATCCTCGCGGGCATCATTCTCGCCTACGACGCAGTGCTTAAACATCTGCCCGTAATGCGCGAAGCGGGAATGGGCACGTGTCGCGCGACCAATTTTCTGCTCGGCGCGACGTTCGGCATCCAATTCGGCGCGCCCTCCCCTGTGCTGTGGATTCCCGCCGCCGTGCTATTCATTTATGTCGCAACGCTCACCGCCATCAGCCGCTACGAAATGTTCGCCGCCGCGCGCCGCGCCGTGAAATGGCTGGTGCTGGGCATCATCGTGCTCGACGCGATTTTTGTCGCCGCGTTTCACCCGCAGGATTTGTGGCTCGCGCTGTGGGTGCTGGCGTTACTGGTTCCCGCGCTGGTGTTGGGGAAGGTTTTTGAGATGGCGTGAGCAAATGTAGTCGCAGGCTTTAGCCTGCGTTTTTGATATTTTTTATTCGGACGCAGGCTAAAGCCTGCGACTACATCATTAATGAACTTAAGAGCCTCTCCTAAAACCCAATCCTAACAATCGGTGGCACGGGCGTCCCTGCCCGTGTCAGCCACAGGCACGGAGGCCTGTGCCACCAGGTTTTAGGAGAGGTTCTGAATCGGCGAACAGCGCTTCAGTGAATGTCTTCGCGCCGAAGGACAAGCTGGAAGCTTGTCCTACCTTAGTCAAAAGATGTTTCCTTAGCCAATCAGCCAAACCTGCTCTATCCAATTTTCCTGAGGCGACTTCCAGTAGAACATGCTCCTGCTCATCAACACTCGCCTTCAAAGCATTACCATTGAGCATCAGCAACGCGAGCGTCGCAGCGTGCGCGGTGCGTTTGTTGCCGTCAATGAGCGGATGGTTTTGAATCAGCGAATAACAAAGCGCGGCTGCTTTTTCGGCAAGCGAGGGATACAAATCTCTCCCGCCAACAGCCGCAGCGGGTTGTGCGACGGCAGATTGCAACGCGCCCTCGTCGCGAACTCCCGCATGCCCGCCAGATTGCGCGACCACGGCAATGTGCAAGTCTTTCACTTCCTCGACTGTCGGATAAAGAATCACGCCAAGCGCCGATAAAGCGCTGCGTTTTCCTTGAGAATTCTCTCTTTGATTTTCTGGAAGGTGGCTTCAGGGCGCACAATCACCTCTTCGACGCCAGCGCGCGCCAATTCCTCGGGCGTCACGTTTATTCGCGACGCCTGCTCTTTTAACTTTCGCAGCGCCTCGTCTGTGAGACTGATGGTGATCGTGCTCATGGCGCGAAGATAACAGACTTCACCCGCAATTGCTATATGCCGTATTTTGCCCTGACTTCCTTGACCTCGCGCGTCTTGCCCGCCTTGCAGTCGCGCAACCCCGATTCAATGGCTTGGCGCACGTAGATTTCGTGCATCAGATCATCCCAAGTAGCTTTGGGCGGCAAATTTTCGACAAGCCGCTTCGCGTCCTGTTTGATGTTCGGGTTCGCCATAACGCGGATATGATACGCCACGACTGACTTGATTCAAGCTTTGCGTAAGGGCGAGCATCCGCTATTCTTGCTAAGGAGACACTGAACAAATGCGAGTTTGTGTGAACTCTGATTTTTTTGGGGGGCGAACCGACGCCGACGAAGGTCAATCGCGTGTTGGCGAACTTCGGCGGACAGGTCGGTCGCGGGTGGTGGGAGGAGGTTGTTGTC
>Ga0187892_10005351_pt1 | contig 20280 bp, 16 predicted proteins | sample MA1701073metaG_FD_139345 | JGI IMG/M metagenome (GOLD analysis project Ga0187892, IMG submission 139345) | Bio-ooze microbial communities from a basaltic lava cave in the Kipuka Kanohina Cave System on the Island of Hawaii, USA - MA170107-3 metaG ...
GACACTGGCGCGCGCGCGATCACCGTAGCCACCGGGTGACCGCATCAACGACGCCGCGCTGAGGCGGCGTCCCCTCCTCGCCGCACGAATCCCGGCGCTACGCATGCTTGCCGGAAGGACACGCTGTACCAGCGAAGCCTCCAAAGATGGTCGACGCCTGTCGCGCCCTCGAGCAGACTCCGGCTGACCTCAGTCGGTGCGGGGATCGTAGCCTCCGGATCCTGATTCCACGGATGCTGCCTGTCCTTTACGAAATCCGAAGCAATCGCGGAGTCGGACACGTAGGCGGCGATGTCGATCCCAACTATCAAGATGCGACGGCGGTTTTCCAGATGGCCGCCTGGCTGATGGCTGAGCTGATTCGCGTCTTCCATCAAGTCTCGCTCGAAGATGCCCAAGAGACAGTGAATGCCTTGGTGGACCGAAAGCATCCCATCGTCTGGAAGGACGGTGATGTTCGACGCGTGCTGGATCCCTCGCTTCCCAAGGCTGATCAAGCGCTTATCCTCCTCTACGCAACGAACGATTGGGTGGACGACAAGGAGCTTGCAGGCTGGGTGGACTACGCGAATCTGACGCAATTCCGAAACCGAATTGTCTCTCCGCTCCATGACAACCGCATCGTCGAATACAACAAGCCGTTGCGCCGCCTGAAGCTGACGCCCCTCGGTAGTCGAGATGTGGAGAAGCGGCTTCTCGCAAAATACAAGGTGTGACGCTAAATCCCGATCCCGCAGTACGCTCAGTCAAGTCATCGACCGCGGTGAAACAGCGGCGCTTTGGCGCAATCGCCTTCAGGCGGATCGCGGGCGTCATCGCGCTTGGTTCGAACACTCCCAGAACTTCTTCGCCTTCACAAACGCGATGAAGTCAAGTTCACGCTCCTCTTCATAACTCAGGGCGATTACGTCCAACGGAGGAAATAACTCCAGTCGCCGAAGCGCCGTAGCGAATTGGTGCGCCTCGTCGAGGTGCCCTGAAGGGTAGAGGATGAGCACGTCGGTATCTGAATGTGGACCGGGCGTCTTGGTTGCAGAGCCGAAAATATGCAGTTGAAAGCCGGTTGCTATGGCGGAGTGGCTATCTGCTACCTCCACCAGGGGGCCGGCAATTGAAGAACTCGTCTCCATCATAGTTCAGCGCTCCCATTAACTCGCCCAAGCGAAAGAGCCCGCGCCGCGCAGCTTTGGCGTGGGCGAGAGCCGCCGTCGTTGGCGTGCCGTTCGGATTTGCGTTCAGAAGAGCAGTGGCGTCCGGGTGATGCTTGACGGCGGCTACAAGAGCCTCTTCTGTGAATTCGTACTGGTATTCCACCGCTATCGTGATAGGCGGGAGACCGTCGGTTCGCACGAGTTGCATTGAACTCTCGCAGACCATTCGGAGTTCTCGGACCTTGCTGTGCTGTTCGAGGCGGCTACGCGCGTAGGCGACGTCCTTGTTCAGGAACGGGCGAGGATCTTCGTCGGAAAGGGATGAGAAGACCTCTTTCATGGTGTGGACGGTCGAGCCCAGTCGCATGGCGAGTTCCCGAGCCTCCCAGCTATAGTGCGCCTGCTTGGGTACGAGACAGATGATGGTGGAGATCTGGTCCTTCAGGATTCGCTCCACGTCCGCAGGCGTCAGCCAATCCGCCCGTACTGGCGCTATCGTCACTGGTTCATGGTCCTTCCGGACCACGTGGACGTGCCCCGAGACTTGAGGCGTCGCGGACGAGACAGCATCGTGCCGCTTAACCGCATCAGCGAACCATGTGGTGAAGCTGCTCATGACTCTGGCGACCCAAAGAGCTCGCTGGCTGCCATCGGAAAGCGAGCCGCGGGCGCAGTGATTGCGTCGCCGCCCTCGTGCTTGCGTTCGAGGTCGTCCGTGTGCTGCCTAAGCAGTTCGGCCGCCTCGCGATCGGCCCGAGTAGTGAGGTCGGAATTGACTTCAACGAACGCAATGAGGAGTCTGTTGTTCGGCACGATCTCGTTCACGACACGCTCCGTCCAAGCTGCTGCTGCTTCCGGGGTTACCGTCCCTCCAGTCTCGGGATCGGGTCCATACTGCTTGAATAGCAGGTTGTTCCGATCAAGAATTTGCTTGGCTGCTTGTCGCGCTCCAGCTCGGTCGGCAAATATTGGACTCCCTCCAATTCTCGCAACGGCATCACGGCGGTTCCGCTTAAGGCGTCGAAGGCGCGGCGTTGGGTATGCCCCCGGCGCCCTGTCGGCTTTGGTGTGGCACGTGGGACAGAGTAGAACCAGGTTTTCGGGGTCATTCCGCGCATCTTCGGAAAGCGTGGAGTCCGCGCGCGGGCCACTGTCGCTGTGTGCGACAATGTGTGCTCGCTCAGCGATAGGAATCGACCCCCTGTGCAATGGATCGTCAGGAAAGAGGCTGGTGGTGCACAACAAGCAGGTTCCCGCTGACTCCGCGAAGAGCATCCGATCCTGATCGGATCTGAGCTTGGGGCGACCAAACTTGCATGCCAAGGCGACCTTCTCCAGGAATCCCGTCCTCTCCCTTCGAGCGGCCCGTCGAGCGCGGCGACGGGGTCGATGTTAACCAGTACGTCGAGCTTTGCGCTCAGCGTACTGATTGGCTCCCCAAGGACAACCCTCTTCATAACCACTCTCTGCCCCGGCGGGCGGCCGCGCCGGACGACCAGGCTGCTCTACGTCGACCTGGATGTCAAAGAGCCACTGGATGTTGCGACCGAAGCATGCCGCGGACGGTGCCCCGGGGGCCGTCCGCCCGGCTCCTGCCCGGTTCGTCCTAGTGGCGCCCCGCGGCCACCTCGCTCGAGAAGCACCTTATCAAGCGGCGGGGTTGCGGAGTATAATATCGTAGAAGCAGGCGAAGTTCTCGCCCTCACCGGGCTCCAAAAAATGGGGCCCTCGGCAAAGGTCGTGGACCCAGCCAGAGGAGAGCCTTCCCTGCTCAAGGATTGAGCGAAAGGAAGGCTACCGATGGCTGCCCAGATGTGCCGCCTCGTCGAGGCGGACGGTCCGTCGACCTGCGCCACTTCCGAATCCAGATTCTCCGAAGACGCCCTGTTCGCGCACTGGGACCCCTTCATCAAGCACGCCGCGCGCGGGGCGGCGTTCCATCTCGGAGGGGGCCAGCCCGAGGCGGACGACTTTGCACAGGAGACGCGAATCCGCGTCCTCCAGGCGTTCCGCCGTCGTCGGCACCTGCCGCCCCGTTACTTCCACCTGATCATCGAAAACACCGTGCGGAGCGGCATCCGCAGGGAGAGGCGCGCGTTCGGATTCCGCTCGCCCAAGGCCGTGGCGCTCGACGACAATCTGGTGGACCCGCAGTCCTTCCTGAACGGCACCGCGAGCGACCGGATGATCGTCCGCGCTTGGGTGGCGGGGTTGCCGGAGCGGCTCAAGACGATCTACGAGCTGATCTACGAGCAGGGTCACACCCAGCGCGAAGCGGCGGCGATTCTGGAGATCAGCCAGCCGCGCGTGGCTCAGCTGCATCGAGATCTCCTCGAGGAGGGCAAGCGCGGGCTGGCGCACCTCGCCGCCTGATCGGAGAAACTCCTGTACCCCAGCAGCGGTCTGTGGATGGGCTCCGGCGGCCGCTGACATGTTGACTCGGAGCCCAATCCGCCGGCTTCAAAGAACGAGGCTGGCCAAGAAAGGAGACGGAAGATGGTCGACACCAACCCCAGGGTCATGACGATCGACACGATCGAGCGTCAGCGGAAGTACGTGGACGCGCAGAAGGAGAAGGGCCACGGGCTCGGCGTGGTGTTCGCCGACGCCTTCCTGCGCGGGATGCGCGATCTTGGCTACAAGAACCCCGCGTGGGCCCTCGCCGAGGAGGTGGATAACTCGTTCCAGGCGGGCGCCGACACCGTCGCCGTCCGCTTCGGGTTCGAGGCGAGCAACAAGACGCGCGTGAAGCCGGACCTCGTCGCGGTCTGCGACAACGGCAACGGGATGATCCCGGACATGATCAGCTATGCCGTCCGCTGGGGCGGCACCGACCGCGAGGGCGATCGGAACGGGTTCGGCCGGTACGGCTACGGGCTTCCCAGCTCGGCGGTCAGCCTCGCGAAGCGCTACACCGTCTACTCGAAGGCGAACGGCGGCGAGTGGCACGCTGTCACCGTCGACATCGACGAGCTCGCCGCGGCCGCGGGCGACATCGAGAAGACCGAGGGCCTGCTTACCGCCCGCCCCGCGAAGCTGCCCGCGTGGGCGATCAAGGCCGTCAAGGACGACGACACGCTGGACCTGGCGACGCTCAAGGCTGGCACGGTGATCGTGTTCGAGGATCTCGACCGGCTCAAGCGGCTGTCGGGCTGGATCAAGGCCGAGACCATGCGGACGAAGCTCCTCCAGCACTTCGGTGTCATCTACCGGCACTGGATTCCCGAGCGGCAGATCGTCGTCGACGGAGTGGCGGCGCAGGCCGTCGATCCGCTGTTCCTGATGGAGCACGCGAGGTTCTTCGACGAGACGTCCATCCGCGCGCAGCGCGTGGAGACGCGCACCTTCGAAGTCGAAACGCCCCGCGGCACGAGCGGCACGGTCACGATCAGGGCCTCGGTCCTCCCGCCGAACTTCCAGCTCGTCGATCCTTCCCCGATGCTCACCAAGCTTCGGTCTGGCGGGTACGCGATCAAGGGGAAGAACAACCGGCGCTGGGAGATCATGAAGGACTACAACGGCCTTCTCATCTGTCGCGAGCGCCGGCAGATCGACTGCATCGCACCGCGCTGGACGAAGTTCCAGACCTACGACGCTAACGTGAAGGTCGAGATCGACTTCGACCCCGAGCTCGACGAGTACTTCGGCATGACCACCGCGAAGCAGCAGGTCACTCTCGACGACGAGATGTGGGAGAAGCTGCAGCAGAGCGGCAGGAACGGCGGCGCTTTGGTCGACCTCGTCGAGGACCTCCGGCGGCGCCGCGACGAGATGGAGAAGGACCTGAAGGCGAAGGCCGAGAACCGCGCCGGGAAGGACAGCCCCCGGCCCAGCGCTCTGGCGATGGAGCAGTCGGAGAAGTTCAAGGGCACCGTCCCCGAGTCGACGCCGGCGCAGCAGGAGGAGGCCAAGAAGAACATCGAGGACCTCGCCGCTGAGCGTGCGGAGGCCACCGGACAGCCCAAGGAGAAGGTGATCGAGGACCTCGTCAAGGAGACCTTGAAGCGCCGCTGGGAGGTGGAGTTCACGGCGATCCCCGAGGGCCCGTTCTACCGCCCCGTGCGGCTGGGCGAGCAGAAGCGGCTCGTGATCAACACCGATCATCCCTTCTACACGAAGATCTACGACGCCGCGCCCGAGGTCCGCGCCGCCCTCGAGGTAGTGCTCTTCGTGCTCGCGGAGCGAGAACTCGAGGTGAAAAAGGACGCGGAGATCTTCTACCGCGCCGAGCGGCAGCGCTGGTCGGAGCGCCTGCGCCACGCCCTCGACACGCTTGTGCCGGAGGAGACGATGGTGAACAAGGCGGCCGCGGTTGCCGAGCGGATGCACATGGCTGACGAGGCGGAGCCCGCCGCCGAGTAGCCTGCCTGACCTGAATGGCCGCGCGCGAGGTACAGTGCCTCGCGCGCGGCCAGCCTATCGCTCCTCTGGCGTCTCCTGGACGGGGACGTGGCCGCAAAAGATGCACGACGCACCGGTCCCTTGGTGGGGGCGGACCATCGCGGTTCTCCCACAGCGAGGGCACGACGAGACGGCGGCATCCGGTTGCGCGCGGATTTCCGCGACTCGCCCCTCCACAACCTGCTTTGCCGTGTCGGCGACCTGCTCGATCCCGAGGATCTCCTGCCAGTCGTCCGGGGAGATCACGTCGCCTATCCACAGCCCCAGTTCTGCGTGCGCGAACCGATCTACGAGCACGACGGTGCCGCGCGAGATTGTAAGCCCTTGCCGATGGTTGAACCTCGCGGCGCCATGCTGCAAGTCGTTCCGCAATCGCCGCAGCCGGGTCACCGTATCGACCTCAGCTTTGCCTAGCACGACCCCTCTGGCGGCGAGGCGCTTCAGCACCGTGGGGTTATTCGGGTGATCATCAAGAGCGAGAGGTTCTAGCTCTTGCAGCTTGGCCTTCAGCAGGAGTTCTACTGTTCTGAACAACTGGGGGATCGCGCTCACGAGCCGCTCAGATTTCTTTCGCGCGCCAACAAAGTGCTCGACGCCCTCGCGAAGGGCATGAGCGGCATTCTCAAGGAGATCGACGTCGATTGAGTCCTGGGCCACCTGATATGCGGGTGGCGGAGCAGTGTCGACTGGTTTCCATCCGTCCTCGCGGAGGATGGACGGATCGGCCTCCGTACCGCGAGTCGCCTTGGCGATCTCCTCCGGCGACGAGCGCGCGAAGAACACGAAGGAGTGCTTGGCCTCATCCCACTGATTGGTTGCCCAGATCGTCTCAGCGGTCTCGACGTCCTGGAAGTCGACGATCGTCATGTCGATCTCTTCGTCCCCGGAGCCGCCGTCTTCGTCGAAGTACTCGATCCATTCCTCGGGCGTCAGGAGCCGCTTCGGGCGCACAGGGAGCGGCTGGCGGAGCACAATGTGGGTCGCTCCGCAGCCCATGCATACCAACCTATGCCGCGTCGTGTAGACGACGTTGGCGGAGTGGCACGGGCAGTAGAAGTAGTAGCGGTCCCTCTCCCCGTGAACGATCGCGGCGATCCGCTCGTCCGGCGAGACGTACGGATCGACGACTCGGGACACCAAGTGAGACCAGGTGTAGTCGGCGCTGTCCTCTGCCATCTGGTACGGATTCTGGAGGCCGAAGAAGTCCTGCTGGGGGGCCTGCCAGTCCCGCCTGGCCGGCACGTCATAGGCGGCATTGCCGCCGTGTCGCTCGCAGATGACCTCGGAGTGCTCCCCGATCCCTATCGGCTTGTGCAGCGCATACCCTCCGAGTTGAACGACCCCTACCACGGGGTCACGCACCGTTGCCGGAAGGACACGAACGACCTCAGGCCGAAGGATGCCCTTCGCGGGAACGTCCGGGATCGGGGTCGTGAGCACTTGACCATCGCAAAGAACGAACCCGCGCCGGAGGATTTTCTCGTTCAAGTCCGACACAAAGCCGCTGACGTTTATCCCAGATGGGTGCAAGAACCGGCGCGGAATCCACAGCGCGACCAGCTTCGTGAATTCGGCACGACGCCTTGGATGGGGAGCCGCCGCGTCCGTCGTCGCGTCATCACGAAGCGACGCCGCCCACATCTGCTGCTTTCCTCGACTCCGGGATTGCCGAACCATCACGGCTCCGTAGCGAGTGGAGCAAGTCGACACTCACGGCTACGCAAGCGCAATGTCAACAACCTCACGTACGTTCTCGACGAACCGAATCTCAATCTTGGACCGGACCTCCTGCGGAACTTCGACAACGTCGGGCTCGTTCGCCTTCGGCAGGATGACTACTTTGCGGCCGCGCTTGAAGGCTGCGACGACCTTCTGTGGCACACCTCCGACTGCACCGATGTTGCCCTTGAGCGAGACTTCGCCAGTCATCGCGTGCGCGGGCCGGACCGGGCGCTGCGTGAGTGCCGACACGATAGCGACGACGAATGGGATGCCGGCCGAAGGTCCCTCTCGGTACTGAGCGATGTCCACGAGATGAACGACGACGCTCTTCCCCTGCAGCCGTTTCGGCTGCACGCCCAGTTCGGCCGCGTGCGTCTGGACGTGTCGCCAAGCGGCTTTCACGGAGTCGTGAAGGACGTCGCCCGCGCTCCCGATGACCTCGCACTCACCGTCGCCCTTCCGTACCTCGACCTCGACCATCATCAGGCCGCCATCGAGGAGGTCGTCCTCGTCATGGCCGACGACGAGACCGGTCGCCACACCTTCGATCGCCTTGCGGTTCGCCTCGTCATGATCGTCGATCGCCAGATCGAGCGGCTCCGGCTCACCTTCTGGAGGTGCGAATCCGGAGCCAGGGAAGCGGCGACCAAGGAAGTCGGCCATTTCCGCGATCGGTGTGTAGTACCCCTGGAGGCGCGTTACGCGGTCATTCTGCAAGAGCAGCATGTCGCCGCGACCGAAGAGGTTCTCGGCCCCCGACTGGTCGAGGATGGTCTGTGAATCCACCCGCTGCGGGAGCCGGAAGGATATCCGACACGGCATGTTCGCCTTGAGGAGACCAGTGACGATGTCGGCCGTTGGCCGCTGCGTCGCCAGTACCAGATGGATTCCAACCGACCGCGCCCGCTGAGCGAGGCGGTTGATCTCGCGCTCGAACTCGCCGCGCTCCTTCTTTGCCAGCACCGCGATGAGATCCGCGTACTCATCAATGACGACCACAATGGGCTTGAGCGCCGCCCCCTGGTTGGCTGCGTTGTACTCCGAGATGTTCGGGGCCCGCGCCTGCTGGAGCACCGCCGTCCGAGCGCGCAGTTCGTCGCCGGTGAGGCGGCGGAGTTGTTCGATCGCGTCCTCGGCCTCGGTAAAGACGCGGGCGCCTCGGAGGTAGGGCAGCCCATTGTAGTGCACGAAGTCGGTCGCCTTCGGGTCGATGATCAACAGTTCGAGCCGTTCCGGAGGCAGCTTGGCGATGAGGCTGAGAAGAACCGCGTGCAGGAAGACTGTCTTACCCGACATCGTAGAACCGGCGACAAGCAGGTGTGGCAACTGGACTAGGTCGAGCTGCACGTGCGTCCCGTCGGGCGTCACGCCGACCGTCACTGGGAGCACCAGTCCGGCCGAGTTCGGCAGCGCCTCGAGCGCAGGGAGCAGCGGGATAACCTGCCGCCGCGGGCGCTCCAGGTCCACGCCGACGTAGTTCTCGCCAGCGATGTTGTCGATGAGGGGGGTAGTGCGGCACGCGAGTTCCCGCCCGATGTCCTCCGCGCGCGAACGGAGCGTCGCTACCTTTGCGCCGGATTTGAGGCGGACACGGTAGCGGATGACGCTCGGGCCGACCTGCGCCTTGTCCGGATCGAGCTCTTGGACCGGAACGCTGTGGTCCCGGAGGATGCGCCGCAGTTCCCCAGCCTGCTTGGCAATGAGTGCGCGCTCCTCCGCGTCGGCTTTCGCCTGCCCGGGCGCGGATGTAGCCGGCGCCGGGGGGGACGGCGGCGCCGCCGGCGCTGGGCTGGCCACCGAGGGCTTCGCTTGCAAGGGGCTTGGGTCCGAGGGAGCCGTGGCCGCCTCCCCGCCCCCCGGAGGGGCGTCCGGTGGTGGCGGAGGCGGAGCGCTCGGCGGCGGCGCACCAGGATTGACGGGCGGCGCTGCGTCGCTCACGTGTCGGCGAACCTCCTCCTCGGTGAGTTCGACGAGCCGGACGTCGCGGCCCTCGGCCTTGTAGTGCCGTTCGCTAGACGCGCGCGCCTGGGTCAGTCCGACGACGACGAGCGAGAGGCGGACGCGGATCTTCACGTCGAGCGAGAAGATCTCGTTGAGCCGACGGCTCCAGTACTGCTTGTCGGCGTCACTTCGCCCCTCGAAGAAACACTCGCGGAAGAGCTGCTGGCGCAGCACCTCGCGCCGCTGCGGCGAGACGACCCGCTGGCGCTCCGGATCGAGTTGGAAGATCTCGTCGACAATGCGGGCCGTGTTCAGAAGCTGATCGACCGCGTCGCCGGAGATCTCGCCGCCCGAGAGGTGGTAGGCCTGTTCGGGATGCTGGTACGTCTTGACCTCGATGAGGTCTATGGTGGCGGCACCGTCCGCCTCGTCCACCACACCGAACAGGTCGGCGCGAGAGGCGTCTTCGGCGAGTTCGAGCCAGCGACGGGCGTCTGGGCTGTCAATACTCACCAGAAGCGAGCGGGCATGCCCGCCGCGGTACCACGCCGAAGTCACCAAGGTCCCGACCAGGCCCTGCGTACGCCGCTCGTCGAGCGCGGGCCCCGCGGCGCCCTGTCCGACCAGCGCGAGAAGCCCATCCGAGAGCAGCATGCCTAGGTCGCTGATCAGCCGCTCAACCGCCTGCCGGCTCGGCGTGTAGTTGCAGCGCCGCAGCTGACGGTCGAATTCGGCGACAAACTTCTGGAGCCCGTTCGCGTAGACAGCGAGGTCGCGCTTGCCGCAGTGCTGGAGAGAGACGCGCGGTACCCCGAAGGTGAGGATGCCCTCCTGAGCGCGGTCGGCGATGACGAGCCACGTACAGCCGTCCGCGAGCCGGGCGAGGTCACGCTGCTCCGCCCGCAGTTCGGCGGTGACGCCGAAGAAGGAGCCGGTGAGCTGGTGGCTCAGGCGGTTCAGCAGATCGTTATGATCCGCGAAGATCCCGCCGTCGGCCGCTGGCACCACCCGCACGCTCTTCGTGATGCGGTCGTAGCTGAACTGCATGGGGAGGCAGAGCGGGTGAACCGTGAGCGATGGCGCCCGGGCGAACCGGAGCGTCTTCGCCGTCGATGGGTCGAAGTACACCGCCACATGCGCGGGGTGGCGGCGGAGTTCCTCCGCGAGCGCCGCCGGCGTTACCGGCTGGTCGTGCACCTCAAGTGTAAAACGGGCGAGGGTGCCCACGCCCCGGAAGCGCTCGGCACCCTCCTCGTCCTCTGCGCCGCCGCCGAGGGCCGCGACCGAAGCGTCCTGCCGTCCGGTGAAGAAGAGCCGAACGTGCACGCCCTCGATTTCCTCTGCGGTGCGCTCAGTCAGCTTCACGAGTTCTCGGAGGAGGAAGTCGACGTCCGGGGGGTCTATGAACGCTACGCGAAGTCCCATGCGCGCATGCGGGTAGAGGACGCAGAACTTCTCGACGAGACGGCTGATCTCCTGGATGCCGTCGCGGCCCGCATACTGGTGGGCGAGTTCCTCGAAGAACGGGAGGGACCCGCGCGCGCCGGCCTCGGGCAAGACCCGCGCGCCCGCCGCGGTGATGTAGTTGCTCAGGTAGAGCGTCGTGATGAAGTTCGGCAGGTCATCGACGCGCGATCTGAGCAGTTCTTTCTCCACCTCTGTGAGCGCGCCCGCCTGGAGCCGCAGTTGCCGCGAGAGCTCGATGAACTTCCATAGGTGGAGCGGGTGGAGTGGCGAGAGGACCGCCTTCAGGCCCGCACCGGTCCGCAGCACGATCGTGTCCAGGGCCAGGACTTGCGAGCAAAGCACCTCAACGCCCTCGGGCGCAACCTGGGCGATTGACTCGTAGGACTGTTTCAGACCTTCGACGAGTCGTTTGTAGGCGCCGAGGTAACGCTCCGTCTCCGCGAAGTACTCCCGCGAGCTGTTGATCTGCACTAGGGGATAGAGCAGTAGTGTCTTGACGTCGCCAGCGAGTTTGCGCCGGCTCGCCGTGAACTCGTCGTAGGCGCGCACGAGGCCGGCGTCGAGTTCGAGGTCCTCGACCATCTGTTTGAGCGTGCGCCGCAGCGCCCAGTCGTCGCCATCAGGGTCGAACGGCCGGAACTCCGCCTTGTCGAGCAGCGCGAGCGCCTCGTCGAGGGTTGCAGCCGGCGTGTCGATGACGCCGCCCCACCGGTCGGAGCCCACGTAGCGCTCGATGAGCTTCTGGAACGGGTGCACGGGGTGCACATCGAGCGCCGCGCCGGTCTGGGGATCGCGTGGCTCGGCATCCTCATCGTCCCCGCCTTCGGCCTCGACCGTCTTGCGGACCACCTCGGCGAGTTCACCGAGGGTCTCCTCGTCCGCGGCGAGGAGCAGGTCCAGCGCGCGCACGGTCGGCCGTGTCTCCACCTTGGGCGCCGCTTCGTCGTCACCAGCCCCGGCCGGCTCTGGGTCGTCACCGTTCTGCGGGCGCTCTTGCTTCGCGCGCAGCAGTCTGAGCACGTCGCGTAGGGTGAGATCCTTGAGACGTGCCGGGTCCTGCTCGCGGTAGAAGACCATTACTTTCTGGTAGATCTCCTGGAGCGACTCGCTGCCGCGGAGCCCGGCGCGCGCTGCGAGCGACCGAGAGATGCGTTGGCGGTCAGCGCGCGAGAGGACCTCGAGTTGGTCGACGATCCGCTGGTTCTCCAGCAGCCGGTGCGCAATCTTTGCGGCTGTGGGCTGCGTGAACAGGTCCGTGTCCGGCAAGAATCCGAGGTGGAAGAGCAGGTCCCGCGAACGTGTCGGGATCTCGCCCGCCCTGCAAGCGCGCAGTTCCGCGTAGTACGCGAGCAGACCCTCGAGCGGGATCGCCTTCATGAGCGCCTTGTGCTGGAAGGCTCTCCAGAGCTGGCGCTGCGCCTCATTCACCCCGATCGTCTCCAGCGCCTCCCGGCACACCTGCTTGTAAAGCTCGTCGCCGGAGAGCGTCTCGAACCGGTTGAGCGAGTTGAGCTTCGGCAGTTCCCGGGGCGTGACTACGACGATGGTGTCGTCGACAGCGGGGTCATTCCGCCACCGCTCCGCGCCCTCCACGGTCGTCACGAAGGACCCCTCGTCGAACCCGGCGCGGCGCGCCGCGTCCTTGAGGGCCTTGGCTTGGGGCGGCGCGAATCCTGGCATGGCGATGCGCAGTGCGACGCGCTGCTTGCGGGACTCGCCCAGGCCGCCGAGGAGCGCGTCCGGGTCGTACTCGGGCATGTCGCGCACCAGGACGCCGAAGGCCCCACGCTGAGCGCGGGCGGCGATCGCGCGCGCGATGATCTCGCCGGTCGTCTGCTGGATCTGCGTCATGCCTGCTCTCCCGCCCCAAGCCGAATGATCGTCACGCCGTCGGCGTAGCGGCGGGCGTAGCCGATGTCGATGAGCGTCGCGCGCAGGGCATCCGCGTTTGCGACGAGATCCTCCTTGCCCGCGTCGAGGATGGACCAGCGCGCTAGCTCGCGCGCGTCCGCCTGGCGCGCTCCGGTGAGCACCCCGTAGCGCACCCACCAGCGCTCCGCGAGTTCCTCGAGCTCGAGTTCCTCGCCCGGCTGAGTCGTCGAGGCCAGGAGCACCTCGAGCAGTTCTGGGCTCGGGGCGTACCTCTTCTTCACCGCGCGCTGCCCGCGCGGCGCCAGAAGGCCGCTGCGGACGCCGAGGGCGCGCGCGAAGTCGAACGGCGTGCCGTTCATGTCCTCGAGGAGCGCGTCGACCGACGCGAGGGCGAACGCCTCCGCGACGCCGGCACCGTTCGCGTAGGAGCGGAAGACCTCCAGGAAGTGCTTCCTCTTGCGCTCCTGCACCTTGGCGTTGCCCCGCAGTTCGACCTCGCTGATGAAATCCTCCGCCTGCCGCGTCGTCCAGCGCTCTCCAAACTCGCTGGCGAGCGCGGTGCGGACTCCGTAGCCCACCATCCGCTCGATGCTCTTGCACGCGAGGTTGTAGGTCGCGTGGCTCGCGATGCCAACCGGCGACCAGCCGCCCTGGACGAAGTCGAGAATAAGGGGCGGGCGCCGCGCGAGGAAGCTCCGGCCGTCCTCGTAATCCAGCGACCGATTGACGATGTGGAGGAAGAGCGACAGACCGCAGAAGCTGACGAGTCGCCGGAGGCTGTGCAGCTTGCTGCCCCGCGCGCGCTCGTAGGCAGCGAGGGCGTCGAAACCGATGCGGAGTTCGCGCGCGATCGGCGAACGGAAGGTCCGCGCCGCGTCCGCGCTCGCCTTCGTCTTGAGCGCCTCCGGCAGCGCGTCCTCGTCGACGCTGAAGGTGATCGGCTCCTCGTCGGCGATGAGCGGCAGCGAGAGGACGGAGAGCTCATCGGAGGCGTCCGTCAGCAGTTCCCGGATGAGTGCGAGCGCGGGGCTCTTGTCTTGCCCGAGGTCAGCCGCGAGGAGGTGATACAGGAACGTCCCCGTGCCGCGGTCGTTGTGGTCGCGGGTGACGTGTGCGCGGTGCGTGAGTGTGTAAGAGCAGTTCTCGTTCTTGTCGAATACCGCCCCGTCCGCGCCGAGCACGCCCCGCAGGAGTTCCCGAAGCTCGTTGAGGCGGTGGCGGTGCGTAGGCAGCGCGAGGTCGCCAAGCCGGTCGGCCGCGTCGTTGACGAGGTCCTCTGTTGGGTGCCGCTCCTCGGCGCCGCGGTTCGCCCAGCGGTTAAGCGCGCGGTTGAGGAGGCGTGGGTCGTAGTACTCGCCGAGGGCGGCCCGGCAGAGGCCGTTGGCAACGTGGACCGGCTTGATGGAGCCAGAGGTCGGCGAGTAGCCGAGCGGCGCCACCACCCCCGCCTTGAAGTAATCGTGCAGTTTCATGGTCTACACCGAGTACCGACGGTTGCGGCGATCGACCTTGAACCGCAGGTTCTCGCCCGTCTCGAAGTTCTTGATGTGGACGTCCTCGATCTCGTGTTGGGCCCGGAAGGCGCGTCCGAGTTCGTTGAAGAAGAGATCAAGGCGCTTGAGGACCTCCGGGGACCGCAGGGCCATCGGCAGCCCCCGCTGCGCGTCGAAGAGCGTCCGGTACAGCGAGAGGTCCACGGTGAGCTGCGCAACGGCGCGGCCCCCGTGGTGCGCTGCCAACAGGACGTGGTCCGGCTGGTACGCGTGCGCCGGCGCCGTCGTCGGAGGGAGCCGCGGGATCCTCAGCTTGAAGACCTCCACCGGTACCGCGCGCACGGAGACGTAGGTTGGCGACCAGCGAGCGTCGTAGCAGTGGCGGCTCCACAGGCGGAGCGCGGCGTCCGAATCGTCCCGCGGGTCGAAGAAGCGGTTGATTAGGCGGATGAGTTCGCGGACCACCCGTTCGCTCTGCTCGGGCGCCACGGACAGCGCCTCGAAGAAGCGGCGCTCATCTCGCGGAAGCAGTTGCAAGAGCCCGGCACCATCGGCGTGCTCGAAGAAGAAGCGGCGCTTGGTGGCGCGCATCGCGGCGACCTGGTCGCCGGGCGCTGCGGCGGGCGGGGGCGGCGACGCGTTCGGCTCCATCCACCCGTCGGGGGGCAGCGCCCCAGTCCAGAGCGCCTCGTCGTAGGCCGGGTGCGTCACGTGCGCCGGGTCGAACGCCTCGCGGATCGCGTCGAAGAGGTCGCTCTCGCCCTCGAAGGCGAGCGTGTAGTAGGGCGACGGCTCCTGGGCAGCGACCAGCACCTCGCAGCTCCGGCCGCCGGTGATGAGAAAGGCGATGAACCCCTGCAGGTCGCGCATCGTGACGTGGTGTCCGCGCTTGGTCACCAGTTCGAGTAGCGCGAAGAGGCGATCACGGACGCGGTCGCGAATCAGTACCCGCCTCGCCTTGGGCACGTCGCATGTCTCGCGGGCCGGGCACCTGGGGCACTCGGGGTAGAAGCGCTCGTCGGTGAGCGTCGTAAGCAGCCGCTTGAAGACGACTTGGTCCACGAGATTCCGGTTGTTCAGGTCCACGACCACCACGCCGTCTGCCGGCGGCGCGCCGAGTTCGTCGTAGATGACCCCGCGCTCGACCTGCTCGCGGACCTCCTTGAGCGCGGGGAACTTGTCCGCGAAGCCGCGCACGAGTTCGAGCAGCGGCCACTCGTTAATCGCGAGGCAGAACGGCTTCTTCCGCCTACGCGCGCGCTGCCAAGCCTGGATGATTACCTCGTACGACTCCTCAGCAGTGGCGTCGACATGGTGTTCCGCCCCCAATGCGTTGAGAGTCGGCATGAGCCGCATGATGAGATGCGTCTTCCCGTCACCGGGATTCCCAGTGAGGACAATGTCTCGCCCCCCCCGCAGCGTATCAAGGATGAAGCCCTCCAGCGGCGTCTCGACATGGATCGCCGCCATCTGCTCACCGGTAAGGCGATCCGCGTAGCAACTGCGGTGGTTGTACAGCCTCTGGATGAACTGAACGCCGATCGGACCAGCGCTGGGCGGCGGGATCATCGACTTGACCGCAGCGTCTCCCGGTCCATCCGTCGAATTGCCAGGTTCTGCCATTTGCGCCCCCTGAATCAACGGACGACCGCCGTTCCCTGGGCCGCTCGCCCCGCAATCAGCAGCGACGCTCATCCGCAGATCGTCCCGGCGAGACATCGCGATTCGCTCAAGGAACTCCTCATTCTCGATTCTCTGCGAGAGCCACCGACGAGCCCAGTACGTTGCGATCGCCTGCGTGCACTTCTTGGCGGCAGCCTCGCTTTCGCCCGGCAGGTAGTACTGAGGGTCGGATGCCTCGCATCGAAGATACTCCCGCGTATTGCGCGCGAGGGCGACCCCGTAGATCATGCGCCGGCAGCGGTGTTGAAGGAATCGGTCCTGATCAACACCGATGCACCCGAGCCCCTCGCGTACCAACCTGAGCTTGGGGCTCACTCCCTCTCCGAAGGTGCGGGTGATGAGTGTTGCCCCCTTTTCCTCCTTGACGATGTCCTCGAGAAGGCCGCGCGACCGGTCGCTGAAGTGGACCGAACCGTAGCCGCGAGTCTCTCCCAGCTCTTCGTATCGGATCTCGCCGACTCCCCCGGCAATCGAGGCGGGAATGCGAACGCGATTGTATTGACTGCTGCCGACGTGGTATAGGCTGGTAGTGCCGAGAAACACGAGCTCGGCCGGCTTGGCAACCAGTTCGCCCTTCATTTTCGACGCGATCTCGCTCGGGAAATTGGAGTATCTCTCATGGTAGTCGCGCCGCACCTGCGAACTGGCCAGGAGCATGCAGACGAGTTTGCCGCCAAGAACGTGGCTGTACGGAGGGATGGCGCCGCAGATGATGATGTCCATCATGCTGGTGCCAACGTGCTGTTTCTTGATCGCCTTCAGGGCTACCGCGATCGCTCGCTTGCCGTCCTCGCTAGAGAGCAAGCGGTCCACGGAGGACGTGGAGTCGGTTTCCACGCCCACGAGAAGGAACTGCATCTTGGCACGAAGGAGGTCCGCAAGTTCTGTAGCTCGCTTCTGCTGGTAGAGATCCTCCAGGCTGTGATCCGCGAGGTTCTTGTCGTTCTTGCGGTCGGACGATGCATACATGGTTTCGGAAGGATCGCGCGGCCGTATGCGCTTCGGTAGCCTGCGGTCCTTCTTGAGGTCCTGCTCATGAGCCCGAAGTGTTTCGATCCTTCGGTGTGCGCTCGTTTTTGCTCGGTCGAGGAGTTTTCGGATCACGCGCTCAGTCGGATTCTCCAACTCACGGGCCGTGACAAGTCCTGTCGGATCGATGCCGCCAATGGCGCGGTGGATTTCGGAATAAAGCCGAGCTGCGAGTTGACCTTTGAACAACTGTGCCTGTTCTGGATCGGCGGCGCCTTTGAGAACCCGCTCCTCGAGGGGTTCGACGCCCCACCCGATCCATCGGTCACGGTCGCCGAGTCGGATCATGCTATTACCTAGCGCGGCGATGCCCATGACGGGATGAAACGGCCGCGCACCATCTCGGACGAGATAGAAGAGGTTCCTGCCTGGAGTTGAGAAGTAGGGAAGAGACCAGTAGTACCGGAAGTATCGCCAGATGTCGATCAGCCTGAATCCGGTATGCTCACACACTTCGTCACCTGCGACGAGTTGGAGGTAGGGTTGGACGACTCGCTGGAGGGCCTCGTTTCGCTGCTCTCCCTTCAACTGCACGGTGGACTTGAGGTCTCTTGCGAGTTCCTCTCCATTCGCGATCAGGTTGAGAACAGAGAACTCCTCTGTGCTACGACGGCGAGGCCGCTCCATCTCGTCCAAGAACCGGCGCGTAGAGGGAATCTGAAGTTGGGCGACGCGTTCGGCACGCATCGACTCCCTGATCGCCTCCTTCTGGCGCGTCACATCCGCCGGTTTCTTCGGCGGCGCCGTGAAATCCGGTGGTGCAAGTTCGAGCCTGTGCTCGCGGAAGCGCCAGGACCAACTCTGTGAGAGCAGGTCGGCCAGTACACTCAACGCAGCCCTGTACCTGTCCCGTGCGGGCGGGGCGCCGGACTGGACAGAGGCCCATTGGAATTCCTCCTCCACCTTCCCTAGGGCCAGGCGGGAGTCCTGCGTCTCAGAGAGAGTGCGGGCAAGACGTTCGAAGCGTTCCAGGTAAATGCCGAGGCGCTCCGGCGCAAATGCACAGAACGACGTCTCTTCCGGTTGAGTTGTCCTGCCCGAGTTCTCGTCGACGGCGCCGGGGAGGTACCACGATTCGCCATTCTCCGGCTGAGCCTGACCCGGGTTGGGAGATTGCGGCGGCAGGACCGAACCTGCGGCGGCCTTGACGCTTTCGCTGGGGGCCGACTTTTTCATCGGTTGCGGGTCCTCTTGGCCGAGGCGCGACTACCGAGTACTTGGCCGTCTCCGGGAGTCGTCGGGACCTGGATGCCCGTGTCCTTGGCGAGACCGAGGAGTCGCTTCCGCTGTGCCTTCACGGGACGGTGCTTCCCGTTCTCCCACCCGTTCATGGTCCCCACCGTGACGTCCAACTCGCGGGCGAAGTCCTCCTGCGTAAGCCCGCGCGCCACGCGAAGGGCCTTGACGAGCGCGGCAAAGTCGATGTTCTGCATCCCCTTCCTCGGACGCCAGGGATTACATGCGATGTCGCTTGGAACATTGTATGCAACATCCGAGCCGTGTCAAGCATCTGCGGACGGCGGGTTCGTTCGCAGGGCGGAGGTCTTCACCTACCTCCGCCCTGTCCGTCAGCCTCCCGTTACTTACCGACCTTGCTCGGCACCCCGTCGCCGTGTGTCGTCTGCTGCTCGGATCGTTGGCGCTCTTGAACCCAGAAGGCAAGCCGCTTGAAGAGGTAGTCTCGGTGGCGGATCTTGAGCTCCTGGCCGAAGACCTCGAGATGAAGAGCGCGCAGTTCCTCGGTGGAGAGCTTCCGCAGCGCCGCGATCTCCGTTCTGAGCCTACCATTCGGGTCCGTCATGTTCGTTCGCCCTCACACTCTTCGTTAGCTCCCCATCACGGCCCGCAGGCGGTTCGAGAGGCTGCCGCCCTTGTTGCCGATCTTCTCCTTCGGGCCGAGGTGCTTGTCCGTGTACCCGTAGGCGGCCTTGTTGATCGACTCCTTGAGGACGGCGAGCGGGATGACCTCCTCGGTGTCGGGCTTCCCCTTCACCGTGACGCGGACGCCCTTCTCCGTCTTCTCCACCTCGAACGAGACCTTCTCCGAGACGTTCTCGCCGCGGCCGCCCTCGAACTCGCACTCGTGGTCGGCCTTCCGGCAGGCCTCCCGGTACGGCACGAGCGCCGTCCGGTAGGTCTCGCGCGCGCTGGCCACGAGCGCGTGGGCCTTCTCGGTGAGCTGCTTCGCCTCCGCCTCGGCCGCATCGAGCCCCGACTTCGCCTCCTCGACGGGCTTCCGCAGGGCGCCCAGGTCGACCGCCGGCGCCTCCTTCTTCTCGGCCGCCTCACCGGCCGCATCCGCCCGGGCGCGCTTCTCTGCCTTGGGCTTCGCGCCCTCCTTCTTCGCCGAACCCTTCTTGGACTTCGCCATCGTCGGACCTCCTATCGAGCGGCTACCTGTGGTTCTTCACGCCCGCGCTGCCGTTGATCGAGATCCGCTCGACCATCTCGATCAGCCGGCAGGCCGGGCACAGGTGCTTGCGAAGCAGGTCGAGGTAGGTGGCCACCGCCTCGAGGTCGCCGGCCATCTCGGACTTCTCCCGCGCCTCGACCGACGCAGCGTCGCCCTCGACGGCGGCCATCCCGTGCAGGGCCTGGCCGTGGACGCGCAGGCGGCTCGCGAGTCCCCCGAGGAAGCTCGCGACGTCGGTGCGCCACAACTCGATCCCGTGGGCGGGTGCCATGCCTCACCTCCTTCGCGGGCACATAAGGGCTCGTGTCGCAGCGGAAGGCAAGGCAACACCGGCACTTGCGGCGCAGATATGTGGAGGCGGGAAAGCGGATGGGACAGCGCCCCCGCGGGCCGGTCGCGGGCGCCCGCGCGCCGGGCGGCGTCGGCCTACGGGATCTTCTCGACCCGGGGCGTGAGCTTCCCGCCGGCGTACTCGAGCTTGAGCGCCAGGTCACGCGAGGCCAGTTCGTGCTCGATCCGCGCCTCGATCTCCTTGTCGTCGAGCGGCGCGGTCACGTGCGACCTCACGAGGTCGCGCGCGAGGGCGAGCTTCTCGGCCGACGGGATCGCGGCCTCGGGGTTCGCCTTCCGCTGGTTGGCGGCCCACTTCTCTGCGAACGAGCACCCGATCTTCACCCACCGCTCCACCTCGCCCTCGAGCTGGAGCTGCCGCACCACCTTGATCCGCTGGAGCAGGTGGAGGACGAGCGGGCTCGAGATGATCGCGCAGAGAAGCGGCACGAGGATCGCCAGGATCTCCTTCCAGTCCATGAGGTCCTCCTTCGTCGGCTACAAGACGCTCTTCACCGATGACCGCAGGAGCAGGCCGACGATCTGGCCCACGCCCTGTACGAAGACGTCGAGCTCGGCGCCCTCGCGCCGGGCCTCGCGGATCAGCTCGCGCGCCGCGCGCACCGAGGCGGCTTTCTCGCGGCGGTCGTACTCGGCCTCGACGGCGTCGAACTTCCCGAGCAGGAGATCGCCGACGACGGGCAGCGCGTCCTTGGCGACCTTCTCGAACTCCTCGGGGTGCTCGCGCGCGAACGCCCGGGCCTTCTCCATCAGCTCC
>Ga0187892_10005352_pt1 | contig 20275 bp, 20 predicted proteins | sample MA1701073metaG_FD_139345 | JGI IMG/M metagenome (GOLD analysis project Ga0187892, IMG submission 139345) | Bio-ooze microbial communities from a basaltic lava cave in the Kipuka Kanohina Cave System on the Island of Hawaii, USA - MA170107-3 metaG ...
GCTTGGAAATACCCGGCATGGCGTTCGCCAGAGCCGTGTTGAGCTGCTGAATCGTCTGCTGTGAGCGTTTAAGCTCGGTAATGTCATTATTGACCTCGAGGATGGCGCGCGGCAGGCCCTGCTCATTCCGGTGCAAAACCCAATGGCTGGCTACGGCAATCTGCTCGCCGTCACGCCGCCGATGCAAAAGCTCGCCTTTCCACTGACTGTCCCGCCAAAGTTGCGCTCTTATGCTCGCCAGGGGCTCGGGGAACTGTGTCTGAAACAGCTCGTGTGATACCTGTCCTAAGGCATCGCCTCTGGTCCAGCCGTAGAGCTCTTCTGCACCGGCATTCCAAAAGACAATGCGATCGCTGGTGTCGCGGATCAACAGGTGCGCCAGATTTAGGATCTCGGCCTGTCCCTCCAATGCCGGCGGCTCACTAACGCAGCGGCGCTCAACCGGTACGTCGTTTGAGTGAGCAGGATCAGCCATATACGTTTAGCTCCTCCACAAATGCCGGGTCAGATATCGATTGCCGAATGTCCGCGTGGCGCCATTGGGTGAGACTCGAATTAGTGGAGCCTGACCGAACGCTCCATATACACGCTTTCGCAAGACAGGGGAATAGGGGTTTTAAAAGGCCGTTTTTCAAAAGGGAAGATACGGCTAGACCTGTTAGCTGTCAAACCGCCCTATCAGTAGCCATGTTCAAGCTTTCCGAAACGCCCGCTACGGAAGTCGTCAATCGCTTCGCTCAACTCCTTCTCGGTGTTCATCACAAATGGGCCGTAGTGGGCTATGGGCTCATCCAGGGGCTTGCCGTTGAGCAAGAGCGCGAGGCTGTCTTTTTTCGCCTCGATGGCGATGGTTTCGCGCGTGCGCGTGAAGTGCGCGGTCTGACCGATGACCATCGTCGTGTCGCCCACGGCGACCTGGCCGCGCAGTACCACCAGCAGCGTGGTCCAGCCTTCGGGCAGCGTGAACGCGACGCGGCGGCCGGCACAGAGGTGCAAGTCCCAGACATTCATCGGTGAAAAAGTCAGCGCCGTGCCCTTGGCACCCTCGTAGTCGCCGGCAATGACACGCACGGTTCCTGCCTCCTCCGGTAGCGCGATGGCGGGTCAAGTCCATCTTTTCGCGCGCGGGCAGGTTGACCCAGAGCTGCGCCATCTCCAGCGTGCCGCCCTTCTGCGTGAACGCTGGCGAGTGGAACTCCTCGTGCAGCACGCCAGAGGCGGCGGTCATCCACTGCACGTCACCGGGGCCGATCACGCCGGAGTTGCCGGTAGTGTCGCGGTGCGCCACCTCGCCCTGATAGACGATGGTTACGGTCTCGAAGCCGCGATGCGGATGTTCGCCCACGCCGCGCGGCTTACTTGCAGGCTTGAACTCATGGGGCCCGGCGTAATCCAGCATCAGGAAAGGGCTGGTGTCGCGCGCGTCACGTGGGATGGAAATCAGGTTGCGCACTGGAAAGCCGTCGCCGACCCAGTGGGCCGAGGCTTGGGGCGTGATCTGAGTAAGCTGTTTCATGCTGTGCCTCCTGGTGTCACTCACCTGAATAGGGGTGGCGTGTTGCCAGTACAAGACCACGATGGCCGAAACCCGCGTTCGGCGGTGGCGATGGGCTTCATTTGCGAGCTCCCTTCAGGTTCAGATCAGCAGGATCCGGGGCGGCCAGGCGTGGCGAGGGGCTGCCTTTGACTTCGCCGAAGTAGCGCCCCGCGTTCCAGTCCCCGGCCGCTTTGACCATCTCCTCCTCCGTGCGAGCGACGAAGTTCCACCATAGCAGGATTTCCTCCTTGAAAGGCTCGCCACCGATGAGCATCAGACGCGCGGGTGCGTCGCAGCGCAGCGGGATGCGCTCGCGGCTGCAGCCGAGATAAAGGAGCGTGCCGGGAGTGAGGCGCTCGCCCGCCACCTCCACCTCGCCACTCAAGACCAAGGCTGCATGTTCGAAGGCAGGATTGAGCGGCAAGGTGGTCTGCGCTGCGCGCAGCGCAGTGATATCCAGGCCCAGCAGCGGCGAGAAGACCTCGGTGGGCGCGGTCTGGCCGTTGGCGGTGCCGGCGAGCACGGTGACCTTGAAGCCGCCGGTTTCGAGCACCGGCAGGGCTGGATAGTGCTGGAAGGTGGGTGGGCGCCGGCGCTCGGTCTCGGGCAGCGCGAGCCAGAGCTGCGCGGCATGCAAGCGGCCCGCGTCCTCGGTCACGGAGTCTTCCGCGTGCGCGATGCCGGAGCCGGCGGTCATCAGATTCACTTGTCCCGGCCGGATAATTTGTTCATAGCCCAAGCTGTCGCGGTGCAGTACTTCGCCCGCAATCATCCAGGTGAAGGTCTGCAAGCCGATATGCGGATGCGGCCCGACGTGCAGTCCCTTGCCCGGACCGTAATCCGCGGGGCCGGCATGATCGAGAAAACACCAGGCGCCAACCATGCGACGCTGCCGGTCGGGCAGTGCGCGGCGGATGGTGAAGCTCTCGCCGATCTGCGCGGCGCGCGTCTCAATGCGCTCGAGCACGGGCTTGCCCGGACAGGCGGGATAGTCGGTGGATCGCAAGCCTTCGCTTTGCAGCGCCAGATTGCTCATATGCAGCCTCCCAGATGCCTTGGCTATGACCTGGCCTTGAGTTGCTGCGTCCAGTCCACTAGAGCGGCGAGCAGCTTGGCAATGAGCTCGCGCGTGGGCTCGTGCGTGAGCCCGCCTTGGGCATCAAAACGCTCCTGCGCCCGGGCGATCATCACTTCCGGCTTGTTGAGGAAATGTACGTCCAGAAAAACTAGGCTTTGCCGCAGGTGGTATTGCGCCCGCGCCGAGCCGAACAGGCTCGGGCTCGCGCCCATCACGGCCGCGGGCTTGCCGGCAAAAGGCTGGTCGGGCGGGCGCGAGGCCCAGTCAATGGCGTTCTTGAGCACACCAGGGATAGAGTAGTTGTATTCCGGCGTAACAAACAGCAGGGCGTCGGCTACGCGAATCTGCTCGCGCAAGCATTCGACCGGGCCCGGGAAGCCTTGGGCCCGGAGATCCTCGTTATATAGCGGGAGATCGGAGATATCTGCGGTCTCGATCATGGCCCCGGCAGCGGGCGCGAGCTCCTGCGCGGCGCGCAGCGCGGCGGCGTTGTAGGAAGCCTGACGCAGGCTGCCGCAGATGCCGAGGACCTTGATGGCGGCGCTCATGATTTTTCCTCGTGGTTGGATGTGGCGCTGAAATGCGGTAACTTTAGGCGATATCAGCCAGTCTGCCAGCGTGCGCGCGACGAACCCCTTGTTCGGTTCTGGCGAACGCTCATTAAACGCATACCCCGCGGTGTTGCCGCGGGTACCTTAACGATGGGTTTCCAAAGAGGAGAAGCGCAGCTCTCCCCTTTGGTCAATGGCGGGTTCATACCCCGCCCGCGAAGTATATTGATCTACGAACATGAAATACGGCCTGGACGAGATCAAGACCTTCCTCGCCGTGGTGGAGAACGGCAGCATCAGCGGCGCGTCCACGCGGCTGGCGATCACCAAGTCGGTGGTCAGCCAGCGCGTGACGCACCTGGAGGCCGCGCTGGGGGTGGAGCTGCTGCACCGCTCCAGTCGCGGCGTGACGCCTACCGATAGGGGCCGGGTGTTTCATGAGCAGGCCTGCGCCGCCATCGCGCAACTGGAGCAGGCGGCGGAGGCCGTGACCGACGATGAGGCGGCGCTCAGTGGCTTGCTGCGCATCAGCGTGCCGATGACCTTTGGCACGCATTACCTCAGCCCTATCCTCTGCGAGTTCATGCGCGCGCATCCGCGCTTGGAACTGGCGCTGGACCTGAGCGACCGCATGGTGGACGTGGCGGCGGAGGGCTATGACCTGGCTATCCGCATCACCCGCATCAAGGAAGACTCGCTGCTGGTGGCGCGCAAGCTGGCGGACAGCCGCCGGGTGGTGTGTTGCAGCCCGAACTACGCGAAAAAACGCGGCCTGCCGAAGACGCTGGCGGAGCTTCCCCAGCATGCGGGGATCGGTTACGCCCATCCTGCGGCGAATCATCTCTGGCAGTTCGCGCCCGCCCGGCGGACGGCACAGTTGCACATCGCCACGTCCAAAGGCCGGATCCTCACCAACAATGGCGAGGCCATGCGCGATGCGGCCGTGGCCGGTCTGGGGCTGGCGGTGCTGCCGCTGTTTATCGTCGCCGAGGATTTGCGCGCCGGCCGTCTAATCCATGTACTGCCGCGCGAGACGCCAGTACCCGACGCCATTTACGCTGTGTATCCGCAGCGGCGGCACAAGCTGCGGCGGCTCAGCGTCGTAGTAGAACATCTTCGCAATGCGCTGGCTGGCGTACCGCCCTGGGAGCGTGATTTGTCCACCCGCTAAGCGCGGGTGTTCGAATTTTCCAAACATCTCTTTCGGGTTCCTGGTCTAGCCAAACCGGGACCCACGACTCTACACTCGCTGTGCTGTCCACCCACAATCGACTGCGAGGTTGTGAATAAATCGTCGCGATACGCAACAGATTTATTCACAACCTCTGAAGAGGAAGTCATGAGTACATTCAAATACAAGCGCCTGAACAAGGACGACGCGGCCCTGCTGCTGGTGGATCACCAGGCGGGGTTGATCTCGCTGGTGCAAGACTTCTCGCCCAGCGAATTCAAGAACAACGTGCTGGCCGTAGCCGCCTGCGGCAAGTATTTCAAGCTACCCACGATTCTGACCACGAGTTTCGAGAACGGCCCGAACGGGCCACTGGTGCCGGAAATTGAAGGAGATGTTCCCGAACGCGCCCTACATTGCGCGTCCTGGGAACATTAACGCCTGGGATAACGAGAACTTCGCTCATCATTGCCGGCGTGGTCACTGAGGTCTGCGTGGCCTTTCTTGCGCTTTCCGCCATTGAGAAGGGATACGACGTTTTCGTGATCACCGACGCCTCGGGCACCTTCAATGAGGTTACCCGTCACAGCGCCTGGTTGCGGATGCAGGCTGCCGGCGCGCAGATCATGAGCTGGTTTGGCATGGCCTGCGAGCTGCACCGCGACTGTCGCAACGACTAGGGCTTCGCCGGCGGTGGTTCGTTGGTGACAACCGCGAGTCTCGTGCCGGTGGTCGACTCGAGCACGGCTGCGTCGGTCACCATCATCGTGGTGCCGGGGATGAGCAGCGGATAGACCGCCTTGGCGAACTCGGGCGGAATCGAGACTCTTGCGGCGGCCGCCGGATCCAGCGGGCGCTTGTCGTCGCTGGCGTAGCCCGGGACGCCGACCGCGATCCAGCGCGGCGTCGGCGCGCCAGGGACCGCGGTGTTCGGGCCCTCGCTCTGGCCATCACCACAAACACATGGGTGCCGAGCGGCTCCTCAGGCTTGGCGATACGGATCTTCGCACGCCCGATCTCTATCCCGTTGCGCAACCCCGGAAAATCTATGCGGAGTCCGTCCTCGCGGCGGGCTGTCCGCGCAGCGAGCGCAACACCCATACGGTGAGGCCGGCACAGACGATGAGGCCGCAGCCGAGTGCGAACGCCGCGTAGAGCCAGCGCCGGGCCCGTTCTTCCGCCCCCACGAGCAGCGCCTCCACCTGGGGGGTGAGGCGGGTCAAGCCTGGCGCGTCCAGAGTCTTGTGGAAGTTGGACAGCAGCTCCGACAGGTTGACCGCGGCCTCGCTGATCCGATGTGCGGTTTCGGCGTACTCGGTGACGTCGAAGGGACGTGACGGCCCCGACGGCTCGCTCTCTTCCGACTCGAAGCGCTGCATCACGCCCGCGAACGTCTGTAGCGCCTGGTTGGTCGTCCCCGCTGTCGTGGTGGCTGCATCGAACAACCCCCGGTAGTCGTGTGCCAGCGTCCCCAGTCGCTCCGCCTCCGTTCGCACGTCCGCGACAATCTGCGCCCGCTCGGCGCTCAGGCGGTCGGGGAGCTCCGCCGCAGTCTGCGCCACCTGCTGCATCGCAGTCGTCGCCCGATCCAGGCTCGCCTGCGCGCGGTCGAGTTGGAAGTCTGCCGCGACCTGGGTGGCCAGCAGTTCGGCGTTCAGGCGTAACAGGACCGGCATGCGCTGTACGTTGAACAAGAGCCGCTCGGCGAACTGCCGGCTCTCGGCAATCTCGCGCGTCGCGGGGTCGAGCCCGGCAAAGGGATTCAGGCCGAGGATGCCGACAAGGTTCGTGAAAGCTCCTCCACCGCCGCTCTTCGGAACTCTCGACGACGCAAGGATCTGTTGCAGGTCAACGATGGCCACCCACGGCCCCGTGCCCGCGACGTGCGACTCCTGCGCCTCCTGGATGGCCTGATCGAGGGCGCTGAACTCGGCGGGAGTGAGAAAGCTCCGGACCAGCTTCTCCACGTCGCGCTGCGCGGACCTCAGTACGACGAGCGTTGGTCGCAGTGACTCGCCGAGCGCGTGCGCGAGCGGCGATCGCTCGAGCTGCCGCCGGCCGACTGTTAGGGTCAGCAGCATGTGGATGGCGTTGGCGTAGGGGCTCGGGCCCGACGCCGCGTTCCACATTGCGGCGGCGTAGTCCAGGCGTATCTCCAACAGGGCCGCCCGCCGCTTCAGGTCATCGACGGCGTCCAAGGGCGTCGCGGTCTTTTGCAGAATTTGCGTGACGACCGCGTCCGAGAGCATAGCGAGCTGGAGTTGGACGTACAGGGGGTCTCCGACCGGGGTGGTGTCACGGCCGGTCATCCCCGCGAATGCGCGATCCGTGAGATCGGCGGCCCGATCGAGCAGCGCACACCCAGACAGCAACGCGAGCAGCACCAGCAGCGGGATCACGACATCCTCCTCAGGACCGGACGAGGAACGATCCAGCCACTCCGTATGCGACGCCTCAACGCGGGGCTCTCGGACGGCGGCCCGCGTCGTTTAAAGCTCGCGCAGACGCCGGGAAACTCAGCGCCATAAGCGCGACGGTCGATTGTGCCCGAAAAATCAGTAAATAATGATATGAGATTCAACCGCATTTTCGGATGGTATCTCGCGTCGTTGGACGTGTAAACGCGGCGGAGTATATGCTCGAAGCAATTTAGGCGCTAAGATAACCCGGCATCAATCAAGGGAGGTCTACCATGATACGTAAAACGATGCTTGTCGCGTTGTTGGGTCTGTTACTGAATGCCTGTGCTGGATCGCCCACAGAGGAGAGTACCGGCCAATATGTAGACAATTCCGCAATCACGACCAAGGTCAAATCGGCGCTGTTCGCGGATCCCGGCACGAGCGGGCTTTCCATCAGTGTTGAAACTTACAAGGGCACGGTTCAGTTGAGCGGGTTTGCACACACTGAGGCGGAACGCAACCGCGCCGGGACGATTGCCAGATCCGTACCCGGCGTGGTGTCGGTGAAGAACGATATCCATCTGCGCTAGAACGAAACACTGGCTTAGCCACCACGGGATCACCGCGGCGCACGCTACCTGGAAGGTAGCGTGATTAATGCGATAACGTCAACTACAGGTAAGACCGAAGCCGGGACACTCCGCAGCCCTCGTTGGCCATCCGGCCAATACCCTATCTGGAACCCAGCGTGCTTCGGCCGGGAATCTGGAAGGCGTAGAGTACCTGTCGGAAGTAGCCGCTTGGAAAATTGCCCTTCGCCAGCCCGTAGCCACGCGGTTTTTGGTTCGGATGGTAAGCAGTTCCGAAGAGCCAGTCCCAGATCGCGAGCTTGGTCGAAAAGTTCACATCGATGATTTCAACCGCATGGTGCCATCTGTGCATCTCGGGACCGTTCATGATGTATTGGAGCCATCCGCTGCGCACGTCAATGTTGGAGTGGATGTACATACCCCAAATCGAGTCGAGCGCACCCTTCATCACGATAACCTCCGGAGCGGCGCCCAGAAGCACGATTGGCGCGAACTCAATTGTCTGGTTAATCAGGATCTCGATCGGGTGAGAGCGCATCCCGGAGATCCAGTCCACATCGGCAGTCGCATGGTGCGCCTCGTGGAGCCTCCAAAGCCGCGGCACCCGGTGTTGCAATCGATGAAACCCGTAAATATAGAGATCGTGCGTCACCAGGAAGAAGAGAAGCTGCACCCAGACCGGCCAACTTGAAACGAGATGGAGGCTAGGCAGACCAGTGACCCCATCTATTCGTTCGATGAGTGTCGCGATAACCAGAGCGAGAACGTAACTCTGCAATAGCCCGTAGAAGACTAAGTCTTCAATTAGCCCCTTGCGCAATAGCCGCTGCCGCGAATCATAGGGTATGCGGCGTTCCAGTGCGATGAGGACGAACGCCGAGCCGACTATGAGCATCGAGGTGAGGAGTATCCAGGTCATCGTGGCGAACATGCCGCTGCCTCGGTTCGTCGTCCATCGCTACCTTAAGCCAAGGCCCTGTCCCATGGTGGCCCGGCCAGGCGATTTCAGACAAGTCGTTGCCATCGAAGCCCCATGCATTCAACTAGCTTAAGAAAGTTTTATGACAGGTATTGCGCAGCCGATCTGTTTTGTCGCGTCCTCGCGCATCCGGGCTTGCTCACGACACTTCTGCAGGGTTTCCCTCCGGGCAAACGTTAGGGAGCATAAGAAGAATAAACGCTCGGCGTGTTTGACAGCCGAGGGCTATCCACCACGTCACCCCAGCGAAAGCTGGGGTCCAGTGCGGCGCCGAAAAACCGCTATGGATTCCAGCTTTCGCTGAAATGACGTAGAGACCTCTCCAGGGCACTACGGTTCCGGGGCGCAATTCGCGGCCACCACGCGGCCGGGTGGTCTCTCCCTGCAAAAAAATCCGTTGCAAACTATGCGATCCGGTTGCATACTGTACCATTGGCGTTAAGAAGAAGTTCGGCGCGCGCAGCCTTGCGGACCTTATCCGACTCGGGATCACGACCGGGATGGCCAGGAAGACCGTGCTTTCCCCGGAACCTGAGTAGCGCTTCTCCGCTGAACGCCGGAGATACGTGGGGGGGTAGGCATGGTTTTCTGGGATCGATCCCGTTCGTAAGCAAACCATCATGGGTTTGTGGTGCCTTGGTTGTCCCCGCCTTACTGGCCTTTGCCTCTTGCTTACTCACCTCCGGTGCCTATGCACAGGAAATCTGTCCGGAACCGGTGGGTAGGTTCGCGAGCGTCGAAGGCGAGGCCGATGTCCAGAGTGATGGTGGAGGAGGCTGGCGCGCTGCGCAACTGGATCAGCGCCTGTGCGAGGGCGACACCATACGGGTGGGAGAGCGCAGTCGTGTCGCTGTCCAGTTGATCAATGACGCCGTGTTGCGCATCGACCAAAATACCAGCATACGCCTGGTGAATATCAGCGGTAACACCGACGAGCGATCCTGGCTCGACCTTGTGAGTGGCGCCTTATATTCTATCAGCCGCGAACCCTGGCTGCTAAAGGTTACGACACCCCACCTCAAAGGGGATATCGACGGCACGGAGTTTTACGTCCAAGCGGAAGATGATCGTTCGCTGCTCATTGTCTTGGAAGGTCACGTGCTGGTGTCAAACGATAAGGGGCGCCTCGCGGTTGCCTCAGGTCAGGCAGCCACCGTGGAAGCCGGAAAGCCACCTGTGTACCTCACTGTTGTGCACCCTCGGGATGCCGTCCAGTGGGCGCTGTACTATCCGCCCCTCCTCTATCTTGGCCCTGATGAGTTTCCGCCCGGCCCGGGCTGGCAAGGGAGGATTCGACAATCCCTCGAGTTTTACCAGAGGGGGGATCTCCAGAAGGCCTTCGAGAGTATTGCGACCGTTCCGGAGACCGTCCGCGACCCGCGCTTTTTTGCTTATCGCGCCTCACTGCTGCTCGCCTTGGGCCGCGTGGATGAGGCCGATGCAGATCTCAAGCGGGCGCTGACTTTGGCCCCGAACGACAGCAATGCCTTGGCGCTGCAATCGATCATCGCCGTGGTGCGGAATGAGAAAGACCAAGCGCTCAACCTCGCACAGCGCGCCGTCGAGGCGGCTCCCGGCTCCGCCACCGCATTGATCGCCCTGTCCTATGCCCGGCAGGCGAGGTTTGACCTCGAAGGCGCGCGCGCGAGTCTTGAAAAGGCGGTGCAACTCGACCCAAAAAATGGCCTGGCGTGGGCACGGTTGGCAGACCTCTGGTTGTCATTCGGCCGCCTGGATCACGCCCTCAAAGCGGCACAGAAGGCGGTCGTCCTGGCGCCGGATCTCTCACGGACACAGACGGTGCTGGGTTTCGGCTACCTGACCGAGGTCAAGACGACCCGGGCCAAGGAGGCCTTTGACAAAGCGATTGCGCTTGACCAAGCCGATCCCCTCCCGAGGCTCGGTCTCGGGCTGGCCAAGATCCGCGAGGGCGATCTGCATGAGGGACGTCGAGAGATCGAGGTTGCCGCGAGCTTGGACCCTAACAACTCCATTGTCCGGAGCTATCTGGGCAAGGCCTACTATGAAGAGAAACGCATACCATTAGATGAGCGCGAGTATGCCATTGCTAAGGAGCTGGACCCCAAGGATCCCACACCCTTCTTCTACGATGCGATCGCGAAACAGACGACGAACCGGCCGGTGGAGGCCTTGCAGGACATGCAAAAAGCCATTGAATTGAACGACAACCGTCTAGTCTACCGGTCACGTCTATTGCTCGATTCGGACCTGGCGGCCCGCAGCGCGAGCCTGGCCCGGATCTACACCGATCTGGGTTTCCAGCAATTGGCCTTGGTGGAAGGCTGGAAGTCGGTTAACACCGATCCGAGCAACTATTCTGCCCACCGGTTTCTGGCCGATTCGTATCAGGTTTTGCCGCGCCACGAGATCGCCAGGGTCAGTGAGCTGCTCCAGTCTCAGCTGCTTCAGCCTCTCAACATGACGCCCATTCAGCCCCACCTGGCCGAGAGCAACCTATTGCTCATCAGTGGCCTAGGTCCAGCGAGGCTGTCCTTTAATGAGTTTAACCCCCTTTTCAACCGAAACGGGCTCACGTTCCAGCCGAGCGGACTCATCGGGGACCATAGCACATATGCTGGAGAAGGCATCCTTTCCGGCATCTACCAGAACACATCCTTCAGCCTGGGTGGGTTTCACTTTACCACCGACGGGTTTCGAGAAAACGCTGGCCAGCAGGATAACATCGCTAACGCTTTCGTACAGTCGGAACTCTCTTACAAATCCAGCATTCAAGCTGAATATCGCTACAGAAATACCGAAAGAGGAGATCTGCGACTCAGATTCTTCCCGGAAGACTTCTTCCCTGGCGAGAGAAACACAGAAGAGAGACACACCTACCGCCTTGGCGGGCGGCATGCCTATTCGCCGGGTTCTATCTTCCTCGGCTCATTCACATATCAAGATGCAGATCCTAGTTTGCGAGACGATCAGAGTGGTTTGCCTGGTGAATTCGTCGAGCTTAAAGCTCCTCAAAGTGCTTTTGGCGCCGAGATCCAACACCTGTTTCGCTCGCGGTACTTTAGCCTTACGAGCGGCGCCGGATACTTCAATATTGATGGAAGAATTGACCGCACTGTCGCGATTGACTTTCCCCCTCTTGTCGTAATACAAGATCGCCTAAGTACAGATCACAAGCATTATAATGTCTACGCCTATGCAAACATTAACCTTCTAACGAATGTGATGTTTACTCTCGGGGCCAGTGGCGATTTTACCGACGGCGAGAGTCCAGATCTAAAGGGGATAAATCAGTTCAATCCGAAATTCGGGGTTATCTGGGAGCCGATTCCGGGGACTCTACTACGCGCTGCCGCGTTCAGGGGCTTGAAGAGAACGCTGATCACGGACCAGACTCTCGAGCCGACCCAGGTCGCCGGCTTCAATCAATTTTTTGATGATAACGATGCAACAAAAGCATGGCGTTATGGAGGGGCTATCGATCAGAAATTCACGAATAGCATCTTCGGAGGCGTGGAAATTTCTAAGAGGGATCTGGAAGTTCCGGCTATAGCTGAGGATATAGTCATAAAAGAGCACAGGGACGAGCACTTAGGCCGCGTCTACCTTTTCTGGACACCGCATCTATGGGTGGCACTTAGAGCAGAATATATGTTTGAGCGATTTGAAAGTGAGGGGTTGACTGACCAACCGACAAAGCTGGATACGCATCGTGTTCCTTTAGGGATCAATTTCTTCCACCCTTCCGGCTTGAGTACCTTCCTGACGGCAACGTACTGGAATCAGGACGGCACGTTTGTTTTGAATGACGAAAGCGTTCAGTCCGGTAGCGATGACTTCTGGATCGTCGATGCGGGGATCAGTTATCGTCTGCCGAAGCGGTACGGTTTCATCACGATCGGAGCGACCAATCTTTTCGACCAAGACTTCAAGTTTTTCGAGCGGGACTTGAACAATCCAAGCGTACAACCGGACAGAACGTTTTTTGCCAAAATCACACTGGCGCTTCCATAAAAATCGGAAGGACCTGTTGTGGATAGGCTGACAAGAGAGGAGGTGATGCCGCCGTAGAGTTTTCTAGGCAATGAAAAGGCACCGCCCTGCGTAAGGGCACGGGCGGGTGTTAACGAGAGAATCCTGATAACGCGCGAAATGAAAGGAGCGGATATCATGTGTAAGCGAGTAATGATCGGTCTGTTCGCCATGAGCGTGGTCGCGATGTGGTGGACTGAAGCCGATGCGGCATGTGTTCAGTGGAAGCATTTTTTCGGAAAACAGATATGCACCCAATGGCGCACTAAGGGCGTCATGGTAGGGGTGGGCTTCGATGAATACGACTGCGGTCCTAAGGGAGAGGCGTGCAAGTTTAAGGCTAACGCCGAAGCCGAGGCCAATCATAGTTTTGCTTTTTGCAAGAACAAAGGGACGGGCAAAATCCGCAGGGTGAAATTGCATGTACCCCTGAGTTTTTCCGGCTCTGCTGACGGATGTGATCCCGGCGATCACGATAGCGATGACGATCGCGATCACGATAGCGATGACGATAGCGATGACGATACCGTATGTAGCGCAACGATCGTGCTCGAGCGCCAGACGGAGTGTAAGGTAGCCTGCACCGACGAGGAGACCTGCATAGATGCTACGCCCTTTGACATGAAGACGTCTGTGGATGCATGTATCGGTATCGGTTTAAAAGAGTGCATCGAGCCGACGCCACCCACGTGCTCGGAGGAGTCGCCCATCTGCACGATAAAGGAGCAATGCACAATCAAACCCAACAAGATCGCCTTTAACAGAGTGAAACGGTTTCGTTGCGAGCAGCAGTAAGGGGGAGGTTAGGAGTAACCGAGGAAAAATGGGGTCGCAGTTGCTCATAGAAGTCGGTTATAGGTTGGCGGTTATTGGTTGGCACTTAAGCCGACGGCATCGGAACTAGGGTGGGTTAGGCGTGCTGTTTACGCCTAACCCACCGACGTGCGGCGCGGGCACCAACGATGTTTCGAGTCTCCATACGCTATGGGATCCCGTTCGTCATCGTCGTATTCACGGCCGTGCTCGGGGCGTACACGGTGCAAAAGGAATGGGGTGCCGCGGAAGCCGTCGTCCGGGGAGAAGCGGTTTCGCAGATGATAAGCCGCATAACTCTTCTACAACAGCACTTACGTTATTCATACGCCACGGGTGACCACGACCGTATTGCACAAGAGATGTCGCTCCTCGGCAGTGCTCCGGAGCAGCACTTTGCGATATTGGCAGATGATACCGCCATCGTGGTCGGCGCAACGAACGGCGAATGGGTCGGTCGACCGCTGGCGGAGGTAGCCCGGGCGCAATGGCCGCGCTGGCCAGACGAGCCGTTGCAGGCCATCATCGATCGGGTACGAGCGCAATTATTCGGTGAGCTGTTCCTGGCTGCCGGTGGCCGCTATGTATTGGGAGTATACCCAGTTAAGTTGGATGCCCGCGCCGACGCGCTTCCACCGAAGCGGGTAGGTGTTTTGGTTGTGCAACGAGACCTCTTGCACCAGCTTGCCCATGCCCGGCGCACGGTCGAGAAACATAGGCTGGAGATGGTCGGTGTGCTCATTGGCCTGGCCGGGGTGCTCGGGGTCCTGATTCATCTCTTGGTGACGCGGCGACTGAACGCCTTGTTGATCGCCACACAGGGATTTTCCGGAGGCAACCTGGAGGTGCGCGCCGGTTTGCGCGGGAGGGATGAGGTCGCAGGCTTGGGCCGGGCTTTTGACCGCATGACGGAGCAGGTTGCGGACAGCCAGAGGCAGCTCGAGCGCCGCGTGCAGGAACGAACGGCGGAGCTGGACCGGACGGTCTCTGATCTGCAAAAGGAGATTGCGGGAAGGCGGCATGCCGAGAACACCCTGTTCGATGAGAAGGAAAGGATCCAGGTCACTCTGGCGTCCATAGGGGACGCCGTTATCACCACCGATCTTGCCGGCCGCGTCGACTACCTGAACCACAGCGCCGAGCAACTGACGGGCTGGTCGAAGGACGAGGCCGGGGGTCGACATCTCCCCCAGGTGTTCAACATCGTTGACGAGGGCTCGCGAAATCAGATCGGGGACCCCGTGCAGCGCTGCGTTCAGGATGGCAAGGTTGTCGTCCTTGCGAGCAATACGCTTTTGATCCGTCGCGAGGGCCAGGAGCTCTCGATAGACTATTCGGCGGCCCCAATCCACGACCATGCGGGCACGACGACTGGAGCGGTGTTGATCTTTCGTGACGTCACCGAGGCGCGCCGAGCCGAGCGCCAACTGAGCTACCACGCGTCCCACGATGCGCTGACTGGGCTCGTCAATCGCCGGGAGTTCGAGCGCCGCCTGGAGCGCATCTTCGCCACGCCTACAGAAGACGAAAGGCATGGCGTCATCTACCTCGATCTTGACCAATTCAAGGTCGTCAACGACACGTGCGGGCACGTTGCAGGGGACGAGCTGTTGCGCCAGGTCGGGGCCGTGCTCGCGTCTCAGCTCCGCAAGCGCGATACGCTCGCGCGCCTTGGCGGCGATGAGTTCGGGGTTCTGCTTGAACACTGCGAACAGGGGCAGGCCCTGCGGATCGCCCACCTGATGCGCGAGGCCTTGCAGGATTTCCGCTTCGTGTGGCAAGAGCGAGGCTTCGCGGTTGGCGCAAGCTTCGGACTTGTACCTATCGCTCCAGGCGCCCATACCCTCGCCAGCGTCTTTCGGGCTGCAGATGACGCATGCTATGCGGCCAAGGAGCAAGGTCGCAACCGGGTGCACCTCTACCAGCCCGACGACCACGACCTCGCTCGGCGTCACGGGGAGATGCAGTGGATACCGCACATCCAGCAGGCATTGGTAGACAACCGCTTTGTCCTCTACTACCAACCGATCATTTCGCTCGGTCAGGGCGGAGGACCGCAGGGCGAAGTGCTGTTGCGTCTGCTCAGCAACAAGGGCGAGCTGATACCGCCCTCGGTGTTTATCCCCGCGGCGGAGCGCTACAACCAGATGCAGGCCATCGACCGCTGGGTGATCCACACCGTTTTTGTGGCATTGCGTGACCCAGACACCGTTGTGCCGTCGGGCGGGGTTGCGATTAACCTCTCTGGCCAGTCCCTAGGGGACCGGGAGTTTCTCGACTTCGTCGAGCAACAAATAGAGGATTGGGCCGTCCCCTTGGTTCGGATCTGCTTTGAGATCACGGAGACGGCTGCCATCAGCAATCTCAGTCACGCCAAGCGCTTTTTCTCAGCGCTCAAGCCGCGGGGATGCCGCTTTGCCCTCGACGATTTCGGAAGCGGCCTGTCGTCATTTGCTTATTTGAAGACGCTTCCCGTCGATTTCTTGAAGATCGACGGTGGCTTCGTCAAGGACATGATGCGGGACCCGATCGACCATGCCATGGTGGAGGCGATCCACAGAATCGGCCATGTGATGGGTATTGAAACGATCGCGGAATCCGTCGAGACCGAGAACATCCTGGCACGGCTCAAGATGATCGGGGTGAACTACGCGCAAGGTTATGCGATGGGGAGACCGAGACCGCTTGGAGAGATAGCGCAGTGCTAGGGTCACCGGCTAAACACCCGCTCTTACCCGATTAGCCGGCGCTCAACTCGGCCAGCAGCATCGTGAGGGCGGCGCGATCCGCCGGCTTGACCATGTGGCCGTCGAACCCGGCCTCTCTGGATTTTTGCCGGTCTTTCTCCTGACCCCATCCGGTAAGCGCTACCAGCACCATGTTCTTCCCTGACGGCTGTGCACTGGCACGTTGAAGGTTGACAATAACCTGTTTATTGGTTGACAATAATGCGCTCCCGGGTTGGCAAACCATGAGACGCCAGATGACTAAGGTTCGTTCGCGCGGTGAGCAGATTCGACGATTTATCGTTTCTCACGTCCAGGAGCACCCCACCGACATCGCTAAGTTCACGGCTGGTCACTTCGGAATTACACGGCAGGCTGTAAACAAGCACCTGCAACAGCTTGTTGAAGAGTGTGCGCTTGTATCTGACGGCAAAACACGGAACCGCGCATACCGGCTATACCCTCTCGTCCAATGGCTCAAAGAGCATGAATTAAACGATTCGTTAGCCGAGGACATCGTTTGGAGATCTGATGTTGAGCCCTCGCTGGGCATGCTTCCGGAAAACGTCTTTGAGATTTGGCATTATGGCTTTACGGAGATGTTCAACAACGCGATCGACCACGCAAAAGGAAGCAGCGTTGAAGTTCTGCTACGCAAGAATGCAGCTGTCACCGAGCTTGCGATTATTGACAACGGAATCGGAATTTTCAGGAAGATCCAATCGGAACTCGGCCTGATGGATGAGCGCCATGCTATTCTGGAGTTGTCGAAGGGCAAATTGACTACCGACCCGGCCAACCACACGGGGGAGGGCATCTTTTTTACTTCTCGCATGTTTGACGCGTTCGATATCGTTTCTGGTGGCGTCGCCTTTTCCCATACATTCGGCGATGCTGAGGATTGGATTCTTGAGAGAGCACGACCCGAGTCTGGAACAATGGTATGGATGAAGCTAAACAACCACACGTCTCGAACCATTAGGAAAGTCTTCGACCAATTCACATCGGATGACGAGTTCGGTTTCACAAAGACTGTTGTTCCCGTTCGACGCGCCCAATATGGCAACGACAAACTAGTATCGCGATCACAGGCGAAACGCCTCCTCGCGCGAGTTGACCGCTTCAAGACCGTGATCTTCGATTTCACGGAAGTCGACTACATTGGCCAAGCATTCGCTGATGAGGTCTTTAGGGTTTTCGCGTCTCGACATCCGGAGGTAGAACTCATAGCTATGAAGGCCAACCCTAGCGTCAAACGCATGATTCAACGAGCAACATCATCGACGTAATCTCGTGCCCAACCCAAAAAGCTTACCGGCGAGCCGTTTTTTGGCGCCTCCGTGTAGAGCGCAATGCTGGACGGCAGAGTCGGGGCATTAAAGCGATCGGTCGAATCACGTCCAAAGGCCACTTTTTTCCAAGCGTTGTACTCGGTGCTTTTCTGGGACTTGCCCGACAAACGCGCCGTTGGTTTGTCCGCTATGGCGCGCCGATAGTAGGACTTCTGCTCGCCATATCCGCCCACCCGCTGAACAATATTTTGCCCATGGTGGTGACCTTAACGAAGGTCGCTGCGGGTGAGTCGCCGCCCACCGAATCGACTCCGCCGCCGGATGTCGGCCTGCTGGAGGCATGGATATCCGTCAGCCTCATGAATCTAATAGTCTTCCTGCCTTTTGTCGTGCTGACGCTGTTTTTGTTGTGGCGCAGCGGCCGCTGGGAGCGGAAGGTTATCCAAGAAGAACTGGCGAATGAGTTCGCCGACACCGTGACACCGGAAGAATACGAGGGCATTAAGCATGACGGTGTCTTTCGCACGTGTCGGATTGCCGCCGTCGACCGCCGACGGTCGGCTGCCCTCGTGAATGCTCAGCATGAGCTTGCCTTTCGCAAGCGTCGCGTATACGACCGCGGTGGTAACCCCGAAGCGGATCCTGTGGTTACGAGTTGGCGCGAAGAGATCCGCCGCCTGCGGGAAATGGTTTGAGCAAGCGGGTCGCCCTTTGGGTCCTTGAGCTTCCTTTAAATTTATTCCCCGCGGCAAGACCGCGGGGAATAAATTTGAACTCAACCCAAGATCAGTACATTTGTGCTTCCTAGTCGCCATTATTTCAGATGTTTAACCCTTATGCTTACCTTGAGGGCATTGATCAATTCACCGCCGCTCCTGTTAGCCGATGAACCCACCGGAGACCTGGATGAGGAAACAGAGGCCGACATTCTGGCGCTGTCACTTCAGCTCTGTCACTCGCAGGGAACAACGGTCGTTTTAGTAACTCACAATCTTGCCCAGCACCGGTTTCAGTGCGGCATTCAGCATGCCCGCGGCCCGGTCCACCGCCTCCTGAAGCGCAGGTCGGCTTGTGACAACCTTTTGTGCGCCAAACACATAGGGTTTCGGAGCCGAGCAGGGCCAAGCGGCGAGGTTACAGGCGATTTCCAGATAGACCGGCTTGCGCCGACTCACACAGATATCGAGGGCTCGGTCGATCTGCTGCAGCGCGCGGGCCGGGTCGTCGATGCTCACTGCGCAGGCGGTCACACGCTGGAACACCTCCACGACGTACCGGTACGAAATTTCGCCCAGGGTGTGGTGGAGGTATTGTCGTGATGGTTCAGTGTTTGTATTGGGCCCACCTGAGATTTCCACCACCGACAGGTCCTCGGCATAGGCTCCTGCAATAGCATTGACGAAGCTCAATCCCCCGACGCTGTAGGTCGCGACGCAGGCGGCGACCCCATTGGCACGCGCATAGCCATCCGCGGCATAGCCGGCGTTCAACTCATTGCAACACCCAACGAGCCGCAATTTCTGGTTCTTGAGAAGCTCGTCCAGTAACACCAGGTTGAAATCTCCGGGGACTGCAATAGTCGCGTACCCCGAGCTCCACGAGTCGCGCGGCAAGGTAGGAGCCGATTGTGTCGGTCTGGTGGTCGGATAGTGGCTTAGTGGCCATTTCAATCTCCTCTTCGTCTCAACCCAACATAGCGCGGCGTCCACATTTTTTCTTCCACCAGCCGGTCCAGTTCCTTCGAAGACGCGCGTGCCACGCCGACCCGCTGGGCTTCAGCCGCGACAGCCAGCGCGATTTGCCGGGATACTTTGCGGATCTCCTCGAGCGACGGGAGCAGCGGCGCGGCGGGATTGCCCAACGCCGGTGAGCTGCCCGCCAGCGCCATCGCTGCCGCCATAAACATACCGTCCGTGACCCGGCCGGCCCCGACGGCCAGAATCCCAAGACTGGAGCGCGAACTCGCGCCTCCTATCGCGCCTTACATTGTCTTTCTCGCGATGAAGTAGGCATGATGACTTCGGTGACCTGTTCTTAACAGTTCCTTTTCAAGTTCAATGATCGCTTTGACCCGCCTGACGTGTTCGTCATTTGTGTTATCGAACTTCTGAAAAAACTCCTGATCCAGTGCTCGCATGAGAATATTACCTCCGTAAGGTTTTACCTCAAGGTCTGCGAAATAGGTCCTAAGGACCCCCTCTATTTCGCAAGATCGGATAGCTTCAGAAGGGTCAGCATCGAGTTTGGGTTTGAGTTGATCGGGCTGAAAAGGCCTACTGCCTCCTAGCTCAGGAAACAATAGTTCTTTGCCCTTATTAATTGCAGCCACCTCCTGGACAGAATACCGGTAGCGAGACGGTCCGGTAAATTCGCTCGCCCATAGCCATCCACCCACCTTAAGCGAGCGCTCGAGAGCGCGGACGCATGCCTCTACATTCTTAATATGGTGCAAGGCCCCATTACACAACACAAGGTCATATTCATTTTCCATGAGTCCAGGCGAGTTAAAGTCCATGAATCCATAATGTATTTTATGAGCGACACCAGCTCTTACTGCCAGCTCTCTCGCGGAGTTAATGGCGCCTTCCGAAATGTCATATGCATCACACTTTTCGAATAACCCGACCTCGGCTAACCCCCGTTCTTTATTACCGTGGCCACAACACACAACCAACAACCTCTTAATAGGCAAATCCGTCAGATATTTCTCGATCAGCCAAAAGGTAATCGGTTTCTCCGACTGTCCAGTCACGGACTCAATAATATAAGCACTAGTGATGGGAAACGAATACCAGTTACTTCCATACTGGGGTTGCTTTTCCCAATACTTAGCAGTCTTCTGACTATCCAGGTTAACAGGATACCAGCCGTGGCGCGTAGCATGGCGACGTATTACACCACCGAGGCCTTCACGCTTGGTCAACGATGCTAGCCGGCGCCACAGCGTCTTCATCACCGATAAGTCATTCTCATTAATTGCGCCGAATGGAGAATAGGGGAGAATAGGTGCTTACCGAAACAAGATCGACAAAACTTTGTCGGTTTCAGGCCGCAATGCGCAGGTCTTCGAAAAGAGTGAACATGTCCTGCCGGATGGTTTCATAGTGTGCATCGATCAAGCTCCA
>Ga0187892_10005353_pt1 | contig 20273 bp, 15 predicted proteins | sample MA1701073metaG_FD_139345 | JGI IMG/M metagenome (GOLD analysis project Ga0187892, IMG submission 139345) | Bio-ooze microbial communities from a basaltic lava cave in the Kipuka Kanohina Cave System on the Island of Hawaii, USA - MA170107-3 metaG ...
AACCGCTGTAGAAAAGGACTTTCCTGAGTGCATTCCTCGTTCGAACTGTCAATGACCTCACCGTAACACCGTGATGATTGCACGAATTCTTCGCCATCCTTGTCATGAACTTCACTTGCGACGGAACCAATTCGCAGAGCCCAAGCTTACAATCGGCGATGAGATTTCGGTCGAAGAAGTGTTGTCAAGTACCAAGGAAATGATCGGGCTGAGCGTCTCACACTGGGTCAGCGGCGGCGCCTGCGCATAGCGCCCCCCCCCCGCGATCGTTAGAAACACCGTCGCGCAAACCAGAATCGGCCTCACCGGCGCGTGACCGCCTCGCGAATCCCTTGACGATTGCATCTTCATCCTCCCGTTCAACCAGTTGCGGGGAGGCCATTCTACATCTTTGGCCCTTCCTGTCAAGGTTTTCCGTGTCAGAGTGGGATCAGACCTTCGTCGGATCCTCTTCGGAGGGCTCGTTCAGGGAAGTCGCCGACCCTTTGGCGCTCCCGGCGCGGGACTCCGGCGTACGACCCTCATGCCCCACGAGACAAGGGAAGCCGTAGTCACTAAGAGCCCACTAGACGGTGGCGCGGTGAGTCTGATCTGAAAACCGGAATTGAATGACGTTGTAAGAAAAATGGTCACGGAAAGCCTGGAAGTGAAGGGATCGAAGGCAGAGGGCCCTTGGGGAAGGCCCGAGCGCCGTGCTTTTAGTTTTTCACGGGCAGCCGCACGTGAAACGTCGCCCCCTGACCGACGGTGCTTTCGATCTCGATTCGGCCGTGGTGCTCTTGGACGATCTTCTTGGCCGCGGCGAGTCCCAGGCCGGTCCCGCCCTGGCCCTTCGAGGATTGGAATGCGTCAAAGATCCTCTTGCAATCCTGGGGAGCGATGCCCGGACCGTTGTCTTCCACCGAAAGAACGGCCTCGCCGCGAGTTTCGTCATAGCGCGTGCGAATCGTCACCCTGCCGCTGCCTCGCGGGACGGCCTCGATGGCATTGATCACAAGGTTGTGCACGACTTGGTGCATCCCGTCGGCGTCCAGGGGCGGCAACGGGCATTCCCGGAGGTCTGTTTGAACCGCTACACCTTGTTCCTCCAGACGGCGCCCAACCAGACCGACGACCTCCTCCACCAACTGATTCAGATCCGTCGGCTCGACGCGGGGCTGGCGGTCTTTGGTGAACGTCAGCATGTTCATGGCCAGGTGCAACGTCCGCTCGAGGTTTCGGCGAACCAACGCCCAGCCGTCGCTGGCGGTTTCCAGATTGTGCCGACGAAAGCCAAGCTCGACGACCTCCGCTCCACCCTGCATGCCCTGCAAAATGTTACGAATGTGGTGGGAAAGGTATGCAACGGTCTCGCCGACGGCGACCAGCCGCGCGGAGCGCGCCCGCGCTTCTAGAAGCCGCAGATGCTCGATGGCCAATCCCGTCACTCGCCCCACGGCCGCAACCGCGCGGAGTTCTTGCAGCGTGTAATTGTGCCGGAGCGTCGCGCACTCCAAAAAAAGGGCGCCCACAACCCCATCTCGCCCGAGGATCGGAGCAGCCAGGAAATTACGATGCTCATCCGGATCGTTGCTCGCCCGCGGGAATTCACGAGACGTGCGGGAACCCAATACCCCCTCTCTCGATTCGCCGATTCGATTGAGAATACTTCGGGGTATGACGACTTTAGCCCGGTGGCCGCCGTTGTTGACCCGAGCGACCCGGGCTGCCTGGGGAATAAACGATCGCGTCTCGGGGTCCACCAACCAAATACCCAGGCGGTCGGCGCTGAGGCGGCCAAACACGACGTCGCTCATGCGGTCAAGCAAAAGGCCGATTGAATCCACCGATGCAAGGGCTTCCGCCGCCTCAGAGAGCATTCTTCCACCCACGTCGGTGGATTCGAGTGGGATCCAGGAAAAAGGTGTGGACTGGTCCCGGGCCAAACCGGTATTACTTTCGTCGATCTCTAACTCCGCTGGATTGAAGTCGGCCCAATCGGCCGCGTCAGATTCGATTTGGTCCCGGCGATCAAAAAACAGTAGCGTACTGCCCAGATTGATCCGATCGCCGTGGCGGAGCAAAGTCGGCGTCATGATCCGGCGACCGTTCACAAACGTGCCATCGGAGCTATTGAGATCCACGACGACCCAGCATCCGTTGTCGGGCCGAATCTCCGCGTGATGCTCAGAGGCAGCGCCGTCCGAGAGAGATACGTGGTGCGACCGCCGTCCAAGGACCAGCGGCTCACCTCGTGTTCGGTAGGCCTGCCCGCTGTCGGGTCCCTGAAGAACGTAAAGTATAGGCACGCACAATGCTCCTCGGGGCCGGAAGTACCTCGCGGGCACTGGTGTCGCCACCGTGCCATCCGTCGCCGAAAGCAAGTTTTTCAATGCGGTGAGGTGTTGGTACTTCTACGGCTCTCTAACTTGAACATCCTAAGGGGAACTTGCGAAGTTGTCAACGCGGTCCGATAGGCAACTTCTCGGGCGAGCTGGAAATCACCACCGGACAGCTTCCAGCGTCCGTTTTACGATGGCGGCGTACGTTCAAAAGTGTAGATGTAATGTATACTTTAAGGATAGTCGTCGTTTGCGCCGACATTCCTGTGAGCTCCCTGGAGGGCATCCGGTGCCTCTGGCGGACGGGGCAGCCAAAGAGGGCTTAAAAACGGTGCAGACTTTCAAAAAATCTAAGTACGGAAAGCTGCTGGAGGAAACCGCGCGTTCGCCCGCACAGCCGGTGAAAGCCCCCGAAGTGGAGCTCGACTCGCTGATCGACCGCATCGAGCAGCGGCAGAAGAGCGCCGCGGACACCACGGTGAATTCCTCGTCCCTTGAGAACCTCCGCAACCTTCTTCTGCAGGAGTTGATCCCGGCCTTCATGGAGCTTTCCGAGAAATATTCCTGCCGCGGAATCTCGATGCGCATGGACCCCTCCGGTTTCCTTCAAGGCGACCGAGGCTGGGACTTCGAGTTTGCCTACAACGGCTACAAGTCGTGCCTGCAAGGTACCGTCACGAGCGACATGGTCGCTTTCGAAGAGACTCGGTACGCACCCAATCTGGGGGGCGAACTGGTGAGTGGGCCCGTCTTACGAGTCCGAACGCTCAATAGTTCCTCATTCCGCGACTTCGTGTGCGAACGGCTAGCCCTTCTGCTCAAGACGGCCGTGCGACGCGCCTAAGAGGACCCCGCCCTATTTCTCGCCTTGCTCGACTTCGGACCGGCTGGGTTCCTTGGCTTTTTCGGCTTCTTTCTGCCGGAATTCCTCCATGCCGGGCGGTTCGGCGAATGCCTTGTTTACATCCCATCTGGGTGACTGAGCGGCGCAGAGCTTTTCGAAATAGGGGCGTAGCCGATCGAACACCGTCTGTTTCATCTCGACGGGGAGCTGTTTCCAAAGGGCGGCCTTGGAAAGCGGCGACATCTCCTGCTGCTTGAGATAACTCTCCAGTTCGTCACGGACCATAACGGGAAACGGCGGCATCTTGCGGCGATCATTGGGATCGATGCGCGTGTCTTCCATCCAATAGTCGTAACACTGCCGAGCCCTCCTCAGATTGGAAACGCTAGCCTGCCGCAGTCCCAAGGACAGTTCTTTGAAGGCCCGGTGAATGAACCGCCGGATCATCGGGCTGGCGGCCTTGTAAGTCTGCATCTGGGCGAGTAGATCACCCATCACAAACTCTTCCACGGTCTTGAGGTATTGCTCCTGCGTGCGCCCGTCGGGATGGGGATTGTTCTCACGAAGCCACACGTAGTAGTTCTCCGCCAGCCGGACGTTGGTTTCCCCTCCTTCGAGGTAGAGCAGCTCGATCCAGTTGTGCATGTTGCTGACGAAGCCGGTCATGTAATTCGGCCCGGGAGTCCCTTCTTTGAACCTGGGATCGTCGCCGAAGTGCTCCTTGCCCAAGCGCAAGTATGTTGCGTACAAGTAGGGAATAAAGCGCGTGTCCGGCGTCAACTCGATGTGCGAGCCGAAAGGATCGTCAAAATCCGGCCAGAGAATAATCTTCCCGCGCGTGACCAGCATCTGCAACGAAAAGAAAACGAACCGGGCCGTGTTCACCACATCGGCCTTGGAGGCGCCCTCCTGTCCGCGGGTGATCTTGTCGCCCCAGCTTGACCAGTACAGGGCATGGGAAAAGCCGTTCCGCCAATCCAGCGGGCCGTACTGCTTTTCCATCATCTCGATCATGTAATCGAGATTGAACTTGTAGCGCTCGCGCAAAACCTCGGATCGAACCGCGGCCGACAGCCGGTCCAGGGCGTCGGCTTCCTTGGGGTCCTTGATAAGCTCCAGACGCTGGGCGCGAAGCGCATCCTCCTCCGGGCCCTTGGCCACTAGCTCTTCCGGCCGCAGTTCCGGACGCAAGTTCATGGCCACGAAATCAAGCAGAGAATCGTCGGGGGCCAACCGGACGCCGCGCATCCGCGACACCAAACGAGCTACTTCGGGATCGTTCTCGATCGTGGCTTGCAGGTTCCGCGGCGCTTGCACGATCTTGCGAAACCAGTCGAAGTATTCCTGATCGGTCAAGGCGACGATCGGCGGGCCGAGAACCCGTTCCATCTCCACGGCCAAAGCCCGTTTATAGTTGAGGTGTTCGTCGTCCAGAAAGTCCCCGATTTTGTGCCAGTAGATCCAGGAAAGTTCCTTGTATAGCCCGACGGCCTTGGGGTTGTATTGCAGTCCGCGATCTCGGAGCAGCTCGATCCCGTTCTTGACCCATTGCCATCGCTCCTGAGGGCTGTACTTCATCACCGAGATGTTGTAGGCCATGTTCCATGCGGCGTGTTGCCAGACGGTGGGAAACCGGGGAGCCAATGCACACACCATCTCATGGAGCTCGAGCGCCTCGTAGGTCTTGCCTTCCTGCTTGAGCCGCTCGGCCCGGATCGAGGCCCAGTCGATGGCCAAGGCCCGGAATGTTCCCAGCTTGCCCAGCAGCGACAGATCAGGCGGAAGGCCCTTGATCGTTTCGGGGTCAATGACCAGTTGGCGTTCCTTGCGGATGGCGTTCATGGGCCGCAGCAGGGAACCGGCGGCCAACAGGCAGACGAGCGCGACACCCCCGGCCACGACTTGCACGATCCATTGACGCCGCTGCGCCGTCCGGCGGGCGCGAAGATGCTCGGGCATCGAAGAAGAAAGCAACGTCATGATGCTACGCCGGCGCGATCACAAGGATACCTCGGCCACCTCGCGTCTCTGAAACAGAAGCATCGCAAGACCTACGACGATGGTGGTTTTGATGAGCACGAGGTCCGCGACGCCCTGCAACACCCACACCAACCCGACGTTGTATCCGTTCACGAAACTCTCCACCGCGTCATAGCGCGGGAAGTCGGGAATCACCCGCCACAAAGCCTCGGTCAGGAAAATAATCGACCGAACCAAGAACTCCTGCACCGAACTGAACAGCGCCGCTGTGTCATCGGAGGCCAGGTCCAAGGCATCCGTTATGAAGGCCCTCGAACCCGCCAGCACGTAGACGGTTAACGAGGTCAGACAGGCCACGGGAAAAGAAAACACCGAGGCGGTGAGCAATCCGACAGCGGCCAGGAACATCAATTTGCAGAGCATAAGCACCAGCAAACGCAGCAGGTTCCAGCCGAATGAACCAACGACGAAGAGCAGCTCGACTTCGTTGGATTTGCGAAACTCAATGACGTTGCCGTACTGCGGTTCATCGCGAAAGGGGTTTTCATTGAAGAACCGCACGTGGACGGATCGGTCTTCGGCGATCACATCCGCCGGCACTCCCACGGTGTGCCGTCGGCCCACTACATGCCGCACGGGAACGTCATAAACCGGAGTGCCCTTTCGCGGATCGCCGAAGCGCCACAAGGCACGGAAAACCTCGTCGGGCGGATATTGGCTGACGTCGGTCTTATATCGGAGCTGCAACTCCTTGTTCGGCGAACGCTCGCATAGGACGTTGTGGAATTCAAAATCCCGGCTGTCCAGCGGGCCGACCACTCGCCAGCGAGCGTCGTACTTTTTCCACAAGCGATCTTTTTCTTTGTTGGGCACGAAATCGGGCACGTTTGCGTAGAGGCCCTCTTCGAGGTTTTGCTGGAACTCAGCTTCCGCCAACTTGGAAAAGTCCGGTAGCACGCCCTTCACGGGGTGCCGTGCAACAAGCACTTCGTTGTCCAACTCCGCTTTATCGAAAACTTTGTCTTTCGGCGGATGAAACTTCCGCACGTAATGCACCATGCCGTAGATGGCCAAACCGGAGAAGGCCAAGAATACGCCGTTGAGAGCCGTGATACCCAGCCATTTGCCCAGCATGAACTGCCAGCGAGGAATGGGCTTGGTGACGATCAGAAAAATATTGTGCTCGACCAACTCATCGGCCAGGGACCGCGACATGAAAATCGTCAACAGCGCCAGCAGCACGCCGGTAACCGTGAGGCTGTATGACAAAAAGCTCTGCACCGCCCCGGTCAGTGACGCATCGCCGGAGATGGAAAACGGCAACCCTAACACGACCAACGCAAGCAACGCCAGAAAAACGATTGCCAACTTCATCCGAATCCCTTCGGCGATCATTTGACCGGCGACGGCCCAGACGCGGCTCATGGCTTTTGCCCACCGGGCTCTCCGCTTTCGCCCGACGGACGACCGAGCAAGTCGTCGATCACGCTCTCGTCGGCCGCGACACGGCGCGGCGAAGGCGGCCCCAGGGATCGTGACGGAGCAACGACCGGTTTCTTGTCCTGCGTCGTCGGTTTGGCGGTTCCGATCAACTCGGCGAGGAGCGCTTCGGCCGCCCGGTCGGCTTTGGGCTTCTCCGACGGCGGAGCGGGAGGAACCGCGGGCCGGGCACCGGCGCTGATCAGCGACTCGACGACTCCCTCGGGCCCCTCGGTTTTCTTCTTGAGGAATTCGGGAATCTCTCCGCCGGCTCTGGCGCCCGACGTACGGACGTTGGCCGCGTGCGCTTCGCCCACCACGCGCAGGAAGAAATCCTCCAATCTCATCCGTGGGTTGGAGACCCCGAGGATGTCCTTGGCCTCCAGCCGTTGGATCAAGTCGCGTACCTGGGCAATCGTCGCTTCGGACAAGGGCGGCGCCGTGATCTGGGTGACATCGCGCTGGCGAAGCAACTCGCCAATTTCCCCCGCCGCTTGTTGCCGGCCACCGTAAAGGATGGTGACGCGGTCGCAAACATCCTCGACGTCGGCCAGAACATGGCTGGACAAGAGAATGGTCTTGCCCTTCGAACCGAGTCGGCGAATGACGTCTTTGATCTGCCGGGCGCCGATCGGATCCAGGCCCGCCGTGGGTTCGTCCAGAATGAGAAACTCCGGATCGTTGATCAATGCCTGTGCCAGCCCGATCCGCCGGGCCATGCCTTTGCTGTACTCGCCCACAGGCCGTTTGGCTTCGTATTTCAGACCAACCATGTCCAGCAGGCGTTCGGCCCGGTCTCGCCGAATTCGCGCCGGCAGCCGAAATAACCGTCCGAAATAGTCCAAAGTCTCATCGGCCACCAAGAACCGATACAGATATGACTCTTCGGGAAGGAACCCGATGCGAGCTTTGACGGCCACGTCGGTGGGCGGCTTGCCGAACACTGAAATCCGGCCTCGGGTAGGGTAGAGCAGTCCCAGGAGCATCTTGATGGTCGTGGTCTTGCCCGACCCGTTGGGACCAAGGAGGCCGAACACTTCGCCTGGCCGGATTTCAAGGTCCAAATCCTGCACGGCCTCCACGCGCGGGCGGCGCCAGAAGTCCTTGAACACCTTGTACACGCCCGCGGTGGACACCACGGACATCGCTCGTTCAGCCACTGGTTCCAGACCCTATGCAACAAGTCCTATTTATACGAATCCTAAAACCCCACTCCCGCCAGGCAGAAAGAGCAAGAGCTCTAAGTAGGAACCTGCAAGACGGAAAACTGGACGGTTGCACCGGGGTGCCATGGCCAAGCGCAGCGCGGCCATGCCCACCACGTTGATCGTAGGCGATCTCATGCCCGCGCTGCGCTTGGCCATGGCACCCAGTTTTCCCCCTGCGTGGTTCTATTGATTTTAGATGCACTCTTAATCGAACTCCGGGCCGATAATGCGCAATTCTTCCGGGCGGAGTTTACTCGGGTCGAATTCTTTTTTCCTCAGCCGTTCTTCTTCCGTCTCGCGCGTCTGCTCCGGGTCGAGGGGGATCATGACCCACATCTGCCGCAGGCCCGGGGGCCGATAGATTTTTGTGACCCCGGGGCTGTCGAAAATCTCTTGCCGGGTCCGCTCCCAGAGCCGGCCGATTAACAGGTCCGGGTTGCGCTGGTACTCCGGCAGGAGTGTCCTATAAAGCTCCACGTCGCTTTGAATGCGGCCCACGACAATCGCGTGATAGGCCCCGGCGTCCTTGATCATCTTTCCGGCCTTGCCCTCGACCTCGCGTTCCAGCAGCCGCTCCAGTTCGGTCGACACATCGGCGGTCTGCCCGGCGGCCTGGGCGCGGTCGATTCTCTCCAAGAGTGGCACCAAGCGCACGTGGGCCGCCCCTGCTGCTTCGCTGAGTATCTTGATCCGCTCCTGATCCGCGTCACGAATGCGGCGCTGCTTGGCATTCTCCGCCATTTGCGTCTGGTCAAAGACTTCGCGGATTTGGACCGGCGGCGTCGGCTCGTACATTTCCACGAGGGTCACGTCAATGCCGCTGCCCAGGTCGGCGAGGCGCGCTTTGACGCGGCGTTTCATCTCGCTTTGCACGTAATCCACCCGCGTGCGGATCACCTCCTCGGCGGTGAGCTCCGAGGCCACCTGAATGCCCACGGTTTCCACCATCGTTTTGATGAGCCGTTCCGCGGCCTCCACCTTCTCGCCGGCCAGCAGGTTGATGTATTGGACGATGTCGTCGAATTTATAAGTGACCTTCCATTGCACGTGCACCAAGCCGGAATCGGCCGTCAGCAGCGCCCCGTCCAGGGATGGATGAAGCCCTTCGCCCATGCTTCGATGAACGTAGGTAAGCGGCTTGCCGATTTCATCCTCCAGCCGCCGAAACGTATGGCTCTGGATGGTAAGGTCGTTGCTCTTTCGCGTGGGCAGGGCCACGACCTGGTCGATGGGAAACGGAAATGCCGGAACCAGACCAGCTTCGTGAACCTTGTCCAGGAGCTTGCCCATGCGAAGGACCAGCACTTGTTCGTGGCTTCCCACCGTCCGAACGTTGGAAAACAAGTACAGGATCACCAGTACCAGCATGATGGCCTTCAGGATCCGAAAGCTCGCCCGCAAGGCGTCGGACAGCGACTGGTTCGCCCGGTCGAAAGGCTGCTCGCCGCCCACCGGGTCGCGGTGACCGTGCGGATCGTGGTCGTGTTCGTGGTTGGATTCCATGGTCACTCGGATTTCGAAGGCGCGGCGGGCCCGTCCTGGACCTCCAACTGGCCGGCGGGTTTCTGCGCCCCTCCCATCAACGGGATGCGCTCGCGCACGCTCGGATCGAAAATGTCCCAGGGAGGCTGTTCGGCCGTCAGGATCAGGGTCGTCCGCTGCTGCAAGGCGTCGCGGATCGTTCGAAGCTTGTCCAGGAAGATACGCAGCTCGGGGTAGTCGCTGAACTCCTTGTAATACTCGCTGACCACCCGCTGCGCATTCGTCTGGATTTCGGCGGCCTTCTTGCGGGCCTCGGCCAGAATCCGCTCCTCCACGGCTTTGGCGTTGGCCACGATATCCGCGGCTCGCGCCTCCCCTTCGGCGATGTAGCGCTTGGCCTTTTGTTCCTCGTACGATTTCATGCTGTCGAAGATGGTGGTCGTCACCGACGACGGCAGGCCTAGCTTCTTGATACCGAAATCGACAATCTCGACACCGTATTGTTCATTGGCGTCCCTGGCCACCACAGTCTTCAGTTCCTGCTCGATGTCGCGAATCTTGCGGTCGGCCGCGACGGTGGAGACGAAGTCCTTGAATTCGTGCTTGCCCACCACCGCGTGTTTGTGCGTGATGATCGTGGTGCGAAGTTTCCGTTCGCCATCTTCGACCCCGACGGGGAAATTGGTGTGAAACTTGTAGGGGTCCTTGATGCGCCAGAGCGTGAAGGTGGTGACCAGCAGGTTTTTCCCGTCGATGGTTCGGGTCTCTTCCGTCCGGTCTTCCAGCAGGCGTGCCCGCTTATCGTAGACCACCACGCTTTGGATCGGGCGGGGCCACTTGAAGTACAGACCCGGTTCTGTGATACCCTCTTGGCGGGGTTGTCCCCAGGTTTTCTTGATGGCCGTTTCCGTAAACCGTACCTGAAACGTACACATATAGGCCAAAAGCACGACGGCCAAAACAACCGCCGCAACGATGGTACCGATGTTCTTCATTCGACCAAATCCTCCATGGCGTACCGGTTCATGCTAGCCGAGATCACCTCACGGTCCAGGCTAAATGCTGAAACTCTTGTTTCTCCGGAAGCGCTCCCAGAATGGACAAAGGACTAAGGAGCAGCAGGGCTAAAACACTTGACATCGTACGTCTCCAAATGCCATTGATAGTCACTTGATAGCGCCACGCAGGTGTCGCTGGGATCGAGCTTTGTCAGCGAACCAGCCCGGGCTTTGTAAAATAAGGCCCGACCGATGCCGGGACAGCAATGCTCTTCGGAACCAACTGCCCGAAAACAACGTCAGGGCTTCAACTCCTCGCAGTCCTTTGTCTCCGGTCTTTCCAGCTCCGAAAGGCGCCGTTCCGCCTCTTTGCGATACCGTATCGAGAACGGCGAGCACCTTTTCAAGCAAGGTGATGGCTTGAAGTCTCGCGCACGTTCGCCGTTCCTCCGTCTCTTGGATGTTGAAGTGCGAAAACCTGTCCAACTCCTGCGCAACGTAATACGCCGCGACGGACTCCCAATGTGACGCGAGGTTGCCTTTCACACAATAGGCGAAACATACCTACGGGTTCCGTTTCTTCCGCTCCGACTCGATGGCCTCGGTCAGGACCCGGTCCAGGCCGCCCTGCTCGCTGGTCTGATACTCGATGATCACGTTTGAGGGATCGCCCACGATCAAATACTTGCGAATCCTGTCGAGGCCGTTGTATATCTCCATCAACTTGCGCTGCGGATAGAGGGTGGGCGCCGCCTGATACGCGGCCACTTCCGCTTGAAAACTCCGCCGTTTGGCCTCCTCACGGCTCATCCAATCGCGGGCCGCGCCCACGCTGCCCGCCACGATCGCGGCCGCCCGGCCGCTCATGGGAGTGATCCCCTTGGCCGGGTTTCCCATGAACAAATCCCTCACTCGTTCGTCCGCGTCGGCTCGCCGACTTCCATCCGTCTCCCCATCCTTCGATAGCCGATCACGTTCCTGAATAGCCTCATCCAGCAGCCGGGCTCGAGCCTCCGTGCCCGCCACGGCGGTCAGAATTCGCTGCGCCTCTCCGTCGGCCGCGTTCACCGTGGCAGCGCTTTTCGTCTGCGCGGAAATCACGCCTTGGAATGCCTCGGCGACTTGCTTCTCCGACGGCGGGTGCGCCCCGCGAACTCCCGCGAAGGCAATCTCCACGCCCACCTCCAACTCGTCGAGCCGCCGTTGAATCAGCTCGCGAAGCTCCCGGTTGAACGCCTCGCGCCCGGGACCCATGAGCTGATCCACATCCACGCCCGCGGCATATTCCGACAAATGCTGATACGCGACGGCTTCAAGAAGCTTCAGAGCATCCACGTGGGTGTACAAGAACTTGCCGATGTCCTTGACGCGATATTCGATCGGAACGGAAACCATCAACAGGCTGACCGGGGCGCTTTCCGATCCTCGCGAAACCGGCCCAAGCTCACTTCGCTCCAGCGGCGAGAGAGCGGCCAGTTTCGGCGCCGCCACCAGCAGGAGAAGTTCAGGAACGTAATCGTGCGCCTCGGTCCAGACGATGGCCTTGCTCAGGTCCTCATCGTCCTCTTGGGTGGCCTCGCCCACGACCAACTCGCGAACGCGTTTCACCGGCGCCCGTCGAACGATGTCAATCGGGAACGGCCACTTGAAGTGAATGCCCGGACTCAATCCACCGGCTGTCTTCCGGACAAGGCCCCCGAAACGCTCGATCACCACCTGCTCATCGGCATCCACAACCACGATACCGGTCATGAGCAAAACGACCACACCCGCCGCCACCAGCATAGGAAGAAACCAACGCTGAAGGAGCTGATAAAACCACGTCGAGCTGACTTCAAACCCAAACTGATAGTTCATCGCCTCGGCGATGGACTTGGCCACTCCGCCCGGTTCGCTGATCAATGCCAGCAACCGGCTCTCGAAGGATGGCCGAGGAATCTCACCCGGAGCACGCGGCCGGTAAAAATCCAAAATGAAATTCACGGCCAGTTCGAGACCGAGCACGACCAGGGCAACGCGAATAAGGTAGGCCGCCAGCGGTTCGGCCCACTCGATGGTTCGCCCGGCCATCAAGGCAATGGCCAGCACTAGACAAACCACGGCCGTCCCGGCCGTAAAGCTCGCTCCCGCATGGAGCAGTCCCCAAGCGGGGAGCCGGGCCAGAGCCAGCGTGTACCTCGCGAAAAGGAACGAGACGAATCCGATCCCAACGACAAACCACATCATCAACGTGGGGTAATCGGTGCGGGATATCCCCCCAAGTTCAGACTTCAGGAAAGCCGTCTGGAAGGACCATCGCCATTGAATGAAGTGTCCCAAAAGAAGATAAAGCGTTATCGCGACGGTTGTTGCGGGGAGCAGCCACTTGACCATCCATTGCAGCCGGCCTTCTTCGATATACATGGCCTCGCTGTCGTGTTCGAAAATCGCGGTGCTTACACCAGCCTCGCGAGCGCGGCGTAACTCCTGTGTTTCCAGGGTCTCTGCCTGAACCCGCCGTATTTGATTGAATACGAGGTAGAGAATGCCCCACACAGGTACGCCGGCAAGAACCAGCCGCGCCGCGGCACCGATGGCATCCGAACGTGACCAGAGGGCAACCCCAAACAGCGTTCCGAAGCACGCTACCTGAAGGAGAAAGCCGATCGCGGCCACATTCTGTGGGCGACGATCCAAAGGCGATACACTTGAGGGTTGCGGTTGCTCACTCATTTCGAGCACCAATCGGTTCTAGACGACGTATATAGGTTGGGAGCCCCCCGGGCAGCCGACCATCGTTGCCTGACGGCTGATAAGCTACAATGAACGGATGACAGTGCCAAGTTTTCGACCAAAAGATAGGCCAAGCTGTCGACCATCAGCAAGCTGCCGATTGAACTAAAGTTCTCGTGTTCCAACGACTCGTCGCACTAGCCCTCAACAGCTTTCTCGAAACGATCCGTCAGCCCATCTACACGGTGATTCTGCTGGCCACCGCTCTGCTTCTGATTCTAAACGTGGCCTTGGCGGCCTTCACCCTTGAAGACGACGACAAATTACTCCTCGATCTAGGATTATCTACGTTGCTGCTAAGCGGTTTGTTCTTGTCGGCCTTTAGCGCGGCCGGAATTCTGAGCCGCGAGATCGAAAACCGGACCGTTTTGGTGGTCATTTCCAAGCCGGTCAGTCGCCCCCTTTTCATTCTGGGCAAATTCTCGGGGCTTCTGGCGGCCCTGCTTTTGGCATTCTATCTCTCGTTCTTGGTATTCGTGCTGGCCCAGCGACACGGCGTCCTCGCGTATAGCTCTGACCCTTGGGATGGGCCTGTGCTGGTTTTTGGATTCGGTAGCTTGCTGGTAGCCGTATTCGTGGGAGCCTTTTGCAACTATTTCTACGGCATGGGTTTTCAGACTACGGCCATGGCCGTGATCACCCCGCTTTTGACTTTGGCCGTGCTGGCCGTGGCCAAGCTCGGCAAAAAGTGGGAGATCATTCCGTTCGGCAGCGATTTCGTCGGCGGTCAGGTGATTTTGGCCGCGTATTTGGTGCTTCTTAACATCCTGGTTATGGCGGCCGTGGCCTTGGCGGTTTCGACCCGCTTTGGACAGATGGTCACGTTGCTGATTTGTGTTTGTGTGTTGGGCGTCGGCATCGCCTCGGATTTTGCGTTCGGTGCCCACGCGGAAAGCTCCCGCGCGGCGGCTGCCACGTATTGGCTGGTTCCGAACATGTCGCTCTTTTGGGTCGTCGATGGTCTCACCGCTGGTTCGGAGGCCACCACGGTCCCGTGGAACTACATCGGCTACGCGACTTTCTACGCCGCTCTGGTCATGACGGCCATCCTAGGCATCGGCGTGGCCGCCTTCGAAAAGCGCGAAGTCGGCTAGCCGCATGGGACCTGGGGTTGCTGGCGATGGCGTGGATCGGCCGACTGTGCCGAAAAGCAGCCGTTTACGACTACGAAGCATAAATCCTTTTGACAGGCGCGCGAACCGAATTCTCCTATCAGCGACTCTCGCCATGGCGGCGGGCTTGTACGACCATTGGCCACGTACCGAAATCCGAGTTGTCCGCAGCGCTACAGGCCGGCTTTTAGGCGTTCAGACTAGCCGTAGGCCAAGAGCAACTTTACGCCTGGATGGCGAAAAAACTGACGAACTTCAATCGAATCGCGCTCTCCGCGCCATCTGCAAACTTGGCTTCAGGCTCCGCGGACAATAAAATAGCCCAGTTGCAATGGGGGGTAGTTTGGCAACGGCTTTGGGAAAAGGGGATCCAAGGATGACACGACGAATGGACTTAATCGTTCTTTTGGCGCTGGGGGTATCGCTGCAATCGGCCGCAGCGCGGGAGATCGCCAAACCCGCAGGCGTCACTGGTTTGCCTTTTAATGCGGAGCACGGGGATTCCACAGAATGTGCGACCATCTGCGGCCTGGAGGCACTCACGCGGTTCAATGACTGCGTGAGACAAGGCGGGTCGCGCCCCGAATGCACGCTGGAGGCCCAGGCGGCTCTTCAACGGTGCCTCGCCGAGGAGTGCGAGGAGGACGTGCCCTGCCCGTTGCAGTGCACGCGGCGAGCACACGAGGCGTTCGAAGAGTGTCAGGCGCAAGGCGGTACCCGCCCGGAATGCCGTGAGGAGGCGCTAAGCGTGTGGGCGACGTGCTTCCACGAAGAGTGTGAGCAGCAGCCGCATTGCGAGCAGCGCTGCGCCCGCTCGGCGCATTCGGTCTTGGTGGAGTGCCGGGAGCAAGGCGGATCGAACGCCGAATGTCTTGGCCGAGCTCACCGCGCCCTGCAAATGTGCCTGCGCGAGCAATGCAGTCTTGGTCTCGGTTGCCCAGAGCAGTGCGCGGGGCAGTCGAGCCGAGGGTATGAGGCATGTTTGTCCCAAGGGGGCTCGATGGAAGCGTGCGCCGACCGGGCCGCCGAGGAACTACAACTCTGCCTCGCCGATCAATGCGGGTTGGAGCCAAGCTGTGAGGACCGGTGCGGGCAGCAAGCTCACCTCATCCTCCAAACCTGCCTGGCTCAAGGTGGGGCGCTCCTGCGGTGCCAGATGCGGTCCTACGGGGCATTGACCGCATGTCTACAGGACAACTGCGCCGATGCCGCGGCCTGCGAGGAACAGTGCAGGGCCGAGGTGGCGGAAATGTTCCAGGAATGCGTCGAAGGCGGTCGACCGATTCCGGATTGCATGGCCGAGGCCCGCGACGCCGGCGTCGCCTGCGTCGAGCAATGCGGCGGATGAGCACCCCCTCGGGGAAGATTGGTTCTCCGTGTGGTAAGCGGATGGCGTGGCGCCGGTTTCAAACCGGTGTCTTCACCGCTTGCAAAGCGTGCCACAGAGGGTTCATACCATGCCTGATTGCATTGGGCCTAGGTTTGGCACGCGATACTTAAACCTCAAGCGCATGCGCTCAGCGCTACAGTTTCTGACACGACGCCGCGGCAAACCGCATTGACTTTCTCCGCCCCGTCTCACGACAATTCCGGCGAATCAAGGGTGGAGGACTTACCACTGGCCAGGCTCTTCGGTCATCGGAGTGGTTCTTCTCGGTTGCTGCGACACGAGCAAGCAATCGCCGGCGGTCCCGCGCTTGCCCGGCACGAGTTCCGGCTCGGGCGATATGCCGCCTTGCTCATCAGTCTGGGGTTTCCGCTGTCGGTGCGGGTCGCCGCGGCGAGTGCCCAGGCCGAAGCGCGGACAGCGAGCGAAACGCAATCGTCGCTTGCGTTTCGCGTGACGTTCGACCCCAACCTTCAGCCTCGGCCGTATTCGGGACGGGTCCTGGTCGTCGTCGCCAACGCCTTGTCCGATGAACCGCGTCTGGAAATCAACAATTGGTTTCGTCCGCCGCACGTGTTCGGGAAAGACGTGAAAGAGTGGTTGGCAGGGGAATCCACCCTTGTCGATGACGCCGCGCTTTTCTTCCCCCGCAGGCTCAGCGAATTACCTTCGGGCGAATACCGCATCCAGGCGGTAGCCCGCAGAAGCTTGGATGATCCCGTACCCGGCCAGGGGACGGGCGATTTGTACAGTGCCCCCGTCGCCCTGGCACTCGATCCGGCCCAAACGGGCCCCCTGGACCTGCGCCTGGACCGCGTCGTTGCGGCCCAGCCGTTCGAGGAATCCAGCGGGGTCAAATCCGTCGAGTTCGTTAGCTCGTTGCTATCCAAGTTCCACGGCCGCGACATCCAGATGCGGGCAGCGGTGGTGCTGCCCGCCGGCTGGACCGATGACCCCCGCAAACGCTATCCCGTCCTGTACATGATTCCAGGCTTCGGGGGCGACCACCGCATGGCCAAGAGCGTCGCCCGCATGCGCTCCGCGGACAGCCCCGGCCACCACGTCTTGTTCGTCGTGCCCGACCCCACCTGTTTCCGGGGCCACAGCGTCTTCGCCGATTCGGAAAACAACGGTCCCTGGGGCCAGGCACTCGTCGAAGAGCTGATCCCTCGGGTCGAGAAACGCTTCCACGGCGAGGGTTCCGGACGCCATCGATACGTCACCGGCGTTTCCTCGGGCGGCTGGAGCGCATTGTGGCTTCAAGTCACCTATCCCGACGAATTCAACGGCTGCTGGGCGCATTGCCCCGACCCGGTGGACTTCCGCGATTTTCAGCAGATCAACCTGTACGCCGAAGGGGCCAACATGTTCTTCGACGACTCGGGCTTAAGGCGCCCGCTGGCCCGGTTCGGCGAGAAGATCATGATCTATTACGAAGATTTCGTCCGCCACGACGAGATCCTCGCCCCGGGTGGCCAGATCCACTCCTTCGAGGCCGTCTTCAGCCCTCGTCTGACCGACGGCCGCCCGGCACCACTGTTCGACCGTGCCACCGGCAAAGTCAACCCCGACATCGCCCGCGCCTGGGAGCGATACGACGTCCGTCTGGTTCTAGAACGCAACTGGCCGACCCTGGGGCTCAAACTCCGCGGCAAGCTGTACATTTATGCCGGACAGAAAGATACTTTTTACCTCGAAGGGGCCGTGGCACGCTTGAAAGGAACTTTGACCAATCTGGGAAGCGACGCCGACGTAACCGTCGTGCCCGACATGGCCCACGGCCTGCACGCCCCGGCCATCGAGCCGATGTACCGCGTGATTCTCGAGACCTTCGCCGACGGCCAGGAGTGATTCAGAGGCTCTAACAGAACATTCACGCTTTCTGGCCTGTCACTGCTCGACCGACTGGAAAGTGGGTCCCACATTAGAAGCTCTTAAAAGTTATGCCTCGTGTCGGGAGGGTTCGTTCCTAATAAATCCGCTTCCCTTCGCATTAGCGAAGGTTTCAGAATGCACTGCGTTCAGCTGGCGCTGTGCCGATAGGCGTTGTTTGGACGTGGCGTGCTTTCGCCACGGTTAGGATTAGCAGCACGAGGGCCGCCACACCCCACGTCGAAACGGTGGGGATTCCCTGCGCCGGCGCCGGCGGCGTAAACGCCACGAGTTGCGACAGCGGGTCCGCGCTGGATTGACTCATGGCCGCCCGCCAGTAAACATTCTGCGTGAGCGGCGGCTCGTCGGGGATGTCGTACCATTTCGTTTCACCGGGAGCGAAATCCGTCGGTTCCCCGATGATCGTGTACCACGGCAGACCCGCTACGCCGTCGTAAGTTAGCGACCCGGGATCAACGGTCACGCTGGAGAGGGCGGCTTGCAAGGTCGAGATGTGAAGGGGCAGCGAGTCCGATACGTTGGTGATGTCGAGGTACCTTCCGACCTCAGCATCCTCGCCCAGGCGAATCTCGGGCACGGAAAACATGGGAAGCTCCGCGGGTACGCTCGCCGTGACCACTTCAGACGCGGCTGCCTCGGCATTCTCGAAGATCAACGACCAGGAACGCAACAAGCCTACTTGGTAATCGACGCACAAGTCCGCGATCCACAAGGTCCAAACACCCGCCTTATCCATGCCGTCAAAGGCCGACAAAGCTTGCAGGGGGCGGTAGCTGCCCGGCTGAACTACTTCCTCGTTCGCGATTGCGAGAGCTGCCGCGTGAAAGCTCACGGCCGCTTCGTCATCCAGAGTGTATACCCCGTCGAGGTTCGACTCTGCGACGGGAGACAGAGCATCCATCACAAAGACGGTGGTCGTCCCGTGGCTCAGTGCCATAGAAACCGTCACGAACCTCGGGTGCGAGAAATCGAACAACAGATTCAGATCGGCAATCGAACCACTGGACGGCACGTTGATCGTCCGCGGGACAAATTCCGGATCGTCATTAACGCAGTAGAGGGGGTCGCTGTTCTCGGGCACCGACAGATCCGGCTCCGGATCATCCGTAAAGCCCTTGTTGCTCGGCAGGGAGCCGGGAAGATTGACAACCTGATAGAGCGTGTCGGTATGGCCAATGTCTCCGCCCGTACGAGTCCCGATGCTCACGGTCAAGGCCTGACCTAGGGGAATACTTCCGAAGCTAAAATAGGCGTTCACGTCGACGTAGCCTGGTTCGGGCGGCGTCGTCGGCCCCACCGTGAGCAAGATCGGCTGCACGGTGAATGTGAGCGCAGCCATGAATTCTTCTACGGAATCAAGTGCCCCGCTCTGATCGACTACTTTCGATTGCAGCCGGGCATAGTTGTATCCCGGCTCTCTCGTCCACGAATAACTGACCTCACCTCCGCATGCACCCAACAACGGGAGAAAAAGTGTTGCCAATAAGAGAATCGACCGGCGCCGCATGATCCGCCTCCCTTGCTAGCTCTTTTCGAGGGCATCCCGAACCTCTTCTCCCTCGCGGGGGAGAGGTCAAGGGATGCGCTCATAAAATCAAATCCCCAGTTTGTTTGCCATTATGACGACTTTTCCGAATTCGTGCAAGTCCGTTGACCAACCGCACATGATGGCGCCGCAAGTTTTTCGGAGGGTGGCGGCGCCAAGCTCAGCTTGTCGGTCGGTTCGCTTTCCTTTCACTGCAAAACTTCCGGCAGTGTCACTCGCCGCACAGCCGAGTTCATTCACTTTCGTGCCACTTGGAGGCCTATGGACCTTTCATTAAGATCGTTGCCGCGGGGTATATGTGGTTTCAGCCAAGCTGCAACCCCCGGAGTAGTTTCGGTGCGGATTCTGACCATTGTTAAGCAGGTGCCGGACTCCAATGCGACGATCAAGGTGCTGCCCGACGGCACCGGCATCGACCAAGGCGGGCTCAAGCTCGTGCCCGATCCCTTTGACGAGTTCGGCGTGGAGTTGGCCATCCAGCTTCGCGAGAAGCGCGGCAACGTCACCGACATCGTGGTCATGACCTTGGGGCCGGAAAGGGCGGCTGAATCCCTGCGCGTGGCATCGGCTATGGGGGCCGACACCGCCGTCCACCTTTGCGATCCGGCCTTTGAATCGAAGGACGAGGTCTTCATCGCCTGGCTGCTTGCCGAAGCGATCAAGAAAGACAAGACGGGTTTCGATCTCATCCTCGCTGGCAAACAGAACATCGACTTGGACAGCGGGACCGTGGGGCCGGCCGTGGCCGAGTTCCTCGACCTGCCGCACGTGGGGGCCGTGACCGCTCTGGAATTCTCGCCGGACGGCAAACGCTTCACCGCGAGGCGGCGGATCGAAGGGGCGGAAGAAGTCGTCGAGTGCGATCTGCCCGCGATGCTGACCATCGAAAAGGGGCTGGTGGAGGCCAGGTATCCTTCCCTGCCCAATCTGATGAAAGCCAAAAAGAAACCGGTCACGGTGCTCACCGCGGCGGACTTGCCGCTCGACATCGCCGGTGAGCCGGGCACGCGCTTCGTATCGCTTTCGCCACCTCCGCCCCGGCCGGCCTGTAAGTTCATCGAGGGCGAGCCGGGACAGATGGCCAAGGAACTCGTGCGGCTCCTTCGCGAGGAGGCCAAAGTCCTCTAGCCCGTTAGCGGGCTAAATGTGGGGAGATTGTGCGCGTTTTCGTTCGCGGTTTGTTTAGGCGGCGGCTTTGATTCCGACGAACTGAAGGAGGTCATTGAGGGCGCAGAGTCGGAAGCCTTCGGG
>Ga0187892_10005354_pt1 | contig 20268 bp, 16 predicted proteins | sample MA1701073metaG_FD_139345 | JGI IMG/M metagenome (GOLD analysis project Ga0187892, IMG submission 139345) | Bio-ooze microbial communities from a basaltic lava cave in the Kipuka Kanohina Cave System on the Island of Hawaii, USA - MA170107-3 metaG ...
CCTGTTGCGGACCGAAAAAACCTGCAAGGTCGGCGTGAAGGGAAAACGGCTCAAGGCGGCCCTCGATGACGCCTACCTGCTCAAGGTCATCAGCGGCGGCCGAAATTAGATGCGATAGCCCTGATGACCGGGTCGATCTCGACCGCGTCGACGTGCGTGGCGCCGAACGCCAGGGCGGCCTGCACGTCGTTGCCTGACCCGGCGCCGACGATGAGCACGTCGGCAAACCGCTTGCCGCCCGCGTCACGGTTCAGCAGATGGGGCAAGACGTAGGCCGGACCGGACTCGAGGACGCGCACCATCTGCTGATGGGCCATGTTGTTGACGTCGATTTCGCCCTCGCCCACCTGCGGGTGGTAGACGATCTTTGAATACGGCGACCAGCGTACGATGCCGGAACGAAAGGCGCCGTAGCTGGTGACCGCTACCAATCCGAGCAGGCCGATCTCGGCATACACCTGTGCGGCCGTCCAGGGCCGCACGAGGTACAGGACCAGCCCGATACAGACCACGAACCAGATGTACGGATCGGTGCGCGCGTACGAGGCGCCGGCGAAGGCGAGGATGCCTGCCAGGCTGCCGAGGATGTTCACCGTGTAGGCCGTCAAGCGGCGCGGGATGGCGTTGAATGCCCGGCCCATGACCTGGCCGAGCCCGACGAAGATGAGCGCGATCAGCACGTAGAAGGCGCCGGCGATCGCCTCGATGGGCACGACAAAGCGGGTCGGGTCTTTCGGCCGGTACTCGGTGCCGAAGAAGACGAGCTGCGGCGATTCCTGCTGCGCGCCGACGTCGACCGTCACGCGGCTGACGGCGTCATGGCCCCAGCGCGTCGCGCACGCCAGTGCGACGGCCGCCAGCGTCAGCGGAATTACGGCGCGGGCGAAGTTGGTCCGCCGCGAAGCCGCCAGGCAGCCGACCGACATCCCCAGAAAGCAGGCCATCAGCACGATGTTGGTGAAGAATGACAGGAAAACGACCGTCGAGCCGAACCAGCGGATGCAGGCCAGCTCGAAGAAGAGGATCAGGAAGCTGACCACAAAGAGGTCTGCGCGCGGCCGGTGCGCAATGGGCGGCGAGGGGTCGCGACCGTCCGTAGTAGCACCCGTGCTGACGTCCAATCCGCGCTCCCGGCGCCGCTCGACACCCCGTGTTCCTGGAATCGCGGACGGTAATCGCGAAAACCGGCGCCCGAGCGAATTCTCGCACTGGCGGCCGGCTGGCCCTATCTTACCGCCGATGCTCTTCAACCGCGCCAAGGCGATTGATGCGCAGTTTATCGAGATTGTCCGAAATGGGCGCGGTCGCCATCCGCGCGCCTTTAGCCGGTTGTCGGGGAGGGGCGCTGCTGTCGCTGCGGTTACATTCTTCGTGGGCTGCCAACGGTTCGTTGTCCGGAATGCGGCACCGACGCTGGCGACTCATGTGCCACTGACGACGAGGTCAAGCTCTGATGATTGCACGATGCCTGGCCACGCTCCTATTTGTTGTCGCTGGCTGCGATCGCCGCAGCAATTCACCGAGCGCCACCTCGGACGCCGACCCGCGGCGCTGCAACGAGGGCTACGAAAGGCGCGCCGCGCAACACGAGGCACAGCTCAAGCGGATGGCCGAACAACTCCGCGTGGCCGACGAGCAACAGGCCCAAGGCCAAGCCCAGCTTCGCAAGGAAGCTGAGTTACAGGTCCGCTACGAAGCGATACTCGCCCGTTGGGAGAAGCAGTCCGATCGCATGGACGCGCTGTTCGACCGGTGGGCGCGGGCCGCGCCCGCCCGTGCCTCCGACCGCCAGTCGGAGTTACCTTGAGGTTGCATGCGCGCCCGAGAAGGGTGCTCCCATGGCCCCGTAGGCAAGCCGACCGACAAGTCGACGTCTCTCGGCGTCTTGAACCGCACGCCGATCGGCTGCGGAGACGTTCCCATGCCTGGAGGTGCGGCTTGGAGGCTTGACGACGTGGCGCTTGCGTACAATCGACGGACCGATTTCTGCGGCCAGCGCCGCGCTGCCGGCGTCGGGAAGAACGTGCGCCTGGCCGGCCGAGTGAACCAACCACCTGGGCCGGTGCTTGCCCTGCGACGAGTCGAAGTGATACAATATGGCGCGTGACGCCAGTGTACGAGGAGATTGTCGAGTTCATCGCGGCCAGCAATCCGGAGCGGGTAGCCGAATTCTCGGTATCGCCCACCGCTAAGGAGCGCGTGGCTGACCTGATCGCGCGCGAAAAAACCGTCGGTCTCTCGGACGATGAGACCGACGAGCTGGACTGTTACGTGCAGCTGGAGCACATCATGCGCCTGGCCAAGGCCCGCGCCAGCCGGCAAATCGGAGCATGAGCACCTACGTCAGCGCAGAGCTGCGGCGGCAAGTTGCGACGCGCGCTGATGGCCTTTGTGAATACGGTCTCATCCACGAACGGGACACGATACTCGGCTGCACGGTCGACCACATCGTCAGCGAGAAGCACAGTGGGCCTACGGCCGCGGAGAACCTCGCTTTCGCGTGCGCGCCATGCAACCGTGCCAAGGGATCCGACGTCGGCTCCCTTGTCGCTGGGTGCAATGCCTTTGTGCGCTTCTTCAATCCGCGGGCCGATCGCTGGAGCGAGCACTTCCAGTTAGATGGCGTTCACATCAAGCCACTGACTCCCATCGGCGTGGCGACCACTCAGATTCTCGGCATGAATCGCTCCGAGCGAATCGAGGAACGACGGGCACTGATCGCAGCCGGGAAGTACCCGTGCCCAGAGGCGGCGAGTCGTATAACGCGTGAGGAACCGACGTAATTGGCTATCGCGCGCGCCGCCCATCTGAACAGCCGTCGCACGGCCGTGTCGGCCGTGCACCATACCGGTTGGGTGTCGTCGTGAGCGCACATACGAAACTTGACGAGTCCGTGGTCGAGAAGTGGAGCGCTCGTGAGCGCGAAGGCGAATCAGCTGAAAACGCTGAGTTACCTTGAGCTCGAAGCGTTGGCGGAGAAGCGGAGCGAAGACGTGCAGCGCCGGAACCACAACGATCGTCACGACACTTGCCCGGTAGGTCGCGCTCGGCGGCGAATCGGCGTCGAGATCGTCGCTACTGGCGACGGTTCGGAATGCTGGCCGTCGACCCCGTGCGTCTACTTCGAACGTGATTTCTGCGGATGCCTACACGATTGGAGCATGGCCGACAACGAGCGGTGGCAAGCCGTCCACGGGCGACCGTCTGGCCATACGCATAAGCTTCGACGTCTGCCCCGCCGCGCGTTTCATTGGCCGGACGCTACCGCTATCCTACGCGCATGCTGTTCAACCGCGCCAAGGCAATTGATGCGCAGTTTGTCGAGTTCGTCCGGAATTGGGAGCATTCGGATGGTCCGCCGCCGCGGCGCCGGCCGGATGAGCCGATTCACGGCGGTGAGCTGGTGACTGGCCGCGACGTGGTCGAGCTGTTCGAGTCGCAGATGATCTGCCGGCATCAGGACCTCGAAGCCCGCGAGATGCGGGCCCGCAACGAGGGCTTCTACACCATCGGCAGCGCCGGCCACGAGGGCAACGCCGTGGTCGGCCGGCTGACGCGGCACACCGACATCGCCTTCCTGCACTACCGCAGCGGGGCGTTCATGGCCGAACGGGCCCGCAAGGTCCCCGGTCAGGACATGATCTACGACACCATGCTGAGCTTCGCCGCCAGCGCTGATGACCCGATCTCGGGCGGGCGGCACAAGGTGTGGGGGTCGGTGCCGCTGTGGGTGCCGCCGCAAACCAGCACGATCGCCTCGCACCTGCCCAAGAGCGTCGGCGCCGCCATCGCCATCGAGCGGGCCCGCAAACTCAAGCTGCCGCTGCCGATCCCCTACGACAGCATCGTGGTGTGCAGCTTCGGCGATGCCTCGGTCAATCATGCCGTCGCGCAGACTGCGTTCAACGCGGCGTCGTGGACCGCCCACCAGCGCGTGCCCGTGCCGATCCTGTTCGTGTGCGAAGACAACGGCATCGGCATCAGCGTGAACACACCACCGGGCTGGATCGAGACGAACATGGGCGCCCGGCCGCACATTCGGTACTTCCGGGCCAACGGCCTCGACCTGGTCGAGGCGTACGAGGTGGCTGCCGGTGCGGTCGAGCACTGCCGCCGGCAGCGCGTGCCGGTCTTCCTGCACCTGAGGGTCATTCGCATGCTGGGCCACGCCGGCAGCGATGCCGAGACCGAGTATCACACGCTGGACGAGATCGCGGCCGTCGAGCGCGACGATCCGCTGCTGCACACGGCCAGGCTCGTGCTCGAATCGGGCGTCATGACCGCGGAAGGCGTATTGGCCATGTACGAAGACGTGCGGCAGCGCGTCAAGCAGGCCGGTGCACGAGCGGCACAGACGCCCAAGCTCACGTCGGCCGAAGCGGTCATGCGTTCGCTGGCCCCGTACACGCCTGAGCGCGTTGAAGCCGAGGCCGTCCGCACCGTGCCGCGCGATGAGCGCGTCAAACTCTTCGGCGGGGACGCCAAGCTGCCCGAAAACGCCGCGCCCCGCCACATGGCTGTGCTCATCAACCAGGGCCTGCACGACATCGTTCTCAAGTATCCCGAGGCGGCCCTGTTCGGCGAAGACGTGGCCAAGAAGGGCGGCGTGTACCACGTCACCACCGGCCTGCTCAGCAAGTTCGGCGCTGCCCGCGTCTTCAACACGCTCCTGGACGAGACCACGATTCTCGGGCTCGGGATCGGCGCGGCCCATCTTGGATTCCTGCCGATTCCGGAAATCCAGTATCTGGCCTACTTCCACAACGCCGAGGACCAGATCCGCGGCGAGGCGTGCTCGCTGCAGTACTTCTCGAAGGCGCAATATCGCAATCCGATGGTGATCCGAATCGCCGGCTGGGCCTACCAGAAGGGCTTCGGCGGCCATTTCCACAACGACAACAGCATTGCCGTGCTGCGCGACATTCCCGGATTGATTGTCGCGTCGCCCGCACGCGGCGACGACGCCGTCAAGATGATGCGCACGTGCATGGCGCTGGCTAAGGTGGACGGGCGCGTGGTGGCGTTCCTCGAGCCTATCGCGCTGTACATGACCAAGGACCTCCACGACGCCGGCGACAACGGCTGGTGCTTCTCGTATCCGCCCCCAGGCGAGGCGATTCCGTTGGGTGAGGGCTGTTTGTATGACCCGGACGGAACACGCTGGCTGGAAGCCGGCGTGACGGCCGGCAGGGATGCCGGCGGTACGGCGGACCTCACCATCCTGACCTGGTCGAACGGGCTGTACCTGTCGCTCCGCGCTGCACACATACTGTCGCGCGACCACGGGATCCGGGCCCGCGTGGTCGACCTGCGCTGGCTAAACCCGCTGAACGAAGCCTTCATCGTCGAGCAGGCGCGCGCGACTCGCCGCGTCCTGATCGTTGATGAGGGGCGACGAAGCGGCGGGGTGAGCGAAGCGATCATGGCCATCCTGCTGGAGCACGGCAGCCGAGATTGGCCCGTCGAACGGATCACAGCCCTGGACACCTACATCCCGCTCGGGGCGGCTGCGCTCAAAGTGCTGCCGTCGGAGCAGGACGTCGTGGAGGCCGCGCGACGGTTGTGCACCTCGTCCCAAGCCGCGGAAGTCCCATCCGAGCCACTGAAGCGAATCCGAATCGGCGCGTGAGTAGCCGCCAGGAACGTCGCTTGATGACTTGGCGTGCCCGTCCGGCGGAGGCGACGGACGGTGCGAGGCGCCAGACTCGGAGCCGAACATGCGCAACACAGCGATCGAGCGAGTGGCTGGGCTGACTGTCGTAATGGCGGGACTCTTCTTCGCGTCGGACGCGCGTGCGACGCCGATCGTCGACGTGATCGCGGCCCAGATTGCCCAGGCCAACACCGATCTGGCGGATCAGCAGGACGTGTTGGCCGAACTGCACAAGCAAATCAGCGAGCAGCGGACGCTGTCGGCCCGACTCCGGCGGGCCGTCGCTCGCGACAAGCGGTCTGAAGCCGCTTCTGCGATTCCCAAGGTTGAGGGTCGGCTGGCGGCTCTCGAGATCGAGCGGGCCGAGGTGCTCCAGGTGATCGCCGACCTGGAGCAGCAGATCAAGTGGCTTCACGGGCAACTCGAGCTGTGGCAGCCGAGTGGATCGGACGAATCCTGACGGCGGTCGATCCGGCAGTCCCGGACTTCTACGACGGCCCGACGGCGCTATCATGCGTCGTTGGGCCGCCGGCATTCGGGCCCAAGTGCATCTCACTTTGGGTGGCATGCCCAAGCGAAGCGCGGGCATGAAGTCACCGCACGTCATGGCCGCGCTTCGCTTGGCCATGCCAACCATCCTGGGCTGCACCCTTTTGGCCCCGACGCCGATGGCCGCAATTGACGCGTGCGACCGCCTCTTATAATGTCTTGCTGCGGTCCTGGGCGACGTGCGCCCAGTGAAAAGGCTCGGCGCTGATCTGTGCCGGGTCCGATTTCGTCGAAGACTTTCCAAAGGGAGGCGCATCATGAAGCTTTTGTCGATTTCGCTGATTCTGGGTTCAATAATCTCGGTTGCTCAGGCCAACTCACCCACGAGTGTCGCGTTCTCGTTGAACATGATCGCGCCGATGGTGCGCACCGCTTCGGCGGCCGCCGTGGAATTCAATGCGGCCGGCTCACCCATGGTCGAGATCAGCAAGAAGTGCCCGTCGCTGCGCTATCTGGGCCGTGACGCGACGTTTGAAATCACCGTGGCCAACCGCGGGACAGCGCCGGCCGCCAATGTCGTCGTCACCGACACGATCACCGGCGGGACCGAGTTTCTCAGCGCCGACAATGGCGGCACGCGTGACGGCGGCAACATCGTCTGGCGGCTGGGCACGCTCGACGCAGGCCAGACCAAGACGCTGACCGTGACGGCCCGCTGCACGCAGATCAGCACGGTCCGAAACATGGCGAAGGTGAGCTACTGTGCCGAGGCCGTGGCCGAGTGCAGCATGGACATCAAGGGTATTCCGGCCGTCCTGCTCGAGTGCGTCGACGACCCCGACCCGATCGAGGTCGGCGCGCAACTGACCTACACGATCACGGTGACCAATCAGGGCACCGCCGTCGGCACGAACATCCGGATTGAGTGCACCGTGCCGCCGGAGCAGGAGTTTGTGAAGGCGGGCGGCGCGACAGCCGCCACAGCCGAAGGCGGGATGGTCAAGTTCGCACCCCTGGCGTCGTTGGCGCCGGCAGCCAAGGCGACGTTCACCGTCACGGCCAAGGGGATCAAGGAGGCTGACAGCCGCTTTCACGTGAAACTCATGACCGACCAGACCGACACGCCGGTCGAGGAGACCGAGAGTACCCACATTTACCAATAGTGTTCGTTCACCGCAGGTCTCGCGCATGTACCGCAGGTCTCCAGACCTGCAAGTATTAGGCAATGGACGCGTCCACTCGATCCGATACGGTGGTCATGCAGACCGACATTCCCGGTCTGCCGCTGCGCCGCGGCAAAGTCCGCGACGTCTACGACCTGGGCAACGAGCTGCTGCTGGTCGCGACCGACCGCATCAGCGCCTACGACGTGGTCATGCCCACACCGATCCCCGGCAAGGGCAGGCTGCTGACGCGGATTTCGAAGTTCTGGTTCGATTTCCTGGCGCCCACGGTTCGCCACCACCTCATTGAGGTGATTGGCGAGCGGGCTCCTACGGGTCTTGAACGGTTCGTCGCGCAGCTTGCCGGCCGGACGATGCGCTGCCGCAAGACGCGCGTCGTGCCGATCGAGTGTGTGGTGCGCGGCTACCTGGCGGGGTCCGGTTGGGCCGAGTACCGAGAAACCGGACGTGTGTGCGGTATCGAGCTGCCATCCGGGCTGCAACAGTGCCAGCAGCTTCCCGAGCCGATCTTCACACCAGCCACCAAGGAAGAGGTCGGGCACGACCAGAACATCTCATTCGAAGAGGCCTGTGATCGTGTCGGTGGTGACGTCATGCGGCTGTTGCGCGAGCGGAGCATCGACATCTACACCCGCGCGGCCGAGTTGGCCCGCAGCCGTGGCATCATCATGGCCGACACGAAGTTCGAATGGGGCTTCGACGGCACAGAGTACCTGCTGATTGACGAGGTGCTGACGCCCGATTCGTCGCGCTTCTGGCCCGCCGACCGCTATCAGCCTGGCCGCGACCAGGACAGTTTCGACAAGCAGTATTTGCGAAACTACCTGACGGAGCTCAGCCGCGCTGGGCGCTGGGACAAGACGCCGCCGGGGCCGGAACTGCCCGAAGAGGTCGTGCGGAACACGGCGGCCAAGTACGGCGAGGTTGTCGATCGCCTGTGCGGATGAGATGACACGTAGTGCGACGATGCGCCATCGGGGTGGCATGGGCAAGCGATCGTCGCGGCCTCTGGCGACGGTCGCTCGCCCGTGGCGCCGCGAGTGTCGCGTAGTCTCCACGGGCAAGCAAACGGCCGCTTGCCCATGCCACCCGCTCGGACGGCTACGCATCGCGCCCGGTGATTGAGTGCCTTCACCCGAATCGTCCGACGCCCGATCCGCTGCGGGCATTCGCGCCCGCTATTCAATCCGTCACACCATCGTACGTCGCCTCGAAACCTGGTTTCGGCATCGACGCTTGCCTCTCCATCTGGCCGGGCTGGCAGTGCTGCTCTGTCTGCCATCGCTCTGGCTGGGCTGGCAGGCCGACGACTTCATGCACCGTGCCTCGCTCCTGCGCCTGCGAGAGTTCCCCGAGATCGTTCGCCCGCCCTGGGACCTGTTCCGGTTCATGACCGGCGTTCCGGCCGAGAACCTGCAAATGATCGACGCCGGACTGCTGCCGTGGTGGACCCACGAGCGCATGAAGGGCGCCCTGCTGCGGCCCTTGACCTGCCTGACGCACTGGCTCGACTATCAACTCTGGCCGGATTCCGCCTGGCTGATGCATGTCCATTCGCTGGCCTGGTTTGGCGGCGTCGTGGCCCTCGCAGCGGTGTTCTACCGGCGGATGATCGCCACGCCTTTTGTAGCGGGGCTGGCGGCGCTGCTCTTTGCACTGGACGACGCGCACGGCATCCCGGCGAGCTGGCTGGCCAATCGCAACGCGACGACGGCCATGTTCTTCGGCTTGCTGACGCTGCTGGCCTACGACCGCTGGCGGCGCGACGGTTGGGCGCCGGGCGCATGGCTGGCGCCGGCCGCTCTGCTGCTGGCAGTGCTGTCGGGCGAGGCCGCCGTTGCCACGGGCGGATACCTGCTCGCCTATGCCATGTTCATCGATCCGGCGCCTCGCGCGCGTCGGTGGCTGGCATTGCTGCCGTGCACCACCGTTGGAGCCGTATGGTGGTTGTCCTACAAGCTGCTCGGCTACGGCGTGGCGGGCTCGGAGTTCTACGTCGACCCGGGAACGAATCCGCTGCGGTTCGTGGCTGCTGCCCTCGAACGCGCACCGCTGCTCCTGTGGGGACAGTGGGCCACACCACCGTGTGAGGGGTATGTGATCCTGTCACAGGACGCAGCTCGCGTTGCCTGGTGGGCCGTCGTGATACTGCTCGGTTTGTTGGCAGCGGTGATCTGGCCGACTGTTCGCAAGGACGCGGTCGCCCGCTTCTGGTGCGTGGGGATGCTGCTGGCCGTGGTACCGATGTGCGCCACGCTGGCCGGCGATCGGCTGCTCTTTTTCGTTTCGCTGGGCGGGGCGGGCTTGCTTGCGCAGTTCCTTGCGGCGGTGTGCGAGAAGGGATTCTCGCACAAGCAGGAGGCGGTGTGCGAGAAGGGATTCTCGCACAAGCAGGAGGCGGTGTGCGAGAAGGGATTCTCGCACAAGCGGGAGGCGGTGTGCGAGAAGGGATTCTCGCACAAGCGGGAGGCGGTGTGCGAGAAGGGATTATCGCACAAGCGCGAGGTGGCGTGCGAGACTGGATTCTCGCACAAGCGATTGTCGCACGAGCAGGCTCCCCGGTCGTCTCGGCTCACGAAAGGGCTCGCAGTTGCGTTGATCGTTTGCCACCTGGTCATCGCCCCCGTGAATCTGGCCCTCGCGCCGCTGAATCTGAAGTTTTTTGGTGGGCTCATGGCCCGGGCTGCGGGCAGCCTGCCGGCTGATCCCGGCGTGGTTGATCGCCAAGTGTTGATCATGAACACGCCGGCCGCTTTCTTCTCGGTGTTCACGCCCGTGATCCAGGCGCTGAAGGGCAAGCCCGTGCCAGCACGGACGTTCGTGCTCGGCTCGGGCATCCACGCCACGCACATTCTGCGCCGAGACGCAAACACGCTGGTCATCCGGCCGGAAGGCGGTTATTACCCGAAGCAGGGCAGCCTGCTGCCGGGCACGCCACAACCCGCGATCTACCCCGGTTACATCCTGCAGATCTTTGATCGCTTGTTTCGTGATGACGCCCATCCCATGGCGATCGGTGAGCGGCTTGCGTTGACCGGGCTGACCATTACGATCGAGTCGCTGACCCCCGATGGGCGGCCGGCCGACGTGGCGTTCCGGTTTGACTTGCCGCTCGACGATCCGTCGTTCGACTATCTGCAATGGTCTAACGGCGTGTTCACGCCCGTATCGCTGCCGGCGGTGGGCGCATCGCTGACGCTTGCGCCCGTCGCAATTCCGTTCTGAGCGCAGCGCGTGACCGTTCAAACGGGTGGCATGGGCAAGCAGCCTTATCGCTTGCCCGTGCAGCCGGTATGCTGACGTCGTGCGTCATTCAGACGGGTCCATCCGGAAGTATCGGCGCGGCTTCAACGAGCCGGGACAAGCTCACGAGCTGACGTTCTCATGCTACCGTAGACTCAGAATGCTCGACCGTGATCGAACGCGCCAGTGGTTCATTGAAGCACTTGACCGCGCGCGACGTACCTGGCGATTTGACCTATGGGCATACGTCATCATGCCCGAACACGCTCATGTACTCCTTTTGCCGCGCGAGCTGGACTACGACATTGCATTCACGCTCAAAGGAATCAAACAGTCAGTCTCGCGGCGGGCCGTCGCGTTTCTCGCGGAACATGCGCCGCAGTGGTTGACGCATCTGAAAGTGACGTGGCCGGGTGGGCGTACCGAGCACCGTTTTTGGCAGCAAGGCGGGGGATACGATCGCAATGTCATCAACGCAGATGTCGCATGGAAGTGCGTCGAGTACATTCACAACAACCCAGTCAGGCGCGGACTGGTGACTGGTCCTACCGATTGGGAATGGTCGAGCGCCCGGTGGTATGCCGGATACGCTGACGTGAAGCTCGCGATGGATGGGTGCCCACCAGACCCAACGGTGAGGCAATGATGCGGGCGTTGCTCATGAGCCCCTGCATCGTCCTGAGCACGGGCAAGCGATAAGGCTGCTTGCCCATGCCACCCGCGCCGGATAAGGCTGCTTGCCCATGCCACCCGCGCCGGGCTGACGGCCACCGCCGTTGACCCTGCCGGCAAATACGGTAGAAGTTCCCGCTCACGATGGCGCGGCGCGTCTGGCAACATTACGTGCTTTGGCTGGCGCTGGCGGGCTTGCTCGCGGCGGCGCTGCTGTGGCCGATCGTCAGCGTGGTTCTGGCCGGATTCCGCGATGCGCAGGGCTGGACGACGCTTTACGTCGAGCAGGTGTTCACCAGCCCGAGCTACCGGGAAGCGCTGATCAATAGCTTGTGGCTGGCCGTCGCGTCGACGCTGGGCTGCGCGTTGGTGGCGGTGCCGCTGGCGGTGCTGATGAATCGCTACGACTTCCCCGGCAAGCGCTTGGCTTCGGCCCTGTTGCTGGTGCCGCTCATCCTGCCGCCGTTCGTCGGAGCCATTGGGCTGCGCAAGCTGCTGGCGGCGTCCGGTGGACCGGTCACGCTGCTGCTCCAGCGCCTCGGCCTGCTCGATGCCGGCGAGAGCATCGACCTGCTGGCCGCGTCGCCGTTCTGGGCCAGCGCCGTCCTTATCGTGCTGCACCTGTATCCAATCCTGTTTCTCAACGTGCAGGCGGCGCTGGCCAACATCGACCCGGCGATGGAGGAGGCGGCGAGAAACCTCGGCGCGGGCACGGGCCGGATTCTGTGGCGCATCACGCTGCCGCTGGCACGTCCGGGCATCTTCGCCGGTGGGACGATCGTGTTCATCTGGAGCTTCACCGAGCTCGGCACGCCGCTGATGGTCGGGTATCGCGAAGTGGCAGCCGTGCAGGTGTTCGACGGGCTGGCGGGGATCGACACGCGACCCACGCCCTATGCCCTTGTGGCCGTGCTGATGCTGCTGTCGGTCGGTGCGTACGCGTTCGGAAAGCTGCTGCTGGGCGGCGGTACGCATGCGATGATGGCCAAGGCCACCGTTGCGGCCCGGGCCAGACCGCTGGGCTGGCTGCGCGGCCTGCTGGTGCTGGCGCCGTTCGTGGTGGTCAGCGGATTGGCGATTCTGCCGCACATCGGCGTGGTGCTGGTGTCGCTGGCCGAGCGTTGGCAACGGACGATCCTGCCGACCGACTGGACGCTGGGCTACTTTGCCGAGGCGGTCCGGTCGCGCGAGTCGGGAACGGCCATCGTCAACAGCTTCAAGTATGCGTCGTTGTCGACAATTCTGGACCTCGTGCTGGGGACACTGGTGGCGTTCAGCGTGGTGCGATCGCGCGTGCCGGCGGCGCTGAAGACGGTGCTGGACAGCTTGGCCATGCTGCCGCTCACGGTGCCCGGCCTGGTGATGGCCTTCGGATATCTGTCGATCACGCGCGAGTATGATTTCATGGCGCCGCTCGACCCGCGGCGCGATCCGACGCTGCTGCTGGTCATTGCCTACGCTGTCCGCCGGCTACCGTACGTCGTTCGCTCGACCGCGGCCGGTTTGCAGCAGACGTCGGTGACGTTCGAAGAGGCTGCACGGAACCTCGGCGCCGGGCCGCTCCTGACCGCACGGCGCGTGACATTGCCGCTCATCACGGCCAACCTTGTGGCGGGTGGTCTGCTGGCTTTCAGCTTTGCCGTGCTGGAAGTGTCCGACAGCCTGATCCTTGCGTTCCGCCAGCCTGACTTTCCGATCACGAAGGCGATCTACTTCCTCGGCGAGCGCTTGGGCGATGGCAACGAGATCGCCTGCGCGCTGGGCGTGATGGGCATGTTGCTTCTGGCCGCGACGATTGTGCTGGCGTCGGTCCTGCTGGGACGGCGGCTTGGTGCGGTGTTCAGAGTCTAAATCACCGTTCGCGAAGTCGCGCCAGGTGTGGCATGCCCACGCGAAGCGCGGGCATGCGAGCCGTCGGCCATGAAGAGTGTCTTGGCGCGCGGGACGCACGCACCCAAACGGTCACGGGTCGTTCAACTCAAAGACCACGTCGACTTGTGCGCCTAGCTTGTACCCGCCGACCGTCTGCGTGACGTGCACGATTCGGGCCTTAATCCACGGGTCGCTTGGCTCGCGGCGCAGGAGCACCGTCTGGCCCGCTTCAAGCTTGTGACGGCTGACCAGGCCCATGCCGTTTGGACTGATGTTCGTCGCCCGGACCGATAGCGCCTGGCCGTCGATCAAGATCTCGAGCGACGAGTTCCACGCGTATCGCGCTTCGGCGCGTTTGGCGGCGTAGACGTCGCCCTCTTCGAGGACCGCCTCGCACAGCCACGTTTGAACGACCTCCTGCGGCGTCAGTTGAACGTCGGATTCGGACTGGGAGCCTTGCATGATCTGTATTTCGGACAAGCTGCGTGCCGGGTGTAAACTAAGTTGGCAGCGGCCGTTGGGTTTTGCCGAGAGTTGCACACGTGCTTGATTTTGAAGACACCATTTTGGCGGTTGCAACGCCGGCGGGTACGGCGCCGCGCGGCATCGTGCGCCTCAGCGGGCCGGCGGCCCTGCGCCTGGCAACCGCGGTTTTCGAGACCGATGATCCGGCCGCAGGCATGGATGGCGTCGGCTTTCGGCGGTCGAGCGGCCAACTGCAGCTTGCGTCGGCTGACGGCTCCGTTCGAGTCCCCGCAGAGCGCTACGTCTTTCGCGCGCCGCGCAGCTTCACGGGCCAGGACTGCGCCGAGTTGCACACGGTCGGCTCGCCCAGCCTGCTGAACATGCTCGTCGCGGCACTGGTTGAACTGGGAGCACGGCGCGCCGAACCGGGCGAGTTCACCGCACGGGCCTTTGTCTCGGGACGGCTGGATCTAAGCCGTGCCGAGGCTGTGGCGCAGCTCATTGCTGCTCGAAGCGACGCCCAGCTTCGGGCGGCCCGGCGGTTCGCGGACGGTGAGCTGGCCACGCGCGTTTCGACGTTGACGGGACAACTGGCCGATCTGGTCGCGCTGGTGGAAGCGGACATCGACTTTGCCGAGGAGCCGATCGAGTTCATTCGGCCGGGCGAATTGCGCGAGCGTCTGGCGGCTATCGGGGCCGATATCGAGGGCCTGTTATTTGACGCGAGTCGGGCTGATCGGGCCGACGTGCTGCCGCGCGTGCTGCTGCTCGGCCGCCCTAACGCCGGCAAGAGCAGCCTGCTCAACGCGCTGTCGGGCCTGGACCGCGCGATCTGTTCGGCCACGGCCGGCACGACGCGCGACATCCTCTCGGCGCCGGTCAAGCTGCCACGCGGTGAGGCGATGCTCCTCGATGCGGCCGGGTTGGACGACACGCCCGATGGTTTGCTTGAACAGGCCCGCGCGCGCGTGGGCGTTGAAGCGGAGACGGTCGACCTGATTTGCATCGTCGTCGACGTTGCCGCTTCATCTGCGGGCGACGGCGGTTCATTGCAAGCCGATATTCGTGCCCTGCGCGCAGCCGCTCGCGGAGGCGAGGGCTCAGGCTCGCGCGACCGCGCGCTGATGGTCGTCGCCAACAAGATAGACGTGCTTGATTCCCGTGAGACGGCGCTGCGATTGACGCCTCTTGCGGAACTGGGGCTCGGGCCGGTCTGCCCGACCAGCGCCCGGACCGGGACCGGTCTGGATGAGCTCAAGAGCGCCCTGGGCCGGCTACTTGAGGACGAACGCTCGCCTGCGTCGCCGGATGCGCTGCAGCTCAACGCACGGCAACGCGAGGCGTTTTCGGCCGCCCGTGCCTGTCTGGTCCGGGCGGCCGACGAGTGCGCCACCATCAGCCAGACGGCTGAACGCGCCGACCTGATCGCGTTCGAGCTGCGCGAGGCCCTGGACGCGCTGGGCGCCGTATGCGGCGCGGTTACGACCGACGATCTGCTCACCCGGATCTTCTCGTCGTTTTGCATCGGCAAGTAGCAACTGCTAAACTGACATGTCCGCGGTCCATGATTCGGAGCATGTCAAGGCGATGAGTCCGGCACGCGCGTCATTGGCGAGACCGAAGCGGTCTGCGCCACTCGTTCCGTACAACTCGATCCTGGGCGGAATTGTCAGCTTGCTCGAAGCGGCTCGCCGCGCCTCCGTCCGCGCGACCAACGCCTGCGTGACCGCCACGTACTGGGAGATCGGCCGGCGGATTGTCGAGGTCGAGCAGGGCGGGGCCGGACGTGCCGGCTACGGCGAACAGCTCATCCAACGGCTGTCCTCAGACCTCACGCGACGATTCGGCCGCGGGTTCGGCGAAGTGAATCTGAGTCAGATGCGGCGGTTCTACCTATCGTGGCCCCTGCCCGAGATTGTTCAGACAGCGTCTGAAGAATCGAGCTCAGTCGCACGATCACGGATTCTTCAGACACCGTCTGAAGAATCTGCTCGAGCCAGTGTTCGCCGCCAGACTCGCGTCGCACAGCCAGCGTACCGAAAGCGGCAGACTGTTGCGCGATCCAGTCCAGGTCGTTCGATCGCGCAGATTGCGGCGAGGTTCCCACTGCCTTGGTCCCATTACGTAAGGTTGTTGACTGTCGATGACCCGCAAGCCCGGGCGTTCTACGAGGCCGAGGCACTGCGCGGCGGCTGGTCCGTTCGCCAGCTCGACCGCCAGATCGGCGCGCTGTTCTACGAGCGCACCATGCTCTCTCGAAACAAGGCTGCCATGCTCAGGAAGGGTCGACGGAAAACGGCCGATGACGTCGTGACGCCGGAAGAGGAGATCAAGGACCCATTCATCCTGGAGTTTCTCGGGCTCAAGGACGAGTATTCGCAGAGCGACCTGGAAGAGGCCTTGGTTCGTCAGATCGAGAGCTTCCTTTTGGAGCTTGGCGGCGAGTTCACGTTCGTCGGCCGGCAGCGTCGGCTGCGCATCGGGGACGAGTGGTTCAGGATCGACCTGCTCTTCTTTCACCGCGGCCTGCGCTGCCTGGTGGTGATCGACCTGAAGCTCACCAAGTTCACGCATGCCGACGCCGGCCAGATGCACATGTACCGGAACTACGCCCGCAAGCACTGGACGCGGGCCGACGAGAACCCACCGGTCGGATTGATCCTGTGCACGCACAAGGACTCGGCCGTCGCGCACTACGCGCTCGACGGGTTGCCGAATCGAGTCATGGCCGCCGAATACCGCCTGGCACTGCCCAGCGAGGAGTTGCTGGCTTCGCACGTCGCACGGACACGCAGGCTCCTCGAACGGCGGTAGCGTCGGCGCGACGACGTGCGTCGACGGCGCATCCAAAAGGCACGGGCAAACATAAGGCCGCTTGCCCATGCCACCCATGCCACCCGCTGGCCCGCTAGAGCGGTCATGCACCCTGGCGGCCGCCAAGGGTTGCACGGCCGCGAGGCGCGCCTATGATCATTGGATGCCTGCGGCGCAGGAAAAGCTCCATTTAGCGCGTAGCGAGGCAGCCCACCGAGCTGCCGCCAGACTCATGCCGGGCGGCGTCAGCTCGCCGGTGCGGGCCTTCAAGACCGTGGGCGGCACGCCCATCTACTTTGCCCGCGGGGCCGGGGCGGTCCTCACCGATCTGGACGGGAATGAATACATCGACTACGTCGGCTCGTGGGGCGCGCTGATGCTCGGCCACGCCGATGACCGCATCGAGGCGGCCATCGGCAAGGCCACCGCCCGCGGCACGTCGTTCGGTGCGCCCAGCGAGCTCGAAACGCACCTGGCCGAGCTGATCATTGCCCGGCTGCCGTCGGTCGAGATGGTCCGCTTCGTCAGCTCCGGCACGGAAGCGACGATGAGTGCCGTCCGCCTGGCGCGAGCTGCGACCGGGCGCGACCAGATCATCAAGTGCGCCGGCTGCTATCACGGCCACGTTGATGCGCTGCTCGTTCAGGCCGGGTCGGGCGCGATGACGCTCGGCGTGCCATCATCGCCCGGCGTCCCGCGCGGCACGGCGGCCGATACGATCGTGGTGCCGTTCAACGACCTGGCAGCCGTCGAGCAGGCCTTCGCTGCCCACCCGGACACGATTGCGGCGATGCTGGTCGAGCCGATCGCCGGCAACATGGGGCTGATTCCGCCGGAGCCAGGATATCTCCAGGGCCTGCGCGGGCTGTGCGATCGGCATGGGGCCCTGCTGATCTTCGATGAGGTCATGACCGGCTTCCGCGTCAGCAGCGGTGGGGCACAGACGCTCTACGACGTGCGTCCGGACCTGACCTGCCTGGGTAAGATTCTGGGCGGGGGCCTGCCGGTCGGGGCCTACGGGGGCCGGCAGGATCTGATGAGCATGATCGCGCCGGCCGGACCGGTCTATCAGGCCGGAACGCTTTCGGGCAATCCCGTTTGCATGGCGGCCGGGATTGCGTCGCTCGAGGCGCTGGCCGATGCGCAAGTGTACGAAACGATTGAGCAGAAGGCACAGACCCTGGCACACGGTCTGCAGGCGGCGGCCTCCGAGGCCGGCGTCTCGACGTATCACACCCGCGTCGGCAGTATGCTGTGCGTGTTCTTCACCAGTGGACCCGTCCGCAATCACGCTGACACGGTCCGTTGTGATGTCCAAGCGTTTGGCCGTTTCTTTCATGAGATGCTCAGCCGCGGCGTGTACGTGCCTCCGGCACAGTTTGAATCGTGGTTCGTTTCCGCCGCGCACACGGACGAGCAGGTCGCAACGACGTTGAGCGCGGCTGCGGCGGCATTTGGGGCGGTTGCGAAAGCGACCTGATGGAACCTGTTCATGGCTGACGACCGACCGCCTTGGAATCGCACGCCCGACACCGGCTCGGGCGAATACTATCGAGAATGCGCCGCAGCGCTGCGCACGCTGAAAGCGACGCGCGGCGTCCTGATGTTCGTGCTGTTCCTCGCGCTGCTGGCGCCGCTGGCGGCGTTCGTGGCTGTGTATCAGTTCGACGTGTTGCAGCTTCGCCCGACGCAGGATGTGGCGTTCACTCCGATGCCCGACGCCGTATCCCCCAGGACCGCCGCCGTGATCGAGCGCGGTTTGCCCATCGCGGCTTTCGTCGGGCGCGCCTCGACCGTGCTTCTGCTGGCGTGCTTCGTGCTGGCGGCGCAAGTGAGCCTGGCTGGACGCATCCCGGGTGTGGCCGGATTTGCGTCCGCCGCCGTGTGGGCCGGCTTGGCGCTGGTGCTGATGGGGCCATGGCGCGAGTGGACCAATGCTCCGGCCCTCTGGTCGCCGTTTCCTGGATCGTCAGAGATCTATCAAACGACCATCGAAGCGCCCACGACTCCGGCAGATCAGGTGCTGGCGTGGGTCCGCTTTGCGGGTCTGCCGTTGATCGCTCTCTTGACGGTGTGGGCCGGCTGGCTACGTTTCTCCGCCGGTGACGCCGCCGCCCGGCGGTTCTGCCTGGGCCGGGCCGAGCTGCGCCACGCCTAATGGGAACCGAATCCCGGTCGTCTCAGTCGTAGACGGCGTATTCAGTGTCGTGCGCGGCTATCAGGCCGCGGCGAGCGGATACGCCAGACGGGGTAACATTGGTGAAACGACCCTTATGGACCATCGCGGCTGCCGGCGTGCTCTCGGTTGCGGGAGCGCTGATCAGCCTCTATCTCCTGACCAAGCATTTCGACAAGTCGGACAAAGACGACCTGTTTGCCTCGGTTTGCGAGGCGACCGGAGGCGGCTGCGAGGAGGTGCTCGAGAGCCGCTGGGCGTATTTTCCGCCGCTTTCGGCCGAGGAGATCGAGGCGGCGAGGGCCGGCGCACCCGCGACCCAGGCTGCACCGCAGACGGCGACGCAATCGGCCGAACCCGATGCGGCAGGCCAAGCACCGGCCACACAGTCTGCTGGCGCCTCGCCGACTCCCGCCAAGCGCCTTCGAGTCCCGGTTGCCCTGCTCGGGGCCATCTACTTCTCGGTGTTGGCAGTGTGGTTCGTGGCCATCGGTCGCGTCTCGCCCGCCCGGCGCGTTTGGCACTGGGCGCCACTGGGCAGCGTGTCGCTCGGCCTGCTCGGCTCGTTCGGCTTCATCTATGTCATGATGACCGAGCTGGATGCCTGGTGCCCCTGGTGTCTGGCTTGCCACGTCGCCAACTTCGCGATCTTCGTCCTCATGGTTCTGGCCTATCCGCGTCGCGCGCCGGCCGGCGGCGCAGAGAGCCAGGGCGCCCACTCAACCGTGGGTGCGGGGGCGCAGACTTCGGTCGTTGAGTCGCTGCATCCTTCATCGCGGCTCGTGGGCGTTACCGGCCTGGCGATTGGTGGCGTGGCGCTGGCCGTGATCTGTTTCGCCAACTGGCTGGGCTGGCAGAGCCGAGCGAGGAATCTTGATCGGCAGAACCGTGAATACAAACGGGTCGTGGCCGATTACCTCGAAGACGGCGTGGCGATGTTTCGCACGTATCAAGGTAATCCGAAGCACGATCTCACTGATCGGCCAGGGTCACATGTGCGCGGAGGCGGCACGCACCCCCTGCACACTGTCATCTTCGCGGACTTTGAGTGTCCGCACTGCCGCGAGGTCAGCGAGTTTCTCGAGCAGAAGGTCCAACCGCTCTTCCGCAACAGCATGCGCATCGTGTTCAAGCACTACCCACTCTGCTCCGACTGCAACCCGCACGTGAAGACCAAGGTGCACCCACACGCGTGCGAGGCGGGCCGGGCGGCCGAGGCGGCCTGCCTGCAGGGCGGCAACGACGCCTTCTGGAAGGCGCATGACAAGCTGTTCGCCGATCAGCGCAACCTGCGCGGCTACGACTATGGCGAATTCGCGACGGCCCTCGGTCTGGACCGCGATCGGTTGCTCAAAGACATGGAAAGTGAGCTGGTCGCGGCGCGGATCAGCGACGACATCGAGCTGGCCAAGTCGCTCAACATTGAGGCGACGCCGCGCGTGTTCGTGCTCGGCCGCGAAGTGCCTGCGATTGCCGTCAAGCAGATGCCGTTCTGGGAGACGCTGGCCCAGGCCTATCGGGCCGAAATCAACAAGCGCGAGCAGAACCGCGCGCGGGCCACATCGCCACACGGCTAGGCGTTCTCGGGCACGCTGACTCAGCGGCGGGTGGCATGGGCAAGCGGCCGTTTGCTTGCCCGTGCAGACCCGCGACGATCTCTCACCAGCACGGGCAAACGATCGTCGCCAAAGGCCGCGACG
>Ga0187892_10005357_pt1 | contig 20259 bp, 18 predicted proteins | sample MA1701073metaG_FD_139345 | JGI IMG/M metagenome (GOLD analysis project Ga0187892, IMG submission 139345) | Bio-ooze microbial communities from a basaltic lava cave in the Kipuka Kanohina Cave System on the Island of Hawaii, USA - MA170107-3 metaG ...
CACCGAGAGCATCGAAACCAGAGCCGACACCGCGCAGCTCGACACGACCTCGCCCTCGCTCGGCCAGGTGATTGACCAGCGGCGCGTCCAGGAGCTGCCGATCTTTTCGGGCAACGCTTCGGAGCTGACGCTGCTTGCGCCGGGCGTCATCAACGCGACCGACATGCGGCTGCGCAAAGCGGCCTTCAACAACGCGCCATCGCAAATCTCGACCGACGGTAACGGGATTTTCAACAACGAATTCACGATTGACGGCGTGCCCAACACCTTCTCCAACGGCAACGTGGCGCGCGTTGCCTTCAGTCCGCCCGTCTACGCGATCAAGGAGTTCAAGATCCAGACTTCAGCTTACGACGCCAGCGTCGGCCACACCATCGGCGCGCTGACCAACCTGGGCACCGCCAGCGGCACTAACGAATTTCATGGCGAAGCCCACCTGTGGGAGCGCAACGCCGCCTTCGACGCGCGGAACTTCTTCAACAATAAGAACAACATCAAGACGCCCGTCTACCAGGATCACCGCTACGGTGCGAGCATCGGCGGGCCGTTCTGGATTCCGAAGGTCTACAAAGGGACGAACAAAACCTTCTTCTATTACGCCTACGAGGGGAACAAGTGGGGCGGGCCAGGCAATTTTACCGGCACGGCGCCAACGGCGGCGCAGCGCGAGGGCGATTTCTCCGCGCTGCTCGCGCTCGGCAGCCAGTATCAAATCTACAACCCGTTCACGATCCGGTCGGCGGCTGGTGGGCGCTTTAGCCGCGAGCCCTTCCGCTGCGACGCGGCGGGCAACCCGCTCACGCCCCTGGCCAACGGGACGCAGCCGGCCGGCGGCACGGCGTGCAACAAGCTTCCCCGGCAGTTGCTCAGCCCGGTTGGGCTAAACCTCGTCAAGCTCTGGCCGCTGCCGAACCTAGCGGGCACGGCGAATGGCCTTAACAACTTCTTCCGTGCGACCAAGGCGCTCGAAGACTACTACGTCCACTTCTTCCGCTTCGACCATGCCTTCAACGAAAACCACCGCATCTTTGCGCGCGTGCATTACGATTGGTGGGAAGAGGACAAGAACGACGACTTCGGCAACCGCAACAACGCGCTTTTCCTCAACCGCATCAACAAAGGCATCGCGCTTGACGACGTCTACGTGCTCAGTCCGAAGACCGTGCTCAACGTGCGCTACGGCGTGACCTATCAGACTTTCCCCGAACGTCGCGCGAGCCGTGGTACAGACTTGGCGGCGCTGGGCTTCTCCTCGGCGCTCGTCAACCTGGTAGACAAATCACTGGTGACGCTGCCGCGCATACAGGCGGGCTCTTATTCGACCGTTGCGCGCTGGGAGACGGGCGACGGCTACAACACGGGCTTGATCCACAGCCTCTCGGTCGGTATGACGCGCTTGCAGGGCAATCACAATCTGAAGTACGGCGTAGAGGCCCGCCTCTACCGCGCGAGCGGTAACCGCTTCCAATTGTCCACCGCGCCGGATTTCAGCTTTGGCACCCTCACACGCGGGCCGCTCGACAATACAGCGGTAGCGCCCATTGGCCAGGAGCTTGCCTCGATGCTACTCGGCATCCCGGGCGGCTCAATGGGCTTCACTGCAAACTACGCGACGCAGGACAAATACTTCGGCCTCTACCTGCACGACGATTTCAAAGTCACGCGCAAGCTGACCGTCAACCTCGGCCTGCGTTATGAATTGGAGAGGCCGCTGACCGAACGCTTCGACCGCCTAGTCGCGGGCTTCGCCTTTGATCAAACGAACCCGCTCGAAGCGGCAGCGCGCACCAACTATGCGCGCAACCCGATACCTGAACTCCCGGTTGACCAGTTCCGCGTGCGCGGCGGCTTGACCTTCGTCAATCAGGGTGGGAACGGGCGCAGTCCGTTCGAGGGCGAGAAGAACAATTTCATGCCGCGCCTCGGCTTGGCCTGGACGATTGATCAGAAGACGGTGCTACGCGCGGGCTACGGCATCTTCTACGACACGCTCGGCGTCAACACGACGCTGCCGATCCAGACCGGGTTCTCGCAGACCACGCCGATCCAGGCTACGCTCGACAGCGGACAAACCTACGTCGCCACGCTGGCCAATCCGTTCCCCAACGGCTTGACCCCGCCGACCGGCGCAGCGGGCGGCTTGTTGACCAACATCGGGCAGGGCCTGACCTTCTTCGATCCGAACTTGAAGCACTCCTACTCGCAGCGTTACTCGCTCGGCATCCAGCGCGAACTGCTCTGGGGTTTTGTGGCTGACGTCGGCTACGTCGGCAACCGGGGCACGCGCATCGCGGTCTTCCGCAACTACAATGCGACGCCGGCGCGCTTCCTGAGCACGCTCCCGACGCGCGATCAGGCGCGGATTGACTTCCTCTCGGCCAACTTCTCCAATCCGTTCTCCGGCCTCAACCCGATCTTCGGGGCCAACATTTCGCGCGCCAATTTATTGCGCCCGTTCCCCGAGTTTGGTGACATCAACGTCGAGGAGCCAATCGGCTACTCCTGGTATCACTCGTTGCAGACCCAAATCGAGAAGCGGTTCTCGCAGGGCTACACCTTCCAACTCGCTTACACCTGGTCGAAGTCAATGCAGGCCACCGAGTTTTTGAATGCGACCGACCCGACGCCTTACGAGACCATCAGCGACCTCGATCGCACGCACCGCATCGCGGCGAGCGGCATCTGGGAACTGCCCATCGGCCAGGGCAAACGCTTCGGCGGTGATTGGCCGACAGCGGTCAACTTCATCATCGGCAACTGGCAACTGAGCGGGGTGGTGACGAAGCAATCAGGCGCGCCGCTGGGCTTTGGCAACCGCATCTTCACCGGCAATCTGAAAGACCTCAGGCTGCCGGCTGACGAGCGCAGGGCCGAGCGTTGGTTCAATATTGACGCCGGTTTCAACCGCGTCACGGCGCAGCAATTGGCCAATAACATCCGCACCTTCCCCTTGCGCTTCGGTGGCATTCGCGGCGACAACCAGCAGCGCTGGGACTTCTCGTTGACCAAGAGCTTCCCCATCACCGAGCGGTTCAAAGCGCAGTTCCGCGCCGAAGTCTTCAACGCCTGGAACCACACGAACTTCGCCAACCCGAACGCCGACCCGACGAGCACTGCTTTCGGGACGATCACCGCTACGCAAGGCGACGCGCGTAACTGGCAGTTCGCGTTCAAGCTGGCTTTCTGATTGAGGAGGCAGAGAGAACACGGAACAAACGGAAAAAACGGAACAGACGGGAATTTTTCAGGAGCCTTTCCGTCTGTTCCGTTTTTTCCGTTTGTTCCGTATTCTCTCCCGGCAACTTCGCTACTTTCGATTCTGAGGGCAACCACAATGAACATCATAGAACGCATTCAGCAGATCGGGATCATTCCTGTCGTCAGCATCCAGAAGCTCGAACACGCCTTGCCGCTGGCCGAGGGGTTGGTCGAAGGCGGGCTGCCTTGCGCCGAGATCACGTTTCGCACAGCCGTAGCGGCGGATGCGATTGCGCAGATTCGCGCCCGCTTCCCCGAAATCTGTCTGGGCGCGGGAACTGTGTTGACGACCGAACAGGTGGACTCAGCGATCAATGCCGGAGCGGAATACATCGTCTCGCCGGGGACGAACCCGGCCGTGGTTGATTACTGTTTGTCGAAAGGCGTGACGATCTTTCCCGGCGTTTGCACCCCGACCGAAATCGAGCTGGCGCTGGCGAAGGGCGTTGACGTGCTGAAATTCTTTCCGGCGGAGCCGATGGGCGGCGTGAATTTTTTGAAGGCGATCTGCGCGCCTTACAAACACGTTCGGTTCATTCCGACCGGCGGGATTGACGCGAAGAACATCGGACATTATCTGGCTCTGCCACAGGTAGTCGCCTGCGGAGGCAGTTGGATGGTCAAACCCGAATGGCTCGACGCGGGCGAATTTGACAAGGTAAAGATGATGGCAAGTGAAGCGGTCGAGTTATTGAAGGAACTGCGCGCGACGCAGGCGCGCAAAAATTTGTGAAGGGAAACGATGGCGAGTTTGAAGATTAAAGCGAAAGATCAGTGCAAATGGGACCTGGTCGCGTTGGGCGAAGTGATGCTGCGGCTCGATCCGGGCGACGGGCGGATTCACACGACGCGGACGTTTCAGGCGTGGGAAGGCGGCGGCGAATACAACGTCGCGCGCGGATTGAAGCGCTGTTTTGGAATGGAGACGGCGGTCGTCACCGCGTTCGCCGACAATCCCGTCGGACGATTGGTTCAAGACCTGATCTATCAAGGCGGCGTTGATCAATCGCACGTGAAGTGGATGAAGTATGACGGAGTGGGCCGTCAGGCGCGGAATGGATTGAATTTTACCGAGCGTGGATTCGGCGCGCGCGCGGCGGTTGGATGCTCGGATCGCGGCCACACGGCTGTGTCGCAACTCAAGCCGGGCGAAATTGATTGGGAGAAAATTTTCGGACACGAAGGCGCGCGGTGGTTCCATTGCGGCGGCATCTTTTGCGCGTTGTCCGAAACCACACCGGCTGTGGCGAAGGAAGCGATGGAAGCGGCAAAGAAACACGGCGTGATCATTTCCTACGATTTGAACTACCGCGAATCGCTGTGGAAGGGAATTGGAGGGACGGCGCGCGCGCAGGAGGTCAACCGTGAAATCGCCGCGTTGGTTGACGTGATGATCGGCAACGAAGAAGATTTCACCGCCGCGCTGGGCTTTGAAGTCGAAGGTCTGGATGAACACCTTTCAAACCTCGACGTGACCAATTTTAAAAAGATGATCGAGCGCGCGGTCGGCGAATATCCGAACTTCAAGGTAGTAGGGACGACGTTGCGCAACGCGAAGACGGCGACGATCAACGACTGGGGTGCGATCTGTTACTGCGACGGCGAATTTTACCAGGCGCCGTTGCGCGAGAACTTGGAAATCCTCGATCGCATCGGCGGCGGAGATTCATTCGCGTCGGGATTGATTTACGGGTTCTTGACCGGCAAGGGGCCGCAGTTTGCGGTCGAATACGGGGCGGCTCACGGAGCGTTGGCGATGACGACGCCGGGTGATACTTCGATGGCGACGTTGGCTGAAGTGGAGAAGGTGATGAAAGGCGGCGGGGCGCGCGTGGCGAGGTGAATTTGAGATTTGAGATTTGAATGGAATGTGCGAAAACCCCGAATGATCTGCGCCGTGGCGGTCATTCGGGGTTTTCGTTTATCTGGCCGGAATTGATTACTCTTCTTCGTCGAGCAGGCCGCGCTCGGCCAGGTCCTGGCAGGTGATGCAATAGCGCACCCAGGGGAGCGCCTCCAGCCGCCGCTGCTGGATTTCGGTCCCGCAGTTGCCGCAGACGCCGTACTCCTCGGCCTCAATGCGATGAAGCGCCTCTTCGATCTGCAGCAGGATCTGCCGGTCGTTGGTTGACTGGCTGAAGAGCAACTCCTTGGTGTAAGAGTTCGACGCCTTGTCAGCCGGATCCTGGGTAGCTTCGATGTCGGCCTCGCGGCCGTAATCTTCATTGCGTCCGACGACGCCCATCAAAGCAGAGCGTTCCGACACCAACCGTTCGTGATATGTTCTCAGTTTCTTTTTGTCCATCCACTCTTCTCCTCGGTCTAAGATTGCCGCCCGACGGCGGCGTGGGGAAAATCAAAACCTGTGATAGGGCAAGCCTGCCAGCAAAGTAAAGGCGCGATAAATCTGTTCGGCCAGGACCACGCGCGCCAACTCGTGCGTCAGAGTCAAGCGCGAGAGCGCGAGTTGAACGCCAGCGCGGTTTTTTACTTCGTCGCTCACACCCGCGAACCCGCCGATGACGAAGGCCAGACGTTTGGTTCCGGCCTGCTGCTGTTTGCCGATGAACTCCGCCAGTTGGGGTGACGAGAACTCGCGGCCATTTTCATCGAGCAGAACCACCAGATCGTCGCGTTCGATGGCGGCGATCAGCTTTGCGCTTTCCGCAGCGACCACTCGCTTCTCGTCACCGCCCGATTGTTCTTTCAACTCGCTCACTTCGCAGGGCGCGAAGCGTTTGATCCGTTCCAGGTAATCGCCAATCAACGCGGCGCAATGACGATCCCTGGTTTTGCCGATCCAAACGAAGTGCAGCTTCATGTCAGTGGTTGGTGGTTGGTGGTTGGTGATTGGTCAATCTCCGACCACTAACCACCAACCACTGTTTTCAAACCTCAACTCGCTCAGCGTCGCGCCACAACCTTTCGAGGTCGTAAAACCGGCGCGACTGCTCGGTGAAGATGTGAACGACGAACGCGCCGTAATCAATCAGAATCCATTCGCCATTGTTGTAACCTTCGGTGTGCATCGGGCGAGTTTTGATCTTCTTCAACTCCTCGGTCACGGCGTCGGCGATGGCCTGCGTCTGGCGCGTTGAATTGCCGGAGCAGATGATGAAATAGTCCGTGAATTCCGTAATCGCCGACAGCCGCAGGACGAGCAGGTCTTGCGCTTTTCTCTCATCAGCCGCGCGCGCGGCGGTTCTCACCTGCTCGAAGATGACCTGATCTTCGGCGGAAAATCCGATGACGGATGGAGCCTCGTGTCGTTCCTTCTCGATCCCTATTTCTCTCTTTGCAACCTTTGACATTATGACTTCTGACATTATGCCTTCCGATACAGCTTGTATTTTTCAATGTACGATGCGACCGGCGGTGGAACCAGATCGCCAATCGAGCGGCCTTGCGCGACCGTCTCACGGATTCCCGTCGCCGAAACATCAACCTCGACGTAATCGGTCAGATAGATGCGCGCAGATTCTAAATCTTCATCAAGCGGATAAAGGCCGCCGCGCAGATCCACAACTCGCGCTTGCAACTGCGGCGCGAGGTTCGCAGCGATGTTTTCGTCGTTCCGGTAACCCGGACGCGTCGCAACGATGACATCGTGTTCGCTCAGGATTCGCTCGTATTCGTACCAACTGGTGACATCCTTGAACGAATCGGCTCCCATGACAAAGAACAATTGAACCGGTTGAAGTTCCATTCGCAGCCGTTCGAGCGTTTCGATGGTGTAAGGCCGCGACGGAGATTCAAGCTCGACGGTCGAAACGAACATTTGTGGTGAATGGGCCGTCGCCAGCGCCACCATTGCCAGTCGGTGGAACGGAGAACCAATCGCCTGCTTGCGCTTGTGCGGCGGAATCGCCGAGACCACAAACAGCATGCGATCCAGAGCAAAAGCTTTTAAAATCGCTTCGGCCACCTTCAGATGACCGTCGTGAATCGGGTCAAACGTGCCACCATAAACTCCGATGCGCTGGCGCAAGGGTTCCTCGCTCACTGATTCAGGTTCGAATGGAATACTGACCTACAAAATTGTTCAAGCGACTTTCGCCGTCGCTTCTTCAACTGGCGCCACTTGCTTGATTGAATCCAGGCGCCGCTCGACCGCGCGCAGCAACTCTTTCAATCCTTGACCTGTCGCCGCCGAGATCGCGCGAAACTCCAACCCTTCGCGCTCGCAAAACTTTTTAAACTCTTCCAACCGGTTCTGATCGTCCTGGGCGTCGAGCTTGGTTGCGACGACGATCTTTGGTTTTGCGGCGACCTGAGGACTGTAGGCCTCAAGCTCGCGCGTGACAGTTTGGTAATCCGCCACCGGGTCTTCCGCCAGTCCCGAAACGTCAACCAGATGCAATAGCAATTTTGTTCGTTCGATGTGGCGCAGGAAGCGATCTCCAAGTCCGGCGCCCGTGTGCGCGCCTTCGATCAATCCGGGGATGTCAGCGACGACCAGCGTTTTGAAATCGCCCAGGTCAACCACGCCCAGATTCGGCTCCAGAGTTGTGAAGGGATAATCCGCGATCTTCGGTCGCGCGGCTGAGATGCGGGAAATCAAGGTTGATTTGCCTGCGTTGGGCAGACCAACCAGCCCGACATCGGCGATCAGCTTGAGTTCCAACTCGAGCCATCGCTCTTGTCCCAGCCGTCCTTCTTCGTGGTGTCTTGGGGCACGATTGATAGGGGTCGCAAACTGGGCGTTGCCGCGGCCTCCACGGCCGCCGGCTGCAATTAGGACTTTTTCTTCGGGGCGGGTGAAATCGTGGATGACTTCGCCGGTCATTCCGTCTGTGATGAGTGTTCCAACCGGGACTCGCAGCGTGATGTCTTCGCCATCCGCTCCGTGACGATTGCTGCCTTCGCCATGCCGTCCGCGTCCGGCCTGATGTTCGGGGTTGTAGCGGAAATGGAGCAGCGTGTTCAGGCTCTCGGTTGATTCGATGTAAACCGAACCGCCCTTGCCGCCGTCTCCGCCCGAAGGCCCGCCGCGCGGCACGAACTTCTCTCGACGGAACGCTGTCACGCCGTTACCGCCGTCTCCGCCTCGCACGTGGATTTTCGCGCGATCAATAAACATTTGGGGTCGGTGGCCGGTGGTTGGTAGTTCAGAAGATCACTATCAACCAACCACCAACTACTCTCACTGCTCTGCCGGATAGACGCTGATGAACCGGCCTTTGCGTCCGCGATCTTCGAACTTCACGATGCCGGTAATCTTCGCGTAAAGCGTATCGTCGCTGCCAATGCCGACGTTGGTTCCTGGTTTGAATTTCGTGCCACGCTGGCGGACGAGGATCGAACCGCCAGGCACGAGTTGGCCGCCGAAACGCTTGACGCCCAGCCGCTGCGACGACGAATCGCGACCGTTACGTGAACTGCCTACACCTTTTTTATGCGCCATTACAAAAACTCCTTGAAGCCGGGATTGCCGGTTATGAATTCAAGCTCAAGCGATCGAATCAATCTTTACTGCGGTAAAGCCCTGACGATGGCCCTTCGTGCGTTTGAATTGTTTACGGCGTTTGAATTTGAAGACGATGATCTTCGGGCCACGTCCGTTTTTGATGACCGTGCCGGTAACGCGCGCGCCGTCAACGACGGGCGCGCCGATGCGGACGCCGTCGTCGTCGCCCGCCACGAGGATTTCATCGAATTCAACCGTATCGCCCTCGTTTTTGCCAGCCAGAGTCGGGATGCGGACGACATCGCCCGGACTCACCCGGAACTGTTTCCCGCCTGTGCGGATGATTGCGTATGCCATTATTGAAGCGCCTCCGATTTTTCTTCCTACAGAAAGCCGCAGATTATAGGCATCGGGGTTAAAAGGTGTCAACTTCAATGCCAGTCAAACTGTTCGCTGAAGAATTTTCCGGGGGCCAGGAATATTTTGCGGCTCGATCGCAATAAACCAGATGAGGTCGTCGCTGAAATAACGCGAGGGGATCAACCGGTTGGAAGAAAACGATACGCAACAACGACTTGAGACTTTTGAGGCGGAGGCGCTCGGGTTTGCTGGGCAGCTTTTCCGCGTCGCGCTCAGAGTGTCCCGCGACCGGGGGAAGGCTGAGGATCTGGTGCAGGAAACATACCTGCAGGCTTGGCGCTCGTGGCGCCGGTTTGAATTGGGAACCAATCTGCGGGCGTGGCTTTACAAGATTCTTTTCAATGTCTATTACAGCGGACTTCGGCGGGAACGGTTGGAACTCGTGCCCGCCGAAGAAACGATTGCAGAGACAATCGCCTACGATCCGCCGACGCCGCAGCATCTGACTGAAGAAGAAGTGTTGATGGCGCTCGAACGCATTCCGCGCGATTTCCAGATTCCGGTCGTGCTGGCCGATGTCGAAGAGCTTTCTTACCGCGAAATCGCCGACGCGCTGCAAATCCCTATCGGCACCGTGATGTCACGGTTACACCGGGGCAGGAAGTTGTTGCGAATGGAACTGGCTGATTATGCGCGCGATGCTGGCTATCAAATTGCGACTTGAACGTTTGAGACAGCAGCGGCGAGGGCAGGCTGGGCGCGAGTGAAGTAGTGAGATGCAAGCGATGGATTGCCGTAATTTTAAAGATTTGCTCGATTCGTACCTCTGCGAAGAGTTGACGGTCGAGACCAATCACGCCGTGTTGCGCCACGCGGAGCATTGCGGCGGTTGCCGGAGCGAGATGGCCGCGCGCCGACAGCTTCGCGAGGCTCTGCGCCGCGCCTGCTCGAAAGAAGCGATGAGCGTCGAGGCGTGCGAGCGATTGCGCTCAAGGTTGCGGGCTGAGGCGCGATTCGGGAATTTGGCCAGTGGACCGGCGACGAGCGTCGCGTCGTTGTGCAGAAGATTCGTTGGCCGTTTTCTATCGCCGCGATATGCGGTTTCCGCGACGGCGTTTGCCGCGTTGCTGATTCTTGCCGGAGGGTCGTTAAGTTTATACCTGATGGGGCGCGGCGGAGATTCTGGGCGCTCCCCGATCGAGTTGAGCGCGGCGCTGATGGATGAGGCGGCGGAAGATCATCGTAAATGCGCGGCCAAATTCGCTAACGCCGCGGTCCTGGCGACTCTGCCCGATTCCATCAAGACGCTCGACCCGGACTACGTTGATTTGGACAAGGCGCTGGCCGAGGGGGCAAAGGGGTTGTCGCTGCATTCGGCGCACGTTTGCGGCCCTGGCGCGCGCCGTTTTGCGCATCTGGTTTACACGCGGGATTCACATCTGATCTCGCTGCTCGTGACCGAGCGCGACGCGCGGGCAATGAAGCCGGGCGATTTGCCGCCAGACGTGGCTCCCGCCGACGATGGTTCGACGTCCGGCTTGCAGCAGGAGTCGCGTGACAACTTCGAGCTTGGCGCATACCAAACCACGAAGCGGGTTGTGCTTGTAGTTTCCGGTTTGCCCGAGGCCGAGAACAAAGGTCTGGCTGAGCGGTTGGCGGCGCCGGTGGCCGAGCATCTGCGGCGGGCCGAGCGGCGAGTGTCGTGGGAAAGACTGAATCCGCGTGATTTGATGGCGAACCTGATTCGATTTTGAGGAGGAGGAAGAGATGATTTCAACTGCGACAAATTTAAAGCTGGCGGATCAAACCTGGTCACCAAGTTTCCCGAATCTGTTGAGCCTGCCGCACGTCGAGAAGCCGTTTTGGCGGGGAATGACCATCTATGAGTTGGAAGACCCCGCGACGAACATTTACGTGGTGTTGAAAGGCCGCGTGAAGGTCATACGCTCTTCGCCGGAAGGTGAGCGCAAGATCATTTCGATCCGCTATCGTGACGACATTTTCGGCGAGCTGGCGCTGGCTGGAGGCGAAGTCGAGTCGCGGCGCAGCGATGAAGCTGTCGCACTCGACACGACGCGCGTGGCTGTGATCCGAACGGCGGATTTCTGGCCGGCGGCGAGGCGCGACCCGGAGTTGATGCAAAGCGCCATGCGGCACGTGGCCACGCAATTGGCCGAAGCGCATCGCCAGATCGAATCGTTGGTCTTCGACAACAACCATCGCCGGTTGGCCCGCGCGTTGCTCGATCTCTCGAACGAAGCTCTGCGCGCTGGCGAATCGAGCGTGCGTCTGACTCACGAAGAGCTGGCCGAACTGATCGGTTCGACGCGCGAAGTCGTGACCGGAATGATGATCGAATTTCGCCAGCGCGGGTTGATTGATTATAAGCGCGGCGACATTCGCCCGAACCTGCCCAGGCTGATTCAGTTTCTGAACGGAAACGAGAGTCTGGGACGAAACGAGTGATCAGGCGCTCCGTGAATGCTCACTCAGCGGACGTCGAAGACTGAAAACAAAGAGCGGAACTGCCGAAATGATAAAGGCGTTCCGCTTTTTGATTTGAACATGTCTTTCCTACCCCGGCGCCTGAATTTAGCGATCGCTCCCCACAATTTCGTCCCCGTTTATGAGACCAGAGGCAGCCCCAGTTTATCCTTGCCTCGATATACCTATCGCGCTACAATCCGCCACTGGTAGGCGGGTAACCATCCGGCTTCCCGCAACGATCAAGCAAAATAAAGATCAGATTGAGAATTGAATACCGCTCCCGAATCCGTAGATCAAAATTGCGGCCTGACGAGGGCCGAAAGAAAATTGGGAATCAAATCAGATCTTCCAGTTATTTTCAGTCAGACGCTCTAAGGTGATGACAGCCCCGTACAAAACAACAACCGGCGTCTTTAACAACAAACCGGCCAGTCCTTCCGACGTTTACGAATCAACCGCCGCGCCCCCCCACTCCTTCATCACGATAACTGATGAATGATCGCCAGAATAAACGTTGGACTTGCAGGCGGTTACAATTCGTAACCGGGAATGGCCACAGAAAGTGGAAGTGGGTTATATGAAAGTCATCTGTCCGAAATGTCAGTATGAGAACCAAGCCGATTCCTCACGCGTCGTGTGCGCTCGCTGCGCGACGATTATCGAAGTCAGAATGGATCAGGGATCCGGACTCGATAGCAATGGTAAACGGCAAACGGCGCGGCTGCCGTTCGCCACCAACACTCCTTCAAGCGGCAGTCAGCCGCTCAGCAGCCAACCGCTCAATCAAAATCGCGACGTCTACGCGACCCGCGTGGGAGATGATTTCGAAGACGTTTTAGACATCCCCCGCCCGTCACAAAACAGCTACCCGATGGCGGCTGAGTCGGCGCCGGTCTTTGAGGACGTTTTTGCGCCGCCAAGCTACGACTCGACTTCCGCTTATGATTTCTCCGCTTACGAAAAGAACCTGACCACTCCGATTGACAGCTTCCAGACGGGAACCCCGCGCCAGCGCGAGACGCAGGATTACGTCGAAACCCCTGAACCGGAGTTCATGGGCTGGCCCGTTCTACCTGAAAACTCGGTTGATGAAGAAGAGACTGCCGGAAGCGGGCGCGGCGGATTGCTGATGCGGGTCGGGTTGATCGTCGCGGTTTTCGGCGTGTTGTCCGCTCTGGCTTACTTCTTCCTCTGGGATTTTATCGCCAAGCGCAAAGGCCAGGAGAATAATCTGGCTGCAAACAACGCTCAGACCGCGAATCCGAGCGCTCCGGTTCAAACGACTTCTCCGCTAGCCGCGCCGAATTCGGCGAATAATTCCGGGGCGGCCACGAATAATACCCCGGCCACGGACGCTCCGAAGACTTCGGTGAGTCCGCCGATTGTCACGCCGAAACCTGCGGATCAAGCGGCGGCGAATCCCAAATCGGGCAAAGAGGTTGCCATACCGCCAATTGAAGGTCGCTTCGGACCTTCGCAATCACCAAAACCCGCTCCCACCGCTCCGCCTGCCGCAGCGCCGGTCAACCGGGGCAATCTGACGATTCAAATCGGTTCGTTTAATGATCAGGCGCAGGCCAACGAGCGCGCCGCCCGGCTGAAATCGGCGGGAGCTGACGCGCGCGTGGTCAGAGCCGACATCCCGGGCAAAGGAACCTGGTATCGTGTCCAGGTCGGCGGATTCGCCACGCGCGAAGAGGCGATGAGTTATGGCAATCAACTCAGAGCCAAAAACCTGGCGCAGGATTTCATCGTGACGACAGTTGGTAAATAGCCGGACGGCGGTCCGGCTCAAGAACCCCTTCTGATTTACCAGCGAATCTCGGACTACCAATTTCGGGCTAACTGAAGAGTTGAAAGTTGAAGACTGAAATCATTGGCATACACAGCCATCGGTCAGGGCGGCCAGGCATCGAGCAGACGGCGACCAGAAGAAATGGCGCTGATCCGGCGAAGCTTTATTCAAAGATCGTCGAGCGGTATGCGAGGTTTTTCGATCGGCCCGAAATTCGTCTGCGCTTTCTCAGCAATACACTCGCCAAACAATCGGAGCGGCAAAACCAATTGCAGCAATCGCTCCGCTACTTCCGCTTCCTCGAACGCACGCGGTTTTACGACTGGATTCTGGAGGCGCGTTTTTACAGCGCCATTCTTGAAGAGCTGGATGACTTGGCCCCGGCGTTGCCGGAAAACCGACGCCATTTGTTGCAGCGGGTTCAAGCGCCCTTGTCGGCGCGCGCGTTCTTTCTCTTTCATCAATCCCGCCACGCTTTTTACGCCCTCGGATTGGTGATCGCGGGAGTGTTGCTTTTAAGCTTGTATTCGCTGGTCACCTGGTCGGCGCGCAGCGCCAATTCCTACCTGGCCCAAAAATACAATCGCGGCGGCCGCGCTCCGATAGTCGTTTCCGCCGCCGGACAGGGACCAACTCCCGCCATTGCCGCCCCCGGGACGAAATTTCTGCCCGATTACAAACCCGATAAAGTCTGGCGTGTCGGAGAGGAAGGCGAAATTGAGAAATACAGCAATGGCTGCCGCATCCTGACCAAATACGAGATTGAGAATCGTCCGCGCGGCTATTACTCCATCCCGCGTGGCTCGGACACCGATGGCGAGCAGGTTCGCCGCGACATCGTCGGCATCGTCTACCACACTTCGGAAAGCGACATCGTTCCCTTCATCCCGGAGAACAACAACTCGATCCAGAAACGGACTGAATGGTTGATCAATGGGATCCTGAAGAAGAAGGCGTACAACTATCTAATTGACCGCTACGGCGAAATTCACCGGATCGTGCGCGACGACCAGGCGGCTTTTCACTCGGGCAATTCGATTTGGGCGGACGATCAGAACACTTATGTCCTGCTGAACGAGAGCTTCATCGGTATCTGCTTTGAGTCCACCGTCGAGGGCGAAACGCTCGAAGAGACGCTGACCGAAGCCCAGATCATTGCGGGCCGCGCGCTGACCAACGTGCTGCGCAGCAAATACAACATCTCTGACGCGAACTGCACCACACACGGACTGGTTTCGATCAACCCCGACAACATGCTGATCGCCTTCCACCACGACTGGGTCCGCAATTTCCCGTTCGAGGCGATGGGGCTTTCAGACAAATACAAAATACCGCCCCCTAATATGCTCGATTATGGATTCACTTACGACGAGGATATCCTCGAAAAACTCGGTCGTAAGTTGTGGGAAGGGGCGTTCGCGGCGGAAGATGAATTCAAGAAACGCGCTGAGAAAGCGCGTGTCAACCCTGAGCTCCTGCGGCGCCGGCTGCGGGAACGCTACATCGCGCAGCGCGAAAAAGCCCGCAAACTGCACGTCGGATTGGAGGAAGCCGGTAAATCTCCGCTCGCTGCTCAATCTTCAGGCGCGAGCGAATCAGCCGAATCCGGTAACCGTTGATCTGACGATTGACCTGCTGAGCGCGGTGGATTGAACGCAGATGATCAGCCGATCAATGCCGCGCCGCCGTGCTCAAATCGTTTGGACATCATTTCATTTCAAATGCAGATACGGAGGAATAATGGAAGAGAACAAGACTACAACGAGCGAAACAGCCTCGGAGAGTAGTGATGCGAATGCCGTAGGTTTGGATGTGGGCACGAGCCGCATCGTGATGGCGGGCGGCTCAAACGGGCACAAGGCGCAGACGCAACTCAACGCTTTTGTCGCGGTCCCTTACTCGAAGATGACCGAGGCCATCCTGCAGCAGAATAAGATGGTCTATCACCGCAACGGCAAAGACCTTTATGTTTTCGGCAACGATTCCGAACGCTTCGCCAGCTTCTTCAACGCCGTCCCGCGCCGTCCGATGCAGCACGGGGTGATGAATCCGCAGGAGCCGATGGGACAACAGATCATTCAGGCGATCATCGAGGCGGTGGTGCCGCGGGCGCGCAAGAACGAATTGCTCTGCTTCAGCGTTCCGGGCAAGGGCGAAGGCGCCGACACCAATCTGATTTACCACGAGGCGGTGATCAAGAATTTCATGCAATCACTCGGTTACGAAGCCAAAGCGATCAACGAAGGTCTGGCGGTGGTTTTCGCCGAATTGCAGAACGAAAACTTCACCGGCATCGGCATCAGTTGCGGCGGCGGGATGTGCAACGTTTGTGTCGCTTTCCTCTCGGTTCCGATGCTGACCTTCAGCATCCCGATGGCGGGCGATTACATTGATTCGAGCGTCGGCGCAGTGGTTGACGAACCCATCACGCGCGTGCGGTTGATCAAAGAAGAATCGCTCGACCTGTCGCGCCAGCCGAAGGACAAGGTCAGCAGCGCCCTGCACATCTACTACGAGGAAGTGATCAACTCTCTGGTCAACAAACTGCGCGAAGAGTTCGAGAATTCGCGCCAGTTGCCGAAACTCGACCGCGCGATCCCGATCGTGCTTTCGGGCGGCACCGCCAAACCGCGCGGCTTCCTGCAGAAGTTCGAGTCCGTGATCAAATCGGGCGGCTTCCCAGTGCAAGTCTCCGACGTGCGGATGGCGAGCGACCCGATGACCTCGACGGCGCGTGGCTGTTACATCGCCGCGATGTCCGAGATTCGATAAACTGCAACCGATAACGGACGAAGGATGGGAGATGGGCTGGCGCAGCGCGTCTTTCATCCTTCGTTTTTTCCAGCGATGCTTTCGCCCCAATCCGCAATACTTCTGTTCGTTCCTACTGCTTCGCCACCGCCGATCCTTTCGCCTTTTGAAATCCTTCAACTCGTTGGTTTCGCCACCGGCGCTGCGTTACACCTTTATCTTTGCTGGATGCTCTACCAACGCTACGGTCTTCGCCGCGCTGAGCGGACGCTGCTCGCGCTCGGCCTGACCATCGGATTGTGGCATCTGGGCAATTTCGCCGCCGCGATCTACGAACTGATTGATGTCAGGCGCGGGCTGTGGTGGCTGAAGGCGTCGAACGTCGTCGCCTACATCGCGCTCGGATTTTTACCGCCGGTTCTGGCCCACGCGCACTTCAGAATTTGGGGATGGCTCGATGATCGCGCGCCGAAGCGGTACTTCAGACCGCTGATCATCGCCGGCTACCTGCCGCTGGCCATCCTGCCCTGGGTCGTTGCCAAACTCTTGAGCGATCCTTACGAGGAGCCGACCAAAAAACTTTCGTCGCTGCTCCTGCCGTTCATTATTTGGATCGTTTTCATCTTCATCGAATGCGCGCTGATTGACTGGCGTTTGGCGGGCAAATGGGACGCCGCGCGCGAGCGCCGTTTCTTTGAAGTCTTCGGAGCGTCGCTGGCCGCCATCGGCGCGCTCTTCCTGCTCACGTATGTTTTCGGCGCGCGGCATTGGCCCGGCGTCGGACCTTACCTCGACCTGATCGCCAGACTTTCTTCAATCGCGCCGACAACCATCGTCGCCTATTTCATTTACCGCTACCGCTATCTGGAACTGGTCATCCGGCAGAGCTTCGTTTACGCGATTGTGGCGGCGGTGGTGATGATGGTTTACATCTACGGCATCCGCCGACTGAGCCTCGCGCTCGAAGCCCGCTACGAAGTTCGAGCCGACGTGATCGAAGCGTTGTCAATTCTGGTGGTGATCGTTCTGGCGGGGCCTTTGCGGCGGGTGACCGAAAATTATTTGCAACGTTTGTTCGCGCGCGAAGTCGGACTTTACCGCGAGCTGGTGGCGCAGGTCGGAGCGGCCTCAGCCAGCTACGGCGAGTTGCAGCATTTCATCGCCTTCGCCGAAAAGAGATTGCGCGAAGCGTTGGAACTGAAAGAAATCGTCATCGTTCCGAGCAGCGCGGCGCAAAATGAAGAAGCGGATATTTGCCGGATCGCGGAAGAGCGCCAACTGGCCGAGATCGAAGACACGCCGCTGCTCGAACGTTTGAACGCGCTGGCGTGTTACGCGCTGTGGCGTGAAGGCCGCGTGGTCGGTTTGCTCGCCGTTCGCGGCGACGGGCAATCGCTGACCGCCGAGAAGCGCGAGGTGCTCGCGGTGCTTTCCGGTCACCTCGCCGCCGCCATCGAGAACTGCCAACTGCTCGAAGAAAAAGTCAAACTCGAACGCGAATTGGCCGAACGCGAACGCCTGGCCTCGCTCGGCCAGATGGCCGCGACCGTCGCCCACGAAGTCAAAAACCCGCTGAGCGCCATCAAATCAATCACGCAGGTGATGCGCGAAGACGAACAGGTCAGCCGCGAATACTCGCGCGACCTCGATCTGATCACCGGCGAAGTTGACCGTCTGAGTCGCACCGTCTCTCAACTGCTCAGCTTCTCGCGTCCATCGGTCGTGGCGGGCGCTTCGGCTACTTTGAGTGAAATCGTAGAAAGCGTGCTCGCGCTCACGCAATCCGAGGCCGACGAGCGCGCGGTGAAGATTTCGTCCGAGCTTCAAGCCGGTCCGAAACTCGATGGCGAAAGAGCCGCCGCGCTCAAAGAAGTCCTGCTCAACCTGGTCCTCAACGCGTTGCAGGCGATCAAACGCGACGGCGAGGTGAAGATCGAGAGCCAATCAAACGGTACCAATCAACTGAACCTCACGGTCACCGACACCGGCATAGGCGTTCCGCTTTCGATGCAGGAGAAAATTTTCGAGCCGTTTTTTACGACGAAGCAGCGCGGGACGGGACTGGGATTAGCGATTGTCGCGCGGCGCGTGCATGAGCTTGGCGGGACGATCACTCTCGCCAGTCCGGTCGTTGACGGGCGAGGCGCGAGGTTTGTGATAACGTTGCCAACCGAGTTCTTCACTTTCAGGTGATGTTTTCATCGCGTGCCCAGAAACGAGTTGAGCCGCTCCGCAACTCGCTTCCGGCGATCTACCAGAAAGCTCTTGTAGTTCTCTGACTCGAGAAGCTCGCTACTCATTGGTATGCATTGTGCCTGAAAGCAAGCTTCGCCAGTCTTCTCGATTAGGGGCGGAAGATACACTCCAGGCGGCTTATCGCTGATCGCACGATTCGTCTTTCCACCAATGAAGGCGAGGTTGGCGATGTCGTCCGCTTCGCGCGCAGTGTAGGCATTTTTGAGCACTGCCTTGGGGAAGATATGATGAAACTGCAGCCGGTGCTGAGCGCCCGAATGATCTAGGGCAATCACGAGATTCGACCGCCAATCCTTGGCTCCGCTGGCGCGGAATGCGAGGAACATGGTCTTGAACAGGGCGCTACGCTGGTTGCGGCCTTCCAACTCTTCTGGGGCGACGTCTAGGCGTCCAACCTGGAGTCGTATGCGGTCGATCAACTCTTGTATACCACCGCCATCGCGGATGGTGGCAAGGTCCTGGTCGAGGAGGGTTTCGCTCGACCCCCTGGAGAATCGCCCCTTTGCATTTGCCACAAGCACCCAGAATCGTAGCTGGTCAGATTCCTCTGCGGAGATGTGGTAGTCTCGTTTGTGGCCGAAATAGGCCAGCGCCACCAGGAGGAATGGCGACGAGAGCAATGCTGGGCTTTCGATTCCTACATTGCTCTTGAGGAAGTTTAGGGCGAACTCCATGCCCCGGACGCTCTCCTTCCAGGCCGACTGTAATTCCGCCAAAGACAAGCTGCCTACGGTTAAGAAGCGCGACTGGCCGGTGGCGAAGGCGATCATGTTCTTGAGATATATACCAAGGTCCAGATCGAAGCCGGTCTTGGCGCATTGTTGCTGGAAAGCCTGGAAGATCGCGAGCGAATTGCGCCACTTGGCAGTGATCTGGGCCAGCGCCAAGTCGGAACTGCGCAGCTTGGCTCCCAGAGAGTTAACCCGTACGAAAATCTCGGTCACTTCGTCGTAGGACATACTGCGCTCAAGCACGTCCATACGATACATGTACTTCCGAATCGCGCGTAGACGGGCTAGCCGCTGACTGTATTTCGTGTAACGCGGGTCGCTGATCTTCTCGATGCCTGCTCTTGACAGGAAGGGGGCATCCTCGTCCGTCTTAAAGACCTCTGATACCTTTACCCAGTGCGGAAGCTGCTCGAGTTTCCTGGTCGCCACCACGAAAGTCATCTTGTCAAACCGGCGCTGCAACTCGTCCTCTGTGGAGTCTGCCTCATCCTCAATGATGTCCTCGTCGTCGCTAGCTTCTTCATTCACCTCCGTGACAAACGCCAGTTGGTCCGGGTGCTCCAGGTTGAACAGCAGTTCGATAGGCTTCTTGCGGCCTCGCACTTTTACGTGCTCGCCCCTGATCACTGCTGACAGCGACGTCAATCGTTGCTGGCCATCGAGAAGCAGCCGCGTACTTTGATAAGGATTACGCTGCTGCGAGACCGCGAATTCCTGCAATGGCACGGTCTCGTCGGTCTCCCAGAGAAGGATTGCACCAGAGGGATAGCCGCGGTACAGCGAATCCAGCAGATCGCGAACGCGCGTTGAGCGCCATACGTACTGGCGTTGCATCTCGGGCAGGCGCAACTCTCCACGCTCAATCATACCGACCAATTCTTCTACTGAAGCTTCAGCTTTAGCCATGAGAGGTTCCTTCCAGATGAGGGCCTAACGGTCCAGAGCCACGATCTGTACTGTGCGAATAATTTCTTGGGGACTTTCTGGCCGGGCACCACTTTGCGCGTGTTCTGCATGGCCGTGACCCCTGGGCGGGGGGCAATCATCCGCCGACCGATACTGCTGAATGTTGTTAATGTGGGGCGGCGCAGAGTGAACTGGTTGCAAGTTTCACGCTTTACAAAACTCTCTAAGATTGATGAGTGTGAAGGCGATCAGCTTGAATCCGCGATGACGTTTTTGCTTGGTCTCAAAACGTAAGAGCAGGCGTTTGA
>Ga0187892_10005358_pt1 | contig 20256 bp, 17 predicted proteins | sample MA1701073metaG_FD_139345 | JGI IMG/M metagenome (GOLD analysis project Ga0187892, IMG submission 139345) | Bio-ooze microbial communities from a basaltic lava cave in the Kipuka Kanohina Cave System on the Island of Hawaii, USA - MA170107-3 metaG ...
GTTCATGCCGCCCGGCATGCCGAAGCAGCGGTGCCACTCGGAGGCGAGTGTCCAGTCCCAGAAGTTGCCGATGAAAGGAATCTGTTGGAAACGATTCGGCGTCGGCAGGCCTTTCTCATCCAACGCGCACCAGCCGAACACAAAATAATAATTCACGTACAACCGTCGGGTGGCGGGATCGCAACGGATTCCCATCGGCGTGCCCCGTGGTTCACCGCTGCGCCAGGCCGCCACGCGCTTCGCGGGCTGGCCTTCGGCATCGAGTGAAACGGCGACGAATTCGGGATGATTCGTCACGCCGTAGAACCTGTCCGCATACGATGGTGCGGCGGTCAGATAGAGAACTTTTTTCTCCGCCCAGACCGCCGGTCTCCAAAGCTGGTACATGAAGTCGCGATTCTTGCCGTCGGTCGTGAACCAATCGGGCCAGTCGCGGCGACTGTCCGCGATCAACTTGCCCTCGGCATCGATCCGGTAGGTGATCAGGTTCTTCGATTCAGGCGCCACGCTGCAGCCGACGTACAACACCGGCAGCGTCGGATGTTTCGCCAGCGCGTAGGCTTGCGGGGAGGGAACGAAAACGATTTGCGGGGACGGAGGCGTGGCAGCGAGGATCGGCGCGCAAAGGATCAGCGCGAGTAGCAGGGTGACGCAGGCAGCCGGAACGATTCGGTTCGGTTCGGGGGAGCACCCGCGTCCCGCGTGTCGCTTGTCTTCGAAACGGGTTGCACCATCTGGCGGCACCCGAACCATGTCAACCGCCCTTGGTCGCTCAGGGGAAGACCGGGCTGATGTACGCCTTGTAGCCGGGACCATCCCAGTTCGTTCCCGTGGCGCTGTAGTTGACGCCCAGCTCCGAGGTGGCGGGATTGTAGTACAGGTAATAGGTCGGCCACGGCACTTTGAGCGACTCGACGTGACCGTCCACACAGGCCACGTTTGCGCGAGTACGGTTGCGGTGACGCGGGCTGATTGAGTAGGTGACGAACCCTTGGGGCACGCCGAAGGTCCCTTCCTCGGAGTCGGCAATCAATGCGGTGATCGCAGGCTTGGAGACTGAACTGAGCTTGTACCCGATAATCGGCGTCCCGTTCCGGGTGGCTCCCGTGACGCGACCGTTGGTCGAATAATCGGTCGCGTAGTTATTCCCGTCGAAACCCGTGTAGTACCCGCCACTCCCACCCGGCAGCCCCGGGTTCGCGGCTGCGGGACAAAGCAGCGGATATTGGGAGCCTGGCGAGGTGCGCGGATTCATCCAGGGCGCCGGCGGTGCCTTCATGTACCTGGAAACAATCTCCATCCAGTTGTTGTACGGAAGACCGAACTCCGGACAGGCATCGGGGAGCCGATCCTCGTTGTCGCCCGCGTAGAGAATCACGGCGAGATGGATTTGCTTGAGATTGTTCATGCAATGCGCCGCCTTGGCCGAGTCGCGCGCGCCTTGCAGCGCCGGCAACAGCATCGCCGCGAGCACGGCGATGATGGCGACGACGACGAGAAGTTCGATCAGGGTAAATCCCTTGAACCGATGACTGACGGTCAATGGTCGATGGTTCATGAACCATCTACCGTCAACCATTCCGCGTTGACTTTCGTCTCCACGCCACCATGCCCGCCACCGCGAGCATCGCCATCGCCGACGGCTCGGGGATTTCCTGGGCAAAGCCGATGTTATCGAACCAGAAGTTGTTGTGGTTCGGGACGGGGTCGAAATCGATGGCCAGCCGCCGGCCAACGATGGAGCCGCCCCAGTGCGTCGTGTTGAACGTCGTGCCGGCGATGCCTCCCGTCATGGTGAAGCTGTTGGTGGACCAGACCGTGGTCTCCGTGAGATCGTCGTTGATCCGGATCACCCGCAGCGAATCCACGGCGCCACTGGGTCCCAGGCTCAACTCGTACAGCGAGACCAGTTGCGTTGCGTGACCGGACTCGAGCGTGATCATGCGGCGATTGTTGGTCTCGGTGTAGAACGGAAACAGCACCGGCGAACTCGCGGCGAAGAACACACTGTCGCTGTACGCTCCCATTCCTGCGTTCGGCTGGGGCGAGGCGCTCGGGTCGTTGGTGTAAATGGCGACGATGTCCGGCGTGGGGCCGTACTTCATGTTGTAGTGGAAGATGGTGGATTCCCCGTGCGCGCCGCTGACGTCCATCGTTGCATTGGTGACGTTATCGCCGTAGTCGGGGAAATTTCCAGACGACGGCGTTCCCCAGAACTTGTCCGGGTGAGCAAACTGATCGGTGCCGCTTTTCTCGAAGATCAACAGCGTGGCCTGCGCCGGCGTCGAACTGAACGCCCACACCATTGCCGCCACGCCCGCCCAAACCTGTATTTGTCTTTTCATTTCTTTCATAGTGACTCCTTTTTTCTGTACGAGCGCCAGTATCGTTGGCCGACGCGGTCCATGCAATACGGTTCGCATGTCATTTTTCCGTACAAAATTTCCAACCGACACTGGAAACGGGCTTGCTTTTGGCGCAGCGCTGGAAAAAGCTCCCGACGCCGTGACCGCGAGGCAAAAACGCCCATACTGGAAACGACCCGACCAGTTCTCCTTCTGGAAGAAATCCAAACGCATGGCCGGTCGGGGTGTCGAAGTGGGCAATTACGCCAGCCCACTGGCCCGGCGGTTGTGGTATTACGTCCGCTGGATCGGACGCGTCACCCATCCGTCCGGCTGGAAGATGGAGCGCCACGGCAATGACGGCTTCTTACTCCATGTCGTCCGCCGCGGCGAGATGTGGCACGACATCAGAAAGCAGCGTCATGTCATTCGCCCCGGCCAGGCATGCCTGCTGGATCTGCAACACGACCTCTGCTACGGCGGCTCCGGCCCGCGCCCGACAGACCTCTCCTGGGTCTGGATCAACGGCAAAGACATGCCGGCCGTTTATCTGGAGTTGGGCGCGGACCAGGACCCGGTTTTTCCGTTGCCCGACCCGGCCCGTGTCCTGTCGCTGCTCAGTGAACTCCAGAAGCTGACCGAACGCGAGCCAATCGCCTACGAAGAGCGTTCCTCGGGGCTGATCATGCTGCTGCTGGCGGAGTTGTTTGCCAGCCGTGCGGAGCGCGCGCGGTTTTTCGGCTTGGGCAAGGACGCCCGGCCACTGTCCGATCCTGTTCGCAAAGGCATTGATTACATCTTGCGCCGGTACGACGAGCCAGATCTTTCGATCAAACACATCGCCATCGAGTCGGCGAAACTGACTCCGAGCCATTTCTCACGGTTGTTTCACAAGGAAGTGGGACTCAGCCCGATCGCCTACCTCAATCGCCATCGCATCGAGCAGGCAAGAAAGTATCTCACGAGCAGCAACCAAAGCGTGGCCGAGATCGCGCGCAGCGTCGGTCTCCCGGATGCGGACTATTTCACACGGATGTTCGTGCGCATCGCCGGCGTTACTCCATTGGCGTATCGGAAGAAACCTGCGCGTTGAGTCGGTCGTGTCAGTCGCGTTCGCCAACGGTGATCGGGCGCGACGTTCACCACGGTATGCCCGGCGGCCAGACGTAGAGCTTGAAGTTCGGACCTGCATACCCGGCCACAAGCGGATTACTGGATGGATGGACAAAGCCAAGCTCGGAATTGCCGGAATTGATGGCGAGCAAGTTGCCGAGTCCCGAGTAAGGGATCTTTAAGGTTTCGACGTGGCCATCGACGGCCACAAAATTCGCGCGAGTCCGACTCTTGTGCCGCGGCGAGTGACACCAATAGGACGTAATAAATCCCGTCCAACCGTTGTTGTTTTCTTCGTCGCCGTACAGCGCCGTCATCGTGGGCCGCGGAATGGATGGCAAAGATATTCCGGGAAGAGTCGAACCATCATTGCCCGTCACATAGATATTCTGACCGTAGTCGGTCGGGAAGCCGGTGAGACCGTTGTACCCTGCGGAGCCTGCGTACGGATCCCACGCCCACGGATCGCCCGTTGTCGCGGGACACAGTAGCGGATGGCCGTACGTCGCGCCGCGCTTCACACCGATGCCGGGGATCACAGCCGCTTTTACCTTCAGATTCCGTGAAAGGTAGTCCATCCAACTGACTGGAACTGGCAGCGGGCTATTAACCTGAGGGAAGTATCCGTTATTGTCGTTGGCGTAGGACACACTCGCCACGTAGATCTGTTTCAGATTGTTGACGCAATAGATGGATTTGGCCGCGTCCCGAGCGCCTTGCAGCGCCGGCAACAGCATCGCTGCAAGCACGGCGATGATGGCGACGACGACGAGAAGCTCTATCAACGTAAACCCGAAATTCGAAATCCGAAGTACGGAGAAAGCACGAAATTCTGAATCACACATCTCGGAGATGCGCGCGGGGAGCATCCGCCTGGGTGGTTCGAATTTGCAGCATCGGAGCATTCGAATTTGTTTCGGATTTCGGATCTAGCCCGTCCATCGTCGCCGGAGCATCAGTGCACTTCCCACTGCCAGCAACATGATCGCCGACGGCTCCGGGATTATCTGCGCGAACGTGATGTTATCGAAGCCGAAAGCGCTGTAAACGCTCCCCGGCCCTACGCCCGCTTGGAAATCGATGGCGATTTTCAGCGCCGCCATCTCGGTGCCGAAGTTTGAGCCGTTGTACACGATCCCCGGCGAGTTGCCGGGAATAGTGGCGATGGTACCGCCACCAATGCTCCCGAGTTGCCAGAGAACCGTTTCGTTATTGAGCGCATCAATCCCAACCACGGCGAGGTATTGGTAGTTCCGAGCGGTAGTGCCGTATTCCTCGAGCGTGAAGGATCGGAGCACCGTCTGAAAGCCAGTGTCCGCCGTCAGCGTGAGCATCCGTCGTTTCGGAGTGTCGCCACTGTATGCGGGATACAGAACCGGCGCGGTCGGGTAATCATTCACGACGCTGCCGTCCCGATACACCTGCATCCCCGTGGGGTAATCGGCCACGATATTGGGCGTGAACCCTGCCGTTGCTCCGTAACTGAACACGGTCGTCCCCGGCGCCTGGCTGCGCGCGGCGCTGGCGTCCATGGTCGTATTGGTCACCCGGTCGCCATAGTCGGCAAAGTTGGTGGCCGAGACGGGCCCGTCCACGGGGTTTCCCGCGCCGAACTGCGGGGTTTTGTCGAACGTGAGCACCGTGGCGTGCACAGGCACCGTCCCCACCGCGGCGACTGCCGCCACCAGCAAAACGACAGCGATCATTCTGGAAACTGTTGAGTGAATCATACGTTGCTCCTTTGCATTTGTTGCCGTTCAGTATCGCTCGCCAACCCAGCCGAGGCAAAACTGATTCTTTTCCTTTTTGGGGGACAATTTTTCACTCACCGGACAAGCTTGCCATTTTCAATGGCGTCGGGCATTCGTCAGGCGCTGCATGGCGGCGAAAACACAACGACCTTATGTACGATCTCCCGGCCCAGAGGGGTTCGGGTACTGGAAGAAGAACCCGATCCCGACCGGCATCGGCTGGGAGGCGCACAACTATGCCAGCCCATTGGCGCTCGAGATTTGGTATTACCTGCGCGCCTTGGGCCGCGCGAAACACCCGCCGGGCTGGATGCACAAACATCGTCGGCGCGATGGATTCCTGCTCCACATCGTTCAGCGTGGCCAGCTCTGGCATGAAGTGAAGGGCCAACGGCATTTGGCTCGGCGAGGGGAGGCCGCCTTGTTGGACCTGAGCGCGGACTTGACCCACGGAGTGGGAGGAACGCGTCCGGCGGAATTCTACTGGGTGTTGTTCAACGGGCGCGACGTGCCGCGCATGTTTCTGGAGCTCGGGGCGGACCAAAATCCGGTCTTCCTGCCGCGGGACATGCCTCGGTTGCTAGCGCTCGTGCGGAGGCTCGAATCCATCACGATCCGTGAATCACGCGCATACGAGGCAGAAGCCTCGGGCCTCTTGATGCTGGTCCTGGCGCAACTATTCGCAAGCCGTTCCGACCGGGTTCCTGCCTTTTTGCCGAGTCAGTCCGGCCGCCCGCTTTCCGAAAGCGTGCGCAAGGTGATTGATTACATCACGCGCCAATACGACGAGTCTCTGACGAGCAAACATCTCGCCTGGATCGCGCGGCAAAGCCTTACCTATTTTTCCCGCCGCTTTCATCAGGAGGTCGGCCTCACTCCGATTGCATACCTCAACCGGTACCGCGTCGAACAGGCGAAGAAATTCCTGACCGACAGCAATCAGAGTATAGATCAGATCGCCCGCAGCGTTGGCTTCCGCGACCGCCACTACTTTACGCGCATGTTCGTGCGGATTGTTGGCGTCACCCCGCTGGCGTATCGCAAGAAGCCGGAGAAGTTCCACGCGCGTCGCGGTAGTGGAGACTGAGATTCGAGGGTTCGTAGGTAGTAAGGCGCTTCAGCGCCGTAAGGGCCGTAGTTTTGGTTGTGAGCGTTCAACACGGCGCTGAAGCGCCTTACTACGAGCCAGCCGTCTTGAAAACCCGCTCAGAATTTAAGACCGCATGTACTGGAACGGATTTGCACCGCGCTACTATGAAGCGCGAAGAGGCTTGCAGATCAGCGCCCTTGCACTTCACAGAGCGCGGCTACGCTTTTCTCCTCGCCTCTCCTGCTTCTTTAACGAAGACTGGCAGCGGCAATGCCAGACACGAAACAACGTCCCTACCTGAAAGATCCCAAGCAGTTCTCCTACTGGAAAAAGTCTGCGAGCCAGCACGGCGAAGGTGTCGAACTATTGAACTACCCGAGCCCGTTCGCGCGCGAACTCTGGTATTACCTGCGCGCGATCGGACACGTAAAGCATCCGCCCGGCTGGAAACATAATATGCATCGGGACGAGGACGGCTATGTCCTCCACGTCGTCCAACACGGCGAACTGTGGCACGAAGCGAAAGGACGCCGGCATGTTGTGCGACGCGGCCAGGCGTGCCTGCTGGATTTGCGAAACGATCCCACGTACGGCGTCGAAGGCGCGACGAACGCGGAGTTTTTTTGGGCCCTGTTGCACGGAAGGGACATGCCGAGAGTCTTTCTCGAACTCGGCGCCGACCAGGATCCGTTGTTCCCGCTGGAGGACCTGCGCGTCGTCGAGTCGTTGTTGCGGGAACTCGGACGCGTCACCCTGCGAGAGCGACCCGCTCACGAAGTGCGGGCCTCCGGTCTGCTGACGCTGGTGCTGGCGGAGTTGTTCGCAAGCCGAGCGGGGTCGAAGATGCCGCTGTCATTAAGCGAGTCGGCCAAGCCGCTCTCGGAATCGGTGCGCAAGGGGATTGACTACATGATCCGGTTCTACGACAAGCCAATCACCGTCAAACACATCGCGGATGTTTGCCGTCAAAGTCTGTTCTATTTCTCGCGTCGGTTTCGTCAGGAGATGAGGGTCAGCCCGATCGAGTACCTGAACCGGTATCGGATTGAACAAGCGAAAAAGCTTCTCGCCGCGAGTAACCAGGGCGTCGAGCAGATTGCTCGCAGCGTCGGCTTCCGCAACCACAACTACTTCTCGCGCACGTTCGTGCGCTTGATCGGCGTCACGCCGCTCGCGTATCGAAAGCAGCCACGCTCGCCGCGTCAGTAATCCATCCAGAGCACTCCCGGCGGGTGCATGTAAACTTTGAAGCCGGGGCCTTCCCACGAACTGCTCGTCGCGGCAGTCGAAGGATGGATCACACCGAGTTCGGCGGTGGAGAGATTGTAATCGGTGTACCAGGTCGGCCACGGGACTTTGAGCGACTCGACGTGTCCGTCCACGCAAACGACGTTGGCGCGCGTGCGGCTCTTGTGGCGCGGCGAGATCGTATAGTAAGCAAACCCGAGCCAGCCGTTGTACGTCTCCGAGTCGGCCAATAGCGCAGTCATGTGCGGCATCGGGATTTTGCTGAGCTTGCGGCCAATCGCCCAGTACAAACCACCCGTCAGCAACCGACTTCCGCCGGCGACGTGGTGGTTCATGGCGTAATCGGTTGCGTAACCTGCCCAAGCCGAGCCGCAATACGGATCCCAAGCGCTGGTTCTGCCAGATGTCGCCGGGCAAAGCAGCGGGTAGCGGTACTCGGGACCGCTGCGGATATCCGTGAACGGCGCGGGAGGCAGTTTCATGTATTCAGAGACGGCCTGCATCCAGTTGTCGAAAGGCTGGGCGAACTCGGGGCAAGTGTCCGGCAGCACGTCATTGTTGTCGTTGGCGTACATGATTGCGGCGACGGCGATATGTTTGAGGTTGTTCATGCAATGCGCTGTCTTGGCCGTGTCACGCGCTTGGTTCAGGGCCGGCAACAACATCGCCGCCAGAACCGCGACGATGGCGACCACCACAAGTAATTCGATGAGCGTAAACGCGACTCCTCGGGTGTGCTTCATGCCGTCCAGACATTACCTCCGCGCCGCCGAAAGGACGAGACGATACTTATCCCCTTTTCTTGCACGATTTTGCACTGCCCAATGAACGCTTGCCATTTCGCGTCGCGTTCGCAATCGTCGGCGGGCGCGTCCATGGCAACCAGCATTGAACGGTCGTACCTGAATGACCCAGGACAGTTTTCCTACTGGAAGAAATCGCCCGCGCCTCAGGGGACGGGCGCCGAGGTGATGAACTACGCCAGTCCGCTCGCCCGCGAACTCTGGTTTTACCTGCGCTTCATCGGACATGTGAAACTTCTCCCGCGCTGGAAGAACGAGCATCACGGCGAAGACGGCTACGTGTTGCACGTCGTTCGACGCGGTGAGATGTGGCACGAGGTCAAGGAACGCCGTTTCGTTCTTCGCAGCGGCGAAGCATTTTTGCTCGACCTGAGCCAGAACACGACCTACGGCACTGCGGGCAACGCCACGCTGGATCTCTACTGGGCATGGCTGAACGGCAAAGACATGCCCCGGGTGTTTCTTGAATTGGGCGCGGACCAGAACCCCGTGTTCCCGCTGGCCGATCCGCAGCGCGCCGTGACGTTGATGCGCAAATTGCAGGCGATCACCGTGCGCGAACCGGCCGGCTACGAGGTGGAATCGTCGGGGTTGTTGACTCTGCTCCTGGCGCAACTGTTTTCGAGCCGCGTGGAGCGGGTCCAGGCGTTGTCGTTGGGAAAAGTGAGTCGGCCGCTCTCCGACGGCGTGCGCAAGGCGATTGATTACATCACCCGGCATTACGACAAGGAAATCCCGGTGAAACACATCGCGTACATCGCGCGGCAAAGCCTGACGTATTTCTCGCGCCGCTTCCATCAGGAGGTGGGGACGAGTCCGATTGAGTACTTGAACCGGTATCGGATCGAGCAGGCGAAAAAGTTCCTGGCAGGCAGCAACCAGCGCGTCGAACAAATCGCGCGCAGCGTCGGTTTCCGCAATCACAACTATTTCACGCGCACCTTCGTGCGAATCGTCGGCGTCACGCCGCTTGCCTACCGCCGTCGTCCGCCGGCGACCAGCTCGCGCCGGACAGGAAGATGAATTCAACGTCCCTGAGCACGGCACCGGCCACCGATAAGACTCTACCAAGCCCCCGTCCGCTCTGCCTCCTCGCGGATTGTGCCAAACGGAGCCGGCATGAACTCGCACCCGTGTTTGGCCGCCAGTTCGCGCGCGTGTCGAACCACCCAGTCCAGGTTCTGTGACTGATGAGCCGAGGGATCATCAAACGGGTTGGTGTTGTGGCTGGCGCCAATGATCGCGCGGACCGGGACGTTGCGGCGTTCCATCTCGATCAGATTGTCTTCCATCACTGCGCGGAGTCGTTGCCGGTCTTCACCGAGTTTGCCGGGCGGCGTCTCCACACGTAGGTCGAGCGGTTGCTGCGGATTGCCGTCGTAGAAGATGCGCAGTCCGCTCGTGACGGGAATCTCGCATAACTCCAGGTCGCCCGCGATGAGTTTGGAGGTGCGGCACGTGCGGTGTGGATACGGGAGACTGCCGGACCAGTTCGCATGAAATTCCGGTCGGTTCCGTCCGCTGGCGTTGCTGGTCCACGCGAAGCCGAGTTCTTCGCAGATGGGAAACGTGTCGTCGTTGGCGCTGCCGTAACACGCGCGGTATCCAAGGCACGGTTTGCCGATGGCGTCTTCGAGGTCGTGCTTGGCCATGCACAGGGCCTCGCGTTGCTCGGCGTACGACATCGCCCCGAGCCACTTGGCGCGATCTCCCGTAAGCCGCGAATAGCGAAGGCCGTTCAGGTGCAACGCAATTTCGATCCCGGCATCGGCAAGCTCGCGATACACTTTGCGTTGTTCGTGCGCCACGTCGGGATAGACGAACAACGTCGCTCCTGCGCGGATGCCTAGCCTTTCCGCCTGCCTGATGAATCCGCGCACGGATGCTTCTGCCAACTGCCAGGTCGCCGGTCCGTGAAAGAACCGTCGCTGTTCCGTGCCTTCGGTGTAAGGCGTGTTCGGCGGTAGCTCGCAGTCGATCGAGTAGTTGAAGAACAGTTTCACGCCCGTTTGTCCGGCTCGCGGACCGCAAATTGCAGGCCGACGCTTGCTTTCATTCGAGCTGATTACACTCCATCCAGAATTCCATGCAGCCAGTGTGGATTTCGAAGCCAATCATGCAACGAAAATTCCCAAAAAATTTGCTTGCATTATTTATTACCATATAATACCAACTCGCACTGAAGCTTATGTCAGGTCTTCAGTTCAACTTGGATCGAACGGCGAGCCTCGAACTTCAGATCGAGCGGCAGTTAAGAAGCAATATCCGTTCGGGGCGGCTCGTCCCTGGTCAACGGCTCCCTTCGACCGCCCAGTTGGCGCGTCAATGCCGCGTCAGTTGCCGCTCGATTCAGCGAGTGATGGAGCGGCTCGATGCGGGGGGATTGGTCGGGCGCACGCGCAAGCGAGGAACGATCGTCAAAGCGGCAACCGAGAAGGCGATGATCGCGATACTCGTGGGTGTGAGCCTGAACGACGAACGCTCTTTCTTCTACCGCGCGCTGGTGAAACTGATCCAGAGCGAGATTCACGACGCTTCGAGAAATGATCCCGCAGTTTCAGACGACTCGCGTCCTTGGAACTGGTTTGGCCGCGTGTACGATGGGTTGAACCTGCAGCAAAACCCCGACGAGCTTCGTGCTTCTGCACAATATCAATCCCTCGTGTCTGATGTGCTCCTGAATCCGCTGAAAGGTGTCATCACGATCGCATTGGAGCATGAACTCGCTCCGAGTTTTCCGCTTCTGGCGAATGCCCCGCGCGTCGTGTGGACGACGGAGTCGCCTGACGTGTTCATGGACTTGCAGCACTTCGCGCAAGCTTCTGCGGAATATGTTGGCCGCCTCGGCGCGAAACGAATCGTGCTTTTTCACACCGTGGAACGAGTGCCGCGCGTCGAGGCAGGTTTGAAAGCGCTGGAGAACACGGCGCGAGAACAAGGGATGGCGCGGCCGGAGGTCGTGCAATTTCAGAGCGTGCATCGAGGCGCATCGCTGGAAAAAGAAGGCTACGAACGGGCGTGCGAGTTGATCCGAAACGCAAAGGCAACGGGCGAATGGCCGGACGCCCTTCTGGTGTCGGACGACGTGGCGATGCGCGGAGTGGCGTTCGCGTTGTTGCAACACGGGATCGAGGTGCCACGTCGGCTGCGGGTGATTACCTTCGCCAGCGAAGGCACGGATATTCACTATCCCGTGCCGGTCGTGCGTTACCTGGTCCGGCTTCCCGTGGTTGCGAGACGGATGCTGGAGATTTTGCTGGAGCGGGTCGCGGGCCGCTCCGTGCCGAATCTGCCCGACCTGTTCCGCGGGGAGTTGGTCGCGCCCGAGAACTGATAGGAGCTCAATGAATTTCGACGTGAACAATTTTCGATCTGTGGAAAGAGGTTCGGTCGCAGATCGGACGAAGGAAAAACTCGAACCCGAGCAAAGAATCAGATCGTTTGGAGGTTCAACTATGAAGACCAGGAAATGGAATCAGCGCGGCGCCATTGTGGCGGCCAGCTTGGTGTGCCTCTTGTTGGCACAGGTGCAGGGGTACTCATACACGGTTCGGGGGTTTTGGTACTATGACGATGTGTCTGGTACGACGGTGCCCGACCATTCGAACGCCACGAACAACCCCGGCACGCTCGTGAATGGCGCTACCACAAGCACCGACACGCCGTTCACCTCGTACCCGGGCAATTTGTCCATGTCGCTGGACGGCACGAACGATCGCATGGACATCACCATCGGCGACTTGTCGAATCTGGTGGGCAGCGCGACGATTGAAACGTGGGTCAAGCCGTCTTCCCTGGGCGCGGAAAACTGGGTCGCCAGGTTTCAAAGCGGTGTCGGAAGCGAATACTATGCGATCCGCCTGGTCAGCGGCACGGTGCAGGCCTTCTTCGGCAGTGAAGGCGGTACTGCATCAAGCCCCAGCCCCATTAGTGCTGGAGTGTGGACGCATCTGGCCGTGACGTTTGATTTTCCGGACAACAAGATCACTCTGTTCACGAACGGAATCGAAGCCGCCACGGCGACGCTGCTGACGGGCGGGAATACGCTGGATAATACCGGCATTGGCGCCGCATGGCTTGGAACGGAGCTCCTGACCCAGAATTTCTACGCCGGTTTGATGGACGAAGTGCGAATCGGCTCGGGCGTGCTGCCGGCGTCGCAGATCCAGTTGGATTTTTCGAGGACGCTCGTGCCCGAGCCAAGCGTGGCGGCGCTCGGGGTCTTCGGACTTCTGACGCTGTGGATGCGGCGTAGGCAGGGTTAGCATGATGCATTCGAAGCGAAACGGCTTCACGTTGATCGAGTTGCTGGTGGTAATCGCCATCATCGCGATCTTGGCGGCGCTGCTCCTGCCCGCGCTGGGGAAAGCGAAGGAGGCTGCCAAGCGCGCGACGTGTCAGTCGAACCTGAAGCAATTGGGGATCGCACTCACGATCTATGCCGATGACTGCCGGGGCGCGTATCCACCCTACTGGTATAACGCGAGCCCGATCGGCAGCGTGGATGTCCCGAATCAACCCTGGACGCGACCGCTCTCGCGGTACGCGCTGGGCACAACGAACTCCGTCTGTTACGGACAATCGGCTCACGGCGTGTTCAAGTGCCCGGGTTATACCTCCAAGCGGTACGTCGGCGGGGGCGGATTCGACAACGCCCGCACCGGCTGGCTCTACGAAGTATCGTACATCGCGTTCTTCCCGTCCCCGACCGCGCAGTTTCGCGACACGCTCGCTCCTTTCAGTCCACGTGTGATGCTGGTGTGGTGCTCCGGTTCAGACGCCGTGTCGGGCCGATTCACCGACTTACCGGTCGATTACAGTCTGTTCGTCCACGGCCAAGGCGGCAACATTCTGTTCAACGACAGTCACGTGGAGTGGGTTTCCTACAAGGACGTGATGATTCACACGTCGGCGATTGTGAGCGACGCGGTGGACCCCAGCTTCGGTGGCGACGGGAAGTACTTGGCGTGTCAGTAGTAGGGAAGCGATCCGCGAATCTCGCCTCAGCCCACGCTGAGTCGAGCAAATCTTGACGCGTATCTCAGTGATGTTTCGCAGATGATCACAAGAACCCCACGTCGCTTGCTCGAACGCAGGCCGCTCGCCGCTTCCGCATCTACGAGGTCCGATCCGGCAAAGCCGATCCTCTATGTTCTGCCCCATTCGCACTTCGACACGGAATGGGAGAAGAACCTCACAGAATATCTCTCACTCCACTCGCGCTTCCTGGCCGAACGCCTGGACTTGCTTCGCAAGGACAAGCGGCATGTGTTCCTCCTCGATGAGGAAGCCGTGATCGGCGAGTTCGTTCGCCGTCACCCAAACCGAGCCGACGAACTGCGTGAAGCGATTGAGCGCGGACATGCCGAGCCGAAGGGCATGGTCGTGCAGGCGGACGTCGGCTTATGTCTTGGTGAAACCACCGTTCGCCAATTTGCTTTCGGCAAGTTCCTGATCGAACGTTTGCTCGGGTTCGAGCCGGGTGAGCTCAACATCGTCACAGCGCACAACATCGACAACTACACCCTCATCGCGCAGTACCCGCAAATCCTGGCGAAGTGCGGACGGCGTTTCCTCGTAATCGGGAGTTACGCAACAACGGTGTACCGCGCTCGCCCCAAAACCGCGAAGCAACCCTTTCGGTGGCGCGGTCCTGACGGCAGCAAGGTTTTGGTTCATCTCGCCAAAGGCTACGATGGGATCGGCGATTGCCCTCAGCGGAAGATGGCAACCGCGCGCGCCCGGGAAATTATGCGAGGCGCGAGAAATGGAGTGGCCTTCGCCTATAGCGGGCACGATTGCACCGCGCCGGACCCACACCTGTTGGAAAAGTTGGAGGAATGGAGTGGGCGAGACGGTTTCCCCAGCGTCAGACTCGCTCTGTCGCACGAATACTTCGCACCGTTCGAAAACGATCCCGCGCTTCCCACGATCCAATTGGAGGCATGGACCGACCACGACGGTTGTTATGAATGCCGCTCGGATTTCCGGTCGCTGCAGCGGCGAGTCGAGAATTTGGCTACCGATGCCGAGACGGTTTGCCTGATCGCCGCGCGGCTGGGCCAGGCATATCCCGAAGAGGAACTCGAAGCCGCCTGGTACGATTTGCTGTTGAGTACGCATCACGATCCGCAATTGACGGCGCTACCGGACCCGCTCTTGCGCGACGTCGAGACACGCCTGAAACGCTGCGAAGATCAGTTGCGATCGACCATCGAGCGCACCCTTCACCCTCTCGCGCCGAAGCGCGGCTGGTTGATCGTCAACACCCTGCCCTGGCCTCGCAGCGACCTCGTCGATACCGGTGCGGGAGAGATTCTGGTTGAGGATGTCCCTGCGGTTGGATTCAAGGCCGTCGAAATACTCACTCCAGTGTCCTCATCCCGGTCCGATTGGAAACTGGAGACCGACGTGCGCGGACTGCTCGCGTTGAAGCGGCGTGGCAAGACGCTTCTGACTCATGGTTCTCGATGGCGAATCGCGGAACTGATTGCCACCGCCGATCACGGCTGCGCTTCGGTCATCCGTGACAAGGGCATTTCGTTGGAGGAATGGCACGACGACTTGCCGTCCATCGAAACACTGCCCGGCAGTGGCCCACGAGTAACACTTCGGAGACGCTTCCGGGAATCCTACGTCGTGCAGGAATTCATCGCGCATCGACAGTTGAGTCGGATTGATATCCGCGTCGTAGTGGACTGGCGCGATGTCGGTGTGCGATTGCGCATGGCCGTGCCGCAAGCCGAGTCGCGCTCACGATTCTATGTCCACGAACCGTTTGCCATCGTGCCGCGCGAGCACGCCGGTCCCGCGCGTCCGATCAGCTACTGGGGGGCGTTCATGGGAACGAGACATTCGGTGGCTCTCCTCAATCGCACCGGCAACGTCTGCCGCTCCGAAGCTGGTTACCTCATGCAAACGCTCCTGCGCAGCGCCGACATGGACCGTGTCCAACGTTCCCCCGAAAGTCCGTCGCGCGACAAAGACTGCGGCTGGTGCATGATCGACAAACCAAACGAACTGGCCAAGGAACTCGGCCGGCACGAATATCATTTCAGTCTGCTCGCCGGTCCGCTCTCGTTCGGAGAGATTCATCGCGCGGCGTACGAATTCAATCATCCGTTGATCCTGATCAAGGGCGGAACGGCGCGCGAGGTGGGCGAGAAGAGTTTTCTTTCCGTCACGGGGGCATTCGTCTCCGCGTTCAAGCAACGCCTTCATGACAACGACATGACCTTGCGACTCTACAACCCACTGCCCGAGAAGATCACAGCGAAGGTCGCCATCGGTGAGGACCGGTGGCGGGTCACCGAAACGGACATGAACGAATCGCCGGTGGGCGACGAAGAGGAAGTCCGTGGCGAATGGCAACGCACGCTCGCGCCGTATGACATCGTCACCTTGAAGATCCGCGTTCCATGAACATGCCCCTGTTCGGTGTACCGACTTTAGTCGGAATCTTTGGGAATCTGGCCGAGTGCGGCCGACTAAAGTCGGTACACCAAACGCAGCATGAATCGTGTGGAGGCCTCCCATGAACAAGCCGCTTGTTCTTTGCGATCCGCACCCGCGTCGCATTGACTTGATCTTCCGTGATGAGGACAAGAGGCGGTTGGAATCCATCGCCCGCGTGATCTGGCAGGAAGCGGAACATGCTTCTGCCGAGAACATCGAGCGGTATCTGGCCGACACTGTCGCGCTCATTGGTCAGACGCCAATGCCGAAGGAAAGGCTCGATCGTGCGCCGAATCTTCGCGCGATCTTCAACGTCGAGGGCAATTTTCTCCCCAACATCGATTACCAGGAATGTCACCGTCGGAACATCCACGTGCTCTCTTGCGCGCCGGCGTTCGCTCCGGCGGTCGCCGAGATGGCGCTGGGTCTGGCGCTCGCCGCCGCGCGCGGCATCGTGACCGGCGATGCCGCGATGCGCGCCGGCAAGGAACTCTACGGTGGAGCGTCGAATCAAGAGAACCACCTCTTCCGTGGCAAACCGATGGGTCTTTTGGGCTGCGGCAATGTCGGGCGCGCGCTGCTTCCGCTCCTGCGCGGTTTCGGCGGAGAAATTCTCGTGCATGATCCTTGGCTGCACCCGCGCGTGTTGTCCGACATGGGAACGACTCCGGTATCGATTGATGTGCTGCTCCAGAGGTCGCGAATTCTGTTCATCCTCGCCGCGGCCACGGCGGAGAATCAGGGCGCGTTGGGCCGGAAAGAATTCAACGCGATGCAGCGAGGCGCAGTTGTTGTATTGGTGAGCCGGGCCACGGTCGTTGACTTCGAGGCACTGCTCGATGCCGCTGCCGCCGGCCATATTCGAGCGGCGATCGACGTGTTTCCCCAAGAACCTTTGCCGCCCGATCACCGCGCGCGCAAGACTCCCAACGTGATTCTCTCTGCGCACCGCGCCGGCGGCTTGCCAGAGACATATCACGAGGTCGGCCGGATGGTTGTGGACGATTTGGAACTCATTCTGAAGGGACTGCGTCCTCAACGAATGCAGTGTGCCGACATCGAAACGGTCGGAAGGCTTCGCTCGAAACCGGTCGTTCAATGAGGAGAGCAAGTAAAATGGAACACATCCGCGCCGCTCGTCCGAAAATCCCCCACGCTCGCCGTGGGGATCGTTCGGTTTCCAGGCTACACTCTGTGCTTGCCCAGGTGTGCCAATCCCCCACGCTTGACGTGGGGATCGTTAGGCTGCCATTCGGGGACGGAGCACGGAAACCTAACCATCCCCACGCCAAGCGTGGGGGATTCATGATGCTGTGGGTCGAGTCTGAGGTAGTGTTTCGACCTAAGAAATCCCCACGCCAAGCATGGGGGATTCCATGACCCCGACACTCAACATCGACGATGTGCGCGATTTCGATGCGTTCTTGAAACAGCGCATCGCGACGTTCCGCCAGAAGCTGCGTGACCGGCTTGCATCGCACCGACTCACACTGGCAGAGGCCCGCGTTCATCGAGTCCTGATCCCGATGGCGGGCGTGTACACCCCCGGCTGGCAGGCATTGCCGGCGATCTCCTGGGAGTTTGTCGAGCTTCGCACGAAGGAAGGTCTCGTGGGCACGGGGGAATGGTCGGTGAACGTCACCGATCAGACGCGCGCATGTCTGGATCGCCTGCGGCGCGAACCAGACGCCAATCTCCTCGATCTCGATCTGGAAGAACCGCTGTACATGGCCTGGTGGGATCTCGTTGGACACGTGTTGCAGAAGCCGCTCCACGTTCTCTGGGCAGAACTGTTCGAGCGTGAGATGACCCCGCCGTCCCTTGTGCCGATGGCCGCGTACACGTGGCACCGGTTTCCGGACGAGAACGGCCAGAATGGAATCGATTTTCAGACGTGGCCGAAGTTCGCCGCCGACTGCGCGCGCAAAGGGTTTCCCGCGATCAAAGTTTCGATGACGGTCTATGAACCCGAGGACCACATCGCGTTGATCCACCGTATCCGCGAGACTGTGGGACCGAACGTGCAAATCCGGATCGATGCGCACGGCACTTGGAACTACCAGGAAGCGCGACGCATCCTGCCGCAGGTCGAAGATTGCAACCTCGAATACATCGAACAGCCGTTCCATTCGTTGTTGCCGCAGAGGTTTTATCCCTCGGCTGAGTCCATCCCGCAATCCGATCCCGCGCAGGGTGGGTTTCAAGCCGAGTATTACTTTCGCAAGATGACCGAACTTCGACGCGAATTGCGGACGCCGCTCTCGTGTCATTGGTGGACGCCGCCGATCGTGAACCCGCCCGGCGTCTCCATCATGGCGAACCAATGGCAACCGCACTGGTACATGCTCGAACGCTACGAGGCGGCGGACGTGTCCGTGCCGGACATCGGCCTTGGTCCGTGGGGGCTGTGGCGACTGACGCAGCTCGCGAAGTTCATGGGAATGCACGTCACGGTTCACAGCAATTTCGAGTTGTGCATGCAGCTCGCCTTTCGCGCCGCGATGGTCTCCGCGCTTGTGTACGAGCCGACGAGCGCGGGGATTTACCTCGGCACGACGCCGCGCGCCTGCCACGCGATCGACAACGAGACGATCCACGTCCGCGACGACGTGATCGAAGGCGGACAATTTGATTGGAACGGCGGCCACCTGCGTCTTTCCGACAAGCCCGGTCACGGTCAACGACTCGATCCCGCGCGTCTCGAACGCTACCGGTACACGGAAGAAAGCGTGGCGAAGTATCGCGCGCAAGCCCGAAAGATTTACGACAACTATCTCCTGGACCTGCCGCGACGCGTTAGCCAATCGGGCTGGCCAAAGCACGAAAAGGCGGAGCGGTTTGACCGGCACACCTGGCCGTACGCAGTGGCGCACATGCTCGGTGCGGAACAGAAGCAGGACGTGGACGTGAAACTCAACGGGTAGTCCGATGAGGTTCGATCTGATACGATCTTCACTTTGGGCTGGCCGATCATTGCTCTGCGCTGGCGCGACGGCTCTGACGTCGTGCCTTCCGATTGCCGAGGCTCTGACACGCGGCCTGCGCGATGGGAGCGTCAGAGCCGCCGCGATCGCGGGCACGACACCCCGAAGGGGTGGAGTAGCTCAGCCCAGGGCAACGCCCTGGGGATACGTGCGCCCGGTGTGGCCCAGCCCTGAAAGGGCGAGATTGCCCCACGCGTATCGATGGCCATACCGCCCTTTCAGGGCTTGCGCTTGTTTCGGATTCCATTCCCAGGGCGTTGCCCTGGGCTACGGTAGAGCGCCCCTTCGGGGCTTGTGGCACATCCCCGGCAAACGATGTTACGAGTGACGATGAAACCGACGCGCAATGGAAGACGAAAGACGAGGCTCGCCCTCATTACCGGCGGCATCGGTGATCTCGGTTTCGCCTCCGCGGAAAAGATGATCCGCAAAGAGATGCGCGTAGTTCTCATGGATCGCGTGACCGAGTCCGAAGCAAAGAAACGCATTTGCACCCTTGGCCGAGAGAAAGGTCGGGCATCCTATGTGCATGCGGATGTGACCGATCGCGATGCCGTCGAATCCGCACTGGACGACATCTGGAAACAATTCGGCAGACTCGACGTGTGCATGTGCAACGCCGGCATCGTGACCGACCTGCCGTTCCTCGAATTCAGCGTCGAGCAATGGCAGCGGCATCTCGACGTGAACCTCACCGGCTATTTCCACGTCTGCCAGGCCGTCGCTCGTCGCTGGGTGAAAGCGAAGACACGCGGCAAGTTCATCTTCACGGGTTCGTGGGTACAGGACATCCCGTACAAACTCATCGCGCCGTACTGCGTGTCGAAAGCGGGCGTGTGGATGCTGGCCCGTTGCGCCGCGCTCGAACTCGCGCCGCATGGCATCACGGTCAACGTCGTCGCGCCCGGCATCGTGAGCGCGGGACTAACCGCACAGGAATTGCGCGAACACCCTGAGTTTCGGGAGGAATTCGAGCGCCTCATCCCGCTCGGTCGGATGCAAACCGCCGGCGACGTGGCGGACGTAGTCGGTTTCCTGCTCTCAGACGAATCCAACTATCTTACCGGCGCGTCCATCGTATGCGACGGCGGCTGCGTGGTCGGCGCTGCGTCAGCGCCGAAATAACATGCAAGCACAACCGATCAATCTCGAAACAACATTTCTGTCGCCCTGTTCAAACGCGGACACGCGGCGATTACCACCAGCCCATGCAGCATAGGCTGGTCGTCGCGTGGACGAGATCGCGGGACTCTGAAAGGGCGACAGAACACGGCGGAGAGAGCTGAGAGGCTCTCTCCGCCGCACTGATTCTGACCGCTCGAACGTAACTTTGCTTGCGCTGAAACGCACTCGCGGCTATTCTTTGGCCATGATCATCATTCGCTTTCCTGACGCGGACACCGAGCGCCGCGCCTTGGGGTATCTGGCCGGGCGCTTTTCGTTCAAGACCTGGTCCACGGGCGAAAC
>Ga0187892_10005359_pt1 | contig 20253 bp, 17 predicted proteins | sample MA1701073metaG_FD_139345 | JGI IMG/M metagenome (GOLD analysis project Ga0187892, IMG submission 139345) | Bio-ooze microbial communities from a basaltic lava cave in the Kipuka Kanohina Cave System on the Island of Hawaii, USA - MA170107-3 metaG ...
CAACCTCCCCCACGAATCACTGCAAAAAGAGAACTGCAAATGTAGTACAGACCTTTGGAGAGCGCTCCTTGATTTCCAAGCACTTACGCAGGCGCACCCCCCTCAGTAGCGAAAGTCAGGTTAAGTGGAAATGGTGAAGCTCGCCCGCTCGTAGTACCGACTTCAGTCGGAATCCCAACTTCTACTGAGTTAGTCCGACTAAAGTCGGTACTACAAACACAATCCCACTTCGTGCACAAATTGTGATTGACATTAAGAGCATCTTTAGATAGCTCTAGAGCACTTTCTATTATGTAATATAATGTCAGCACATAAGCCAATTAAAAAGCCAGCTATACGTCGTTCACGGATTACGAAAAGGCAGGATAACGTAATCCAGACGCTCCGAACTGAGATTCTTGATGGCACATTGAGGCCCAGCAGTCAGTTGCCATCCCATCCCGAACTGGCCTCCCGGTTCGGCGTGAGCACCGTCACGATCCGACTCGCGATGAACCGCCTGGCGCGTGAGGGGTTTGTGCAAGCGCACCATCGGCGAGGGACATTTGTCGTGCCGAAGCCGCCGCACGTGAACAACTACGCGCTCGTGTTTTGGAACGAGCCGATCCCCTCCGATCACGCGATGCCGCAGTTCGCGGAAATCTGGTCGCGGTACTATGTCGCACTGACGAACGAAGCGATCCGCATGCACCAAGAGGAAGGTCGGCGGATGTTGCTGTTTCATGGGATTGATCAGCACACCGACACCGACGATCACCAGCGGCTGTTGTCGTACATCCGATCCCACCGGCTTGCAGGAATCATCTTCGCCAATTTCCCGTACAATTTGCAAGGTTCGCCGATTCTGGATGCGCCCGGCATCCCGCGTGTCGCGTTCGCGGACCCGGGAGTCCATCCGCAGGTGAACGCGATTCGTTTTGATTCGCACGGGTGGATGGAGAAGGCGCTCGATTATTTGGCGCAGCAAGGACGCCGGCGGGTCGCGATCGTGACGCTGGGACTGAATCCACAGAGTGATGCGCAGCTTTCCAAGGCCGTCGCGGCGCGCGGGCTGGAGTGCCCGCCCTACTGGCGGCAGGTGGTCGTGCGGAATAGTTGGCACGTGGTTCAGAACTGCGTGCATCTGTTGATGCGCGGCGCGGCGGGGGGCCGGCCGGATGGGTTGGTGGTCACCGACGACAACATCGTGGACAACGTGCAGAAGGGATTGATCGCCGCCGGCGTGCGAGTGCCCGAGGACGTTGCCGTGATTGCCCATGCCAATTTCCCGTGGCCGCCGCCGACCGTGTTGCCGATCAAGCTGATCGGCTACGACATCCGGGCAGCGTTGCGTGCGTGCGTGGATTTGATTGATCGCGAGCGGCGCGGTGAGAAGGCACCGGCTCACACGGTACTGCGCGCCGTTCTCGAAGAGGAACTCAAAGTAGCAACTGTTTCGACACAAGCAAAAACAGAGGTAAGCGCATGAAAGACACAAAGCAGATTACAATCTGGGCGGCGGCAGTGGCGACGCTGGTAATTCCAATCACCGCGAACGCCGCGCTCTACACGAACACCATTTTTGCGGACAATCCCAAGCTGTATTACCGGCTGAACGAGTCCAGCGGCACGACGGCGTTCGACAGCGCCACGGGCGACGGTGCTCAGAATGCGACGCACGCGGGCAGCATCACTCTGAACCAAACGGGTGCGCTTACGGGGGACAATCCGAGCGATACGGCGGCTCTGTTCGCCGGAGGGAGCGGGTGGCTTGATTCGACCTATGTCCTGAACCCGACGCTGGCGTTCACGGTCGAGTTCTGGCTCAAACCGACCAGTCTCGCTGGGCCGCTCGATCAGACGGATCTCGCGCAACGAAACGGCACGGGCCTCGGCCGCAGCCTTGTGTATTGGAACGGCGCAGGTCAAAAGATGTCCACGTTTCTGGGCGGATCGGAGCATTCTTGGGTGACCAGTCCGTTGGTCGTGGGCCAATACACCCATGTCGCCTTCGAAGCGGACCGGCTGCTGATGGCCGACCGTTGCTTCCGCTGGTGGGGGAACGGCGCGTACGATTACAATCACGGACTCAACGGCCCGTCGTTCAACTGGCCCACGCTCGGCGAGCCAAATCTCACCGGCCCGCCCGCGTTGTCGGGAATGAACGAACTCTTCGCCGATGGTCACGTCGAGTGGAAGCCGCGCAGCGCCTTCAAGCCCGACGCGATGGAGGCGGTCGGGGCCGGCGCATCTGATCCGACGATTGGCTACGTGCGCGGCGGCGGGACGGACGCGACGTATTATTGAGCTGTGTGTAGTACCGACCTTGGTCGGAATCTGCGACACTCTGTGCTGCGCCGACTAAAGTCAGTACTACGCACGATGCCATCTCCCCCCAACTTCCTCATCTTCTGCGTGGACACCATGCGTGCTTCGTGGATGGGTTGCGCGGGGCATCCGCTCGTGAAAACGCCGAACCTCGACGCGCTCGCCCGCAGCGGCGTGCGCTTCGATCGCGCGTATTGCAACCATCCGACCTGCGCACCGGCGCGGGCGACCATGCTGACCGGGATGATGCCTCGCGACCACGGAGTGTGGAGCAACGGAATGGAGATGCATCCGCGCGTGCAAACACTGCCGCAGATATTGGCCGCCGATGGATATCGCACGGCGAGTATCGGCAAGCTGCATTACTCGCGTTGGCTTCCCGATTCCGACGCGCCGACCACGACGGCGGAGTCGCTGTCGCATTGGAACGACGGAAGTGTGACGAACGTGCCGGTGCCGTACTATGGTTTCCAACATGTGGATTTCGTCGGCGGCCACGGCGACTTTGTTTTCGGTCCGTACCTTCAGTGGCTTGCGCAACAAGATCCCAATGCACCCGGGTTGCTGAAGTCGAAAGCCGCTCTCGAACCACCGACCGGAACGCCTTGGTGCTGGAAGTCGGTCATTCCCGACGAACTGCACTACAACCGCTGGATCGCCGACCGAACTGGTGATTATCTTCGCAAAGCGCACGGCCAGAAATCGCCGTGGTTTCTCTGGTGTTCGTTCCCCGACCCGCACATGCCGTTCGCGCCACCCGCGCCCTACTGCGACTGGTACCGGCCCGAGGACATGCCGCTGCCGGTGCGCGACGAGAAGGAATTGGATTTGTTGCCGCCATTCTACCGGGCGATGTTCGAGGGCCGAATGGATTGCTTCGATGTCAAAGGAGGGCCGCTGCCAGACAGAGCATGGCAGGAGATGACCGCGCTCTCACTCGGAATGGTTTCCCACGTGGACGCCGAGATCGGACGCGTGTTGAAGTCGCTGGATGATGCCGGCCAGCGCGACAAGACCGTCGTCATCTTTCTCAGCGATCACGGCAGTGACCTGCTCGGCGATCACTGGATGCGTTCCTTCGGATCGTTCGCCTTCGAGCAATGCGTACGCATACCCTTCATTGTCTCCGTTCCCGGTTGCCAGCGCGGGCGCACGCAACAGATGCTCGTGAGTCAGATTGATCTCGTGCCGACCGTGCTCGAACTTGCTGGCGTTGTCGTTCGCGACAAAAAGCCATCGCAGGAGTTGCGCTATGGCCAATGCTTCGCGATCCGTACACTGCCGGGTCGCAGTCTGGTGCCGGTACTGCGCGGCGAACAGGGTCGCCTGCGTTCCAAGAGCGTCCTCATCGAAAACGAAGAACCATTTCTCGGTCTGAACAGCCGCACTTTCGTGACGTCGCAACACAAGCTAACGGTTTATGGCGGACAAACCGTCGGCGAGCTATTCGATCTCGACAACGATCCCCACGAACTCCGGAACTTATGGAATGCCCCAGAGGCGCATGCCCTGAAACAGGAGTTGGTCCAACAACTTCTCCAAAGGGAGTTGGACCTGTTCACCTGGCAACCGCTGCCGACCGCGAGCGCATAGGCCACTCGCGATTCATCGGTTGCGGCGCTTGCCACGATTCTCAATCGGTTTTTTCCCCAGAGAAACCAAACAAAAAGCTTGCAGTCCCGCGACCATTCTAATACTTGGCGTATTTGTTAATTACATGGTGTAATTAAATCGTCAGGTCAATGCGGACGGGAGAAAAAAAGAGTTCGAAGGAAAGCATCATTCTGGAGACGCTTCGTCGCGAACTTCTGGAAGGTGTTTATCCTGCTCGCAGCAAGCTGCCGATTCAGACAAAATTGTCGCGCCGTTTCCGCGCAGGCGGAGGCACGGTGCAACGCGCGCTCAATCAGTTGATCCGCGAAGGGTTTCTCCAGGCGCGGCGACGCCACGGGACGTTCGTGGTCGGCAGGCCGCCGTATCTGAAAAACTATGCGCTGGTTTTCCACACCGAGCCGACCCAGACCTGGTCGAAGTACTACGTCGCGCTCACCAACGCCGCAGTCACGATCCAGCAGAAGGAGGATCGCCGCATGATGCTGTTCTACGGCGTGGACCGGCATCAGGACACGGACGATTATCAGCGGCTGCTGAATTACATCCGCGCGCATCGGCTGGCCGGGATCATCTTCGACAACGTGCCGGGCGATTTGCAGGGAACGCCCTTGCTCGACGAAACGGAGATCCCGCGCGTGGCATTCATGTCGCAGGCGATGGCGGGCAAGGTCATGGCGGTGGGATTCGACGATCGCGTGTTCTCGGAGAAGGCGGTTTCGTATCTCGCCGAGCGAAAGCGAAAGCGGATTGCGGTGATCTCCACGCCGAGCTTGAGGCCCGACCAGGAAGCGCATTTGGAATCCCTCGCCGCCGCGCGCGGGATGCAGTCGCTTCCGCAATGGCGGCTGCCGATCAGCTACACAGCTCCGGAGGGCGCGACGCGCTGCATGCAGTTGCTGATGCAGCCCCCGCCGGATCAACGGCCCGATGCGTTGATCGTGACGGACGACAACCTGGTCGAGCCGAGCCTGGCCGGTCTGGTGGCCGCCGGCGTGCGCGTGCCGCAGGATCTCGACGCGGTGGTGCACTGCAATTTCCCCTGCCCGCCGATGACCGTGTTGCCGGTGAAGCGGCTGGGCTACGATATCCGACAGGCGTTGCTTCTGGCCATCGAGGCGATCGACCGACGGCGCCGAGGCGAATCCGTCCCGGAATTTCGGGAGTTGAAGCCGGTGTTCGAGGAGGAGCTTGACCGGGGTGTGCTGGAGCCGGAGTTGGCGGCGACGGGGAATGAAGTTGCGGAGAAGAGCACGTGAACTCGTTTCCCTTCATGCCGCACCGACGCGCGGCGTTCACCTTTGCGACCGATTGGGAACGCCTCGAACTCACGTTCACCGCCATCGAGAACGAACCGTGCGGCGTCGTGCAGTTCGCGGTGAGCGGCGAGGGCGAGTGGTTCATCGACGACGTGTTGTGGGAGGAACTGTGAGACGCGAGTTGATCCAACCCGCGCCCGGTGAGCCGGGCGGCCAACTCTTGCCGGACCTGTTCTACGTGTCGTGGCTCGGGATGACGCCGGGGAAGATTGATTGTCACGTCTTCATCCTGCGCGGTAAGCCCGGCCTGCTGTTGATTGACTGCGGCACGCCGTGGGGTCACGAGCAAATGGTCCGCAACATGGCGCATTGGGGGCTGAAGCCGGAAGACGTGCGGACGATATTGCTGACGCACGGGCACGTGGATCATGTCACGGGGGGCTACTTGTTCCAGCGGCGCGGCGTGGAAATTCTCGGTCACCGCGAGATCGGGGCGCTGGCCGCCGATGGTCAGACCTGCCGGCTGGATGGTTCTCTGGCCGATGGTGACCGATTGTCGCGCTGCGGCTTCGACATCGAGGTCATCGGGACGCCGGGCCACACGCGCGGGTGCTTGAGTTTTCTCATCAAGGTCAACGGCGCGCGCTGCCTCTTCAGCGGCGACGTGATCATGCACGATGGCCGTCCCGGCTGGACGGGCGATCCCGGTTACAACGCCGCGGACATCGTCGCCAGCTTGAAGCGCCTGCTCCGCGTGGATTTCCAGCACGTGTGTTTCGGTCATGGCGCGATCATGGACGATCGCGGCCAACTGTTTCGCGAGGCGCTCGCGCAAGCGGCCCGGAATGATTGGGAGCGCCCCACCGCGACCACCTGATGAATTACGCCCGGCGACACTTCCTTGCGGCGGCGCTGCTGGCCATGTCAATCGGCATGACGTACGCCGATACGTATCCGATTGCATATCGCCTGGCTAAGGCCGGCAAGGTGTCCGTGGCCGTCTATGACGCGAACGGCGTTCTGGTGCGCGAGCTTTTGCGTGCGACTCCGCAGAAGGCCGGATCGCACAAGTTGATCTGGGATGGGTTGGATCGCGACGGCAAAGGAGTGCCGGCGGGGAAGTACTCGTGGAAGCTGCTCCAGACGCAGGGATTGTCGGCGCAATTTCAGTTGATCGTCGGAGCGAATTATCCGGTGGGGACGGACCTGTCGAGTTCGAGCGGGCCGGGCACGCACAATTCCCCGTACACGGTCGCGGTGGATGAGACGGGCATTTACATCTCGGCGTTGCAAACGGAGAACCTCGAAACCTGCATGTTGAAACTCAGCCACGACGGGAAGCAGCGATTGTGGAGTCAGCAGTTGGCGTACGACACGAACGGTCTGCAAGTCGCCTGGGAAGGCGCACTCAGCATCGCGGTGGACAAGGGCGTTGTGTATCTGCTGGGGCACGAGAATCTGTTGGGAGCCGGCAGGCCGCAGCGAGTTTTTCTCAGCGACGCAGCGACGGGCAAGACCACGGGAGTGCGCGCGTTCGACGTGACGTGGGGCAACCCCGGCGCGACGGACATGGACATCCATGATGGCGTGCTGGTGCTCGCGTACCGGGCGCAGAACGCGATTCGTTGGTACAGTCCAACGAACGGTGCGCTCCTCGCGACTGCCACCGTCAATAAGCCCGCCGGCGTGACAGTCGGGAGCAACCGCGTCGTCTATGTGAGCACAAGCAACACCGTCGTCAGCCTCACGCAGGTGAATCATACGTTGACGCCCGTCATCACTAACGGCTTGACGCAACCCGATCGTCTCGATGTGGATCATTCCAACGGTGACCTCCTCGTGTTCGAGGTGAGCACGCAACAGATGAAACGGTTCTCGGCGGCGGGCGCGCTGTTGAAAACCTACGGCGCGGCGGGCGGGCGTCGGGACGGATTGTACGAGCCGCGCGACTTTGCCGGGTTCACCGATCTTTGCGCCGACGGCAACGGCGGATTCTTCGAGGCGGAAGCGTATTCCGCGCCGCGTCGGGTCGCACACTTCAACCGCGACGGCGCGGTGACGCAGGAATGGTACGGCGGACAGCCGTGGGATTCGCACGCCGACTTCGAGCCCGGCAATCCGGGCGAGATGTGGATGACCTCGGCCACTTCCACCAACCGCGACACGTATTACATCATGCGCATGCTCGTGGATTACCCGAACAAAACCTGGAAAGTGCATTCCAGCTACAAGTACGTGTCCCCTGCGAATCTGTTGACGCACACGAGCGCCAACGAGGGCGGCTTCTTTCGCATGCGCCGGCACGGCGGCGTCAATTACCTCACCATCGAGGGCGCGCCGTGCATCTGGAAAGTGGATGAGAAGAACTGGCGGCTTATCCCGGTCACGGCGTTCGGCAAGGATTTCCAGTGGAACGACCAGAACGGGGATGGGTTCGTTCAAGACGGCGAAAAGACAGCGTTTAATAACGGAGTCGGCGCTCTGTTTTACGTTTCCCATCTGGCGGAGAATTTCGATCACTACTTCATTGATCAAGCCTATCAGGTGAGACGCCAACGGGTGGCCGGTTGGAACGCCGTCGGCGCGCCCATTTACTCGAATGCGCCGCCCGATGTTGTAGGGCCCCTGCCGGCACGTTTCAAGGTCGCCTCTCATACGGACGCGCGGTGGGGCGCGTTCCTGTATTGCGACACCGCCAGCGGAAATCTCTACGGGGCATTGAATCCCGCGACGCATGACTGGTGCACGTCCACCGACTCGTTCATGCAGCGATGGAGCGCCAAAGGAAAGCTCACCTGGGGTGTCAGCGAACTGGGCCCGGCGTCGCGCAGCAACATGGCGTTCTTCCGGCCGGCCCCGACCGATCCCGGTTTGATTTACTGGAATCTCCGCGGAATTGCCGGCATCGCGCACGGCTGCGTGATCGCGATTGACGTGGCCGGCGGCTGGACGCCCACGGAACGCGCGCACACCTACGTGTGGGATCAGCACGGTTTGTTCGTCGGCGGGATCATGGACAACGTGGATACCAACGGCATCCCGGCATTCCTCTATCGCTGCGGCGGGGAGTTCGCTCACAGTTCCGTGTACACGCTGCCCAACGGCGACGTGCTCTTTGCCGGTAACTGGGAGAACGACGCGCGCATCTACAAAGTGACCGGCTGGAAAAACTGGGTGCGCAAGTCCGGCACGATCCGAATCAGAACAGCAAGCGACGACGATACCGGCCAGGGGTTGATGGTGGAGCGCCTCGACAAGCGCACGACTCGTTGGCGCGGCACGGTGCAACCGACGTACGGGCCGAAGTACACCGGCTTCTGGAGAAGCGAGGGAGCGAACACCAACTGTTTCGAAAACACCTGCCACGCGGCGCGCGAAATGGGGGCGAAGGTTGAATGCAAGTTTCGCGGCACGTCCATCCGGGTCGTCGGCATGAAAAGCTCGGGCTGCGGCTACGCGAACGTTCATCTCGATGGCGCGCAGGTCGTGACCAACTTCGACTGTTACGCCAGCAACACGGTCTATGACGTGACGTACTTCGAGAGGGTCGGGCTGGCCAACAGCGACCATACCGTTACCGTCGAGGTGGTCGGCTGGCTGGGACGCCCGCGCAACCCCGCCGCCATGGACGCCTATGTCTATGTTGATAAGTTCGTCGCCGATGGTGTGTCCATTGACGACTTCGGCCTTCCGTACACGTTCTCGGTCGATCCCGCGGCCGGCGCGCAACTCTGGCTGGACAACACCACCGTGACCGGGCCGGTCAAGCTGGAACGCAAGCATTACCCGCTGCAACTTGACGCCGTTCCGTCCGCCGCCCTCCGTTGGTCGAGTCCGCTGGACGCCGAGCAACCGATCCCGAACTCGGCGCTCTTCCCCGTGGCGTCCGGCCATGTTAATCCTCCTGCCCAACGATGAAATCACCCACGCCCATCCGCCTCTACGTCTCACCGACCGGCAACGATCGCTGGTCGGGCCGATCTCCGCAACAGCCGTTCGCCACCATCGCGCGCGCGCAAGCCGCTGCGCGGCGCCTGAAGCAATGCGCGGCGGTGCGGGTGGAGTTGCGCGGCGGGGTGTACGTACTGAAGAAGCCGCTCGTGTTTCGCCCCGCCGACTCCGGCGCGCCGTCGCCACGGGATGAATGGGGACGCGATACCGGCCCGCATCGCCACGTGACCTGGGCGGCGTACCGGAACGAGAAACCGATTCTTTCCGGTGGCCGGCGCATTACCGGCTGGCGCGAAACGGAGGTGAACGGCCGGCGGGCGTGGGTCACGCGCATTGGCGGGAAGTTTACCCAGTTATGGGTCAACACTCGGCGCGCCCAACGCACGCGACTGCCCAAGCGGGGCTATTTCCGCGGCGCGACGCCGCCCGCCAGCGTTTACAAGAACAGCATCGCCTCGCTGTTCCACACCGAAACCCGGTTCAAGTTCCTGAACAATGACCTGGCGGCGTGGCGCAACGTGCGAGACATCGAGTTCGTCGCGCTGCATTTCTGGATCGAAAGCCGGATTCCGTTCGCGAGCATCAACTCGAAAACCCGCGAAGCGCGGCTGCAATGGAAACCGCGGATGCGCTTGACCGACGACCATCAACGGCTCGGAGTGCAGTACTACGTCGAGAACGTGTTCGAGGCGCTCGACGAACCCGGCCAGTGGTATCACGACCGGTCGCGCGGCGAGTTGTATTATCTGCCGCTCCCCGGCGAGAAGATCACCACCGTCGAGGCGGTTGCGCCGCGACTCAAGCAACTGATGGTCGTGGAAGGCGAACACCTCCATTTCGAGGGGTTGACGTTCAGCCACAGCGAGTGGACGCCCGGTGAGGAAAAGCACACCGCCACGCCGCAGGCCGCGTGTCACATTCCCGGGGCGATCAGTTTCCGGCGCGCCCGGGAATGCTCCCTGCGGAACTGCGCGGTCACGCACATCGGCAGTTACGGCGTCGAGTGCATCGAGGGCTGTTCGGACGTCGCGTTGCAAAGCAACCGCATCACCGATCTGGCCGGCGGTGGCGTGAAAATCTGGCATTCGTGGGACACGAAAGCGAAAGCCAAACCGGGCGTCGGTCCGGACACGCGTTGGACGAATTCGTGCCGCCGGGTGATCGTCGCCGACAACGAAATCGCTGATGGCGGCCATCGTTGGCGGCAGGCGGTGGGCGTGTTGGTCGGCAAATGCAGCGGCAACCAGATTCTGCGGAATCATATTCACGATCTGGACTACAGCGGCATCAGCGTCGGTTGGACGTGGGGGTACGCCGAGAGTTTTGGGTACGGGAACATCATCGAGCACAACCATATTCATGACATCGGTCGCGGCGTGCTCAGCGACATGGGCGGCATCTATCTCCTGGGCGTCGCGCCCGGCACGCGCGTTCGGTTCAACCGCATCCACGACATCGAATCGCGCGGTTACGGCGGTTGGGGAATCTATCTCGATGAAGGCTCGGCGTACGTGCTGGTCGAGAACAACCTCGTCTATCGCACCAAGAGCCAGGGATTCCACCAGCATTACGGTCGGGAAAACATCATCCGTAACAACATCTTCGCGTTCGGCCGGGAAGGCCAGTTCATGCGGTCGCGGTTGGAGAATCATGTCTCGTTTCACTTCACCCGCAACGTCGTCATCGGCGACGGCACCGGCCAGATGGCCGGGGGCGCGTGGAACGAAGCGCGGGCCACCGTGGATCACAATCTGTATTTCGCCAAGGGCGGCCAGAAACTGCATTTTGCCGGCAAGACGCTGGCCGCGTGGCGCAAACTCGGCCTCGACCGGCACAGCCTCGTGGCCGATCCGCTGCTCGATAAAAAGTTCCGGCTCTCGCCGCGTTCGCCCGCGCGCAAAATTGGCTTCGTACCGTTTGCGGTGAATCCATGAAACCGAACATCGAAATCATTGCCAACGACAACAACCTCTGCGGCGAAGGTCCGATCTGGGATGTCGCGCAGCAGCGGCTGGTCTGGACCGACATTTCCGGCTCGCTCGTCTTTCACTACTTCCCGGCGACGGGGAAAAAGGAAATCATCACCCGCGGCCTGATGGTTGCCGGCATTGCGCTCAATCGCGACGGCGCATTGGTGTTCGCGGGCTCGACCGGGATGCATCTCTGGCGCGGACAGGACAACCACAAGACGTTTCTCACCGAACACGGAGGCGAGACGTTGTTGTTCAACGACATGATCGCCGACGCGCAGGGCCGCATCTATGCCGGCACGGTCTATTGGGGCGCGAACGGCATGGAAAAACCCGGCAAACTCTACCTCGTGGACGCCGACGGCTCGGCGCGCGTCGTCGTGGACGGAATCGAGATGGCCAACGGCCTCGGCTTCAGCCCGGACAATCGCACGCTCTATCACGCCGACACGAGCGCGCGGAAGATTTACGCATACGACGTGGACGCGAAGAGCGGCTCGTTGTCGAGAAAGCGCGTCTTCGTTACTGTCCCGGCTACCGAAGGAATTCCCGACGGCCTGACCGTGGATCGCGACGGTTTCGTCTGGAGCGCGCAATGGTACGGCAGCCAGGTCGTGCGCTACGATCCCGACGGCAAAGTGGAACGGCGGATCGCCCTGCCGGTTCAACAGGTCAGCAGCGTCATGTTTGGCGGCGACGAGTGGAACGAGCTTTACATCACCAGCGCGGGTGAAGCGTGGCCCAGCGACTACGCGCCGCCGTCGTTCGATTGGAAACGTCCGATGGGCGGATCGCTTTACCGAGTGCGCCTCGACTTGCAAGGTCGACCGGAGCATCAGGCCAACCTTTGTCCCGCGTGAAGGATTACCGAACCATGCCACGCGGCGCCTGCGTGCCGTGGGGAGAAGGACCGCTCCTGACGGCGTGCGTCCGGTATTTGCGAGAGGAACCATCATGAAACCACGACTCCTTGAAAACAGGATCGCCATCATCACCGGCGCGGCGTCGGGCATGGGCCGCGCCGCGTCGCTCGCGTTTGCGCGCGAGGGTGCGAAGGTGCTCGTCGCCGACGTGAACGACGAGGGCGGCAAGAAAACCGTCGAACAGGTCCGCGCCGCGGGCGGCGAAGCGATCTTCGTCCACACGGATGTCTCCAGCGCGGACGAGACCCAGGCGATGGCCGGGGCGGCGCTCGACCGCTGGGGCACGATCGATATCTTGTACAATAACGCCGCCGCCACCACGCTGTGCAACGATCACGATCGCCCCGTGCATCTGCTCGACGAAAAGGTGTGGGACAAGATGTTGGCGGTGTCGCTCAAGAGCGTGTTCCTCTGCTCGAAAGCGTGCTTGCCGGTGATGATGGAGAAGAAACGCGGCGTTATCCTCAACACCACGAGCATTGACGCCATCGTGACCGAGCCGGGGTTCGACAGCTACACAGCAGCAAAGGGCGGCGCGATTTCCCTCACGAAAAGCATGGCCGGTTATTACGGCAAACACGGCATTCGCGTCAACTGCATCAGCCCCGGTTACATCATCACCGAGGTGCAACTCGGCTGGTACACGACCAACCCCCAGGCCGTCGCCGCCGCCAATGCCGCGCACGCGCTGGCGCGTTGCGGCAAACCCGAGGAGGTGGCGGAAACGGCGGCGTTTCTCTGCAGCGATCGCGCCAGCTTCATCACCGGCGCGATCATCAACGTGGACGGCGGCTTCACCGCGTTCAAACAGGTCGGCGCGGAGTTTTTCTGTCCCGCGACGGCCACGACGGAGAAGCCATGAGGGAATTTGTGATCGCGCGTCCGGCGGGTGAACCTGTTCGGCGTACCGACTTCAGTCGGGTTTTGCCTAGCTGCTTCACACGGATTCCGCCTGAAGGCGGTACTATGAACCCGACGATGCCGACGACCGAAACAATTCCGCCAACTGCATCCGAGTCATCCGCTTCTCGGCGATGGCGATCATGGCTTCGTAGAGCGCTGTCGGGTCGTAATCCTTCTTCACGCCATTCAGCCGAAGGAATGCGATGGCAGTCGCGACAGCGGTGCGTTTGTTGCCGTCGAGAAACGGTTGGTTCTCCGCGATGTGAAAGCAATACGCCGTCGCTAGATCGTACAGGTCGCCGCGACCGTAGTAGTGGACGTGCTGTGGCTGGAGGACGGCGGATTCGAGAAGACCAGCGTCACGAACTCCCACGCTTCCACCAAATCCGCGGACGGCTTCCCGCTGTATCCCGACAACCTGCTCGACGCTCAGGAAAATCGGTTCGCTCACGAGGCAAGCTTCCGCATGAGATCGGCGTAGTGGCTGAAAACGTAAGCGACTTCCTTTTGAAGCTCCGCATCGTTGGCGTACTTCGGCGCTCCAGTCTTCTGCTGAACAAGCTCACAGGCGATTCGAAGGACCTTTACCTGCTCTTCGTCTGGAAGCTTTCGGAACTGTTCGATGATTTCCGTGGCACTCACGGCAAAACAGTATCGCATCTCCGCTTGCCACGCAAGCCGTACCCCGGGAGGACCCGGGAGGACCGGGAGGACCGGGAGGAATTGAACCATGCCCAAGATCGCCAAGGTTGAAGTCCTTCCCCTTGTCCAGAGCACCAGCGCGGGCGCGGACTGCGACGGCGCGGTCGAAACGCTGATCGTGCGCGTGACCGACGAGAACGGCGTGAGCGGGATGGGCGAGTGTGACTCACCGGCTGCGGCCACGGCGGCGTATCTCCACATGCCGACGGCGCACGTGTGGAGTCAGAACATCCCCAAACTGCTCATCGGCGCTGACCCGCTGGAGCGCCGCGCGCTCTGGGAAAAGATGTACGAGGCGACGTTTTGGCCGGGCCGGCGCGGCCTCGGCATCCACGCGATCTCGGCGGTGGACATTGCGTTGCACGATCTGGCCGCGAAACAAATCGGCGTGCCGGTCTATAAGCTGCTCGGCGGCGCGGTGCGTCCGCACATCACCCCGTACGCGACGATTTTCCCCGGCATGCCGCAAGGTCGCAGCCTCAAGCAGGTGATGGACAAGATTCACGAGCAGTTCGAGCAGGCGCTCGCGCTCGGGTTTCGCGCGCTGAAGATGGAACTGTTGTTCGAGGATGCCGCCACGGACGCGCAGGTGGTGGATTGCATCCGGCAAGGCCGGCGCTGGCTCGGCGATGAGATCACCATGATGCTGGATTTCGGCTATCGTTGGCGGCACTGGGAGGACGCGCGGTGGGTGCTCGACCGGGTCGCCGACTGCAACATCTACTTCGCCGAGGCCGCGCTGCATTACGACAACCTGGCCGGTCACGCCAAACTGGCCGAACGTTCCGCCATTCGCATCTGCGGCGCGGAACCGGCGGCGACGCGCTTCGAGGTCCGCGAGTGGATCGAGACCGGCAAGGTCGGCGTCGTGCAACCGAACATCGGCCGTTGCGGCGGTTTCACCGAGATCATGCGCATCGCCGACCTGGCCGAGCAACACGACGTGCTGGTGATCCCGCACGGCTGGAAGACCGGGCCGACCGCCGCGTGCCAGTTGCATTTCCAGGCCGCGGTCCACAACGCGCCGTTCGTCGAATATTACCACGAGGAACTGTACGACTCGCCGCTGCGCAAGGAACTCGTGAACTTCAACCCACCGGTCACGAACGGCACGATGGCATTGCCGGTCCAGCCGGGCTTGGGCATCGAACTCCGACCGGCGGCGCTGAAGCGATTCGGGATCGCGTCATGACGGTCGCGATCACCAGCTACGACCTGTGGCGGCTGGAAGTGCCGACGGGGCGCGTGATCGGCGACAACAATTGCCACTACGACAGCCTCGATCTCGTCGCGCTGCGCCTGCGAACGGCCGCCGGCCACGAAGCCTGGGGCTACGGCGAGACGTGTTGGAAGGGCGTATTCAAAATGCCCGCGTGGTACATCCAGCCAATGGTGTCGGGCGCTGAAATGAAGGCGGTCTTCGAGCGGGAATGGCTGCCCCGTCTTCCGCAGACGAACCACAAGACCAGGTTCGCGTATCTCGACGCGGCTGTGCGCCAGGCGCTCTGGGATTTGCGCGCGCAACAAGCCGGGTTGCCGCTGTATCAGTTCCTTGGCGGTAAGCCGGGCGGCAACCGCGTCCGCGCCTATGGAAGCCTGCTCGATTTTCCGTTGAGCGAAGGCGAGGCGGTCGCGTTGGCGAAACGGTTCGTCGCGTGCGGATTCACGGCGCTCAAGGTGAAGATCGGCGCGGAGAACGTGGAGCGCGACATTCAGCGGTTGCACGCGATCCGCAACGCGGTCGGGACGGAGATCGAACTCACCGCTGACGCGAACCAGATTTGGGATGCCAACACCGCGATTGACCGTCTGCGCGCCATCGAAGCATCGGGAATCCGGCTCGGTTACATCGAAGACCCGTTGCCGTGCACGGACGTCGCGGGGTTCGCGAAGCTGAATCGGGCGGTGGACATCGACGTGATCGGCCACGATTACGCCTCCGAACCGCAGCAGATCCGCGCCTTGCTGGAAGCCGGTGGGATTGAGCGCGTTCGCAACGGCAAAGATGTCGATCATTCGCTCGCGGTGGCGCAACTGGCGCGGGAATTCGGCAAACCGATGATCTTCGGCAACTCCATGTTCGAGTGCAACGTCCACTTCGCCTGCGCCCTGCCCAATGTGGATCGGCTGGAATTCTCCGATCTCGCCTGGAACGAACTCTTGCAGAGCCCCGTGAAATTCGAGAACGGCTTCGCCATCGCGCCAAACGTTCCCGGCCACGGGCTGAAACCAAAACCAGGATTACTCAAATAATGAATCGACCGGTCATCCTATGTCTTCTGTGTGCCGCGGGTGCGTGGGCGAACACCGATCCGACCGGCAAACTACGCTGGAAAATGGTCGGCGAACCGCTGACTACGCCCGCCGCCGACGGCAGCGTGTGGGTGAAGACACGAACCGCTCTCAAGCATGTGAGCGCCGACGGCGACGTGCTGCGATCGGTCGAGTTGAAGGACAGGTTTCTCGCGCTCTCCTCCGATGGCCGCACCGCGTTCGTCCAGCGCGCGGGGACACGGGTAGGCCACGTGAACGTGGACGCCGAATTGGTCGCGGTGGAACTCGCGAGCGGCAAGGACCTCTGGAAGGTCGAACAGTGCGAAGCGTTGGAGAGCCGCGTGAGCGACGACGGCCAACTGCTCGCGTGCGTCGAGAAGGAAAATCTCGCCCGCCGCGATGACATCGCGCGTTCGACGCTGGCGCGCCTGACCGTGGTGGAGACGGCCACGGGCAAGGTGCGGCTGCGCGCGTCATTGGGACAGTCGGTGACGGCGCTGCAATTTGCGCCGGACAATTCGCGGGTGTTGGTGCGCCAGGCCGGTTACAGCGACACGCTCTATCTGGCCGACATCGCCACCGGGTTGGTTCGCCAAATCAAGTTGCCCGAGCCGGGCGTGTGGGCGTCCGCCTTTGCGCGCGACGGCAAGACGCTCTGGGTCGCATGCGAGAAGGTGTATCGCGTCGCGACCGATTCACTCGCGGCAACTGCAGTCAACATCGAGCGTGTCGTGCAGTTGGCAGCAGTGCGCGACGGCATGGTCGCCGGCACGTCCGACGGGCGCGTGTTGTGGCTGGGCAATGCCGGGAAGGTCCAGCGCGAAGTGAATCTCGCCGGTGGCATCGGCGTTCAAGACATCCATGCCGCGCTCGTCCCGTTGCGCGACGCGAAGCTCGTGGACAGCCCGGGGTTGCGTCCCAACGAATTTCCAAGCACGGTGCAATTCCTCTTCGAATACCCGCGCCCGTGGACTGACCCGCTGCAAATCCGCGGCGACGGCATTTGTCCGCCGGTCGTAGCGGTGCGCGCGCCCGTGGCCGGCAAGTATCGATTTACCATCCCGCTCCTCAACGAGAAGTCCGAGGATGACAAAATCGGCGTGTTTCGCCTCGTGTCCGACGACGGCGCAACCGCAAAGACCGAGTCGCTCAACGGCGACAAGTGGCAACAGAGCGCCGTCCTGGAACTCAAGCCTGGCGTCTGGACCATTCGCATCATGGCTGACAACTGGAAAGCACCCCCGCTCTTGCGGGAGATGAAAATTGAAAACGCCGATTGATTCACAATTGAAAACCGACCTCAGTCTGGTGCGCCGCGCCGCCGACCGGCTGCTGGCGCATCGCTGGAAGGAATGGTTTTGGGCCGACGGCATCGGGTTCGAGGGGCTGCTGGACGCGACGGAACTGACCGGCGACGAGAAATACTTCGGGTACGTGTACGGCTTCTTCAAAGCGTGGATTCCGCGGATGGAGGACTTGGTCAAATTCGATGCGCCCGTCACGAACGGTCGGATGTCGCTCCCCGAGTGCACCGGGCTGGGAATCGACCTGAACGAAGATCCGATCCGAAAGTGGTCTGGCACCAAGAGCGCCAACCCGCGACCGCGTTGACTCCAACCATGGACAATCTCGATTGGTTCACTCAGGCGCGGTACGGGATGTTCGTTCATTACGGGCTGTTCAGTCTGCTCGGTCGCGGCGAATGGGCCTTGAATCGCGAGCGAATCCCCATCGATGAGTATCGCAAGCTGAATGATCGATTCGCGGCGGACCGATTCGATGCCGGCGCGATCTGCGACCTCGCCGTGCGTGCGGGCATGCGGTACATCGTGTTCGGGACGATGCACCACGATGGATTTCGGCTGTATGATACGAAGTTAAGCGGCTTCAAGTCGCGACGCGATCTGACGGACGAAATGATCGAAGCCGCCCGCGGGCGCGGGTTGCGCATCGGCCTTTACCACAGTCTCAACAACTGGACCGATCAGCCCGACGCCGTCGCCGCGCTCGAAGATCGCAACGCGTATGAAACTTTCATTCGCAACACCCACGAGCGCATTCGTGAGCTGGTGACGCGCTACAAACCGATCGACGTGCTCTGGTACGACGGCTGGTGGCCGTTCAACGCGGAGGGTTGGCGCGCGACGGAGATGAACGCGATGGTTCGCGCGATCCAACCCCACATCCTGTTCAATGGTCGCAACGGGTTGCCCGGCGATTTCGCTACCCCCGAACAACATTTGACCGCGCCGCACCCGTGGCGTCCGTGGGAGGCAGCGATCACGCTCAACAATAGCTGGGGGTTTCACGAGGGCGATCACGAATGGAAAACCCCGCAGCAGATCGTGGACATGCTCGCGACGTGCGCGACGGGGCGTGGCAATCTCCTGCTCAACATCGGGCCGCGCGGCGAGGGCAGCGTTCCCGAGGCGTCCACGCGCGTCCTGGAGGCGGTGGGTGATTGGCTCAAGCGATGTGGCGAGTGTGTGTTCGACACCGATCTTTTCACGGTTGACCTCCGGGAGAAGGGTGATCATAGGGCCGACTGGAATCATCACGGCCCGGTGACCGCCCGGGGCAACTCACTGTACTGGTTGGTGCGGCGCTGGTGCGGCCAAACGGCGACGCTCGCGGGCATTCAGTGTCGCGTTCGGGCCGTTACCCTACTCGGGAAAAATCAAACGCTTCCATTCACCCAACAGGACGACGTGGTCATGTTGACGAACCTCCCTCCACAACCGCCCGATCCGGTCTGCCCGGTGATCCGCTTCGATTGCGACCGGCCTCCGCGTTTGTACCTGTGCGGCGGGATGCGCACCCCGCGCGTCGCTCATCCTCATTACGATCCCTGTCCGTCGGACCTGCCGCATTGAACAGGCCGATCATTCCTTTATGAGACGAGACCAAGTCCGACACCTGGATTCCGATTCGTCCCGCGACCGTCGCCCCTGCGATCAATGCATTTGACAGGGTTCAAGCGATTTGATTGCATCCGCTCATGTTCGCTCACGAGCGGTACAAGGCCACCCTCGATCTCCTCGCCCAGAAGCAGCGGTTGACGGTCCAGGAATTGCAGCGCACGCTCCGCATCTCTCCGGCCACGTTGCGACGCGATCTCGCGGAGCTCGAAAGAGAAGGGAAAGTCGTCCGCGTGCACGGCGGGCTGATGCACCCGCTGGCGTTGCAGGGGGAGTCCACGTTCGACGAGCGAAGCCGGGAGGCCGTCCAAGTGAAGAAAGCGATGGCAGCGGAAGCGGCGGCCAAGGTCGCGGCCCGAAGCACCGTCTTCCTCGATTCCGGCACGACTTGCTTCGAGGTGGGACGGGTGCTGATGACGCGCAAGGACGTGACGTTGATCACCAACTCGATCCCTTTCGCCCACGTCGCGCAACACGCCGCCGCGAAAGTGATTTGCGTCGGCGGCGAGATCCGCGCCACAACCGGCGCGCTCGCCGGCGCGTTTGCGCTTTCGTGGCTGGAAAAACTTCATGCCGACTGGGCATTCCTCGGCGCGACCGGCTTGTCCGAGAACGACGGCGCCAGCACGACGGAACTGAGCGAAGCAGCGGTCAAGCAGGCGATGATCCGCCGCGCCAACCGCGCCGTCCTCATGGCCGACGGCACCAAGTGGGACCAGCCTGCCGCGGTGAAGTTTGCGGATTGGTCCGAGTTCGATGTCTGGATCACAAGCACGGCGGTCAAGCCGCGAGACGCCGGGGCCATCGCGAAGCTCGGGTCGGAAGTCGTTCGCGTCAAAATCGCCTGAGCACATGAAAGCCTACCGCATCAACCGCTTGTTCCACCCGAAGTCCGATCGCTGCTTCGACGTGGCGATGGACCACGGTTTTTTTGGCGAACTCCCGTTCCTCGGCGGACTGGAGAATATCGAGCGGGCCATCCGCACCGTCGTCGAGGCGGCGCCCGACGCGATTCAGTTGACGGTCGGACAAGCGCATCACTTGCAAGCGATCCCCGGCAAGCACAAGCCCGCGCTCGTGTTGCGGACGGACATAGCCAACGTCTATGGCCCGCAACTCCCGCGCGCGTTGTTCAGCCGCATGATCGAGGAGCCGGTCGAGCAGGCGCTGCGCCTTGATGCCGTGTGCGTCGTGGTGAATCTGTTCCGCATTCCCGACCAGCCCGAAGTGGCCGACCAATGCGTTCAGAACATCCTCAAACTCAAACCGCAGTGCGACCGTTATTCGATGCCGTTGATGATCGAACCGCTCGTATTCCAGCCGAACCAGAAAGCCGGCGGCTACATGGTGGACGGCGATCCGAATAAGATTATCCCGCTCGTGCGTCAGGCTGTCGAACTGGGCGCGGACGTCATCAAAGCCGATCCAACGGACG
>Ga0187892_10005360_pt1 | contig 20242 bp, 23 predicted proteins | sample MA1701073metaG_FD_139345 | JGI IMG/M metagenome (GOLD analysis project Ga0187892, IMG submission 139345) | Bio-ooze microbial communities from a basaltic lava cave in the Kipuka Kanohina Cave System on the Island of Hawaii, USA - MA170107-3 metaG ...
CAAGCACGCCAAGATCGCCAAGAAGAACGCCAGGAAACCCCTTGTGGTGGCCCTTTGCTTGGCGTCCCTGGCGCCTTGGCGGTTCAATCGGAAGTGCCCGTCGAACTGTGCAACAAGCTCAGCGGTCAGCTGACGCGCCGGCTCTGCCGAGCAGACCGCAAGCGGATCGGTGAGAGCGGACCGCTGAGAGCTGCGGCGCGAAACTTCCCTCCAATGAGGGCGCGCCCGGCGGTTCATGATCGGGTGATGGTTGAAGCGGCGTCGCTCGTCTCCGCCCTCGCGGCGTTCTTCTTCGCCGCGGCCGTGGCGTTCTTCGCGGTCGCCGCGTGCCTCGTCCGCGTCGGCCCGGCGGAGGCCGTCGTCGTGTCCGGCCGGCGGCCCCGCGTCCTGGGCCCGGGCCTGCACTGGGTCTGGCCGGTGGTCGAGGCGGCCGAGCGCGTGTCGCTGGAGAGCATTCCGGTCTACGTCCGCTCGGGCGGCGTGCGCGCGCGGGCGATCGTGAGGGTCGTGTCGCTCGAGGCGTTCGCCGGGCTCGACGAAGACGACATCGCGGCGATCGCCGCGCGTCCGCTCGAGGCGGCGCTGGTCCGCGCGCTCACGCAGACGGACGATCCGGCGCGCCTCGCGGAGATCGTGTCCCGGTCGGCGAGCCTGCCGGGACTCGACCTGGAGCGGATCGAGATCTAGAATCCGGGGCCAGTGAAGCACCCCGTCATCGGCCTCAACTGCAAGCTTGCGGAGGAGAGGGGCGACTTCTACTACAAGCTCGACCGCCACTACCCCGACGCGGTGACGCGCGCGGGCGGCATGCCGCTGATCCTCCCCTTCGTGAAGACCGCCGGCGAGGCGCGCGAGTGGCTGGGCCGCGTCGACGCGGTGCTCTTCACGGGAGGGCCCGACATCAATTCGAAGCGGTGGGGTGAGCCGCTGCACCGGAAGGCGGTGCTGATGCCGAAGGACAAGGAGGACTCCGACTTCGCGTACGCGAAGGAGGCCCTCCGGCGGGACGTGCCGGTGCTGGGCATCTGCCTCGGGTGCCAGCTCCTCAACGTCGCGCTCGGCGGCAGCCTCCACCAGCACATCGACGGTCATCGCGAGGGCGTCCGGCATGAGGTCGGCGTCGAGCCGTCGCGTCTGCGCGGCATCATCGGGGCGCGCGCGACGGTCAACTCCTACCACCACCAGGCGGTGAACGGCGTCGGGAAGGGGCTGGCCGTGACGGCGCGCGCGGGGGACGGCACGATCGAGGGGCTGGAGAGCGCGAAGCACCGGTTCGTCCTCGCCGTGCAATGGCACCCGGAGCGGATCACCGGCCAGCGGGAGCAGATGGCTCTCTTCAAGGCGCTCGTGGATGCCGCCCGCCGTTCCTGAGTTCGGCCGGCCCGAGCCGGGGCGCGCGTGCGGATGAGCCGCCCGGCTCCGCGCGTTAGAGGGGCATGGAGCACCTCGATGCGTACTCGGCGGCGGTCGTGGGGGCCGTCGAGAGGGTCGGCCCCGCCGTCGTGAGCATCCAGGCCGGTCGCGGCGGCGGCTCCGGCTTCCTCTTCGACGACCGGCACGTGCTGACCAACAGCCACGTCGTCCACGACGCGGGCGGCGTGCGCGTGGCGTTCGCCGACGGGAGACGGCTTCGCGGCCGCGTCGTCGGCGACGATCCGCACACCGACGCCGCCGTGCTCGAAGTGCCGGCGCCCGGCGCGACCCCCGCGCCGCTCGGCATGTCCGCCGCGCTGCGGGTCGGTCAGCTCGTCGTCGCCATCGGCAACCCGCTGGGGTTCCAGGCGACGGTGACCGCCGGCGTCGTGAGCGCGCTCGGCCGGGCGATGCGCAGCGCGTCGGGACGCCTCATCGAGCATGTCATCCAGACCGACGCCGCGCTCAACCCCGGCAACTCGGGCGGGCCGCTGGTCTCGTCGCGCGGCGAGGTCGTCGGCGTGAACACCGCAGTGATCCAGCCCGCGCAGGGGCTCTGCTTCGCGATCCCGATCGACACGGCGCGGTACGTCGCCGACCGGCTGCTGCGCGACGGCCGCATCGTGCGCGCGCACCTCGGCGTGATCGCCCAGACGGTGGAGGACGCGGTCCTCGTCGCGGAGGTCGAGCCGGGCAGCCCCGCGGCGGACGCGGGCCTCGAGCCGGGCGATCTCGTGGTCTGGCTCGGCGACCAGCCGGTCACGAGCGTGGACGATCTGCACCGCGCGCTGGGCGAGGAGGCGATCGGCGCGCGTGTCGAGATCGTCGTCGTTCGCGACGGGCGAAAACGCTCCCTCCCGGTCACTCCGCGAGAATCCGCAGCGTATTGAAGTGGATCGCGACGACGTCCTCCGTGCGCCGCGCGTACCCGCCGCCGAGCGTCGCCGCGACGGGCACCCTTCGCGCGCGGCACTCGCGGGTGACGATGCGGTCGCGCTCGGCGAGCCCGTCGATCGTCAGCGCGAGCGCCCCGAGCTTGTCCTCGCGGTACGGATCGGCGCCCGCCTGGTAGAGAACGATGTCCGGCCGGAACTCGTCGAGGATCTTCGGCACCGCGCTCCGGACGTGCGTGAGGTACTCGACGTCCCCCGTGCCGTCGTCGAGCCCGATGTCCCACGTCGAGCGCTCCTTGACCGGATAGTTGTGCTCCTGGTGGATCGAGAACGTGTAGACCGACGGGTCGCGCGCGAAAATGCGCGCGGTGCCGTTTCCCTGGTGGAGGTCGAGGTCGATCACGGCCGCGCGCGCGATGCGGCGCTCGCGCTGCAGCACGCGGATCGCGACCGCGAGGTCGTTGATCAGGCAGAACCCCTCGCCCCGGTCGGCGAACGCGTGGTGGAAGCCGCCCGACACGTTGCCCGCCGCGCCCTCCTCCAGCGCGCGGCGCGCCGCCGCGATCGTGCCGCCCGTCGCCAGCACGAACGACTCGATCACGCGTTCCGTGACGGGCACCTCGAACTCGACGACGCCGAGCTCCGGCGTGCGCGCGAGCTCCCGGAGGCGCGCCAGATACGCCGGCGGGTGGACGAGCGCCAGCTCCTCGTCCGTCGCGGGCGGCGGCTCGGTGAGCGCGAGCCCCGCGGCGCGCAGGCGGTCGGCCACCAGGCGGTACTTCTCGATCGGGAAGACGTGCTCGCCCCAGTCGAGCTCGTAGCGGGGGGACCAGAACAGCGCGGTCACAGCACCGCGACGCTCTTGATCGCGGTGTACGGGACCACCATGCGGCCCTTCTCCCCCTTGCGCCGCCCCTGCGTGAGGACCACGATGAAGCCCAGCTGCTGCGTGCCGTCGTCGAGCGTCTCGAGCTCGTAGATCGAACCCTGGGGATTGTTGACGACGATCTGCGTGCCGTCGAGGAGCAGGAACTCGACCATCGCTCCCGGCTTGATGACGTTAGCGAGCTTCATCGACCCCTCCCATGCCGAAGCGGCGCAGCCAGACCTTCGCCTCGCCCTCCGAGATGCCCTCGCGCTTCGCCTCCGGCAGCGCTTCGCCGGACGGCGGCTCCATCTCGCGCAGGAAGTCCTCCGACGAGGTCACGGCCATCTGGCGCTTCCGCGCCGCGTCCGCGACCGCGTGGTCGCTCGAGACGACGCGGTACGCGGTGCGGTCGTCCGTGCCGTCGACCGCGCGCACGATCGCGTCATCGGCGGTCTCGGAGGCGTCGACGTGATAGACCTCGACGCTGCCGAGCCGCCCCCGCATCGGGCCGTGCCGCGAGTCGAAGTAGATGCGCGCCCGCTGGCCGGTGCGGGCGCAGTACGCGTCGATGCGGCCCACGAGCGCCTCGCGAGCCCCCCGTACGTCGTCACCCACCCCGCCGCGCGCAAAGAGTACGTTGTACCCGTCGATCAACAACACCGGTTAGTGTAGCATCGCGGAGCGGGGCGTGAAAGCAACGTGAACCTCGACGAATCGGCGGTGCGGCGCGTGCTGCGCATGGAGGACGTGATTCCGCTCATGGAGCGGACGGTCGCGGACTTCTCCGCGGGGCGCGCGGTGCAGCCGGTGCGGTCGGTCGTGCCGGCCCAGGGGGGATTCCTCGGGACGATGCCCGCGTACGTCGGCGGCGGCTTGGGCGTGAAGCTCGTGACGTTCTTCCCGGGAAACGTCGGCATCCCCACGCATCTCGCGACGATCCTGCTCTTCAAGCCGGGGACGGGCGAGCCGCTGGCGACGATGGACGGGCGGCTGATCACGGAAGTGCGTACGGCGGTGGTCTCGGCGGTCGCGACGAAGCACCTGGCGCGCGCCGACGCGTCGGTGCTGGCGATCCTCGGGTCGGGCGTGCAGGCGGCGAGCCATCTCGAGGCGCTGCGGCTCGTGCGGTCGTTCCGCGAGGTGCGGGTGTGGAGCCCGCGTCGCGCGGGGGAGTTCGCGCGGGCGCACGGCGTGCGGGCGGCGGCGGGTGCGGAGGAGGCGGTGCGCGGGGCGGACGTGGTGGTGACCGCGACGTCGTCGACGACGCCGGTGCTGCGGGGCGAGTGGCTCCGGCCCGGCGCGCACGTGAATGCGGCCGGCGCGTGCCGGCCGGACTGGCGCGAGCTGGACGACGCGTGCGTGCGCGGCGCGCGGATCATCGTCGACTCGCGCGAGGCGGCGATGAGGGAATCGGGCGACGTGATCGCGGCGGGGCGCATCGACGGCGAGCTGGGGCAGGTCGTGTCGGGCGCGGTCGCGGGCCGTGCGACGCGCGAGGAGGTCACGATTTTCAAGTCGCTCGGGATGGCGGTGGAGGACGTCGCGACGGCGAAATGGGTTTACGAGCGGGCTACTTCTTCACCGCGCTGAACTCGCGCACGGTCTCGAGCTTGCCGTACCCGCTGCTCTTGTCGCCGGTGCCCCGCTGAAGCACGATCTTCAGTTCCGTGCGCGGGATGCGCACGATGAAGAAGGCGTTCAGCTCCGAGTCGCCGCCCCGGTGGATGCAGTCGAAGTGCGGCGAGTATCGGACGAAGAAGGCGTCCTTCGTGGTCGCGGCCTGGATCTGGAGCTTCTGGATCTTGCCCGCCCCGTAGAAGACGGCGATGACGAACTCCTTCTCAAAGTCGACGTCGGGCGCCTTGGCGTCGGTGCCCGCGTGGCGCTTCCACAGCGCGCGGAAGCCGTCGGCCTCGGTGAACCGGTGCTCCTCCGCCTGCCTGATCCTCGTGTCCTTCACGCCGCCGGCGACGACGGTCGTGATGTCGACGCGCGTCTCGGCCTGGAGGAGGGCGAGACCCAGCCACAGGGCGGTCATGACTACCTTATGGCGGACACGGGCGGCGTGTTTCCCCAAAGCAGCTCCCGCTTCCAGCGCGGCGACCCCAGCGCTGCCTTCTGCCGCTCCGTGAACACGCACGGCGCGCCCGGGGGCGGCTTCACCGCCAGCCCCAGGTCGCGCACAATCCTGCGGCGCAGCGCCGTGAGCTCGCGCGCCGTCCACGGCTCGCGCCGCGCCCCGAGCGTCAGCACCAGGTCGGCCTTCCGCTTCTGCGCCTCCGCCCGCTCCGTCGCCATCCGCTCCAGCTCCGTGCCGCGCGACGCGCCCGCCGTGTCCACCAGCACGAACGGGATGCCGTCGATCGCGATCGTCTCCTCGACCGGATCGCGCGTCGAGCCCGCGACCGGCGACACGAGCGCGCGGTCGCGCTCGACGAGCGCGTTGAAGAGCGTCGACTTGCCGACGTTCGGCGCGCCCGCGATCACGATCCGGCGCGGCGAGGCCAGCGCCAGGCCGAGGGGCGCCGTCTCGAGGAGCGCCTCGCGGCTCCGCGCGCGGGAGAGCGCCCCCGCCGCCTGGTCCTGCAGCATCCGAGCCGCCCGCAGCGTGAGCGCCCGCGGCAGGAGCAGCAGCGCCTCCGCGCGCGTGCGGTCGAGCCGCCGTGACGCCACCGCCCGCTCCAGCACGAACGCGCGGTCGACCTCGCGCATGCCGAGCGCGTCGATCACCGCGCGCGCCGGCTGGTCGCCCCCGTGGCACGAGACCTCGACGACCGGCTCGCCGTGCCGCGGCGCCCACCGGACGAGCACCTCGTCGACGATCCGCCCGCGCACGAGCCCGCGCCCGACCTTCACGAACCGGCCGACCACCTCGCGCGCGCGGGGCCCGATCACCTCGACGACGGCGATGCCGCCGGGGCCCGGCGCGGTGGCGCGCACCGCGACCGTCTCATCGGCGCGCATACGAGATCGCGATCCCCTCGAGCGTGAGGCCCGGCACGACCTCGTCCAGGAGGCCGCCGAAGAGCCGCGCGTCGCCCCCCGTGCCGATCGTCCGCACTCGCAGCGCGCGCCGCACCTCGCGGATGAGCCCCTCGACGCCGAACGACAGGCCCGCCTCGATCGCCTCGCGCGTGCCGCGCCCGATCGTGCGGCGGACGCGCGGCTCGACCCGCGGGAGCTGCGCCGTGTGCTCGTGCAGCGCGCGCGCCTGGAGCCGCAGCCCCGGCGCGATCATGCCGCCGACGAACTCGCCGCGCGAGTTCACCACGTCGACCGTGATCGCGGTCCCGAGGTCGATCACCGCGCACGCGCGGCGGCACCGCGCCCACGCAGCGGCGGCGTTCGCCTGGCGGTCGAGCCCGGAGCCCCGGCAGCGCACCGTGATCGCCGGCGGGAAGTCGCGGCCCAACCGGGCTGCGTGCGGCGCCGCCTTCAGGAAGCGCCGCTCGGCCGCCGGGTTCACCGACGCGTACGCCACCTCGCCCCGCCACCGCGCGTCGCCGAGCCGGGCGTGCGGCACGTGCCGGACGGCGTGCAGCCGGCCCCCCTCGTAGAGCCCGACGTGCGCGCGCGTGTTGCCGATGTCGACGACGAACACCGCCACAGGGTATCACGTATCACGTTTCACGTATCAGGTCGTCCCACGTATCACGTCGCATGTCGTCGCAAGTCGACGGGCGACGACATGATGCGTGCGACTTGATACGTGAGACGGCCGTCTCTACGGCTGCGGCTGGAATTCGAGGGTGAACATCTTGCCGGCGCGCTCGACGTTGATCATCACCTTGCGCAGCCCGCGATGCCGCGGGTCGTCGACGAGCCGGCGCAGGTCGACCGGGCTGCCGATCGGCACGCCGTTCACCGACTTGATGACGTCGCCGTCGAAGAAGCCGTGCCGCGCGCCGAGGTCGCCGGCCGCGTCGATCCGCACGCCGCCGCTCGGGTAGCTCGAGAGCGTCACCCCGGCGAGCGCCTGGTCGACGTTCGCGAGCGCCCAGTTGGCCTCGGCGGGATCGACGCCGCGCAGCTCGTAGCCGTCGGCCGACTGGAGCACGCCGCCCTTCCAGCGCGCGGGCCCGGGCGGAACGTACGCGGCGACGCCGCTGTCGCGCCGCAGCTCGACGTCGCGCGTGCCGTTGGTGAAGAGCGCGCCGTCCGCCGTGAAGTCCTTGAGCACCCATCCGCGGAGCTCCGGAACGATGGCGCCGACCTGGGTCACCGGCTCGCCGCGGTAGGCGTTGACGTACGAGTTCGAGCCGGGCAGGAAGAGGAAGGCGGGCTCGCGCCCCTCGATCCCGAAGCGGCAGAGGAAGCGCGCGTTGAGGGTGCCGTCGTCGCCGCCGGTCCGTCCGTCGCCCCGCGGCACCACGGGGTTGCCGAGGTTGCGCAGCACGCTGTAGTCCTTCGGCTCCTGCTTTCTCGGCCCCCGCGCGAGCGCCCCGTCCTCGACGACGTTCGCGAGGTGGTTCACCGCCTCGGCGAAGACGAGGTTCTGGACCGCGAACACGACGACGACGGCCGCGACGCACGCGTTCACGAGCCACAGGAGCGAGTTGGCGAGCGGGATCTGCTTCATGCCCCTTGAACGACTGCCGGGCACGAGCGTTGGGCCTATCGGGGTCCCCGCTGGAAGTCGGGCCGGAAGTCGAGCGTGTACGGCCGCCCCGCGCGCTCGACGACGATCACGACCGCGCCCGCGTTCTTGAACTGCGGGCTGTTCGCCATGTTCACGAGGTCCGCGCGGTCGCGCACCGCCGCGCCGTTCACCGTCTTGATCACGTCCTGGTCGACGAACCCGCGCTGCGAGGCTATCGCGCCGGCGGCGTCGATCTTCACGCCGCCGCTCGGGTACGCCGAGAGCTGCACGTCCGCCAGCAGCGCCTCGACATTCCCGTTCGCCCAGTTGATCTCAGCCCCGTCGATCGTCCACGACTCGTGCGCGTCGCTCGACGCGGTCTTGCGGCTCTTCGACTGGGCCATGTCGAAGGGGGACCCCGCGCCGTGCGGCTTCGCGCCCGACGTCGCGGACGAAGCCGGCGCGCTGTCCTGCCGCAGCTCGACCTCGCGCGAACCGTTCGTGAAGAGCGCACCCTCTTCCGTGAGCCGGAGGAGCGTCCATCCGCGCAGGTCGGCGACGAGCTGCCCCTGGCTCGTGATCGGCTCGCCCCGATAGGCGTTCACGTTCTGGTTCGAGGCGGGCACGAGGAGGAACGCGCACTCGGACGCGTCGCGGTCGGCGATGCGATAGCCGCCGAGGAACTTCGCGACGCGCTCCAGCTCGTTCGGCCCCGACGCCGCCCCCGCGACCGCCGTGCGGGGCGTGACCGGGTTGCCGAGGTTGCGCAGCACGGAGAAGTCGGCGGGCGCCTGCGAGACGCGCCGCGTGCCGCTGCCCGGCACGTCCTCGATGACCTTGTCGAGGTGGTTCACCTGCGCCGGGAAGAGGAGGTAGGCGAACGCGAAGACCACGATGGCCGCGCCGAGCAGCGCGTTCGCGACCCAGAGCAGGACGTTGACCGCCTTGAGGTGGCGCACTACTTCCTCACGGGCGAGCCGCCCCGGCCCGGATCCTGGCTCCACCGCGCGGCGTTGTCCTTCGAGATGCCGCGAAGCTCCAGCTTGAGCTCGTCCGGGTTGTCGGCCGCGTGCAGCGCGTCTTCCAGGGTGATGAGGTCGCGCTCCAGGAGCGACTTGAGCGACTGGTTGAACGTCATGCAGCCGTAGTAGCTGCCCTCCTTGAGCGCGCGGTAGAGCTCGCGGGTCTTCCCGTGCAGGATCAGCTCGCGCGTCGTCGGCGTCGCGCACATCAGCTCGGCCGCCGGCATGCGCGCCGCGCCGTCCTTCGTCGGCAGGAGGCGCTGCGACACGACGCCCTCCAGCAGCTGCGAGAGCTGCAGCCGCAGGAACTCGTGCTGGTGCACCGGGAACATGTTCATGACGCGGTCGACGGTCTGCATCGCGTTCAGCGAGTGCAGGGTCGAGAAGACGAGGTGGCCGGTCTCGGCCGCGTTGACGGCGGCCTCCATCGTCTCCAGGTCGCGCATTTCGCCGATGAAGATGACGTCGGGCGACTGGCGCACCGCATGCTTGAGCGCGGTGAGGAAGCCGTCCGTGTCCTGCCCGACCTCGCGCTGGTCGATGACGCACTTGTTGTCGGTGAAGGTGAACTCGATCGGGTCCTCGACCGAGATGATGTGCTTCTCTTCCGTGTTGTTGATGAAGTTGACCATCGACGCGATCGTCGTCGACTTGCCCGAGCCCGCCGTGCCGGTCACGAGGATGAGCCCGCGCGGGGCGAGCGCAAGCCGCTTGAGCTGCTCGGCGGGGAGGTTCAGCTCCTCGAGCGTCGGGATCTTCGAGTGGATGTGGCGGAACACCATGCCGATGTAGCCGCGCTGCCGGAAGAGGTTGGCGCGGAACCGGCCGACCCCGTAGATCTCGTAGCTGACGTCGACCTCGCCCTTCTCGGCGAAGCGCTTCTTCGCGAAGTCGTCCGTCACCTCGTTGAAGATCTCCATCATGTTCTCTTCGGTGACGGGGGCGCCGCCGAGGGACGCCACGCGGCCGACGATCCGCATCGCCGGCGGGACGCCCACCTTCAGGAAGAGGTCGGACGCGTCCTCCTTGACCATCGCCGCGAAGATGCTGGCGAGCTCCATCTCGCCCCTAGTGTATCACTTGGCATCCAGAGCGGCGAAGATTTCACGGATCAGCGCCTTCAGCCCCGCCCCCGTGACGGCGGAAATGGCCGTGACCGGCTTCTTCGACGCGCGCTGGAGCGCCGTCGCGCCCTTCTGCGCGCCGGTCACGTCCACCTTGTTGGCGACGACGATCTCGGGCTTCGCGGCGAGCGTGGGGCTGTACTCCTCGAGCTCGCGGCGCACCACGCGGTACGCCTCCGCCGGGCGCGGCGCCGCCTCGGGCGTGGCGTCGACGAGGTGCAGGATGATGCGCGTGCGCTCGATGTGGCGGAGGAACTGGTCGCCGAGGCCGCGTCCCTCGTGCGCCCCCTCGATGAGGCCGGGCAGGTCGGCCAGCACGCAGGAGCGCACGTCGTCCAGCCGGAGGATGCCGAGGCTCGGCACGAGCGTCGTGAACGGGTAGGCGGCGACGCGCGGGCGCGCGGCGGAGAGGCGCGAGATGAGGGTGGACTTGCCCGCGTTCGGCATGCCGACGATGCCGACGTCGGCGATCATCTTGAGTTCGAGCCGGACGGTGCGTTCCTCGCCGGGCACCCCCGGCTCGGCGTGGCGGGGCGCCTGGTTCGTCGCGGTGGCGAATCGGCGGTTGCCCCTGCCCCCCTTGCCGCCCTTGCAGATCGCGATCGAATGGCCGTGGCGGTCGAGGTCCTTGAGCAGGCTGCCGCGCGGCACGTCGCGGATCAGGGTGCCGAGCGGGACTTTCACGCGGAGCTCGCGGCCGTTGCGTCCGCTGCAGCCGGCGCCGCCGCCGGGCTGGCCGTTCTCGGCGCGGAACTGCGGCTGGTGGATGAGGTGGTAGAGCGTGTTGTAGTTCTCGTCCGCCTCGAAGACGACGTCGCCGCCCTTGCCGCCGTCGCCGCCGTCGGGCCCGCCGCGCGGCACGAATTTCTCGCGCCGGAACGCGACGCAGCCGCGGCCGCCGTCGCCGGCCTTCAGTCGCAGGGTCACCTCGTCGCGGAACATGGGGCGGGGAGTGTAGCAGATCGGTCCGCCGCGGTCACTCCCCCGCCGCCCGCCTCGCCTCCTTCAGCCACGACTCCCACATCGCGACGCCCGGCCGCGCCCGCAGCGCCGCCGACAGGCGCTCCACCGACTCGCGCGGCCTCCCGAGCCGGAAGAGCGCGCGCCCGCAGTACGCCAGCGCGTCCGCGTTCTCCGGCTCCCCCCGCAGGCAGCGCTCGCAGTCGGCCACCACCGCCTCGTGCGACGCGCGCGCGTCCCGCCCCAGCCGCAGCTCGGCGATCCCCTTCGCCGCATGCGCCGTCGCGCGGTTCGCGTACATCCCCGGCGGGTCCACGCCCTTCCCGATGAGCGCCGTGTACGCCTCGATCGCCCGCTCGTACCACGCGATCGCGTCGCCGCCGCGACCCGCCTCCGCGTGCCCGCGGATGACCGACGCGTTGGCGCGCGCCTCGAGCGCGTGCGTCGACTCGGGGCGCAGGCGCTCCGCCTCCGCGATGTCGCGGAGCGCCCGGTCGATCGCGTCCCCCTGGCCCATGCGCGCCACGGCGAGCCGTATCAGGACGTGCGCGCGCTCCACGAGGTCGCCGGCGGACGGCCGCAGCCGGAGCGCCTCCGACAGGTCGGCGATCGCGCGGTCGAACGACGCGCCCGGATCGGCGCCCGCCTGCATCTCGGCGTCCCCCCTCACGCGCCACGCCGAGCCGCGGGCCGACCACACCGGCGGCTCCTGCGGGTTCGCCGCGACGACCGCATCGAGGTCCTCGAACGCGGCATCCAGGTGGGCGCGCGCGTCGCGCCCCCGCTTGACGAGCGCCTCCGCGATCATGACGCGCGACAGCGCGCGGCCCTGGCGGGCCCGCGGGTAATCCGGCTGCAGCCGGAGCGCCTCCGTGTCGTCCGCGATCGCCTGCTCGCACGCCGGGACGGGGTCGTCGCCGAACTGCGAGCGCCAGCGCGCGCGGCTGCGCCGGGCCTCGGCGCGCGTGTGCCACGGCTGCGGCCGGTCGGGCCGCCGCGCGATCGCCTCCGCGACGTCCTCGATCGCCGCGTCGAGCTGGGGCATCGGATCGCGGCCGCGCTCGACGAGCGACCCCGCCAGCGCGCACCGCGCCGACCCGAGCGTCGCCCGCGTCAGGACGAGGCGGGGATGCTCCGACGCGGCCTTCAGGTCGGCGACTGCGCGCTCGAAGCTCGCCATCGAGTCGAGACCGTGGCGCTCCTCCCAGTCGCCGCGCGCCACGTGCACGAGCCCGCGGTAGGAGAACGCGAACGGCCGGTTCGGGCTCTGCCGGAGCGTCTCGTCGAGGATCGCCTGCGCGCGCTCGAGGTGCGGGCGCGGGTCGTCCGCGACGGCGCCGACCGCGTAGTGGCACATGCCGGCGTTGACGGAGGCGGCGGGCCAGCCGCGCTTCGCCAGCCCCTCCCACACCCGGGCCGCCTCGTCGAATCGCTGCGCCAGGAGGAACGCGATCCCGCACAGGCGGGCCGCCTCGTCGCGCAGCACCGGCTCGTCCTTGAGCGGGGCGAGCTTCGCCGCGGCCTCCGCCGGCCGCGCCTGCGAGAGCAGCGACGCGCCCTCCGCGTAGACGAGGTACTCCCCGCCGTGCTTGAGGCGGGGCCAGAGCGGCGAGGCGAGCGCGCTCCGGAGCGCCTCCGCCGTCCGCTCCCGCAGCGCGCGGAGCGCTTCCGTGTCCGCGAGCGGGTCGAGGACGACGCCGCGGCCGAACGAGATGTCCGGCAGCTTGATCTGCTCCGCGTACTGCGCGAGATGCGCGCGCGCCAGCAGCACGTGCGGGAACGGGTCGTCCCCCGCCTTCCGCGCCGCCTCCTCGAGCTCGCCCAGCGCGCCCTCGCGGCGCGCCAGCACCCGCGCCAGCGCCCGCCACGCGTCCGGCAGCCGCGTCGCCGGGTGCTTCGCGGCGGCCGCCCGCGCCCGAGCGTCGACGTCCGCGAGCGCCTGCTCCAGCTCCGCGCCGGGGAGGACGACGTCGTTGAAGTGGTCCTCCAGCTTCTCCATCGCGCGCAGCGTCTTCAGCGTGAGGTCGTAGTAGGCGCCGGAAATCTGCCCCGCCCGCTCCGCCGCCGAGAGGTCGGAGGAGGCGCGCGACAGAAGGACGCCCGCGGCGGCCAGGGCCAGCACGGCGGCCGCGCCGAGCGACCACGCCACCGGCCGCTTGCGCAGGCGCTTCACGAGGCGGTAGGCGATCGACGCGCGGCTCGCGGAGATCGGCTCTCCGTCCAGCCACCGCTGCACGTCGTCGGCGAGCGCGGCGGCGGTCGGGTAGCGGCGCGCGGGCTCCTTCTCGAGGCAGGTGAGCACGATCGTTTCGAGGTCGCGGTCGACGCGCGGGTCGATCCGGCGCGGCGGCTCCGGCTCGCGGTCCTGCACCTGCGCGAGCGTGTCGAGGACGGTCGCCGCGCGGAAGGGCGGCCGCCCGGTCAGCAGGTCGTAGAGCGTCGCTCCGAGCGAGTAGACGTCCGACCGCACGTCCGTGCGTCCGGCGCGCGCCTGCTCGGGCGGCATGTAGCTCGGCGTTCCGAGGACCTGGCCGGAGATCGAGAGCTGCGAGCCCCCCTCGACCGCGCGCGCGAGCCCGAAGTCCATCACGAAAAGGCGCCCCGCGCCGTCGGCCATCATGTTTTCCGGCTTGAGGTCGCGGTGGATCACCTTCTGCTCGTGGGCATACGCGACGGCGCGCGCGGCGTCTCGGATCATCGCCGCGATGAGGCGGTGGTCCGCGCGCGCGAACCCCTTGAGCGTGCGCCCCTCGACATGCTGCATGGCGATGTAGTGGCGCCCCTCGTGCTCGCCGACCTCGAAGATCGCCGCGATGTTGGGGTGCGTGAGGCGGCCGGCGGTCTGCGCCTCGCGGCGGAAGCGCGCGATCTCGTTCTCGTCGCCGCCGCGCAGGAACTTGAGGGCGACCCAGCGCGCGAGCTGCGTGTCCCACGCCTTCCACACCTCGCCCATGCCGCCGGCGCCGAGCTTCGTGGAGCGGACGAACTTGCCGACGCGCTCCGACGGCAGCGCGCTCTCGAGGTTCGCGGGCTTGGTCGGGTCGGAGCCGCGCGACGAGTCCATCGGTCCTAGAACGAGAGCGACAAGGAGAACGACGCCATGTCGTCGTCCGGATCGTTCGGCCCGTTCGTGTGGTTCAGCTCGTACTGCGCCTTGACCAGCAGATTGACGTAGACGAACCACCCGACGCCGAACTCCGCGCGGAACGACGTCCGCTCCCACGGCGTCTCGTGGCCCGTCGCGTTCGCGATGTCGTTCGCGAAGATCTGCCCGAGGCGCGCCGCGACGTAGAGCCCGGGCACCAGGTCCGACAGCTTGTACTTCGCCTCGACCGTCCACGCGAACGCCTCGACGTCGTCCGTCACGCCGGGCACCTCCCACTCCGACCGCCACAGCTCCGCGAACATCGTGAGGTGCCCGATCCCGTACTCGAGGTCGAGGCCGACGAGCGTCTGGTCGAAGTTCTCGACCTCGACCGTCGCCGACGGGAAGCGCTCGCTCAGGTACGGCCCGACCGAGAAGTTCAGCCCCGCGCGGAAACCGAGGAACGGATTCCATCCGACGCGCGCCGACACGTTGAACGTCGCGAAGTCGAGGCGCTCGCGGTCCCATTCGAGCGGCCGCTCGCCGGGGGCCGCGTTGACGAACGCGACGCGCGCGTCGAACCGTCCGAGAGTGCCGAAGAGCATGGCGCCGGAGTGGTAGACCGGCCCCCAGAGCATCGTGACCCAGCGGTGCTTGAGGTCGTCGATGTCGCGGCGGTTGATGAAGGCCTGGTTGTTGGGCGGCGCCCCGCCTGAGATCGCGCCGTCGCCGACCGTCGTGACGTGGTCGTACGGGAGCGGCGCGCGCACGAACGGGTTGTGCATCGAGTCGTGCCGCGGCACGAAGTTTCCGAGCGGCGTGGCGAACTTGCCGACCTGCAGCGCGAGCGTCGCGTCGTCGTCCTGGAAAAACGTGTACCGCCCGAACAGCTCGTCGATGCGGGCCTGATAGACGTCCATCATGTCCATGTAGTTCGGGTCGAAGCCGCGGTCGCCGCGCGCCTGCAGGAAGAAGTAGATCCGCTCCTCGACCTGCAGGTCGAGGAAGACCGAGAGCCGCGGGTTCGAGCGGTAGCCGTCGTCGCGCTTGTAGAAGAGCAGGCCCGGCGCGTCCTCCTCGAACTCGTAGTGCTCGAAGTCGAGGAGGCCGCTGATCGTGAGCGTGACAGACTGGGCCTCGTCATAAAGGACCGCCTGGCCCTCGCGCAGCCCGAGGAAGCCCTTGTCGGGATCCTGGTCCTGCAGCGCGAGGAAGAGCGCGAGGAGCGCGGTCACGCCTTCGCTCCCCGGCGCATGCCGATGAAGACGGCGATCGCGGCGACGGCGACGATCGCCCCGGCCAGCCCGACCGCCCCCATCCGCATGCGCGCGCGCAGGCTCGCGGGGCGCTGGAGCGACACGAACACGGCGCACGCGACGCGGTCGCCGAGCGGCGTGAGCACGACGTGGTGCGGCGCGCCGGCGATGGCCGCGTCGAACGCCCCCTCGCGCCGGCCGGCGAGCGCGCCGTGCGCCGCCTCGCGGGTCTGCGCGCCGAGGCTCGACGCAAGCAGGCGCCCGTCGACCACGAACGCGACGCCGTCCTCCGGCGCGAGCGGCTCGCGGATGCGCGCGGCGACCGCGTCGGTCACCTCGGTGCCGAGCACGAGGACTCCGCGCACGAGGTCGCCGTCGAGGCACGGGGCGGCGACGGCGCGATAGAGCCGGTCGCCGTCGACGAGGAACGGGTCGAGCGACTCCGGGTCGCCGTCCGCGAGCGCGCGCTGCACGAGCGGCGCCTCGGGTCCGTCGCCCGGGGGGCGCTCCTCGAGCGTCTTGCCCGCGGCGCGCGACGCGAAGCGCGCGACCGTCCGCCCCTGGTGGGTCGCGACGGCGAGGAAGTCGACCGGCATGGAGCGGTACTCTACCTCATAGCGGGCCATCTTGCCCACCGCCTCGTAGTTGCGCTCGACGAGGTCGGCCTTGATGCGCGCGGAATCGGCGAGCTCGAGCCCGCGCTCGAGGAGCGCCTCGCGCAGCCGCGCCGACTGCTGCGCGGTGCTCGCGCGGGCCGCCTCGATGTGGCGCTTCACCTCGTCGTCGACGTTCGCGCCGTACGCCCCCTCGATGGCGACGAGCGCGCCCGCGAGGAGGACGGCCATCGCGGCGGCGGTCCCGAGCAGCGGATGGCGGCGGGCGCGGCGGTACACGCGCTCGAGGGCGCCGAGCGGCCGGGCGAGGATCGGCTCGCCCTTGCGCCAGCGCTCGAGCTCGGCGGCGAACTCGGACGCGTTCGCGTAGCGGCGCTCGCGGGGCTTCTCCAGCGCCCGCATGCAGACGACCTCGAGGTCGCGCTCGACGCCGGTGGAGCCGCGCGACGGCGGGTCGGGGTCCATCGTGGTGATGGTGTGGAAGAGCTTGGCGGGCGTGTCGGCGTGGAAGGGGACGCGGCCGGCGAGGACTTCATAGAGCATGACGCCGAGCGCCCACACGTCGCTGCGGGCGTCGATCTCGGCGTTGCGTCCGTCGGCCTGCTCCGGCGACATGTAGTTGGGCGTGCCGAGGATGGAGCTCGAGGCAGTGAGGCGCGTCGTGCCCGCCTCGGCGAAGGCGAGGCCGAAGTCGGTGAGAACGACGCGACCGTGCTTCTCGACGAGCACGTTGGACGGCTTGAGGTCGCGGTGGATGATGCCGCGTGCGTGGGCATGCCCGACGGCGCGGGCGATGTCCTCGATCATGCGGACCATCTCGCGCCGGGGCGGCGGGCTGTCGCGCATGACGGCGGCGAGCGTGCGGCCGTCGACGAGCTCCATCGCGATGAAGTGCAGCGCGTGGCCGGCGTCGTCGACGACGCGGCCGACCTCGTGGACGCCCGCGATGTTGGGATGCTGGAGCTGGCCGGCGAGGGTCGCTTCGCGGAGGAAGCGCGGGAGCTCGTCCTGGATCTGCAGCACCTTGAGGGCGACGCGGCGCTTGAGCTGCACGTCCTCCGCCTCGTAGACGATGCCCATCGCGCCGCGGCCGAGCTCGCGGACGACCTGGTACTTGCCGATGCGGACGGGGCCGGTGGGGAGGACGACGGTGGACTCGTCGGCGGCGGCGGCCGCCTCGGTGCCGCACTTCGGGCAGTTCCTGGCGGCGGGACCGGAGAGCTCGAAGACGTGTCCGCAGGAGGGGCAGGCGTGGAGGCGCCCCTTCTGCGCCGCGAGGATCTCGATGAACTGCTCCTGCGAGAGCAGGCCGCGCTTGATGAGGATCTGTCCGAGATGGACGCGCTCGCCGCGCCCGTGGACGGAGACCTGTTCGCGGACCGCCTCGCGGAGCTCCTCGTCGCGGACGTACTTCTTCGCGAGGGCGAGCTCGCCGAAGAGGCCGTCGACCGCGTCGCGGTCCGGGAGCGAGGCGAGGTACTCGCGGAAGCGGTCGAGGGGGGTGGAGGTCACGCGCCCTATCTAACCACGCGAAATCCCAAATCCCAACCCCCAAATCCCAACTGTCGATTCCCGTGAGCACAAGCCCCCCCCCGCGGGTGGTCATCATTGGATGAAGAAGAGCGGGCGTCACACGGCGGTGCGGAGGAGCGTGCTCCTGGCGGCGGCGCTCGCGGTCGCCGTCTTCTTCATCGCCGCGCTGGCGACGGCAAGCCTGGCGGTGACGCAGCTGGAGCTGTAGCGGCTCGGGCTACTGGATGCGCACCCGCATGATCACGCCGCCGTCCCCCTGCCCGGCGATCCCCACGCTGGTCGGCGCTCCCGTTGCCTGGTCGATGGCGTATTTCGTGACCTGGTTCGAAAGCCCGTCCCCCTGAGTACGCCGGAATCGTGTTCGGATTGACGTTGACCGAGTAGCCGAAGTCGCCCGAGAAGGAGGCGGCCGCCATGCCGCCGGTCCAAGCGACGGAGTTCGGCGAGACGCGCACGCGCGGCGTCCGCTGCACGAGGAGCGTGTGGAGCGCGCGGTCGAGCCGGTGCAGCCAGAGGTCGTACGACGTTCCGCACGCCACGCCGACGAAGGTGCCGGACGGGTCGATCGCGATGCCGGCCGGGGCGGTACCCGTCCCCGTCGAGCCGAGCGCCGCGAGCGTGCCGGCCCCGTTGATGCTGTACATCGAGACGGTGTTCGCCGCCGTGTCCGCCGTGAAGGCGTACGGTGCGGCCTGCTGGGAGTCAATGGCCGGTCAGCGAGTTCCGAGCGTTTCGGGCGAGGCCCCTCGGCGGCACTCTCGCGACGACGGTCCGCGCTTCGCCGATTCCGAGGACGATTTCGACGCGGGCTTCCAGCCGGGCCGCTCCGCCCCCGGGGCCTCGACCGTCGCGCACCCCGGCAGAACCACCAGGACCGCCAGCAACAGGCGCTTCAGCATACTCACTCCTACCGCGGACTTTCCGGCGCGGTTTCTAAAACCTGAACTCCGCCGAGAAGTCGATCCCCCACGTCCACGGATTGTCGGGGTCCTCCGTCGTGTTGTCGCCCCCCTTCGGCGCCCCCTGGTACCGGAACCCGAAGCCGAGCTGCAGCGCGAAGGACGGCGAGCCGAACCCGAACCGCGTGCCGATCTCGCTTGCGAACGCCGTGGACGGATCGAAGATCTCCAGCTCGCCCAGCGGGAAGAAGAGCAGCGTCGCGTCCGCCTTCAGCGCGCTGTAGCGGACGACGCCGAACGCCACGTGCGCCTCCCACGTGAACCCCCACTCGCCGGAGCGCGGCGCGACGTCGGGCCCGTACATCAGCTTCACGCCCGCGAGCGCCGAGAGGTTGACCCAGTCGTCCCCCTCCAGCTCCATGAGCGACTCGATGCTCCCCTCGACGGGGTAGCGGTCCATGCCGGCGCTGACGTACGCGCCCAGCCACCACGGCCCCTTCTCCAGCCGCCAGACTTCGCCGAGCTCCGCGCTGACGCCGAAGCCCGTGCTGAGGATGTCCTCGTAGTCGTCCGACAGGTAGCGGCTGCCCCGGAGGCGCACGGCGCCGAAGATCGACCAGTCGTCCGCCTTCGCGATGCACACCGGGTCGTCCAGGAGCCCCAGCACGACGGCCAGAATCATCAGAACAGACCTGAAGGATCTCGGAAGTGAATTGGATTGCCTGATGCGTACAGATACTTGTGTACGGTTAGAGGATCTTGATCGACACCGAAGAATGGATCAGGGGACACGAACCGGCCTGCCGTCTGGTTCATGTATCTCGCACGAAGGTTGTAGAAGCCTAGACTCGGATCGAACTGTTCGCTCGCGTAGAGGTAGCTGTTGACCGTGAAGGAGCCCGTTTGCGTGAGCAGCACGCCGAACGCATCGAATGTGTACGCATCCGTCACGTTCGCACCGGAGTCCGTGAGCTGCCGGGTCGACATCTGACCGTCCACGTTTAGAACCGGAAACCGAACGCCGCCGTCTCCTGCGAGATGAGGTCGTCGCCGTGGATGTAGGCGATCTGGAGGGTGCCCGCCGCGTCGCGCTCTTCGAGGACCTGCGCGAAGTCGCGGTTCTTGTCCACGACGAAGTGCGTCGCGACGCCGCTGACGCTCTTCTTCCAGCGGATGCCGTCGGCGTCATAGCGGAACTCGAGCGAGGCGGTCGGCGTCGTCGCCGCGACCATGCGCCCGTCGAAGTCCCATTCGACGGTCGATTTCGATCGAGAAGTCGCTCCAATCGGCCGTTTGGACGAGGTTTCCAAAAACGAGGGGTCCGCGGAGGGCCGCTTTCGAAGTAGCGCTTGTAGGTCGTCGGCCGTCAAAGGGTCGCGTGTCGGTCGCCAGGACAGCAAGGAGACGTAGAACGCCGCTACGGGCGCTGCAGGGTCACTTCGAGGGCTCTGCCGGCTCGCGCGGTGATCGGACGAGCGCGCCTGGGCCAGCGCGAAGAAGCCGTCGCAGCAGAGGACCGAGCAGAAGGCCAGCAGGACGCACAGCGGCCGGGCGAGCACGCGCATTCTCCAAGAGTGTACCCTTTCCTTTGCGCGGCCAGCGTGCACCTGCTATGTCCATGCCATGCCGGAGCAGGTGACGGTCAAGATCGTCAGAGTCGCCGACAACGTCCCCATCGACGCGACCGTAGTCCCGGTCATGCCTGAGCACCTTGCTCAGGCGCGGGCGTGGCGCACGGCTCTCGTGAGCGAGGGCGAGCCCGACCACACGTGGGACTGGACAGCCTTTCTGGAGGAGGCGCACGCTACGGAGCAGGCGGGACGAGGCCGATTCGAAGCGCTGGCCCTCACGGTCGAGGGCGAAGTGCAGGCCACGTGGTGAGCACCATTCGCTCACTCATTGAGCCACGAGGAAAGAACGCGATCGAGGTGTTTCTGCGGAGCGCGTTGGACGGAGCGGTAGCGGCGAGCGGGCTCGCGAAGATCCGCGAGCTTGC
>Ga0187892_10005361_pt1 | contig 20241 bp, 27 predicted proteins | sample MA1701073metaG_FD_139345 | JGI IMG/M metagenome (GOLD analysis project Ga0187892, IMG submission 139345) | Bio-ooze microbial communities from a basaltic lava cave in the Kipuka Kanohina Cave System on the Island of Hawaii, USA - MA170107-3 metaG ...
TACAAAAGATCAACCGCGGATTACTCGGATGGACGCGGATAACAACCGAGAACCGTGAACCGATCGGTCTTGTCAAGAGACAAATGGATAACGAAAGGGATTGACGAAACGACTTCCTCGGGCAGACACTTGCCGACCGCTTCAAAAACACGGGGACGAGGGATGAACTTCGACAAGTTCTTCAGACAGGCGACGGGCCACGGACCGTATCCGTACCAGACGCGTCTCGCGGAAGGGAACGCGAACGAGTTCCCGCAGTTGCTCGACATCCCGACCGGCCTGGGCTGGAGCAGAGATTGGCTCCTGACATTGAGGTTGGTTCAGCGTGGATTTGGAGACACTTCCGGTAACTTGCCCGCGCGAAGCTGCACAATGTACGCTTTGGTGTGATGAAACAAGCATCGACTTCATACAGGAACGATACCAGCCAGGGCGCGCAACCGCCGCCTTGGTCGCATCCCTGGCTGGACCAACTGGGCTTGCGGTACCATCAGGCCATCGCGGACAAACTCCGGGCCAATCCAGCGCTCCGCCAGGTTGCCATGGATAATATTGACCGGTGGCTGGCCAGAAATGATTACCCGCTCAGCGTGCAACAATCGCTCCTTCAGTGGCGCGATCTGCTCACCCGGGCGCCACTCGAAGAGTTGATCGAACAAATGCTTGACCGGTCTGAGGCCGGCCACCAGCGCCGGCAGAACACGCCTTTCCCGGGCATTCTCACCCAGGGAGAACGACGCGCCATCCGTCATTCGATGTCCCACCAGTCTCTCGATCACCTGGCGCTGCTTTATTTCGGGGCGATAGCCGAAAAGATTCGCCAAGACCCTTCCTTGCTGAGAATCCCCCTCGAGAACATCAAACAGTGGCGCGAGCAAGGCAGCATTTCGCCTGGCTCTGAACCTGGCATCCAGGTCTGGGAAAAGCTGATCATGCAGGGCGACTTGGAAGCGCTTACGGCCTTGATGACCGACCCCGGCGAAGAGGGCACCCGCTGGCGTCAGTACCCGGTCTTTGTCGGCATCCTGACACCGGAAGAGTCTGCTGCCGTACGGAAACAACATGAAGCGAACGCACAGTAATGCAATCGCTCAGCGCGTGCCGATGAGTCGCTCATATTCATCGTGAGAACCGATCCAGAACCACTTAACGAGGTCGCCTTCCCGTATGGCAACGGCGCGATGGTTGGCCGACCAGAAGTTTCCCACTTTCTTGAAGTGCAGCGAAGGATGGCGCGGATTGCGAAGCCACAACTTGAAGTTCTTGCGGGCGAGCCGCCGGATATTTTTGGGAAGCTTGTGAAATCGACTACGGAAGCTTTTCGTTGTCGAGGAACTCATCGAGGGGAATCTCCGGTTCGTTTTGGTCCTCTTTCCGAAGCCGCTCGTAAGCCTCCCGCAGCTTTCCGCTTCGGGCATCTTCCTCGATCTGGCGATCCCACTCCTCGGCATGGCGCGCGCGCAAATGCCGGACGAGTTCGAAGAACTCGTCTCGTGGCAACTTCGCAATCGCCTGTTCGATCTCCTGAATCTGTGTCACGCCGAAATAATAGCCTGCGCGGGAATGCGTTTTCAAGTGTGGAAAGGTCCGTATGCGCGCGAAGTCAATGGCCACGAAAAGGCACGAGACGGCACGAACACGAGGGGAGTGAACCGCGAAGAACGCGAATAGACGCGAAGGGTTGTAGCCGCGGGCGGTGATCAGCGGCTGGCGCAGAGGGACAGGACTCAAGGAAACTCTTGACATCTTCCCCGGGCCATTAAGTCGGCGGAAAATTGTGCTTCTCTCTCGCCCTCGTTTTGTGCATTCTGCCCTTCCCTTTCTCGCGGGAGTGACGTGCCATGAGCTTCGACGAACGCTTCGAGCTTGCGACCGCCGACGGCGGCAGCCTGCCATGGGAACGCTCCATTTTTTGGGACCGAGGACCACGCCGATGACCTACCGCGACTTCTTTATCCAAGCCACCGGCAATCCCAACGGGCCGTATCCGTACCAATCGCGCCTCGCCGAAGCGAAGGCGAACGAGTTCCCGCAGTTGCTCGACATTCCGACCGGCCTGGGCAAGACCGCCGCCGTGGTGCTGGCGTGGCTGTGGCGACGAAGGTTTGCTCCCGACACTCAGCATTCGGCACTCGGCACTCGGCATTCCGCATTCCCTCGCCGTCTCGTCTATTGCCTCCCCATGCGCGTGCTGGTGGAGCAGACGCGGGCCAACGTGAAGAAGTGGATCGAGAATCTCGAACTGACTACGGACGTGGGTGTGCATGTATTGATGGGCGGCGAGGAAATGGACGATTGGGATTTGTATCCCGAACGTGACGCCATTCTGATCGGCACGCAAGACATGATGCTGTCGCGTGCGCTGAATCGCGGCTACGGGATGAGCCGCTATCGCTGGCCGATGCACTTCGGTTTGCTCAACAATGATTGTCTGTGGGTGATGGATGAAACGCAATTGATGGGGGTGGGCGTAGAAACGAGCGCACAGCTGGACGCTTTTCGCTCTCGCATCTTTGGGACGCATGCGCCGACTCACACTCTGTGGATGAGCGCAACTTTGGAGCAGGGCCAGTTGGACACGGTGGATCATCCTAAGCCTAACAGCGGGTGGAAAGTCCACACCTTGACGGAGGATGACCGAACCAAGGCTGAAGTGCAGCAGCGCGTCGGGGCACAGAAGTCGGTGCAGAAGTTTTCTACGAGCCTGTCGAAGGACACGGCTAAAACTTACTCGGAGGATGTAGGTCCTGCTCTCCTGGCAAGACATCAGGCGGACACGTTGACCCTGGTGGTTGTGAACCGGGTGGATCGTGCGCAGGAACTCTATAAGCAGTTGCTCAAGTTGGGCCGTGATCCGTCCCACACCTCCCTGGTTCATTCCCGGTTTCGTGAGCCTGATCGGCGCCAGCACGAGAAGATTCTGTTCGGCGGCGGCGACCGGATCGTGGTGGCCACGCAGGCTGTCGAAGCTGGAGTGGACGTTTCGGCGCGTATGTTGATCTCGGAGCTTGCGCCCTGGCCTTCATTGGTTCAACGCTTCGGCCGCTGCAACCGGTACGGCGAGTTCAAAGAAGGAACGGTGTTCTGGATCGATGTTCAGCCGGCTGATGAAAAGGATGATCTCTGCCTGCCGTACGCGTATCAGGATTTGAAGCAGGCGCGCACGGCTCTCGCAAAGCTCACCGATGCCGGATCGCAACACTTGCCACGGCTGCCGGTCACGCCGGTCATCCGTCCGGTGATTCGGCGAAAAGACCTGCTCGATCTGTTCGATACAACACCCGATCTGTGCGGCAACGACCTCGATGTCTCGCGTTACATTCGCGATGGGCAGGACACCGATGTACAGGTGTTCTGGCGCGAGGTCGGCGATGACGGTCCAACCGAGGACGAGCCGGAGGCATCACGCCAGGAACTCTGCAGCGTCTCCGTCGGGCGTTTCCGTGACTTTCTGAAGAAGAAGCAAAAGCCGCGCGTGTGGCGATGGAATCCACTCGATGAATGCTGGGAGCCGGCAACTCAGGCTCGACCGGGTCAAACTTACCTGATCGACCGCGCCAGCGGCGGCTATTCTGAACAACTGGGCTGGACGGGCGACCCGAAAGACATGCCGACAGTCCTGCCCACCGCGACGGGGGAAACGCCCGATGCGGCAGCAAGCAACAAGCGCACATTTACCGGGCGATGGATTGATCTGCCGTCACATCTCAGCCACGTGGTCACTCAGATCCAACCACTGTCGAACACACTCGCGCTCGACCAGCGGTTGACGGAGACGTTGCAGGTCGTCGCGCGCTGGCACGATGTTGGCAAGGCGCATCCGGTCTTTCAGGAGATGCTTCGAAGCAGCGGAATGCCTCCCTCAAGCGATACGCCCTGGGCCAAATCCGCTTCACAACAAGGCCGTTGTGCTCGCAAAGGTTTCCGTCACGAGTTGGCCTCGGCATTGGCGTGGCTGCAACTTGCGCCAGCCGACGCGGCCGAACGCGACCTGATCGCCTACCTTTTGGCCGCGCATCATGGCCGTGTGCGCCTATCCATCCGCTCCTGGCCTGACGAAACCGAACCGCCCGGCCCGGGCACTTTGTTTGCGCGCGGCATTTGGAACGGCGACGAACTACCCGCCGTGAATCTCGGCGACAGCCAGACCACTTCGCCCGTCAAACTAGACCTTTCCGTGATGCGCCTGGGTGAAGGTCCACACGGCGAATCGTGGCTCGCCCGCACATTGCGCCTGCGCGATGCTCTCGGCCCGTTCCGCCTCGCCTTCTACGAGACCCTACTGCGCGTCGCCGACTGGCGCGCCTCGGGATTGGAGCGACAAACGCCATGAACTCCATCCCATTACCAGGTTGTGCTCCCGTCCCGCTGGCGTTCTACCTGAAAGCCCTCGGCATCCTGCGCGTTGTCGCCGAGCAGAAAGAGCCCGCCGCCAAAGGTTGCTGGAAGGGCGACACGTTCGTATTGAAAACGACGCTCGATCAACAAGCGCTGACCGTTTTCTTTTTGAGGGAATACCGGCCGACGCCGATACTCGTTCCGTGGAGCGGCGGGGATTTTTTCGGCGTGAATCGCAAGATCAAAGCCGATGATGTCAAAGAAGCGTTCGACAAGAGGCCGACTTCTTCCGCAGTCATCGAGGCTGTCCTTGCGACCACGACTCCGAGGCTGGAGCCTTACCGCTCAAGCCTGCATCGCGCATTACAGGCGATGGAGGCGAGCGGTGTGCGAACGAAGAAGGACATTGAAGGCAGTGGTGCAGCACAGAAACGAAAAAAGGCAGAACTGCTGTATGTGCTTCGCAACGTCCTGCCTGACCAAGTCGTCCCTTGGATTGATTCCGCCGCAATCATTGAAGACGACGGTTTCTTGCCGAACAATCTCTTGGGAAGTGGCGGCGGCAGCGACGGAAACAGCCATTTCTCCGACAACTTCATGCAGTCCTTGTGGGCTGTCCTGCCGGACTTTGATTGCCAGAGGAAAAAGCCAGTGATGGCGCCAGGGGGCACGATCTTCGATGCGCAAGCGGCACTGGCTGAGTCTCTCTTCGACAAGCGGGCGAACAACACACAGCTTCCTAAACTGTCTCCTGTGTTGTTCGACTCCACGCGCGTCGGTGGGCCGAATTCGGCTAGCGGATTTGAGTCTGACGCAGCCAGCAATCCTTGGGATTTTGTCTTCATGATTGAGGGCGCTTGCCTCTTTGCTGGGGCACTCGCGAAGAAGTTAGGGGCGGCCAACCCGGGTGCCGCTCATTTCCCATTCCTCCTGCCTGCATCGCCTGTCGGAGCAGGCTCTTTGGGACAAGTGGAAGCTTCGGGCAAGGAACTCTGGCTGCCTCTTTGGAGTTCTCCCGCAGGATTGAAAGAACTAAGCGAGTCGTTTTCTGCTGGTCGCATTGAAAGCCACAAGCGAATGGCTGCTTGTGGCATGGACGCTGTTCAAGCCATTGCCCAATACGGCGTTGATCGTGGAATTGAACAGTTCCAGCGCATCGGTCTTTTCCGAGGCCGAATCGGCGGCGACAACTACTTCACCAGTGCCGAACTGGGCCGGTTCCCTGTGTCGCGCAACCGCAACGTCGATCTGTTGGCAGACTTCGATCCCTGGCTGAGTTCTTTCCGCCCCAAAGCATCAGGGGAGCGCGCTCCCGCGTCGGCGAACAGAGCACTCCGCGAGCTTGAGGCCAGCATCATGGCGCTTTGCAAGCAAAGTGATCCCAAGCTGGTTCAGGATGTCATTGCGCAACTGGGTCGATGTGAACAGGCAATGGCGCGCAGTCTGAAATGGGCGATCAATGGATTTCTGAAGCCAGTGACGGCATTGTCACCCCGGTGGCTGGAAATCGCCTATGACGGGACGGCAGAATATCGATTGGCCGCTTCGCTCGCGTCTGTGCATGGTCGGTATGGTGACAGCACGATACCGATGCGTTGCCAGTTTGAGCCGGTGAAGACGTGGGTTTCGGACGGCAGGCTTGGAGCGGGCTGGGACGAAACCGCCAGCGTCAATGTGGCCTGGCACGAGGGCAATGTGATTCAGGCCATGAACTCGGTCATGGCTCGGCGTCTTGTGCTCGCGATCAAGTCGGGAGTGCGTGCCTGGCCGGACACCGGCCGGCGCTTTGCGCGGCTGGCAGACATCGCGGCATTCATCGAAGGGCGAGTCAACTTCATGCGCTTTGCAGAGCTGCTTTGGGGACTGTGTTTGCTGGATTGGGCGAAAGTATCGCCCTCGCCGTGGCCGATAGCTGATGATGAGGGCAGTTTGCCGGGTGCAACGTTCGGCTTGTTGAAGCTCTGCTTTGCCGGTGCCGCCGTGCGCGATGTGGAAGTCCCGGTCGTCGCGGAAATCCATCAGCGAGCCGCAGCCGGGAACGGAGCAACAGCCACGCAACTTGCGGCGCGACGCCTACGTGCGAGTGGGCTGCCGGCCGCCGTCGAGCGAATCCACCAGCAAGGCGAGTCCGTTCGCCGCGCCGCCGCCGCGCTCTTGTTCCCGCTGTCCCATACCGATTTGAACGCACTGGCCGATGCCGTGCTGAGACCGAAAACACCAACCCCATAAGAAGGAGAAGACATGAACCTCGATGCTTTGAAAACCGAGCCGCGTTTGCTGATGGAAGCCAGCTTGAAGCCCGTGCAAGGAACGCGCTTTCAGCCGACCGGCTTCCCGCACTTGGGAGCTGCCGTTTACACCCTGGCCAACAATCAGCAAATGCTAGCCGTTGAGTCAGCACAAAGCATGGCCAACCATATGGAGACGGCCTGCTGGGATGAAGCGAACAGGAAACCAATCGCCGCTCTGGACGGTATGCCCTACGTCGAATCCACCCTCCCTGATGGCAGCAGTACCAACTCGTTGCTTGAAGCACACCGGCTAAATTCGCCATACATCGTCAACTCCAAAGAGTTCGCGGCCATTGAGAAAGAGATTGGGTTCGAAAAGAACAAGCCATTTGATCGCCAGAAGCTGGCGAAGGCACTTTTCAAGTACGATCCGAACAGTTTGGTTCATGGCGTTTTCCTGGAAAAGGTGGGTGGTGTCGTTCGGTTGCCCCGTTCTCTCTCAGCGTTCATTGAGGCGAGCAATGTGACCGTCGCGCCCAGCGGAGGAGTGAAACTGGATCGCGTACAGCCCGGCACGAGCGAGGAAAAGGTGACCCCGTACGGAAAAGCAGAAGATGGTTACGGAAATGTGCCCTTCCCGCGCGACGAGTACACCGGGGACATAAAGGCGTACTTCAACCTCGACCTAGCTCTCATCATGGGCTTCGACTTGCCTGCCGATGCCAAGGAATTCATTATCGAATTGGCATTGCTCAAGATTCGGCGGTTTCTGCGCTTTGGGCTCCGCCTGCGTACGGCCTGCGACCTGGAGCTGACGCAGCTTTCCATCAAACGTCCCACGAAATGGGATCTGCCTGAACTGGAAGCGATCGAGACGCGGATTGGGGAGCTTGTCCAGATCAACACGAAGGCCGATCGGTTCGCAAAACCCTTCAAGACTGATGTCGTTTACGACGCGAAGCTCGCGAAAGCCAAGAAGAAGCAACAAGAGAAAGAGCCGGCTGAGGCTGCGCAGCCATGATCAGTGTTTCACTTCGATTCCCGACGGGCCGCGTTCACGCTACTCCTTGGGGACGGCAGGTCAACGAGGGTGTGGTCGAATGGCCGTTCTCGCCGTGGCGGATTTTGCGGGCACTGATTGCCACGTGGCATCACAAGGCCAAAGAAGCAGTCGAAGAATCCGCGCTGCGTAGATTGGTGGAGAAACTCGCGTCCGAAGCACCGTCTTACTACTTGCCGGCTGCAACGAGGGGCCACACCCGTCATTACATGCCGGACAACTCGCCTTACCATAAAGAAGACGGAAAACAGACCTTCGGACCGCAGAAGGAGAAAGTCTTCGACACCTTCGTCCACATTCAGGACGGGCAATGCGTGGAGGTCACTTGGCCGAACGTCGGACTGACTGAAGCCGAGATGACGGCGCTCCGTATCCTATTGAAACGGCTCGGCTACTTCGGTCGCGCAGAAAGCTTGGTAGAGGCTGTCGTCGAGGACAAGCCGGCACGCCAGCCGAATGCCCGGCCGTTGCGTAATGGCGAAACGCCCGCTAACGATGAAGAACTGGTTCGGGTTATCGCGCCGATGCCCGCCCCCGACTATCGTAGCTGGCGCGAAGGATACAACGCCGCTCGCGCCACCGCTTCCCCAGCGTCCAGTGCCAAGCGCAAACGCAAACCTGTTGAACTCGCACTGCCCGCCGATGTCTTTGAGGCGTTGCTGGCCGACACCGGCAAACTGAAGAAGGCAGGCTGGAGTCAGCCTCCCGGCTCACGCTGGATTGATTATGCCCGACCGCGAAACGTGTTTGAGATACAGCCGAGCGCCCATCGAGCTGCCTCGCACGCGGTGCGGCCTACCGTCGCGCGTTTCGCCGTGGCCAGTCAGGTGTTGCCCCGTCTCACCCAAGCCATTTCGGTGGCCGAACGGATTCATCAAACTCTGGTCAGATTCTCGAACAACGCGCCCGTCTTCACGGGCCTGAATCAAACGGGCAAACCGTTGCAGGGCCACCGGCACGCCCACATCTTCTGCGAGTCCACTTCGTACCGCGGCGGCATCAACCGCGTCACGATCTTCGCGCCGGATGGATTCGACGAGTCCGCCCGTCGCGCCCTCGACAAGTTGCGCAAAGTCTGGGGACACGGCGGACACGATCTGCAATTGATTCTGCTTGGAATGGGCGACAAGAAGGACTTTGCTGGGCGTGAGGTGTCGCGCGATCAATGTTCGCTTTTCGCTGAAGCAACTGAGTGGCGCTCGCTTACTCCCTTCGTTGCCACACGTCACCCCAAGACCAATCACAGCGGTCGTCCCAAGCTCGATGAACGCGGGCTGCAAATTGGCTCGTCCGAACACGACCTCCGCCGCCTCATCCGTGAGGCAGGATTGCCTGAACCAGTCGAAGTGCGCCCTTTGAAAACGGGTGTAGCTGGCAAGAACCCTGTTCCTTGGCTTGGCTTCCAGCGCCAACGCAGGCACGGTGACGGTTGCCACGCTGGCCAAATGGGCTATGGATTTCGCATCACTTTCCCTCACGGCGTGAGCGGCCCGCTTGCATTCGGCTACGCCAGTCACTTCGGCCTAGGGCTGTTCGTGCCGGCGGACGAGGGCGGGAGGCAGGAGTCAGGAGTCAGCTCCGAAAGTCTTCGGAGTTCAGGTCAGTGACGAATCACGAATCACCAATCACGAGTTCACGAATCACCAATGATATCCGCGCCATCCGCGTCATCAGCGGTCAACAGGCATACGGCAGTGCAGTTACTCGGCGAACAGTTCGGCCAACGCCGTCAGCACCGACTTCGCGGTTGCGTCGTCCAGTTCGCCCAGTCGCTTCCGAAGGCGGGACTTGCTCAGGGAACGCAGATGGTCGAGCGCGATCTGGCCGTCTACTCCGGCAAACCGGCAGGGCACACGAAAAGGAGCGGCAAATCCGCCGGTCGTCAGCGGGGCAATCAGGACGGTGTGCAACCGGACGTTCATCACATCGGGCGAGAGGATCACCACGGGGCGGGTCTTGCGCATTTCGGAGCCTTCGGCGGGATCCAAACGCGCCAGCCAGACTTCAAACCTTTTCATCCGGGGTGGATTCGGGCCAGTGCCATTCTTTGTCGTCCCATTCGTCGCGCGTCTCGCGGAAGGCCCGCAACTCCTCATGGTCGCGGTCGAGTTCCTCCTGTGGGATATTCTTCAGCGCCTCAGCCCAGCCTTCGCGCGGTTTGCGCCCTGCCGATTTCACCAGCACGCCGCCCGGCACAGCCGATACGTCCACGACATCGCCAAGCGGGCTTTCCTCGAGCACGGCGTCGGGAATGGGCACGGCTTTCTTGCCGTCAATCAGAATGGTTCTGGTTTGCACCCTCTAACTATATCTGTCCCACCGGGATTGGACAAGCTGAAGAAACACAACGGAGCGAAACTCTATGGCGAAATCCTCAAAGTCGAAAGGACGGTGCAGCTCGTGGACCACGAGACTTGACGAGGAAAAAGTACAGGAAGCCCTCGAAGAGGCGACGGTGGACTGTTACAATGACTCCGAGCAGCATACCGGGTTGCTCACCATGATCGAGCAGGAGTTGGCGTTTCCGTTCCCGGCCAGGGTGTTGGGCGAGACGGTCAGCGTCGTCGGCATGGAGTGGCCCGAGGACGATGAGTTCGGGCTGGACCTCGTGTGCGAGCGGAACGGAGAACGGCATCGGATCGAGGCGCGCTCGGTGGAATTGCTCGAGCCGTTGCCCAAGGGCCATTTGTTTCTGGCGGCGTACCTGGCCTGGAAACGGTTTGTATGAGCAAGAGATCGACACTGAACCCCGAGACCATTACGAATCACGAATAACCAATAACGAATCACGGGGCCTTGCCCATGCGCTCGACGTATCTGGTCAGTTACGACATCTGCGATGACAAACGCTTGAAGAAGGTGTTCAAGGCGATGCGCGATTTCGGCGATCATTTGCAGTACTCGGTGTTCGAGTGCCAGTTCACCGCTTCCGATCTTGCGCGCTGTCGGGCGGCGCTCGGCGAGATCATCGAACACGCCGAAGATCAGGTGTTGTTTATCTGTCTCGGACCAACCGAAGGGCGCGGCGATCGGGTGATTACCGCGCTCGGCAAACCGTATGTCAACGTGGACGCGCCGTGTATCGTGGTGTGAGAAGAAGAATGAAACCGCTGATTACGCAGATTACGCTGATACGCTCCGTCTCGTATCCGCGCCAATCCGCGTTATCTGCGGTCAAATCGGTCGCTTTTCTTGTTCCTTTTCGCGATGTTTCGTGGCCATGAAAAGTCTCCAGCCATCTGATTCCCCGTCTCGACATCCCGCCGACTCGCCGACGCTTCCGGATCTGCTCCCCGCGCGGATGCTCAACGAGTTCGTGTATTGCCCGCGGCTGTTTTTCTACGAGTGGGTCGAAGGATTGTTCGCGGACAACACCGAGACCGTCGAAGGCGCGATCCGCCACAAAAACGTGGACAAGGAACCAGCCAAGTTTGCGACTCCCGAGCAGGCGGCGAGCGCCGAAGATGGCGAGAAGATTCACGGGCGGTCGGTGACGCTCAGCAGCGAGACGCACAAGTTGATCGCAAAGATTGACCTGGTCGAAGGAGAAGGCGGGCTTGTCTCCCCGGTGGATTACAAACGCGGCACGCCGCGCGCGACTGACGATGGAATCGAGTTGTGGGACACGGACCGCGTCCAGTTGGCGGTGCAGGCGATTGTGTTGCGCGAGAACGGCTATCGCTGCGAGGAAGGCATCGCCTATTACAATGCCACGCGCCAGCGGGTGCGCGTGCCGATCACGGATGAACTGGTTGCCGAGACGCTGGCCATCGCTGCCCGCGCGCGCGAGGTGGCCGCCGAGGGACGGATTCCGCCGCCACTGGTGCACAGCCCGAAATGCCCGCGTTGTTCACTGGTCGGCATTTGTCTGCCCGATGAGACACGGTTGAGCGCGGAGATCGAAGTCGTGGATGAATCGGCGGTCGAGACGGCGCATCAGTTGGAACTTTTTCCCACGAACCATGAACCATCAACCCTGAACCATGAGCCGCGCCGCCTCGTCCCCTCGCGCGACGATCTGCGTCCGCTCTACCTGAACACGCCCGGCCTGCGCGTCGGAATCTCCGGCGGCGTGTTGCAAGTCAAAGACAAGGACAAGCTGTTGCAGGAGATTCGGCTCGGCGAAATCAACCAGCTCAATCTCCTCGGCAACATCCAACTGACGACGCAGGCGATCCAGTCGCTTTGCGCGGAGGAGGTCCCGATCGCCTACTTCTCGATGGGTGGTTGGTTCTACGGACTGACGCGCGGCATGGGGTTGAAGAACATTTTCCTGCGGCGCGAACAGTTCCGTCACGCCGACGTGCCGTTGTTCTGTCTCCAGCTTTCCCGCGCGCTGATCGCCGGTAAGATTCAGAACCAACGCACGATGCTCCAACGCAATCATGTCGAGCCGCCATCTATCGCGCTGCTCGCGCTCAAACAACTCATCGAACAGGCGCGCAGGGCGGATTCCGTGGAGACGTTGCTCGGCATTGAGGGCAACGCGAGCCGTATTTACTTCGAGAACTTTGCCGGCATGATCAAGCTCGATGAAGAGAGTGGCGCGACCATCCCGGTTGCGGATGTCCCCGTCGAATCGACAACCCCCTCACCTTCCTCCTCTCCCGCGGAGGGGAGAGGAAACCCCGGCAACGGCGCGCATACGGCAATCTCCTCTCCCCTTGCGGGAGAGGGCAGGGTGAGGGGTGGTGTACGGACGTCTGACAACCATCAAAAATCGAAAACCGGCAATCGAAAAAGCCAACAGTTCACCTTCGACTTCATCAATCGCAATCGGCGTCCGCCACGCGACGCGGTCAACGCCTTGCTCTCGCTCGCGTATGCGGTGCTGTCAAAAGACCTGGCGATCACCTGTCTGGCGGTCGGATTCGATCCCTATCTCGGATTCTACCATCAACCGCGCTTCGGTCGGCCCGCATTGGCGCTGGACTTGATGGAGCCGTTTCGACCGCTCATTGCCGACTCGGCCGTGCTCAGCGCCATCAACAACCGAATGGTCACGCCCGGCGACTTTGTGCAGGCAGGTCCTGCGGTGGCGCTGAAACCCGAGGGACGCAAGGCGTTCTTCCGGGCATACGAGCAACGGATGGACACGCTCGTGACGCATCCGCTGTTTCAGTACCGTGTCAACTACCGGCGGATTCTGGAGATTCAAACGCGGCTGCTCGCGCGCTACCTGACGCACGAGATTCCGCGCTACGAAACCTTTGTGACACGATGAACAGGGCCGCGAGCGGCGAGGTGCGGGCGCAAGTGCTGGGAACCGCTCGCAGGTTCAAAGCCAGTGCGTCGCAGCGTTTTGGAGGGCGCGCGAACATCGTCCTTCATTGCTCAGGCCGCGCCAAACTTCGCCTCTCGCAGATTTTCAAATGGTTCTTTGACATAGAATGGGTTACGTAGAGGCCATCTCCGCGCTCGAAAGAGTGCGGCCCCATTGAAGCAGTTGAAACGGCACCATGCCGGCCTGGAGCAGCTTGATCTCCGCGCTCGAAAGAGTGCGGCCCCATTGAAGCCGAACGCCACCGGCGGCAGCAACGGGTTGTCCGCGGCATCTCCGCGCTCGAAAGAGTGCGGCCCCATTGAAGCCGCAATCGCCGGATACGCATTGCACAATCGGTTCTCATCTCCGCGCTCGAAAGAGTGCGGCCCCATTGAAGCAGTTTGTTTTTGCGTGCACGCAAGGGCACCAGTATATCTCCGCGCTCGAAAGAGTGCGGCCCCATTGAAGCGCCTCTAGAGCCGTTGCGCCTTGCTCCAGAACCTTATCTCCGCGCTCGAAAGAGTGCGGCCCCATTGAAGCCAGGCTACGCCCCATGAACCAGGCCGCCGCGTCGCAATCTCCGCGCTCGAAAGAGTGCGGCCCCATTGAAGCTCCCAGCACGCAAGCGCGTTCTGGGAGACGTACATTTCATCTCCGCGCTCGAAAGAGTGCGGCCCCATTGAAGCCGGACGTGCCGTGGTCCGAGCACGTGCAGCAAATTGCATCTCCGCGCTCGAAAGAGTGCGGCCCCATTGAAGCCGTCGTCGTCTTGAAATCCACGACGAGATTTTCCCAACATCTCCGCGCTCGAAAGAGTGCGGCCCCATTGAAGCCCAAACGCTGAATGACGGCTCGACCCGGTGGATTTCATCTCCGCGCTCGAAAGAGTGCGGCCCCATTGAAGCAACGCGGCCACCAAGGCGCTTGAAGAAGCGCACGATATCTCCGCGCTCGAAAGAGTGCGGCCCCATTGAAGCGGTCGCCAAGTACGTGCTCGTAGCCGCCAAGGTTTCATATCTCCGCGCTCGAAAGAGTGCGGCCCCATTGAAGCGCACGTGGAAGCGGTGGCTAGGGAGTGCAAGACCGTGGATCTCCGCGCTCGAAAGAGTGCGGCCCCATTGAAGCGCAGAGCCGGTCAACATCTCGAAGCCGTGATCCAAATCTCCGCGCTCGAAAGAGTGCGGCCCCATTGAAGCTTGCTGGCTGAATTGCCAGCCTGCCGCCCGTTGCCGCATCTCCGCGCTCGAAAGAGTGCGGCCCCATTGAAGCCTGCCGATTGTGTGTAACTAGCTTATTTCCAATGACATCTCCGCGCTCGAAAGAGTGCGGCCCCATTGAAGCAAACCGTTAACAGGACAAGGGCGGGGCCGGACAACCGGCATCTCCGCGCTCGAAAGAGTGCGGCCCCATTGAAGCGCAGCCAGGCATCGTAGGGTTTGCCATCCGGTGTGCTCATCTCCGCGCTCGAAAGAGTGCGGCCCCATTGAAGCGTCAGCATTTGCAAGGTATTGATCCAATGGAACACATCTCCGCGCTCGAAAGAGTGCGGCCCCATTGAAGCCAGTAAACGTCTTGTGACTTGGCACTGGATCACGGCATCTCCGCGCTCGAAAGAGTGCGGCCCCATTGAAGCGAGTTGTGTTGTGGCGGGGTTGCACCGCCGGTTAATATCTCCGCGCTCGAAAGAGTGCGGCCCCATTGAAGCGTGAGAACGGAAAATCCGCCCACGTACACAGTGCCTATCTCCGCGCTCGAAAGAGTGCGGCCCCATTGAAGCGATCGCCGGCGTGGATGCCAGCGCCGCACGGTTGTATCTCCGCGCTCGAAAGAGTGCGGCCCCATTGAAGCATGGTGCTTGCGCGTCCGCCGGCCATCGCTGCGCTAAATCTCCGCGCTCGAAAGAGTGCGGCCCCATTGAAGCCGGGACAACGCCGGTTCCCTGTGGATGTTGATTGAATCTCCGCGCTCGAAAGAGTGCGGCCCCATTGAAGCAGCAATGGTCTGGCCCACATCTCGAACTCAATCCATATCTCCGCGCTCGAAAGAGTGCGGCCCCATTGAAGCTTCTACAAAAGGATCAAGGCCGCCAACTTCGCAAAATCTCCGCGCTCGAAAGAGTGCGGCCCCATTGAAGCGACTTGCGCAGCTTGATCGCCGCCGTAGTCAGGCCCATCTCCGCGCTCGAAAGAGTGCGGCCCCATTGAAGCCAACCCCACATTCGCTCCAGCGCGGTGCCATGCAGATATCTCCGCGCTCGAAAGAGTGCGGCCCCATTGAAGCAAAACGCGCCTGCTGCTGCTGAGCAAGCCGTCGCTCATCTCCGCGCTCGAAAGAGTGCGGCCCCATTGAAGCAGCCAATCCTTGCGCAGACCGGTTTCGGCCCAGCGATCTCCGCGCTCGAAAGAGTGCGGCCCCATTGAAGCCATTGCGCGCGCTGTGCATCTGTGAGTGTGCGCCATATCTCCGCGCTCGAAAGAGTGCGGCCCCATTGAAGCGGGGGCGTGCCGGGCCGGCAAGCTCGCGTGCCCGGATCTCCGCGCTCGAAAGAGTGCGGCCCCATTGAAGCGGGCGCGTGGCGAGCGTCCACTGGATCGCCATCGCATCTCCGCGCTCGAAAGAGTGCGGCCCCATTGAAGCGATTCCACACGCGCCAATCGACCCCGACGGGCGCGCATCTCCGCGCTCGAAAGAGTGCGGCCCCATTGAAGCGATGGCTTGAGAAGGCGTTTTGCGGGACGGAGCTTGATCTCCGCGCTCGAAAGAGTGCGGCCCCATTGAAGCGCAGGCACCGGCGTCGGCGGCGGCTCGATGGCCGACCATCTCCGCGCTCGAAAGAGTGCGGCCCCATTGAAGCCGGCATTTTGCGTGCGCCAATACATGAGGTTGCCTGGCATCTCCGCGCTCGAAAGAGTGCGGCCCCATTGAAGCTTGAGGGGCGACGGCACGTTTTCCCTAGACGGATCATCTCCGCGCTCGAAAGAGTGCGGCCCCATTGAAGCGATCTTCTAGGAAGTGACAAAACTGCTCATGCGAATACATCTCCGCGCTCGAAAGAGTGCGGCCCCATTGAAGCGTGCTTACGAGCTTCGCACCGGCTTCGCCAACCAAATCTCCGCGCTCGAAAGAGTGCGGCCCCATTGAAGCACGTGCTCGAACTCCAAGCCACACTCTGTCAGGAACATCTCCGCGCTCGAAAGAGTGCGGCCCCATTGAAGCCTCAATTTCTTCTGCGACGCGATCAGATTCTTCCTTATCTCCGCGCTCGAAAGAGTGCGGCCCCATTGAAGCGGAACCGGCAAGTATCAACAGAGGATGGCGAAGGAAATCTCCGCGCTCGAAAGAGTGCGGCCCCATTGAAGCCCCACCCTAGCGTGAAAACGTGGGTCGAGTCATAGTTATCTCCGCGCTCGAAAGAGTGCGGCCCCATTGAAGCTCTCCAAAGGCCGTCTCGCCGAGTGTTGAGCCAACAATCTCCGCGCTCGAAAGAGTGCGGCCCCATTGAAGCAAGAATCTCGCGGTCGTTCTCGGGTAGCTTAGGCAAATCTCCGCGCTCGAAAGAGTGCGGCCCCATTGAAGCAGAACAACGGAACGTCAGACTTCCATTGCTCTCTCACATCTCCGCGCTCGAAAGAGTGCGGCCCCATTGAAGCTATCGCGATCGAAAACCCGGTGAGCATCATCAGCAGATCTCCGCGCTCGAAAGAGTGCGGCCCCATTGAAGCTGACAAAGTTAGTGTCAGGATTCTCCGCAGCCAAATATCTCCGCGCTCGAAAGAGTGCGGCCCCATTGAAGCGGCTTTCCGGTGGCCCACCCCGGCCAGTACGAAAGTATCTCCGCGCTCGAAAGAGTGCGGCCCCATTGAAGCACCTGCACGTAGGCGGCGTTCCCGCCGAGGACCTTGATCTCCGCGCTCGAAAGAGTGCGGCCCCATTGAAGCAAATCGCCCTCCCCGCAGTCCACCCGCGCCGCGATATCTCCGCGCTCGAAAGAGTGCGGCCCCATTGAAGCACGGTACGCGGACGCTTCAGCGCGCAGTCGCGCGGATCTCCGCGCTCGAAAGAGTGCGGCCCCATTGAAGCAATATCACGGCCAACAACCAGAGCTGCGCATGGACCATATCTCCGCGCTCGAAAGAGTGCGGCCCCATTGAAGCTGCGGCCCGACCAGGCCGAGCACGCCGTAGCCGAGCATCTCCGCGCTCGAAAGAGTGCGGCCCCATTGAAGCAGCACCCCACCGAAAGTAAAGGAATCAGCTCAACTCATCTCCGCGCTCGAAAGAGTGCGGCCCCATTGAAGCCATGATGAGCGCGTCTTCGGTGCCGTGGGGGATCATATCTCCGCGCTCGAAAGAGTGCGGCCCCATTGAAGCACGCACCTCTGGCAGGGCGCCAACTCGAGCGGCAGCACATCTCCGCGCTCGAAAGAGTGCGGCCCCATTGAAGCGCGTCGCGTAGAATGGGGCGGTGGCGTAGACGATGAATCTCCGCGCTCGAAAGAGTGCGGCCCCATTGAAGCGGCGCCGACATCGAGGCGAAGCGCGCGCCGTATCTGCATCTCCGCGCTCGAAAGAGTGCGGCCCCATTGAAGCGGCAGTCCTGCGCGCGCGCATGGCCCGGGTCCGGTTATCTCCGCGCTCGAAAGAGTGCGGCCCCATTGAAGCTTCGCCGGTGCGGACCGCCTCGGCGGCGAACTCCGCATCTCCGCGCTCGAAAGAGTGCGGCCCCATTGAAGCGACCCAGCCGCGTCCCTTCAATCTCGCGAGCAGCGCAATCTCCGCGCTCGAAAGAGTGCGGCCCCATTGAAGCAAGGAACAGGCGCAGACCTGGGTGGATACCGGCAACATATCTCCGCGCTCGAAAGAGTGCGGCCCCATTGAAGCTAAGTTGGCGTTGGCCGTTGTGTTGCTCGCCACGTAGATCTCCGCGCTCGAAAGAGTGCGGCCCCATTGAAGCGGGACTAGGGAATTTGCCCAATCCCTAGTCCCTAATCCATCTCCGCGCTCGAAAGAGTGCGGCCCCATTGAAGCCCGATCTGGTCGGCGTGTTCTGCACGGGGCCGGTCATCTCCGCGCTCGAAAGAGTGCGGCCCCATTGAAGCTCCTTTCTTGGTTTTCGGCCCGTTCGCGGGCTCATGGTATCTCCGCGCTCGAAAGAGTGCGGCCCCATTGAAGCGGCCAGCGCTTCTTTCGGATCGCGTTTGCGGGCCAGAATCTCCGCGCTCGAAAGAGTGCGGCCCCATTGAAGCCGCACGGCTCCCGGTAATAGCCTCCCCCTCCGAGCGAATCTCCGCGCTCGAAAGAGTGCGGCCCCATTGAAGCTACAAAGAATGACGTCACGGTGTACGTGGAGATGGAATCTCCGCGCTCGAAAGAGTGCGGCCCCATTGAAGCTGGACCGCGCCCGAGCGCGAGAAACTCCGCCAAGCCATCTCCGCGCTCGAAAGAGTGCGGCCCCATTGAAGCTTCACAGGTTGCCAGCAGATTGCTTGCTGTGGCGCATCTCCGCGCTCGAAAGAGTGCGGCCCCATTGAAGCCGGCTAAACGTGAGGCCGGCTACTGAGCCGCGCACATCTCCGCGCTCGAAAGAGTGCGGCCCCATTGAAGCATCCGCAAGCTGCATTTGTATCTGGCCGAATTGCCCGGATCTCCGCGCTCGAAAGAGTGCGGCCCCATTGAAGCGATCAGCGCGTCGGCCAGTATGTTCCGGATCTTCGCTATCTCCGCGCTCGAAAGAGTGCGGCCCCATTGAAGCGACGAGATCGCCGCGCGCGATCCATCGCTCATTCACATCTCCGCGCTCGAAAGAGTGCGGCCCCATTGAAGCCAGCGTTTGAGCGGCAGCGGGATCTCGAACGGTTCCATCTCCGCGCTCGAAAGAGTGCGGCCCCATTGAAGCACATACTGGGAAGTCGATCCGCAGGAGGTCTTGCGATCTCCGCGCTCGAAAGAGTGCGGCCCCATTGAAGCCAGCAGCAGCACCCGCGCGCCTTCCTGGCGATTGATATCTCCGCGCTCGAAAGAGTGCGGCCCCATTGAAGCAGGTTGGTGCCGTACGGCGCCAGCACTAGGACCGGGATCTCCGCGCTCGAAAGAGTGCGGCCCCATTGAAGCTGTCTGCGCGTACGGGAGTCCGGAGCGGCGGCGCGATCTCCGCGCTCGAAAGAGTGCGGCCCCATTGAAGCAAAGCAGTAGATGGCAGGACATCCCTACTTAATCTCATCTCCGCGCTCGAAAGAGTGCGGCCCCATTGAAGCGTTGCCAGCGCGCTGCCCCCTCGCGGGGTGGACATGAATCTCCGCGCTCGAAAGAGTGCGGCCCCATTGAAGCCGGTCGGTGCTGGTGGTGTGCCGACGTTTACGTCGTATCTCCGCGCTCGAAAGAGTGCGGCCCCATTGAAGTATATTCAAAACAAACACAGCTGCTAAACTGAATAGCATCTCCGCGCTCGAAAGAGTGCGGCCCCATTGAAGTGGCCTCGCTCCACTCCTCGCGCCCGTATCCGGTCCATATCTCCGCGCTCGAAAGAGTGCGGCCCCATTGAAGTCTCCTGGTTGCGTGCCGCGTACCATGCCCATCCGACTATCTCCGCGCTCGAAAGAGTGCGGCCCCATTGAAGTTTTTACATTTGGTATAGAACCCCATTGATTATCTTTATCTCCGCGCTCGAAAGAGTGCGGCCCCATTGAAGTCAGTCATTTCTTGAGTGGTATCACTGTCCTGAACCAAATCTCCGCGCTCGAAAGAGTGCGGCCCCATTGAAGTAAAATCAAACAGAAGGTTTTAATCGTAGAGTGAAAAAAATCTCCGCGCTCGAAAGAGTGCGGCCCCATTGAAGTGCGGCCCCTTCGACGAGTTCCAGCTTGTCCTTGGGCATCTCCGCGCTCGAAAGAGTGCGGCCCCATTGAAGCGAGCCGACCCGGCCCGCTGCCGACCTGATTCCGACATCTCCGCGCTCGAAAGAGTGCGGCCCCATTGAAGCGACGTCCTATCCCGTGAAGGAAGCCTTCATCCCGATCAAGACGACACAACCCCCTGACCCCAACGGCGATGAGCTTGCGATTAAACGGTGGCCGTTGGAGACGCTGCGCCCCTTCGCAAGAGAGAAAAAGAAGGGGCGCATCGCGCAAGCAAGCCAGCATTCAGGCCAAGAACCAAGGATGTCAATCGCCAAAGAAAAAGAGAGAAGTGAAGTAAAAGTGAAGTAAAGACCTAACCTGACCTAACTAACTAACCCAGGGTTCACGGTTCGTGGTTCATGGTAGGTGGATGATGAAACGGCGTGAACGTTGAACCTCGAACGGCTTCCCCTCTTAAGCAGTTGAGAGCTGAGGGTTGAGCGCTGAGAGTTGA
>Ga0187892_10005362_pt1 | contig 20239 bp, 18 predicted proteins | sample MA1701073metaG_FD_139345 | JGI IMG/M metagenome (GOLD analysis project Ga0187892, IMG submission 139345) | Bio-ooze microbial communities from a basaltic lava cave in the Kipuka Kanohina Cave System on the Island of Hawaii, USA - MA170107-3 metaG ...
ACTACTTTTTTCATCGAACACATCATAATATGCACCACTTACAACCAAGGGGAAGCCATCATCCGAGGCCATCTTTTGCCTCGGCAACGCCGAAGTCTGTCCACCCATAACTGAGGCATTACAAAATCCTTGCTTTTTCATTTTAAACTTGGCATATTAAGCCGGAAATTGGCGGCAAGGTCAATTCTGGGAGACAAGACAATCGCCGTTGGCTTACAATAAAAACCCTGGGTCTTGTGGCTTCCCCAGAGCCGGACTTCGCCCGGGGTTTTTGTGTTCTGCCGGTACGTTTTCCAACAAAAACGCCAATTTTGATCATCAGATCGAAGCAAAAATTTTGCACTAGAAGTAGTGGATTTTTCCTGTTTTGTCTACAGTTAGCTGTGGCTGAAAATGCATTTTGTGTCGTATAATCCAAGTTAGCTTTGTTTCGACACATCGTTTTTTTCATTTGAAGACTTGTTCATGAACCTAAAAAATTATAGCCAACAATAAATGAAAAAATCGAAATTACTATCACAGATGAAATTGAATTATCTCTATTGAGTCAACCTACTACTACAAAGTCTTGAAATGAAAATCTTACAATCAGCCAGAGCGAAGCGAGTATTGAAATGGCTCCGAGAACTGGCCTCCAAAACAGTATTAGGATATATTTCCAAGCTTGTGATAGGCGTATTAATTCTCGCCACACATCCTGAGAAGATATACGCGGCTTTACAGGGTCGTACTTATAACCTGCTAACGCAATTGTGGCTGCTATTAACAAGGCCATGGCGCATAGAATTATCAATACTTCAAATATTGGCATTTTTGCTCCTTGCTTTGTTTGCTTATCAAACTTTAAACTTCGTTAACAAATGGCGGAAAAGTAAAAAAGTACTATATTATTTCCGTGAAGAAGAAGAGCTTCTTTGGAAAGTTGACAATAACACACAAAAAGTAGAAGAAAGTCCATATTGCCCAACTCACAAAGCAAAACTTGGCATATTTGAAACTACCATATCCAGGGCAGTTGGTAATGTGAATTTACCATTTGTTTTACAATGTCCATACGGACATGACGTAACAATTTCGCTTATACATCCATTGGATGAAATACACAGAAGAGTGCAACTTAAAGTCGAGGCCGAACAATAAAAAATGTGCTGGCTAACGCGAAGCGTTGCGCCAGTTCCGAAGCCCTTTCACCCCCGTTTTAAAAGCATTCCCTGCAAGGGAAGTGTTCTTTAACAATCAGGAGTTTTGAGCAACTTAACAAAAAAACAAGATAAAGCTATATGAGAGTGGAAATGCTGCTGCTTGCTATTATAATGCCGATATTAGCATCATCTTTAAGCGCCTGGTACAACACTATTATCAAGTTTGCGCCCGATGCTAACCATGCTAAAGGCGAACTCAAAAAAATGTTTGTGAACATTTTTTTGATCCTTGGCCATCTGTATACGTTTGGCTTCTTCGTCTGGCAGTTGATTTTCCCGGAACCGTTGACAGTGTCGTACATAATGTCCCTCGTATTGCCTTTGGTTACGTTGTCTGTGTCACTTACTTCTTTCTCAGGAACCGTAGCCCTTAATAGACTCATCAAGTCAATAGTGAAAAGAGATAAAGAAATTGTTGACATACTCCAGAAATTAAACAATGATATTGAAAAACTTTCATTGCCGAAAAGAAAAATTTAAAAAAAGTAGGCAGAGAATTTTATCTAACAAAGCTTCCAGCCGACGCGGAAAACGCTCGGATAAAAATCAACGATCTTGGCCGCGCGGCTGAAGCGGGTGTTAGGCCGCTCTTCATTGTTCTAGGAGACAATCAGAGTGGACGCGCTTGCGGATGAAGATAGGAGTTGACGCAATGCCTTTACATTTTGTCCGAATCGGTGGGATAACAACGTTGATTGTTTTGTGCATGTTTTATCCATTTCTCCCTGGTAGTTACGATGGATTGGCGGTGGCACTGTCGGCGATGGCTCAACTGTTTGGAGTCGCTGGACTCCTGCTTGTTCCGATAGGGGTGCTTTGGTTGGCATACGAATTAACGAAGCGCGTGCGAAGAAAGCGGAATCTGCCGCATATAGAAAGAGCGTACTACTTCGCGCTCGCTTCGATAATCGCGTTTTCACTTGTCGCGGTTGTCATCTCTCTCGGCGCGTTTGCGAGTAGTGGTCTTACTTTTGGGTTTGGTACGTCTGCCCTCTTGGCGTGCATAGTCTCAAGACTTATCCCAAAACTGAAACTGTTGAAAAACGCGGAACCCGAGAACCTCAACCCCGCGCCGTTGTACCTCACTTTCATACCGATTGCTATCCTGATCCCTCAGGTGATGTTCGCCGCCCCTGCAACAGAGTTCAGTAGAAATTATGCAATCGCAAGAAGCGCGGAATTGATCAATGAGATTGAGGCGTACTGCATCGCAAACGGACACTATCCCAAATCTCTCTTGGCTGAGAATCAGGACTACGAACCCTCAGTGATCGGCATCAAACAGTACTATTACGAACCCAGCGGCGACGCATACAATTTGTTCTTTGAACAGCCGACCTTTCTGCTCGCCAATCCTGGTACGAGAGAGTTTGTCATGTACAACAAGCTCGATGAGCAGACAATGATAGCCCACGACTCGGATATCCTCCGGTGGACACCGGAGCAACTACAGCAAAGGCGGGGGTGGTATGCCGTCCATGACGCACCAAGTCCCCATTGGAAGTACTTCTGGCTTGATTGACTCGCACTGTGGACTGTGGAAAGCCGCGCCGCCTAAAAGCGCGTCGAGCGGACTGGCAAGCAGAGGCATAAATTTTATGTGGTATTAATTTCAACGTTCCGTCTTCGATCAAACTTCACCTTCGCTTGCCAGCTGCTCACGCGCAGTGTTCGGCGTTCACGACGAGATGAAAAATATGAAGGGACAAGCAGAGTTTAAGATAGAAAAATGGAATGAAACGCCATTTTCCGAGGTCGAGAAAGGTGGTAAGTTAACTCGTGCGAGTGTCGTCAAATCCTACACCGGCGAAATTGCAGGCGAAGGAATTTTAGAGTACCTCATGGCTTATCATTCAGACGGCTCTGCTGATTTTTATGGGATAGAGAGGGTGAGTGGTCGAATTGGAAATAGGTCTGGTAGTTTCATAGTGCAGCACAGTGGAAAATTTGAAGACGGAAAAATGAAACAAAAGTCCGTTATTGTAGCGGGATCAGGAACCGGCGAACTTACGGGCTTGCGAGGTGAAAGTGCTCTTAACGCTGGTCACCAGCAAGAATATCCCTTTACGTTTGATTACGAATTTGAGTAAATGCCACCTACCATTGCGCCCCAGGTGACGCCCGCAAACAGCGCAGCGCCCTTGAGCTTCCACGTTATCCGAGCTAAAAGATTTTGTCATGCTTTGCTAGAGTATTTTAAAAGTGGACATCGTGAGCACCCAAGACACTCAGCGCAAAAGCGCAAATTACCTTCTTGTCATCGACGTTGGCCATCCGCCGCGGCGGCCCAAACAAGTTGAGACCGAGTTGGAGGCGGCGTTCGCCAAAGTGCGGAACTCGACGACGCTGCGGGTGATCAAAGTCATTCACGGCTACGGCAGCCACGGTCAAGGAGGCAGCACAAAAGAAAACGTCCGCAACTGGGCCTTTCAATTTCGAAAACGTTTTCGCGCGGTGATCGACGGCGAAGCGTACGATATTTTTGACGACGACACGCAAGAGATGCGCAGCGAATGCGGCCAGCTCGACGACAACGATTTGGGAATTGGCAACGCCGGCATCACGCTGATCTGGGTGAAGTGATCGGCGCCAATTTCAAATTCGGAGTCCGCGCGCCGGCAATACCGATTTTGCAATTCAAAATCGAAATTTGAATTATCGTGATACAATTTTTGGGGCAACTACGAATCTGTGTTTGGACTCATTTAGCCTGCAACAAATCCCAAAATTTTAAAAGCTTAGCTCAAGAAGCTCCAACCCCAAAATACTCTTGCGGCCTGCTTCACGCGCGTGGCACACGCCTTGCTTAAGATAAAGACAAATCAATGAGCACACATCAAGATCGCGCAGCAGTGACGCTGCAAAACGGTTTTGATGTGAACTTCCCTCCAACGAGAAACAAGGATGTGACTCATCGGGAAGACCTTGCAGGAAGCATGGGCACCCCGCTTCGGCGGGACATGAAATTCGCGTCTCATCAAAACCCAGTGGTTCAACCAACCACAGAGCTTTTCCTCCGCGACGGCAAACAGTGACGTTTGCCGCATCGCAAAATTGATCAGACGCGATTTCGTGAAAACAAAGCAGTCTTTCACATACAAGTTGTGGCTCCCCCTCACAGCCAAGAGGTCCGGGTTGAAAAACCTGGGCCTTTTTTATTTGGGAAAACGAGCGCGAATCGCCCACAGAATAAAAAATCCCACAGAATTAATTTCAAAAAATTTTATTTCTGTGGGATTTCTATTTCTGTGGGCACCATCTCTTACTTTTTTACGTCAAATTCGCAGCGTTTCCAATCTACAAATCCCGCCAGTGAATCAATCCCACTTCATGCTTGTGGCCCAAAGCCGGATGGCGCGGCAGGACGCGCAGGCGCCAGCGCCGGGAACGGTCGGGCTGGCGGTTTAATTCGAGCTTGTACTGGCAAACGCCGTCGCCGTTCAGCTCAAGCTGCTGCAGCGGCATCGCTTGAATCACTTCCAGCGCGCCATTTTGCTGCGCCGCCATCTCACAGGCTTCGACTTGCACGAGATGCGGCGGCAAGGCGCCGAGATAGACGCCGGCGGAAATGTTCAACGCCGCGCCGCGTTTTGCCGCTGCGGTTGTCATTGCCGCGTGGGTGATGTGAAGCAACGGCCACTGCTCGCGCAAATAGTCTTTGACTTTCGCCAATTCCGCGGCGTTGGCGAAGCGGTTGCTCTGCACAAATTCGCCGCGCCGCCGCGCCGGGGCATAAAGTTTTTCCGCATAATTCTTGACCATCGTCTCGGTATTGAAGCGCGGGATCAACGTCGCCATCGAAGCTTTTGCTTTCTTCAGCCATTGCCGCGGCAACCCGTCGCGATCGCGGCGATAGAAATTGGGAATGACGTCTTTTTCCAAAACCTCATACAAAGCGCGCGCATCGGCGCGATCCTGTTCGGTTTCGCTGAGTCCTTCCGCCACTTTTCCAATCGCCCAGCCGTTCTCACGCTGATAGCCTTCAGCCCACCAGCCGTCGAGAATGCTGCAGTTGATTCCGCCGTTGAACAGCACTTTTTCGCCGCTGGTGCCGCTGGCTTCCATCGGCCGGCGCGGATTGTTGAGCCAGACGTCAACGCCCTGCACCAAATGCCGCCCGACATTTATGTCATAATCTTCCAGCAGAATCACTTTGCCCTTCAAACTTTTGCGCTGAGTCATTTGAAAAACGTGGCGTAAAATTTCCTGCCCGTCGCGATCCTGCGGATGCGCTTTGCCGGCGAAAATAATTTGAACCGGCCGTTTCGTGTTATTCACCAATTTTTCCAGCCGCTTGACATCGCTAAAAATCAAATCGGCGCGCTTGTAAGACGCAAACCGCCGCGCAAAGCCAATCGTGAGCGCTTCGGGATGCAAAACTTTCGCCACCGCTTTGATTTGTTTGGTTGAAGCGCCGTGGCGCTGCAATTGCCGGCTCAAACGCTGCCGGGCAAAATCGATCAAGCGCATTTTCAGATGCCGGCGCACGCGCCACAATTCGCCATCCGGAATCCGGCGGGCTTTTTCCCAAAAAACCGTGTCATCCAGATGCGCATGCCAATTTCGGCCCAAATGGCGCGCGAACAACTCCGCCATTTCCGGCGCCATCCAGGTCGCCGCATGAACGCCGTTGGTGATCGAAGTGATCGGCGACTCGGCTGGCGGAATATTCGGCCAAAGATGTTGCCACAACTGGCGCGAAACCTCGCCGTGAAGCCGGCTCACGCCGTTGCTGCCGCTCGAAAGCCGCAGCGCCAGCACCGTCATGCTGAAAAATTTGTATCCCGAGTCTTCCACCTGCAGGCCCAAATTCAACAGCCGGGACAATTCAATGTTATTTTCCTTGCAGAAGCGGCGAAAATATTTGTCCATCAACGGCAAACCAAAGGCTTCGTTGCCGGCAGCGACCGGCGTGTGCGTGGTAAATACCGTGTCAGCGGCCACGGCTTCGGCGGCGTGATCGAAACTCAATTTTTGTTTGTTGTGCAATTCCGCCATTCTCTCGAAGAGAACGAACGCGGCGTGGCCTTCATTCAAATGCCAAACCGCCGGCGCGATGCCGAGCGTCCGCAGCGCGCGCACGCCGCCCATGCCCAAAATAATTTCCTGTGAAAGTCGCGTGTCGCGGTCGCCGCCGTAAAGCTGCGCGGTGAGCCGGCGGTCTTTCGGTTGGTTGTGGGCGAGATCGGTATCGAGCAAAATCAATTGGGCGCGGCCAACTTTGACGAGCCAGCATTGCGCCCACACGCGGCGTCCGGGCAAATCAACGGCGACTTGCAAGAGGCGGCGCTGGCGTTGGCGCAACGGCAAAACCCATACGGGCGTAGCCGGCAAATTCGCAAAATCGATTTTCGGATATTCGGCCACTTGATTGCCTTTGGCGTCGATACGCTGGGTGAAATAGCCGTTCTTGTAAAGCAGGCCAACGCCGATGAAGGGCACGCCCAAATCGCTGGCGGTTTTGGTGTGATCGCCGGCTAAAATTCCCAGGCCGCCGCAGTAAATCGGCAGCGACTCGTGAAAACCGAACTCGGCGCAAAAATACGCCACCGGTGATTTTTGATCACGCGAATATTTGCGCTCATGCCAGGTATGCGCCGCGTTCATATACTCGTCAAAAGCGCACAAAACTTCCTCGTACATCGCGATAAACGGCACGTCGCGCGTCAATTTTTGCAGCGCCGGGCCGGATTCGCGGAGCAATTTGACCGGGTTGGCGTGCCGCCGCCAATGCGCCGCGTCGATGTATTCGAACAAAGCTTGCGCCTCCGGCTGCCAGCTCCACCATAAATTATACGCCAGCTCCGGCAGGCGCTGAAACGGTTTTGGACAACGAATCGGATACTCAACCGCCGTAACAAACATTCTTTTCCTCTTTTTAAAAATTTTTGGGGTTCATCATTATTCTACGCGCCCAACAAAGGCTCATTTAAAAAAAGGATTTTCGCTCACAAAAGCAAGAAAGTTTTCGCTTGCTTTTTTGGCTTTGAACGCATAATCTTTAAAAACGCATTCATCTTGTTAAAAATCATCAATTCTATCAAAAGTCCGCTTCAGCGGACTTAGGCTGTGAGGCATGAATTTTAATTCATGCCGAAATCCCGAATTATCCAACCTTGGGAGGTTCTATGTCATTGTGGCGATTGTTTTATCACGTGGTGTGGTCCACCAAAGACCGGCAGCCGCTGATCACACCGGACATCGAGGCGGAATTGTACGGTTACATGATCGGCAAAGCCGACGCGTTGGAATGCATCACCCACGCCATCGGCGGCATCGAGGATCATGTTCACGTCGTCGCCTCTATTCCGCCGAAATTAGCCGTTGCCGAATTTGTCCAAAAAATCAAAGGCAGCAGCGCGTTTCACCTCAATCATCGCAAACCGAATTACCCCGGGGAATTGCATTGGCAGCGCGGTTATGGCGTTTTTTCGCTGGGTGAGAAAAATCTCGACCGCGCGGTAAATTACGTCCGCAACCAAAAACAATATCATCATCAGGCGCAAACCATTGCCCTTTTAGAACGCGACATCGACGAGGACGACGGCCCGGCCCCGTGGAATCACGGCGAGGCGATTGCGGGGATTAAAATGATTCGGGACATATCGCCATGAAATGAATTTTATCGTCATATCGCCATGAAATAAATTTCATGGCTCATAGCTCAAGTCGGCTAAAGCCGACTAAAAAATTTAAATAAATTGTGAGTCCGCTTTAGCGGACTTAAGCTCTGAGGCATGAATTTTAATTCATGCCGAATGCCGAATATTAAAAACACAACCATGTTCACCGCCCGTTACCATTGCCTCAATAATTGCCCCGGCGATTACTCTCTCGACGCTATCATCTACCATTGCCCCCAATGCGGCGACCTGCTCGAAGTGCGCCACGATCTCGCGGCGCTGCGCCCAAAATCCGCCGCCGAATGGAAGGAGATTTTTGATCACCGTTACCGCAGCCTCGATTGGCCGCACAGTTCCGGCATTTGGAGCAAAAAAGAATGGGTGAATCCGCACGTCGCGGATGAGAATATCGTCTCGCTGGGCGAGGGCAACACGCATTTGTTGCGCGCTGAACGATTGGGTGCCTCAATTGGCCTACAAAATTTGTGGGTGAAACAATGCGGCAATAGCCACAGCGGCTCGTTCAAAGATTTGGGCATGACGGTGCTGGTTTCGCAAGTGAAACAAATAATCGCCAACGGCGCAAAGATTCGCGCCGTGGTGTGCGCGTCGACCGGCGACACCTCGGCGTCGCTGGCCGCCTATTGCGCCGCCGCCGGCATTCCGGCGGTGGTTTTATTGCCAAAAAACAAAATCAGCGCCGCGCAGCTCATCCAGCCGATTGCCAACGGCGCGCTCACGCTGGCGCTCGACACGGATTTCGACGGCTGCATGGCGATTGTGAAAGAGCTGGCAAAACGCCCGGACATTTATCTCGCCAACTCGATGAACTCGCTGCGGCTCGAAGGGCAAAAAACGATTTCAATTGAGATTACGCAACAGCTTGGCTGGCAAGTTCCCGATTGGGTGATCGTGCCCGGCGGCAATCTCGGCAACATCTCCGCGATTGGGCGCGGCTTTCTGATGCTGCGCGATCTCGGTTTGATCGACCGCTTGCCGCGGCTGGTTTGCGCGCAAGCGGAAAAAGCCAATCCGCTATATGAAAGCTATCAAACCGGCTTTCGCGAGTTTCATCCCAAACGCGCCGAGCCGACTGCGGCCAGCGCAATTCAAATCGGCAATCCGGTGAGTGTGAAAAAGGCGATTGCGATGCTGAAAGAATTTGACGGCGTCGTCGAGCAGGCGAGTGAAGATGAGCTGGCGAATGCCGCCGCGCTCGGTGACAAGGCTGGACTGTTCAATTGCCCGCACACCGGCGTGGCGCTCGCGGCGCTGATCAAGCTCGTCGCGCGCGGCGAGATCAAAAAATCCGCCCGCGTCGTGGTGATTTCGACCGCCAACGGTTTGAAATTTCCCGAATTCAAAATTCGCTATCATCAATCGCAGTTGGCCGAAGTCGCGTCAAAACATACCAACGCGCCGGTGGAGATTCCCGCGAATTTAGAAAGGGTATTGGAAGCGATTGAGCAGCAACGGCAATCAAGGCTTCAGGAATTTGCCGAAAAAACTTTGGGCATTTGGGCTGACGATCCAAAAATTGAACAGGCTTTTCAAGAATTAGAAGAGAGATGGCGACAATGGGACGAAGAGATGTTATCACAATCTAAAGAGAGTAGACTCGAAGAGTAGCCATACCCAGCAATCCAACACTCCATAACTCCATCAATCCATTTTGTGGCGCTCCCTCCACCGAATCACCACATCCACCACGTCGGAATAATTCTCCACCCCGCCTTCGACTTGATTGGCGCGCAGATAAAAATCATAGCTTTTTTGGGCAAACTCCGCGAGCGGGCCGAGATATTTTTCCATCCGGCGCCAAACCTGCTCGAAGTCGGCGTTGATTTCTGGACGGATGAATTGTTGCAGTGAATCATAATCGGCATATTGGCGATAGCGCACGCGAAAACGGCCGAGCAGGGAAAAATACGCGGCGTATTGAATCGCGGTATTTTGGCTGCGCAAACACACCAGCAGCGCGATGAAGCTGGCTTCGGATTCACGCGCGAAACCGCGGCCATGGGCTTTTTCGTGCGCCAAGACAAACGGCATTTCCACCGGCAAGAGATGCGAATTGAGATGCACTTCGTGAAAAAGCGGCCCGAAGATGCCGGAGGTCAGCGTATAATCCAAAAGCTGTGGCATCAACAAAAATTTTGGCGGCCACTTTCCCGCAATCTGTGGCAGGTTCAATTCGGCAAAAACTTCGGCGTAGCCGCGTTCGATTTCCTGATCGAGATGCTGCACGTTCCACGGCGCGACCGGCTGCCATGCCGCATTTGTTCGCTCGATACACCACAGAAAATTTTCGCGCAGCGCCAGGCTGTCCGGCTCGACGGCGGCCAATTGAAGCTGCTGCTCGATTTTGGGCCGGAGATAATTGAAGCCCCACGAAAAATAAAACCACGCCACGATAACGGTTGCGCCGGCAAGCAATTCAAGCAGGATGCGGCCAAAACGCCGCTGCCGAATTCCTCGCCATCCCCAAAAAAATGAGAAAATGATCATGACATACAGCGAAATTTCCGAAAGCGAAAAAGGCAGCGCGGCGGCGAGCGGGGAAAATATTCGGGTTATTCCGGCATAGAGACGGCGCGTGTAAAACGATTCGACGAATTGCGGAGAAGCGGAGAGAGCTTTGAGCAAGCCGAACAGGATGAGAGCCGCCGCCAAGACGGATAACAAAAGATGATTTCGGAGGAAAATGCCGAGCCGGCGAAAACGATTTATCAAATGCATAGAATCTGAAAAGTTTGACCAATTTGAAAATACGCAACTGTTATGAAAATGACAAAGAAATTTCGTATATTAGATTCTCAGCGCAGATGCTCGGCTATCAGGCTGATTTGAAAAAAATCATCCCGACTGATCAAATCATCAAAACCCGCTAAAAGGCAATTTCAAATTTCGGAGCGGCTTTTATGAGATTTCTTTTCCTGGCTTCCCGCTTTGTTCTGGCTTTGCTGCAGCGAATCCTTTACCTCCTCACATTCGGCGAATGGCCGCCGTTTGCTTGCGTTGCAGTCGTTATTCGCGATGGCCACAAAATTCTCATGGTCGAGCGCCGTGACGGCAATGGGTTTGGCCTTCCCGGCGGCCACATTAAACAAAACGAGAAGGCCGAAGACGCCGCGCAACGCGAGGTCAAAGAGGAAACCGGCTTGAATTTGGAGATCATAAAAATTCTCGGGACACTGTCCGGGAAGCGTCCGGGAATTTGGCTTCAGGCGGTGGACATTGTTTACGAAGGCCGGATCACTGGCGGCAACTTGAGCGATTCCGGGGAAGGCCGCGCCCGTTGGGTCAAGCTCGAAGAAGTGCGGGAGCAGGTGGCGTTTGATTATCTCGACATTTTGAATAAACTCACGTCAGCCTGAATTGGGATTCAGCACAATTCGACCTTATTCAACTCGCAACATCTTTTTCACCTGCACAAATTCAGCGCTTGCGCTTTCCCTCGAAGCGCGCATTTGCAAAAAATATACTCCGCTCGCGACAGGCTTGCCGGTATCATCCCAGCCATTCCAGACAACTTGATGATAGCCGGTTCCAAAGCGTTGGTCACGCAGCGTTCGTACCAATTGACCATGCACATTGTAGATGATAAGATGAACCTGCGCGGCAGCCGGCAAGCTGAAACGTACGGTTGTCGAAGGGTTGAAAGGATTTGGATAATTCGCCTCCAACTGATAACCAATCGGCGTTGTGACACGGTCGTTAACTGAAGTGGTCAGCGGCTTGAGCGCGTAAAATTTGCACGTGGTGTTCGGCGGAATTTCGCCAGGCTCGTAAGTTTTGGTTGCATCAAATTCGCCGCCGGCCGAGCTGCCGATATAAATGCCGCCGTCCGGGCCAATCGCCGGATGATTCCAATCGATTTGCCCGGCGACTTCATAATTCCAAACTTTATGAAATTGCGCCGCGCTCGCGTTATAATCTACCGCGAATACGTGGCCGTTGACCGCGGGATTGCTCCCCTGCGCAAACTTGCCGCGCACACCAAAATAAATGATGCCATCAGCGCCGATGGCGGGCGAGTTCAAGCTTCCGACCGCCGCGGGCACATCGTTCGACGGATCGTATGACGCCAAAACCTGGCCGGTGGCCGGATCGACGGCGTACAATTTTCCTTCTTCGAGATGATTGGTCGTGACGCCGCGAAGGATGGAAGTCGTCACGTACAAACGCTTGGTTTGGCCGGCTTCTTCGCGGAGCGCGATGCCGTTGACGAATTGGCCAACCTGCGCGCCCTCGCGCAATTCCACGTAAGGCTTGGCCCATTTGAGCCGAGGCTGAAGGCCTTGCGGCGTTTGCGTCTCCTCAATCGCAAAGATGACCGGGATGGCGCCGAGAAGAAAAGGATAATAACCGCCGACATAAATGACGCCATCGCTGCCAACTGCCATGGTGGTCGTATAAACCGGAAACAGAACATTTCTTAGCTCCAATTCCCACTTGAGCCTGGCGTGGTCAGGAATGGCGCCGGAGGGCTGCAAGTGCAACGCATAAAGTTTTGGCAGCAACGTTGAACCGCCCTCCGCAACAAATGAGCCGAAGTAAATGGTCGACTGATCCGGGCTGATGGCAGGTGAAGTAAAAATGGGGCGCTTGGTCAACGAACTGTCCGCCGGGAAGCGCCATTGCAAAGTGCTATCCGGATTGACGGCGTAAAACGCATTGGTTTCATAAGGGCCCAAGCCCACTGTGCCGAAATAGACGGTTCCATCCGGGCCAATAACCGGCGAGCTGATCACTTCGCCGCCGCCATCCGGGTCATCGAGCAATTTGGGGTTGTAGCTGCGAAAACGCCAAAGAATGCGGCCGGCGACCGGATCGACGGCGTACAACTTCCCATCGCCGCGGCCGAGATAAAGCACATTTCTGGCGGCATCGACAGCGGCCTGGCCTTCGACCGTGCCGTTGTAAAAAGTGACGTGATAATCGTTCGCGCCGCCGCACCAAAAATTATCCTGCGAGGTTTTCGGCCGGCCGGGATATTCGTAACACCGCGCGGTGAGATCCAAATTCAGCGGCCCGTTCCACAAGCGTTCGCCATTTGTGAGGCGATGCCCGTAGAGTTTGCCGTCGGCTTTGTCCCAAAAGCGCTCATCGCGTCCAAGCATGTCTTTGCGCAACAAACCCCACGACGCAAAATACACGCCGGTCTCGGTCACGGTCGCGCCAATGTTGATCACAAAAGCCGCGGGCGCTTCAACGACCCAGGATTTCGAGAGATCGATGGCTTTGGGGCCGTTCGTTTTGCTTTGTCCGGTGCGCCGCGCGTCGTGGCCTTTCATCAGCCAAAGATCTTGCGCCAAGCTCGTCATCGCGCCGCACATAACAAAGAGAAGCGCTAAAACGATGATTCGCGCTTTCCGAATTGTAAAATTTTTCACGACGACTCACCTCAGTGAATTTGGGTATTTATTTAGCTAACGCTCTCTGCGCAAACTTCTGCCTGTAAAATTTTCTGAACTGCGGATTGCATTCAGTTCAATAGTCGTTTAAAAACAGAATCAACTCATGTGCCAACGAAATCAGGCGGAATCAAGAAAGTTTAAGCTTTTCAAAAGCTGTAGGTAAGAGCACATGACAAGTTGAGTTAGCTTAACCTTACATAACTCTTACTCCTACTCGCTTTTAAAAATTTAAAAGCGAGTAAGAGTAAGAGTATGAGTAGGAGAAAACGACAACGCTACACCTTCCGCACCGCGCACACCGTATCGAACCACGCTTGCATGCCCGTCACCGGCGACGGTTGTATCGGCAGAATCGCGTTGATATTGAAGCCCGCGCCCTTGCCGCCGTCACGCTTGTCCCACCACAGATTCTCCGACAAATCCGCATCTTCGGGAATGACGTTCGGATCGTAAGCCAAACCTTTCGGGCGCTTGCCGCGTTGCGCCGTTGCCGCGCGTCCGCCGAAGAGATGGCCGAGGCTGTTGCTCACCGCCAGCACCCGCGGGTGAATGCCCTCGGTGACGAACGCACGAATCCGCGCGCTGCCAATCGTCTCGCCGGTGCCGCGATAAACATTGCCCTTGGGGCGGAACGTCGTGACTTCGACCACGTCGCCGGTTTTAATGCCAAGCTGCCGCGCGGCGGCACTGTTGATCCACAGCGGATTGTCGTGCACGATCTCGCTGAGAAATTTTTGCGGCGCCGTGCGCGCTTGCGTGTGCACGTTCCACTTGAACGTGACCAGAAAGAAACGATCCGCCGGCAAATTCTCGTGCGCCGGAATTTGAATGTAACTCGGCAAACCGTCATCCTGAACCTGCACTTTCGCCGCTTGCGCGATCGCGGTCGGACTGTGAATTTCAAATTTCCGCGACGGGGTTTTGAAACCGCGCGCGGCCACGCCCTCCACCATCACGCCGATCGCTTCATCTTTGCCGGCTGCGTCTTTTTTATAAATCACGCCGGTTTTTTCATCCGTTCGCGCGCCTTCCAATTGCGCCGCTGCTAACGGGCGTTGATAAAGCTCGTAGGCCTTAGGCTCGCCGGCATCCATCCAAACGCCGTGCTTTTTCATGTATTCGAAGCCATCGGCGCTATCGCCCGGCGGAATATTCTTGCACTGATGGCGCACGTACTCTTCGTGATTTTTAAACGAAAAATATTTTGCCGTCTCCGGGCCGATCCTTCTGCCGACCTCGAAGAGAACCTCGGCAAAGCTCACGCACTCCGCCGGCGGCGGCGTCATCGGCTGGCGCAGCGCGATGTACGGCTGCAGCTCGTAATTATTGCGCGTGTCCAAGCCCCAGCGTTCCATGTACGTCGCGTCCGGCAAAATCAAATCCGCGTAATGCGCCGTCTCCGAGTAAACCACGTCCGAGCAGGCGTGAAACGGAATCAAGCTTTCATCTTTGAGCACTTGCAGCGTCAAGCTGCGGCCTTCCGGCCAGGTCGTCGGCGAGCCGAGCGTGTACGAAATGTAGACTTGAATCAACGCGCGCTTCTTTTCGATGTAATCATAAACCAGTTGCCCGACTTTCATTTTCTGCCAGAAATTGGCGAGCGGATATTCCGGCGGATCTTCGAGATCGGTGCGAATCTTCGGGCGCGGGGGAACCGGCTCGGGAGGCGGAAACTTTTTCTGATCGACTCGGCCCCATTCGTTGTAACAATAGCCGCCGACCTTGCCGATGCTGCCCACGATGGCGTTCAACATGATCACCGCGCGGTCGTTGTTGAAGCCGTTGTAATGCGCGTGGCTGCCGCGATTGGTGAAGGCGGCGCAATGCGGGCGGCGCCGCGCAAATTCCAGCGCCAGGCGCGCGATATCTTGCGCCGCGATGCCGCTGATTTTTTCCGCCCATTCCGGCGTGTAAGGCTGGAGAAAATCCTGCAATTTTTCCGGCGGATAATTCGTCCACTTCTCCAAAAACTCGCGGTCGTATTCGCCGGCTTGCACGATCGCGTGCGCCATTGCCAGCGCGATTGCGCCTTCGGTGCCGGGAAGCGGCGCGAGCCACTCGTCGCTGCGGCCGGCGGTGTTGGACAAACGCACGTCGAACGTCACCAGCTTCGCGCCGTTGTCAAAGCGGCCGCGAACCACGCGCTTGAGAAAATGAATCGCGCCCTGATGCGCTTCGTAAAAGTTGGAGCCGAAATTCAGCAGATATTTCGTGTTCGCCGCATCCACCGTCTCCCAATCCGTATCGCCGATGGTGGCGTAATTCGCCGCGCGCTTGTTGAGCGAGCACAGCGCGCGGTGGTTGAGAATCACCGGCGAGCCGATGGCGTTCATGAAGCGCTCGATCTCCGGCGAGATGCGCGAGCGGCCGTAATGAATCGCCACTTGCTCCGGATGGCCGGCGTCAATGCTTTTTTTGATGCGCGCCGCCATCTCGTTGTAAGCTTCTTCCCAGGTGATGCGTTTCCACAGGCCTTCGCCGCGCTTGCCCACGCGCCGCAGCGGATAAAGAATGCGCTCCGGATAGTCGCCGATGGTCTGGCCTGATTGCCCCTTGGCGCAAAGCGACTTGCCGTTGTTCGGATCTTCCGGATTGCCGCCGATCTTCACCAGCTTGCCGTCCACCACGTAACCGACGATGCCGCACACCGTCGAGCAATTCAAACAAACGCCGGGAATGCGCTCGGCTTTGGAATAATCAATGGGAATTTTCGGCACGCCTTTTTCGCCGGAACGTCTTTTGCGTCGCAGCCCGCGACCGCCGGCAACCGCCTCGCCGGGCGTGAGCAAAATCATCTCACCGATTCCCAAGCCGGCCAGCGTGCCGATGCCGACGCGAATGAATTCTCTTCTATCCATGAATTTTTCTCTCTTTCGTAGTAGCTCCTTATGAATTTTGACAATCAAAATCGGTAATAAGCGTAGTCTTGCCCCCTTGTGGGGCATTATTGTAACCCCGAATCTTGTGACTTCGACAGCCGCCCACAAGGGGCGGGGACTACGAAAGATTGCCGAATTTGAAAATCAAAATTCATCAGGAGCCGCATGCTCGATCAACGTGAAAAATTTTGACCATTGAACTAATCATTCATTTCAAAAAATAGCGCCTGAAGGCGCGACTACGAGCTTGAACTCGCCCAGGTTTCAATCTCATACGAACTCGCCTCGTAGTTGCGGCCCTTGGGGATTTTCTTTTCCATTTCCCGCAACAGGCCGCGATACTGCACTTGCGGCTTGGCATTCTCTTCCGGCTTCAAGACCGTGAGCGCGCCGTTGTGCTTCGCAACAAAATTCGCGATGCCGCTGTTCGGATCGTTGAGATCGCCGAAGATGATGGTGTCCGCCGGACAAGTTTCCACACACGCCGGCTCCATGCCCACCGCCAAACGATGCTCGCAGAAATCGCATTTGTCCGCGACGTTGCGCAGCGGATCGACGTAAATCGCGCCGTAGGGGCAGGCGTCTTCGCATTTGCCGTGGCCGCGGCAGGTGTCGGCGTCGATGCGCACGATGCCGTTTTCACCGCGCGCAATCGAGTGCGTCGGGCACGCTTTCACGCACGGCGCGTCTTCACATTGCACGCAAAGCGCCGGCAAAAAATGGCGCTTGACGTTTGGAAAGGCGCCGCTGTCATAATAATAAACCATCAGGCGAAAATTTCCGACCGGCACGTCGTTTTCGACTTTGCAGGCCACCGAGCAGGCGTGGCAGCCGGTGCAGCGCTCGAGATCGAACGCCATGGCCCAATGCGGTTGTGAAGTCATCTCCGAAAATCCTCCTTGCTTGAAAAAGTTTCCATTTAACGTTTTTCCGGCAACGGACAAAACGCGCCTTCGGCAAAATTCATGGATTCGATGCCGAAGGCGTGATCGAAACGCGCGCGATAATTTTCCCAGGCGATCACCGCGGTTAATTCGACCATTTGTTTCTCGTTGAAATGCGTCCGCAAACCATTGAAGATTTCATCCGGCGCCTCGACCGGCGTTTGCGTCATCGCCACGGCGTAACGCAAAACGAGTTTCTCCACCTCGTTGAACGCATTGCTGATTTCGAAATTCGACAAATCCATCATTTGCTGCTCGGTGACGCCTTGCTTTCTGCCGACGGCAGAGCCGATGTCGATTCAATACGGGCAGCCGATGAGCATGGCGGCTTTGAGCGAAGCCAGACTTTTCAAGTTGGCGGGCACGGTTGCCATGCCGTCGAGCGCCAACTCCATTTGTCCGTAACCAAAGAGCAAACGCGGCTGGTGCGCGTTGATTTTAAGCGGCTCCACCAAACGCGCCGCGCCGGTGAGCTGGCCGACCTTTCGCTTCGCCGCCCAATAAACCATGCGGGTGAATAAATTGGCGCTTTCAGATTCGATAGTTTGAATTCGAGCCATATTTCTATTTTTATGTTAAAGTTTTTTTTCGGCGACACTCGGTGACTTCGGTGAATTTCGGAGAAAAAAGGTTTCCCGCTAAAAGAAAAACTGCACCTGCGTACGAGCGCGACGATCATGAAGATCATCGCCCGGCGCTTGTTGCGTGAAAAATGAAGCATCGGCTTGCAATTTCAAGCGATGGCCGGAAATATAATAACTGAACGCCGGCGTGATTTCACGTGTGACATCATTGCCGGTGTTCGAATCGAGATCAACTTTCGCAAAGCGCAGGGCGATTTCAAATTTTTTCGGCATGATGAAATAACCGGCTTGCAAACGCAGGCCGTTGGCGACGCGATTGCCGCGGGTAAAAACCGTGCGGACTTCCTGGCGGCCGATGGAACGCACGTGATATTCGCCTTCGAACGAAAAGCCTTTTGATTTAAAGAAAGCATCGAGAGTCAATTGCTTCACGTCGCTGGTGTCCTCGCCGGCGGCAATCACCGCACGGGCCAAGTTCGCGCGATCGTCGGCGCCTTCCAAAACCGGCTTGAAATTCGGCAAAAACGCGAAAGCCGCGCCAACCGCCAACGTTGATTTTTCGGAGTAATCCAAATCCGCTTGTGAATAAGACGGCTTACCCAAAAGATTCAGCGTCGCGCGTCCGACGTACATCAACGCGCGGTCGCGGTTCGTGCGATTTTTGGCGCTGCCGTTGAACGCGCCAATGCCATACTCAAATTTATCCCCGCCGAGATAACCGCGCAGCGCCACACCGACGTCGCGGCCAAGTTGAAATTCCTCATTCACGATCGAGCGGTCCACAAACTGCAAAGCGGACGTCGAGGTGAGAAACTCACGATTGAACGGCAGCTTGAATTGTCCGAGGCGTGGTTGCAGCTTTGCATTGTTGGTGAAATCCAGCCAATAATCCCGCAAACCCAGAGCCGAGCCTTCCAGAGTAAGCTGCATTTCGTATTTGAGCCAGGGATAAAAAAGCGTTGCCGTTCCACACGATGCGGGCGCGGCGAATGTTGAAGGATGGAGTGGTCTCGCGCTCGGCGCCGAGGTCGCGGTCATCCAAAGAAAAAAGGTACTGCACGCGGGTGTTGAGCTTCATGGAAAATTTGCCGTCCGCGCTTTTGATGACGATGCCGTCTTTGTAAGTGATTTGGGTTTCTTGCGAAAAAAGAAAAACGGGGAACAAAACCACGAACATCGTAACCACATTGTTCAGCTTCATCATGCTTCCTTCTCTCCGGTTCACGACGTTTAACTGAATTCGACGATAAAATGCCATCAGGATTAAAAACCGTCCGCCGTTCATCTGTATTCCATAAAAAGTTTTTCCACTTCTTGTTGCTTCAACGGAACTGCGGCATGACCGCGGCGTCCGCTTACCGGCGTTGCGTTTTCCAACGCCCGTCGCAAGGCGGCGCGAGTGCAAGCGCCGGCGCTTGAAAGAATACTTGCCAATTGCGCCGGCACGCGTTCTTTAAAAAGTTGAAACCGCCTTTCGAACGCGCCATCAATCGTGTTGCTAGTGGAAAAAGCCAGCGCCAATTGCTGCGCGCCGTCATCAAAATCGACGATGGAATCAAGACCACGTGTGGCCGCTTCGGCGAGCTGGCGAAGCTGCTCCGGCAACAACGGAATATCCGTAGCGACGATCAAAGCCAAACTCGGCGTGACCGAAACGGCTTGAGACGGAATTTTATCATCCGTGCCGCCATTGGCGGCGAGCAGCACGCCGACGGTGTATGCTTGCTCGCCGATTTTTAAAGAACGCGACGCATCACCAACACCGCCTTTCGCGCCGAGCGCGCAGAGGCCGCGCCCGATACCGTTGCTGCCGCAAACCACGGCGCTATCGTTGGCCTGTTTGATCGTTTGCAATACGTCGTCGTGCGTGACGCGGCGCCGCCGCAGATCGTTCAAATAGCCGTCGTCGAGGCCGATCACAATCGGCGGCCAGGCGTTGTCAATCGGCAAATCCGCCTCGCGCTCGTGGCCGAAAGAGAGCAGCGCGTCGTAGGCAATGCCGGCAGTGGTGGCGTTGCACAAAACGATCGGCGAAGAAAACGTGCCGAAATCCTGCGCCACGTGCAACCCCGTCCACTCATTCCAATTGCCGCTCGCAAAACTGCCGATGAATAATTTGCGGTTCCGCACGGAAAGCGGATAGGGCAAAATGGCAGTCACACCGGTTTGAATATCGCCGTCGGCGAGGGTGAAATGGCCGGCTTGCACGCCGGGAACGTCGGTGATGGAGTTTTTCATCAAAACAAATTTTTTCGTAGTAGCGCCTTATGGACTTTGACAATCAAAATCGGTAATAAATTGTAGTCCTGCCCCCTAAATTTTTGCAACCGTGAAATTCGTGGTTCTAACAGCCGCCCACAAGGGGCGGGGACTACGAGAGATTACCGAACTTGATCGTCAAAACTCATTAGGCGCCGATCTTGTGAATCAAAAGTTATTTTAGAATTCAGAATTTGCCCCTGAAGGGCATACGTGTCAAGCTAAGCAACGAACCAAACTAGAGGACAAACGTTCAGTCTAGATTTTTTCAAAAATCTTTCTAGATTAAAATAGCATGGGAAAAGTCCATGCTAGAAAACATCCGAAC
>Ga0187892_10005363_pt1 | contig 20238 bp, 15 predicted proteins | sample MA1701073metaG_FD_139345 | JGI IMG/M metagenome (GOLD analysis project Ga0187892, IMG submission 139345) | Bio-ooze microbial communities from a basaltic lava cave in the Kipuka Kanohina Cave System on the Island of Hawaii, USA - MA170107-3 metaG ...
CACATCAACCTGGCGCAGCTTGGCAACGATCTCTTCCGGCTTGTGTATCTTCCTTCCCATCCCTGGTCCTCCTCAGGCCAAAAGCCATACTCTGAGTCGGACCACTTCAATGGGGGCGGATCACTTGGGTCCTTGTCCTAACCATGGAGCTAGTTTTTCGGCACGTTCAGGCCTGTTAAAGTGGTTAGGCGAAAAAACCCAGCAAGAAATCTGGCTCGGCTGTGGGTTCGACGGACCCAGGCACGGCCGGATGCACCGAGTTCGCATCTGCGGTTGGAATTACTCAGTAACTCGCTCACCGCCCTACTAAAGGCGGCCACAGAAGTCAGCCCAGCCCCGGAATATTTGCCTACAAATATTCCGTATCGAGAAACGATTTGTTCTGGATCCACACAAGCTATGATAGGGACTTCGCACGCAAGCGCTTCGAGGAAGCTAACACTCAAACCCTCATGAATCGAGGTATTGATTAGCAACCATGCACTAGCGAGCAACTTCTTCTTTCTTGGCCCATCGACATGTCCCAATAGGCGCACGTTTGGAGGGACGTTCTCAGGGCTCCATGAACCGGGACCCGAAAAATGAGCTTGACCAATGATTAAAAACTCAACACGGGGAAAATGCTGTGCTAAGTCCATCAAAATCCACGGGCGCTTAATCGGATCCAATCGCGCGAGCCAGACAATCGTAGGCGTATCACTTTTTTTGATACCCTCCATAGGTTTGATTATGTTTGGCAGAAAGTGCACGGCTTTGGGACGAACTCCATAAGCATCTGGAATCTTCTTGGCAATAAAATCGGCGGTTGATGCAAAAAGCGGCGGCTTCATCCAGCCCTGCACGGCTAGTTGAGTGGTTTTGGATAGCATCGCCTGAGGCTTCTCATTTTCCTTACCGGGAATCTTAAGGCTGGCGACCTCCCTATGGTCATCGCGATCCCAGGGATCACGAGCCCATATTATCAGTGGTACGCTCGGCAATTGTTCGATGAACGAGCGGTAACTGCGTCTGAAGTCAATGCTTAGCAGGAGATCGATCGCTTTCAGCCGCTCAGTTTGTGCTTTTGGGTCGTCGCTTACATATACCACAGGGGATCCGTGAAGCTTATGTGCGGCAAATTCACTTTGCGGCGACTCAGCCATAAGTATAACTACATCGACTCCTAGCGTCGGATCATCGGCGAAACACCGTGAGACCTGCTTGACGGCCCAACCAAAGCCGCCCATACGACCGACCTTTTTGTCAAAGACTTCGTTGGTAATTATCCCAAGCGTCAACCGTTTGAAATCGCCGATCATTGGAAACCGCCAGGTTGGTGGATCATAGAGATAAACTTTAGTTGACTCGATACGAGGGGTCAAAAAAACCGTCCCGTGCCCCATCGAACCGAATTGATAAAGATGCTTAGCGCATTCCAGTGCTTGACACGGGAATGCAGTGCTCTGCTGGCTCTCGACTCTTTTTAAACCACGAATTAAGATTCGACCCCACGCTCGAAAAGATTATTGTGAAGACAACTTCCAAGTTGGATTTCGCCACGTCTCGAATATAGACTGACTCGACTTAACCATTCGGTTAACTTGCCGCCAATCTGTCCACAATGTCCCTCAGCCCCGGTAAATTATGCTGGCGATTGTTCGCAATACCTTCGATCACCCTTCAGAGACTTTCATTAGGACTCACGTCAGGACGATTGCACCTCGAGCAACAGTGCTAATTTGCTCGCGGCCTGAAAGTGCCATGGCGCTGGGGTGTCCCTTCCTCGCATTTTCCTTCAGGGCACCAGGGAGGCCGCGTCTGCATCGAGTGCTTCGCTTTCTGCGTCGCCACCGCGTGGATGTCATGCTCGCGGAGTTCGCTGGATCAGGCTGGCGTGTTTGCCGGATTTGCCAGAAAGGAAAGATCAAGCTCTATGTCCACGTTCATGGCTATGATGTGTCGGTGTATCGTGGCAAGCCGGAATGGCGTCGACGATACCAGGAGCTATTCAAACATGCCGCCGGCTTTATCGCGCCATCGCGCTTCCTTGCCGACGAGCTAGCGAGTTTAGGCTGTCCGCGAGAGAAGCTCCACGTGAGCCCGAATGGCGTCGATCCTCGGCAGTTCACGCCAGTTGCTGGCGAGCCGCTGCGGCTTCTGGCTGTGGGAAGACTTGTGGAAAAAAAGGCGCCCCGGATCACAATTGCGGCCTTCGCTGACGTGCTCAAAAAGTTTCCTGGAGCAAGACTCGATATGATCGGCGATGGACCCCTTAGGGAAGATTGCCTGGCCCTCATCGAAGAACGCGGTCTCAGCCGCGCCGTGAACCTCCCTGGCACCCAATCCCATGAGCAAGTCGTCGAGGCAATGCGCCGTGCCTCGATGTTCGTGCAGCATTCTGTGACAGCGGCTAACGGGGACACCGAAGGCTTCCCGGTTTCCATTCTCGAAGCGATGGCCAGCGGCCTGCCGGTCGTCGCGACTCGCCATAGCGGAATTCCGGAGGCGGTCATCGACGGCACGACCGGCATTCTCGTCGCTGAGAACGACGTGTCCGGCATGGCGCAGGCGATTGCGAGCTTTCTTGCCGATCCGGCGAAGGCCGACGCAATGGGCGCAGCAGGCCGGCGGCGCGTACTCGCTCATTTCACCGAGACTCATACGAGGGATCGCCTCCGCGCAATTATGGGCCTCTCGCTTCCCTGGCGCCTGCGCAATACGTTGTACCGTTACATAAATCCGGACTGGTACAGTCGCAGGTCAGGACCTTCAGACAGATAATCGCGTCGCGCCGGGACTAAGGGGAAGGAGACGTTGCAGTCCCCTAGGCTGCCAATCTATCCTCATCCAGACCAGGCCCTGAACCGGCACACTGCCGCCGGCGACAACTAATCACTGCCCGGCTTAGGGATTTCTTGCGGAAAGAATTTCATTTTCTCGCATCGACCGCGGTGATCAGCCGGCGGGAATTCAAAACAGGACCACGCGTGTTCCTTGCGCTTTCCACTGGTACAGTATTCTTGCTTTCCGTGCCGTCTCGTTGATCACGCCGCGTGCTGACCGGATCTTATGCGCCGCCACAAACCATACGCGTCGGCAGCCGTTCGCCTCGGCGGCGTCAATCAACCTATTCGCTGGATCCGTTTCTCTCAGGTAGAGGAGAGGAACTCGGCGGCTTCTTGCCTTGTCTCCATCTCGGCGTTGGTGTCGTACGTAGTAGTAATACTTGAACACCTTACTGCTTGACCAAACAGCTAGGGCATCGCCATCCTGGAATCCCAGCTTCACCTTCTCCAACGCGCCGCGCATTCGGATGTGGATCGCGGCCTCAGAGCGACCTCCGCAGCCGATGGCACCACGACGCTGAGTAGCAGGACGGCGCCGATGCAGGCCATCACGCGGCCGCCAAATCGGCACACCTCGTCGATCCCTGTTGCGATGACGAAGAGTGTCAGCGGCACGAGAAAAATCAGGAGCCGGCAGCAGAACGGATAGATTTGCAGCGCCGAGGCCAGGTACGTCGTGAGGATCGCGCCTGTCGCGACGATGGCAGTCCAGCGACGGGCGGCGATGACTGCAGCCAGCGCGCACACGAAGCCTACGGCAAGCGACCATCCCAGGGGATCATACCAACCGGCTCTGGGGCCGGGCGTAGCTTGATCCAAGTCGCGGAAGGCAACGAAAGTGAGACGCGACAAGGAGAGTGGGTACCAGAGGAGTTCGGAAACAGACTGGGCCAGCGGCGCGAAACTTCCCCATCTCCCCCAATAATCCACCATGAATTCGCGATCGACCCCGGAAGACAGGACATAGGCGGCATGAAGGGCCGCGCCGGCACTCCACGCAACACCCACGGCGATGGCTTGCCACCACCGCGCGGAGCGCACCGCCTCATAAAGGATCAACAAACCCCGCGGGCCCGGCCACGAAGGCCGCGGGGAACGAACATAGGACGGCTACAAGGCCTACGACCAAGACGAGCCATAGACCGTACCGCGCGTTCCTGTAAGACATCGCAACCAGGATGCCGAGTGAAGCGAGCGCATCTGACGCGTAGGGCTTGAATTCACTCGAGTAGAAGATGAGCACGGGCGAAAGGGCGATGAGGCCGACAAACGTTATCCGCGCGGCGTTCGATTTCAGTTCACGCGCGGCAAGGACCCCCGCCACCGGAAAAACAACAGTCCGGCAATCAGAGGAGTTAGGCGGAGCGCCAATTCACCCGGTCCGAAAGCGGCTACCGCGGAAAACGTGGCCAAAAGGAATCCGGGAGGAGCGGTCTGATCGCTCAGCAGAGAGGCAAAATCCCTGTTGATTACATTCAGAGCGAACGCTGCTTCATCGACCCATAATGATCTGTTGAACCAGTATTCCCGCAGTCGTAACGCGACGCCCAAGACAGCGAGCAACGCCAGAATACCGGTGCCGATCCATGCTGCGGCGGAAATCTGCGCGCTCTCGGGCCCGGCTCTCGTCATGAATACGCTTTGCGGAGGCGTGCTCATAAGAGCTTGCGCAGCGGAGGCGGCATTTGAAGGGGAAGGATCCGTATCGACTTCCTTAGGTTCAAGGTGCACTCCAGGTGCTAACGCGACCTCTTAGGCTGGCTCATTCTAGGGTCGGTGTTTTGGGCGTCCAGCGCCTAATCGCTCCCGCCAGATTGCAAGCGAAGCTATTCACCATTTGCGTGGTTTGCCATTAGTCTTGCCTTACAGCGCTGATTGGGGGATTCCGTTGAGTCATCTTCGCAGGTCGGTACAGAGGCTGGCGTGGCTGTCGCCCACCCTCTTGCGCAAGTTCGTCAAGCGCACATTGGTGCCGGAACCACTCCTTTCCTGGCTCTATCGAGAGGGAGCCGTCCAACGACATCAGCTTTCCTATCGAAAGGAAGACCTCCAACGATATCAGGGTGCGATACGGGCCGGGTTCGGCACGGTCTCTGCCGAAAAGCTCGAGTCCATGAAGTCGACCCTGGCGCCCGGTGACCTCGCCGAAGTGGCCTGGTCCCTCGCCTATTGGTATCATGTTCAGGGAGACTATCGGGGCGCGCTCGACCAGCTGCTGCTTCGGCGCACGGCAACCCCGCATGTGCTGAGCATCCGCCAAGCGGTCGTCGAGGTCGACCTTCTGCTCAAGCTTGGCCGCATGGATGCCGCTCGCTCGCTCCTCCGCAACGCCCGTGCCCGACTGGGGAACGCGGCAGAGCTTTGCTTCAGCGCTGCCAACGCCGCCGCCGCCGCCCCGGGCCCACGCAGCAGGGTCGAGCAGAACCAGCTTCGCTGGCTGAACAAAACCTTCACCCGCAATGGATTTGCTCCAATCGAGCTTGCGGATCCCTCCTTGCGGCTCACGATGGACAACATCGCGGCGCGGCCCGCTCGGCAATCCCATCCCAGTTCCGGCGAAGGGAAGATCAGCGTCCTGATGCCCGCCTACAACGCCGCGGATACGATCGCCATGGCAATGAAGTGCGTGCTCGGCCAGACCTGGACAAACCTCGAGCTCATTGTGGTCGACGACGGGAGCAGTGACAACACGTGGTCCGTCATCGAATTCACGGCAAAGCGCGATGCCCGCGTTGTGCCGATAAGGCACCCGCAGAATCGTGGCGTCTATCAAGCGCGTAACACGGCGCTCAGCCGCGCAACGGGCGACTTGGTGACGGTGCACGATGCCGACGATTGGTCCCACCCGGAAAAGCTTGCGCTGCAGGCAATCGCCATAGGCAAAAGCCGCCTGGTTAATCTGACTAAGCAAATTCGCGTGCTCGATGACATGCGGGTCTACGTCAAGCCGGACAGCGGGATGCTCCTCTACTGCTATCCATCCTTGATGATGACGCGGAACGTGCTCGAAGAGCTCGGCGCCTGGGACGAAGCGAGAACAGGCGCGGACGGGGAGCTGTGGGAACGGCTACGCGTCAAGGACCCGCGGAACAAGGTTGTCCTGAAAAGCGGAGTGGCGCTCTCATTCCACCTGTTCAGGGAAAACTCCTTGACCATGGCGCAGCCGACAGACATCAGCACGCGCTATTATGGCGCGCGCTGCCAATATATCGCCGCTTACCGCCATTGGCACAAGTTGGAGCGCGCCAAACCCAATCCCGATCTTACCATCCGCCCGGGTCAGCGGCGTTTCCCCGTTCCTCACATTTGCAAGCCCGGCTTGGCACAGCGCCGCGAATATGACCTGATCTTCGTCTCCGACTTCTCGCTGCTGGGCGGCACGACCGCCTCAAACGTCTGTATGCTACGCGCCGCCGAGCGTCTGGGGCTACAGTGCGCATGCTTCCATTGGCCCCGTATCGAATTCGCCACGCGGCCCATCAACCCGAAGATACGCAGGCTCCTGCACGAAGGCGTCGCCGCCAATGTGGTCGCGGGCGAAAGCCTCAGCTGCAGGCTCGTAATCATCAATCATCCGCCGCTTCTCAACCAGTTGCCGGACATACTTCCCCAGGTGGAAACGGCCGCTTGCGTCGTCATCGTCAGTCAGACCCCCTGGACGCGTAGCAAAGGCGGGTGCCAATTGTATGACCTCGCCAAGGCAGTCGCGAATGTCCACGCCGCGTTCGGAGTGCAACCTGAGCTTGCGCCGCTATCACCCACTATTCGACGTTTTCTGTATTCCAGTGGGGAGGACTTGCTCATCACGAATCTGGATTGGACACCGATCATCGACTCGGAGAAGTACCGCCGCCGCTCGTCATCATGGAGTGGATCTCGCACGCCGGTTATTGGCCGTCATGGCCGTGATTCGCCTGACAAATGGCCCAAGGACCGGCAGGCCCTGTGCCAGGCCTATTGTGCAAACGCCAGCATCGAAGTCCGCATCCTAGGCGGCGCGCGCAACGCAAAACGCGTTCTGGGAAGAATCCCGTCGAACTGGGTGGTGTTACCGTTCGACTCGATGGACGTGCAGGACTTTCTTAGCGGCCTCGATTTCTTCGTCCACTATCCGCACGAGCATTGGATCGAAGCTTTCGGTCGCACGGCGATGGAGGCCATGACCGCTGGCGTCGTGGCGATTCTGCCCCCTCACTTTGTCGAGATCTTCGCAGACGCGGCGGTCTATGCGGAGCCGACGGACGTGCTTAGCGCCATCCGGCGGCTATGGTCGGACAAGGACGCCTATGAGGCGCAAATCCTGCGCGGTCTCGAATATGTGGAGAGGACCTGCGCGATGGACCGTTTCGAGGAGCGCCTCCGGCCATATCTGAGGACATTTCCAAGCGCTCCGCAAATTAGGTGCGTGTCTTGATATTACCCTGCGCGGCGATCACGGATGTTCAAGATCGATCCAAGTTCTAGCTACTATAGCACGGCGGACTCCACCGTCCGGGCCCCGCGCTGCGGCCTTTGATCCACACTATAGGTTTGGATTTGTATGTTGGAAAAATGAACTTGCGGTCGATCCAAGTCGTTGCAGCAGAGCCCCGGGACCGTTGCCCTGCTATTGCGATAGCGGGCGAAATTGGTGGCCGACTTCGGAGGTAGTTCGGAAGTTGCGCACGAATTCTGAGCAGGGGTCAAACCGTACCTCTGCCGCTTTGCAATCCACATAGGGTCCGCGTCATCCACCCAAGTATAGACAAGGTCGATAGGGAACTTGACTTGCTCCAATTGCTTTATATCCCTTCGGGAAGTTCCAAAACGGGCCGCGCTCCACAAGTCACACAGAGACGCTGGCAAGCGCTGCTTGGGAGGCAACACGCGCACAAGATCGTTACGCAAGTGAAAAACTCGAGCTTCTTCGAGATCCGAAAAAAATGAGATCTGGACTTTCCAACGGTTAAGCACCGCGCGCCCCGTCTTGCAGCTACTTCGTCGACTGATGTCCCAGTGTACTGTAGCCGCTGGTAGAATGACCGCTGTGCCGTCAACCTCGTATTTATTCTCTGAGAGCCGATGTGAGACATGGGTCACTTGATACTGACTGCTACTATTCATTTTGAGCAGCAACCGACTGATGTTCCATCGGTGGTGTGCAGGTAGATAAAATTCGTAGCGACTGGTACAACCCTGATGTTCGATAAAGGGCAGCCCCTCCTCTATCAGCATATTGCGAATTGCTGCCGCAATGGTGCCTAATGAGTCAAAAGAGTCGTATAGGCGACAATGCTCGCACATTCCCAAAGTGGCGCACTCCATACCCGCAACAGATTGCGAACGGCCCACACGGTTCGCCAAAAACTGACGGATCACCCTTGTACTGGGTCCGTAGCGATAGACAACCCGGGCTAAGTGCGTTAGCAGCCTCCCCGCTACTGCCACATGCGATAATCCTGAATCTGATCGGAGCTGTTTGCGACTCGGGCTTTCGATCCCCAGCATGATGACACCTGTCGAAATTACCCCTGTGGCTCTCGCTGCCTAATATTATACTATAGCGTCAAGCGCGCCTGAGAAAAGCCTGCCGAGTGTTGCCATTTTGCACAATTGCCGCTGGCTCCCACGACAGCAAGCTCTCGAAGTAGGAGATCGTCTTGCCAAGCCCTTCTTCGAGGGACACTCTGGGCCGCCAATCTAGCGTCTCGTTGGCGAGTGAGATGTCGGGACGACGCTGTTGGGGATCGTCCTCGGGCAGCGGGACAAATTGCAGGCGCGATTTCGACGCGGTCATCTCGATAATTTTCAAGGCAAGTTGCTTGATCGTGAGCTCGGCCGGATTGCCGAGATTGATAGGACCGGTGAACCCGTCGGGCGTTTGCATCAGGCGGATCAGCCCCTCGATCAAATCGCTGACGTAGCAGAACGATCGCGTCTGGTTTCCGTCGCCGTAGATCGAGATGGGCTCGCCCTTCAGGGCCGCCACCACGAAGTTCGAAACCACGCGGCCGTCGCTGAGATGCATGCGCGGCCCGTAAGTATTGAAGATCCGCGCAACTTTGATCTCCAGTCGATGTTGCCGGCGATAATCGAAGAACAGCGTTTCGGCGCAGCGCTTCCCTTCGTCATAGCAGGACCGGATTCCAATGGGGTTGACGTTTCCCCAATAGTCTTCTCGCTGTGGGTGCATCGTCGGGATGCCGTAGACCTCGCTGGTGGACGCCTGCAGAATTCGGCAGCGGAGCCGCTTGGCAAGTCCCAGCATGTTGATCGCGCCGTGCACGCTCGTTTTCGTCGTTTGCACGGGATCGCGCTGATAGTGAATGGGCGACGCCGGGCAGGCGAGGTTGAAAATCGCGCCGACCTCAAGGTAGATCGGAAACGTCACATCGTGCCGGATCAATTCGAAATGCGGTTTGCCGATTAGATGTTCGATGTTCCGCTTCGAGCCTGTGAAAAAGTTGTCGAGGCAAAGGACCTCACAGCCAAGCTCGTGCAAACGGTCGCAAAGGTGCGACCCGAGAAACCCTGCGCCGCCGGTTACCAGAACTGACTGGCCCTGCAACACTGACACCCTCCCGAAGGCCCGAGCTCACAGCCGCTTGCGTTTGTTGTGCGGATTTCCGCCGAAGCGAGCTGCTGCACGCGAAAGTGCCGGCCAATTTTGTAAGCCGATTTTGACTCAAGGAGACAGAAAATGGAAGGGCGGCCGGCGACTTGCCGGGCGCCCCGGCTGTTCCGCGAGGCTCAGCCCCGGCGCGCGTGTTCAGGCGCGTGCGAGAAAATTGCGGACTTCCCGGGCGAAGATCTCGGGCGCGTCGTGAGGGATCCAGTGCGAGGCGGTCTCCACCCGAACGAGCCGGGCGCCGGGAATTTCGCGCGCCAGCCTCTCGCCGTCCCGGATCGTCTGCCAGGGATCGTGCACCCCCCAAAGGCATAAAGTCGGCGCGGCGATCTCGCCATGCCGCTCGACGAGCATGGTCGTATGGTTGGTGTTCAAGGCGCTCGCATTGCGGATGATCGAGATTTTTCCTTCCTCGTCGCCATAGGGCGCGACAATTCCCTCTTTGAACGCCGGCGTCAGCCGCTCCTTGTTGTAGATGCCGTCGGGCAGGCCCGACGCAAGAAACTCGGCGACTTCCTTCGGGGTCTTGCTGCGCCAATTGGGATTGCCGAGCGCAATCATGTCGTCGATCGGCCAGGAATCGTAGGCGACGACGTTGGTCAGGACGAGCCGGTCGACGCGCTCGGGGTGCTCGATGGCCATGATCAGAGCGACGCCGCCTCCCGTGTCATGGCCGACGAAACTCGCCCGCGCGAGTCCGAGATGATCCATGAGGCGGAGAATCATCTCGGTCTGGGCGCGGAGCGAGCGGTCGAAGAAGTCGCGCCTATCGGAATAGCCGTGACCGAGGAAATCGGGCGCCACCACCCTTTTGGTCTCGGCGAGGAGCGGTATCACCTCATTATAGAGATAGGACCAGGTGGGAATTCCGTGCAGCAGGATGACCGGCTCGCCTTGGCCGAGATCGGTCCAGGCAACGCGGAGCGGCTTATGGCTCAGCCCGTCGAGATTGGCCGTCTTTTGTCTCTGCCGGAACGCGTCATGCGTGAGAGGCGTTCCCTTAAACACGGCCTATCCCCTCCTCCGCCGCCACGCCTCAGAACTGGCGCCCCTTCTCGGAGACTTCTTGGTACCAGAGGCTGCGCGTGCCAATCTTCGAGCGCATCTTCCAGCCCAAGGTCTTCGGCGCCGCCTCGATGGCTTCGAGCAGCGCCTTGACGCGCTCCTGAATGAGGGTCCGCTGCTGCTCTTGGATCGAGGGAAATTCGCCGAAATAGTCCGGCACCCGTTTCAGGTTGGTGGTGAAGGTGTAATAGAAGCCCCAATCCTGGCGCATCATGTCGACTATATAGCCGACATCGATCGATTTCGCTCCGCCTTGCTGATTGGCCAGCGGATGCTCGAGCATCAGCACGATCGTGTCCTTGAAGTCCTTCAAGTTGATCTCGACGATCTGCATCTTTTCCAGCAAGAGATCCGTCGTCGAGATGGTGAGGGTGTCGAGATCGAGCCGGTCCTTCAAGGGAATCCTGTGGCAGAAATAGAGCTCGTCGGCGAAGACATCGACATTGAGGCCGGTGTCGCGATGCACGTAGGAATGGCGGGTGCCCTCCGAGGCCACGTAAATGCCCTCGTCAGGCACATAGCCGCGCGCCATGAGAAATTGGCGGATCGCGCGGTTCTGCTTTCTCTCGGCCCCGAAATCGACATCGGTGAGGACGCGCTTGGTATCCTCGAACAGGTGCAAATTGTTGGGGCATTGGAGCCGGTAGGCGATCGACCCCAGAATGCGGAGGCGAATGCCTTCGGCCTCGGCATCGCGAACGAGGGTGAGCGCCTCATCGACGAATTCGAGATTGAGACCTGGATCTGCAGGCATCTCAGTCACAACGCGCCTCACCAATCTGCCGGGAGAATTTCAAGGGTTGAGCGGCTTGTCGCGGGGCAGCCTGTCGCATCGAGATGAGAAGCGGGCCGCTTGACCCGCTCCTCGATCCGTCATGCCGACGCGTGGCTCATTCGATCGGGATTTCCTTGAATGCCAGCGTCACATCGATGCCCTGCGACTGCTTAATGAACTTCATCACGTAGTAGAACACGAGACCGAACACGAACACGCCGGCGACGATCATCACCTGCGTGGGCTCGTGACCTGCCGCGTTCGGGTCGAAGAACAACGTCCAGAAGTAGAACTGCGCGGCGATGAAGCCGAGGAAGCAAGCCACCGTCATGATCGGCAGCCCAAACAGCGTCTTGCCTGCGATCGGCGACTTTTCGTAGAGCTGCGGCCGCAGATACGGGAAGAACATCCCCGCCCCCAGCACCACCGACCAGGCGAGGACCGCCGCCTCGATGAGGATCACGATTTTCGAGAACCATGGCGTGAACACGAACAGCGCCATGAAGATCAGGTTCACGATCGTGGTCACGGTGATGGCGACGATGGGCGTGTGATATTTTTCCGAGATCGTCGCCAGCGGCGCCGGAGCCACCTGGTCGAACGCCCAGGCAACGACGGCACGGACGCCGAAGGTATGCATCGCCGGAATCCACATCCACATCCACAGCGCAAGACCGAGCGAGGTCAGGATGGTGATGAACGGCGACAAGGTAAGAATGCCGGTCAGCAGCGCAACCGAGGGATCGGTCGGGGTTGTGAGGCCGCCGTTGGCAGTGAGTGCGTTGAAAACGGCCGTTCCGAGGAACTCAAATCCAAACACCTTCAAGGCCAACCACGCCGTGACCACGAATGCCAAGGTCGACAAAATCACGGCGCCGAGCATTCCGACCGTCTGCGACTTCTGCACGGACTTGATCTCGCCGCCGATGGCGATGGAGAACGCCGCCCCGATCAACGGCAGGAATGGCCAGTTGGAGACGAGGATCGTCTGCCACAAGTCGAAGCCGGCTTCGCCCCAGCCCTTCTCCTTGCCGCTGGCGATAATCGCGTTGTAGGCATCCGGAACGCCGAGCGAGGGCCCGATGAGCGCATTGAGATTGGTCACGAATTGCTCGCGTGACCCCATTGCGAGCGTGATAATCATGAGCACCGTGCTCGCCATCGCTAGGATGAAGACCCATTTGTTGACGGTCAGATAGAAACGCATGCCGTAGGAAAGGACGATCTGAGACAGGATCAAGATCGCCGCGCCGATCAAGAACGTCGCCCACGGCTCCAGCATCGTCTTCGAGATGGTAAGAAACGTCTCATTGCCGGTGAGGAGATTGAGCGCTCCGAACATCGGCGCCAGCGCGAGGATCACGATCCAATAGGCTGCGATGGCGCAGTAGAACAGCCACGCCGTGATCTCGACCAGGCTCATGGTGAGCGCGACCGGCGGCGGGAGGATGCGCGAGCCGAACACGTAGATGCCGCCGGAGCGCGGCAAGGTGACGGTCCAGGTGATGAACCCTAAAGAGATCATCACCATAGCGACGCCGGCGATGATGCTACCCCAAATGAGATCGCCTTGCGGATAGAAAGCCGGGCCGTAATAGAGCATCGAGCCCACACCGAGACCGATGCTCACGACGCCGACATTGTAGATGAAGGTGTCCATCAGGCTCGCGGTCCTGATCAACCCGGACGCCTTACGCAGGAATATTCGCTTATCTGCCCCAACATCGGTAACGGACATTGTGCCCTCCTTCTGTCGATAAAGTTCTCCCTCGCCGACTCGTGCTCCCTTAACCTTGTGTCAGACTGGCATAGGCGACCTGATCGTGCCTGAGCGTAATCATGGCGCCCTGCAAGATGCCTTCCGGATAGACGCTGCCGGGATTGATGCAGATGGTCTTGCCGATATTGATCTTGGCGCGCCCTTCGTGGACGTGCCCGTGCAGACCGAGCAGCGGCTGATGCTCCTTGATGATGTCGAGCAGCGTCTGGCAGCCTGCATGCGTGTGCACCGGCAGCCCCATCTCGTAGACGACTTGCAAGTTGCTATCGAGCTTGGGGCAAGAATCGAGCGCCGTGCCGAACGGCGGCACATGCACATTGAAGATGCACCGGCTCATATCCGTGACCTGCGGCAGGAGCTCGGCGAAGCGGGTGATATATTGGGCTTCCGAATACTCGCGCTCCGTATCCCAAGGCGTCGGCGTCGAGCCCCCGCAATAGAGCATCTGATAGCCGCCTTTGAATTCGCAGACTTGCATCTCGTGGAAGTCGATATGCGGCGCTTGCGTGAGAATATCATCGATCTCCGGGAAGTCGTCATTGCCGGGAATGGCGACGAGCGGTATCTCCGTTCCCTTCAGCTTTTGCGCCGCGATACTCGCCCATTCGCGCACGCGTTCTAGGACGAGCGTCTTGAAGAGGGCGACCTGCGCCTTCGGGTCGCCTCGCAGCCGCTGATACTCCGTCTCCGACATGACCGCCGGGTAGAACCCCATATTGCCCTGGCGCTTGACGAACTCGTCGAGCTCGCTCCTGTCGTCGATCTGAACCGACTGCCCATGCTGGAACGCAAGAAACGTGCCGTCCATCTGTTCGGCGCAGGGGATCACGGCCTTGCCGGTGAGGTCGCCGCCAAGGACGAGAACGTCGGCGCCGTAGAACTGGGCGCCGTTGACGAATTTCTTGAAGCAGATATTCGAGCCGTGGAGGTCCGAGGCGAAGAAAATCTTCACCTCGGAATTGGCGACCTTGTCTTTCTTGCGCCAGAACACATCGCACTCCGGCTCAGAATTTTGTCAGGTACTCGGCGATTTCCCACTGCGAGACGGCGTTGTGATACGACCACCACTCGGATTTCTTCAGATCGATATAAGACCGATAAAGCTCATCGCCCATGACGCGGCGGCCGAGATCGTCCTGCTCGAAAGCGTCAATCCCCTCGAGCAAGGTCCGAGGGAGCTGACTGACGCCCCTTCTCTGCAGCTCGGCATCGGATAGCTCGTACATGTTTTCCAGTTGCGGGTCGCCGGGATCGAGGTCGTGCTCGATGCCGTCCAACCCGGCTGCAAGAAACATCGCTGCGGCGAGGTAGGGATTCATCGAGGGATCGACCGCGCGGCATTCCCAGCGGGCGCTCGACAGATGGACATGTCCACCGCCGTGCCCGTTTCCCTCGATCTGCGGCCGGAGCAACGGAACGCGGAACATATGCGTGCGGTTGTTGCCGCCGTAGGAAATGAAGATCGGCGCCCAGGTATATCCCGTCATCGAACCGGTCTTGATCAGGCGCTTATAGGAATTGACGGTCGGGCAACTCACCGCGACGAGCGCGGCGGCATGCTTTTTCAGCCCGCCGAGGAATTGATAGGCGAGCTTCGACAGGCCGCATCCCCGCTTGTCTGACGCATCGCCGGAAACGTTCTTGCCGGTCTTGATGTCGGCGAGGGACATGTTGAAATGCGCGCCGGAGCCCGTCCGGTCGGCATAGGGCTTGGGCATCATGGTCGCTTCCCAGCCGTATTTGCGCGACAGTTCCTTCATCATCATGCGCCACACGACGAAGCGATCCGCCATGGTCATCACGTCGGCATAAGCGAAATCGAACTCGAATTGGCCGTTGGCGTCCTCGTGATCGAAGGAATGCACATCCCAACCGAGCTTGTTCATCGCCGAGACGATCTCGTTGAGAAACTCCAGATTCATGAGAGTGAGGCTGGCGTCATAGGCCGCCTTGGCGATGGTATCGCGCGGATCGTTGGGGGCGATGCCGTTATGCGCGGAAGGGTCGAGCCTCACGATGTAGGTCTCGCACTCGACACCGAGATTGAATTTCATTCCCATCTTGGCGGCGCGCTCCACCTGCTTCGCCAGAGCTGTGCGCGAGCACATGGGATAGGGCTGTTCGTGATACGTCAGTTGGCCTGGGATCACCGCCACGTTCGGCCGCCACGGCAGCTGCATGACCGCATCGGGATCGGGAACCACCGCCAGCTCGTCGTCGTGCGGTCCTTGTCCCAGACCATCGAGCGCAGCGCCGGTGAACAGCTCAGAGCCGCGCATCATTCGATCGAAATGGCTGACCGGCACGGTCTTGGTCTTGGCGATGCCATGAACATCGACGTAGAGGGGCATGCAATATTCGACTCCCTTGTCGATGAGACTTTGCATCGTCTCCCGTTTGCTTCCCGCTAATGCCTTCTTCTGCGTTCCGGTCGCTCTTTCGTTCATGGGCGGGTGCTCTCGTTCAAGGCGCGCACGCGCGGGCGGTGCTGGCGCGCTGCTATTAGTCGTTGTTCGGACGGCATCGAACGCTCCCCCCTGCCCGCTTCTTGTCGCGGCCGGAATCGATGCAGGCCGGGCCGTCGGTCGGCCCTCCATCACTGTGCGCGCTTCTAATTGAACAGTCAATTAGGATATGGGCCAAGGCAGCATTCCCGCGTGCGCGCAAGGTCGCGCCGATTGGGCCAATGCGGACGATTGGCAACCGACTGGTGTATCGGCGGCAAAGCGGTCACGCATTCAACCGGCGTTTCACGCGGACCGCCGCCGCGACTTGAGGCGTTTCTTGCCGGAATAGCCCAGCATGTCCAGCACGCGCCGATGCAAATCCCGCACCGCACCCTTGAGATCGAAATCCGACAGGATCACCGATCGCACCATGCACCCGTCGAGATAGGTCGATATGAACTGCGCCAGCCGGCCAGGGTGAACGGCCCTGAACAGACCCTGCTTGACCCCGTCACGAATCACCTTGGAGAGCAGCCTGCGCTCCTCGACATAGAAGGCTTCGATCGCCTCAGCGATGGCCGGGTCGCCGTCATGGGAGCTGCGAAAATCAAGCGCAATTTTCACAAAACGATGAATTTCATCGTATTTGTTGACGTGATTCGCGAGCCAGGCGGCGATGATGGTGGCGGGGTCGGCGCTCCTGTCCTCCAAGGCCCGCACGTTCTCGAAGGCGCGGGCCACGGCGCGCTCGATCGTCGCTCGAAACAAGTCCGTCTTGCTGTCGAAATAGTAATAAATTAGCGCCGGATTGACGCCGAGGGCCTTGGCAATGTCCTTGATCGTCACCGATGCGAAGTTGCGCTCGGCAAAGAGATCCAGCGACGTGGCCAAAAAATTGTCGACACGGCTGGGACTTGGCCGATAGCGCGCGGCGCCTGTCTTCCGGGCGCTTTCCCCTCCCCGTCTTGTGCGCTCGAAGTCCCGGCTCGGTTGCTGCGTCATCCCGCTCATCTTTGAATCCCGCCGCCGGCGGCTTGCCGATGCGCGCGCAGGCCCGGCGCTGGGACGATCTCCTGACCGCATGAGAATCTCTATAGCATGTACTTGCATTAGCAAGGCCCATAAGGCAACACTCTGGCGCTTGATTAATCGGCCAATTAGTCCCCGGGAGGCTCGAACATGCCGCGCGCGGCCGATACCACCGAGGCCAATCGGCTCGCGTTTGAACGCCTGACCAAATCCGATCCGGTCTTGGTCGATGTCCGCCCGGTGGGCGATTTCGTTCCCGGCTTCACCCCCAATACTATTCTCACCTCCGGCCCGCCGATGGCTTGGCCCGACTATAGCGGCGGACAGCGCAATGCCATCATTGGCGGCGCCTTGTTCGAGGGCCTCGCCAAGGACCCAAACGAAGCGATCGCGAAGCTCGATGCCGGCGAGATTGCAGTCGGCGGCTGTCACGATTTCGGGTGCGTAGGGTCTTTGGCTGGAATCTACACCGCGTCAATGCCGGCTTTCGTGGTCGAAAACCGCGCTTTCGGCAATGTCGCTTGCTGCAACATCTACGAGGGCAGCAACCCGCGCCGCTTGAACTACGGCGTCTATGACGAGGGCGTGAGAGAGCGGCTTCTCATCGTGCAGAATGAGATCGTGCCCGTGATCGCCGAGGCCTTGCGTCAAACCGACGGCATACCGCTCAAGCCCATCATCAAGCGGGCGCTCGGCATGGGCGACGAGTTGCATTCGCGGAACACGGCGGCCGCGCTCCTGTTCCTGCGCGAACTCGTGCCGAACTTGTTGGCGCTGGCGTCGTCAGGCAGCGAGCGGATCGTCCGTGCCGTCAAGACCATGACCGACGACCACTATTTCTTCTTGCGTCTGTCGATGGCGGTCGGAAAGGCTACCGCGGACGCCGCGCGTAACATCGAGGGCTCGAGCGTCGTGACCGCGATGGCTTTCAATTGCCGCGGCTTCGCCGTGCGCGTAAGCGGGCTCGGCGACACATGGTTCAAGGGACCGCATGCATCGGTCGAAGCCAAGCTGTTCGAGGGTCACACCGAGGATGAGATTACCTGGATGGGAGGCGAGAGCATCATCGCCGAGACCATCGGGCTTGGCGGCTTTGCCCAGGCTTCCGCACCCTCGCTGCAAAGCTACCAGGGCGGCTCCTACGAGACGATGATCGCGCGCAACAACGAGCTCTACGCAATTACCGTCGGGGAGAATCCCGATTATCTCCTTCCCGCGCTCGGCTTTCGCGGCTCGCCAACGGGCATCGATATTTTCAAGGTCATCGACAGCAAGGTGCTTCCTGTCCTCGATGTCGGCATTGCCGGCCGAAATGGCGGTCAGATCGGCGCGGGCGTGGTGAGGCCCCCTTACGCATGCTTCGAGGCGGCCGCCGCGGCGTATCGTCAGCGCTATTCCTGATGGGTTGGCGATGCAAGGCTACAGCACGTTTGAGCTCGGCGATGTGCGCCTCAAGTCGGGTGCCGTGCTGAAAGACGCGCAATTGGCCTATGCGACCTATGGGACGCTGAACGAAGCGGCCGACAATGCGGTTCTCCTTCCGACCTTCTATACTGGCACCCACATCCGGAACGAGGCCCTGTTCGGGCCGGGGCGCGCCATCGACCCCGCGCGCCATTTCGTCGTTTCCATCAATCTGTTCGGAAACGGTTATTCCTCTTCGCCGAGCAACGCGAGCGCAGCGCAAGCCGGTCCGCGATTTCCGCACGTCACGATCTACGACAATGTCGCATGCCAGCACCGCCTGCTCACCGAGCGGCTCGGCGTTCGACGCCTTGCGCTTGTGCTCGGCTGGTCGATGGCGGCGATGCAGGCCTATCAATGGGCCGCGCGGTATCCCGACATGGTCGGGGCGATCCTGCCTTATTGCGGCGCCGCGCGTTGCTCTCCGCTCAACCATGCCTTCCTCGACGGTCCGAAGGCTGCCTTGCAGGCTGACGCCGCTTGGAACGAGGGAAACTACGTGACGCCGCCAGAGAAGGGCTTGCGCGCCTTCGGCCGCGTGTATGTCGCCTGGGCCTATTCCCATGCTTTCTTTAGCGATGCCCTCTACCGCTCGCTCGGCTTCGCCACGCTCGAGGACTTCGTGCGCGACTGGGAGGAGGATCACTTGAACTGGGACGCGAACGACTTGCTCGCCAAGATTTGGACATGGCAGCACGGCGATATCAGCGAAAATGAGGTCTATTGCGGCGACTTCAGCCGCGCCTTGCAGTCGATCCGGGCCCGAGCGATCGTGATGCCGTGCAAGACCGACATGTATTTCGTGCCGGAGGACAATGCGGCGGAAGTCAGGGCAATGCCGAACGCCGAATTGCGCGTCTTCGACTCGCCCTGGGGTCACTGTGTCGCGTCGCCAGGCCGCGTGCCAGAGTTCCAGCGGGCGCTCGACGAGGCGGCAGCAGAATTGTTGAGAGGATGAGACATGAAGGCTCTGGTGCTGTCATCGAGTCCGCGCCGTAACGGCAATTCGGCGCTGCTGGCCGAGGCCATCCGCGAAGGGCTTGCCGAAGCGGGTCACGAGGCAACGCTCCTCTTCGCCGACGACTTCCTCAAGGGCTTTCTCAGGGACTGCCGGAAATGCCGGAAGCCGGACGGCGAGTGCTCGATCGACGACGGCTACCGCTCGGTCTTCTTCGATTACTATCTGCCGGCCGACGGCTTCATCGCCGCAACGCCGATCTATTGGTACGGCACCTCGGCCCAGCTCAAGGCCTTCCTCGACCGGACGTTCTGCTACTATGCCGCCTCCTACCCGAAATCGGGCGAAGTGATCGAGAGAATGCAGGGGAAGCGCATTGGGCTTGCCCTAAGCTCCGAGGAAACCTTTCCCATGGTCTCGGGCGGGATCATCAGCCAGATGCAGGAATTTGTCCGCTACACGCGCTGCACGTTCGTCGGCGTCGTGCACGGCTATGGCAACGCGCGCGGCGATGTCCTCAAAGATCCGTGCGAGCCGATCAAGACGGCGCGACGCTTTGGCAGCGAGTTCTTCACCAGGCACACGAGCGACTACCAGATCGACTCCGTGCGCCCGGGACGGGTGTGGGGGTGAAGCCTAACTTACGCTCAGAACCGCCGCGCCGGCGGCGATGAGGGCGATCGCGGACCATTGCAGCTTGCTGATGGGCTCGTGGAGGAACAGCTTTGCCATCAAGACCGTCACCACGCTGAAGGCCGACGCGAGCACCATGGTGACGTGAGGCGCGGCACTATGCGACCCCGCCAAGAATGTCAGATACCCCAAGGTGTCGAGGCCTCCTTGAAGGCCCACGAAAGGCAGCCACTCTGAGGGCACGCGGAGAGGCACTCGCTGCAAGAGAAGCACGGTGCCAAGGGCAGCGAGGCCGGCCCAGCGCCCGATCCACATGGTCTGGAACGCGCCGATCAGTGGCGTGGCGGCCTGCGCCGTGAGCACGATGGCAACGTAGGCAAGGCAGGCGCTGAAGGCGATCAGCAACGTCGTCCGGTTGGCTTCAGTCTCCGAGGTCCCGGTCTCCGAGACGGCGCTCCGCGTAATGAGAATGCCTCCGGCTACGACCACAACCATGGCCGCCCATTGCATGGCGCTCGGCCGCACGCCCATGAGAACGTTGACGGCGAGCACAAGGGCCGGGTGCGCAGCGACGATCGGTACAACCACGGCGATCGGCCCCCGCGCGATGCCCCTATAGAGGAGGACGCACATCGCCGCGACACTAAGGCCGTGG
>Ga0187892_10005364_pt1 | contig 20237 bp, 12 predicted proteins | sample MA1701073metaG_FD_139345 | JGI IMG/M metagenome (GOLD analysis project Ga0187892, IMG submission 139345) | Bio-ooze microbial communities from a basaltic lava cave in the Kipuka Kanohina Cave System on the Island of Hawaii, USA - MA170107-3 metaG ...
ATCCTCTCCGGATCAGGAGAGTCCTGGTTGACCTTCGGCGGCTTCGCCGCCTCCGGTCCGCTCGCCCGGCTCGGCCTGGCGCCGACCGCAAGCGGCCGGACGCGTCGATCCCAGGAGGGGCAACTCGAAGCGCGATGCTGCGATAAGTGGCGTCGCGCTTCTCATGTTTTTGGGGGCTATAAGCGTTCCATACGAGTTCACCGCGCCCGCCCCTCCTGAGACTCGCCCCAATCATTGCTGACCGACTCTCCTATCCCGGAGCTTCACCGGACTGCTCATGACATCAAGCATGCCGTCCGGTGTTGCCTGCTGATAGCAAGCGTACAGCGTTGCTGCGTCCTTCCAACCGCCTGCGCCCATCACATCCACGAGAGGCTTGTCCTTCCGTTCTGTTGCCCACTTCCGTCTCAACGCATGGAACCGGGCGCCTCTCACGTGCGGTAGTCCCGCGTGCCGTTCGGCACGATCGAACAGCTGTCCGAAGATCTCGCGCCGCCAGTGGCCATCCCCTTCAGGAGCCGGGAACAACCATCCATCACCTACGACCGCGAGCTTCAGCTTGAAGCTTCGAAGCTCATCGGCCAACCCATCAGGCAACGGGACCGTGCGATCGCGACCTCGCTTGTCGAACTCCGCCCGAAACGTGATTGAGGGCGGCTTGAAACTGATGTCCGACCAACGAAGGCCACTGATTGCCCCAATCCTTGCTCCCGTCGCCTCCGCGAGCACCCACGCCAGCTCGAACCGCTTCCAGCGTTGGCGTCCACGCTCCTGCGGTGCTTTCGAAGCGAGATCCTGTGCCGCCTCTCGCACCTTCAGAAACCGGTCATACGTCGCGACGGGGCGCCGCGGGTCCTCTTCCTTCGGGAGCGTCACGCCGCGCAGCGGATTCGACTCGAGCAGCCATGAACCGTCCGGGAGCCGTTCGTTCATCGCCCAGTTGATCATGGTCTTCAAGAGCTTCACCTCGCCCTGGATCGTGCGTGCCCTGACGGGCCTGCGTGCTGCCCCGTCCGGCCAACCGTGGCCAGTGCGTCGCATCGCGACGTAACGATCAACGTCGTTCCGCGTGAGGTGATCAATCCGCTTCCCTCGACCGAGGCCGGCCATGAGCAGTCTGACCTCGGCAGCCTTCTGTCTTCTTGTCCGCTCGAAGTTCTGTCGGTATCCGGGTGCCTCCTGCTGGTAGCGGTTCCACAGTCGTTCGAGCGTCAGCGGCTCGGCCGGGGCGGGCTTCAAGCCCTTCTCGAGCTCGCGCATGAATGCGATCGCGAGTTCGCGGGCCCGGGGGCGATCCCGGGTCATTAGCGACGCGTAGGTCATCCCGCGTCCCGAGACCCGGTACGCCCGGTGAAACACGCCGCCCGGCTGCTGCTGGTAGACTCGAACCTTCATTCCCCGGACACCGAGCGAGAGGGACCAGCAACCGCTCTCGTTTTGATGCCAAGGCTTCTCCGGAATCGGGAGTCGACTACCCATGCGTACCTCCATCGTTACGCCGGGTGGTGACCCGCCGAGCATCGGCGACGGGATCGTACGCCTTGAGGGGTTGCTCGTCAACGACGGTCAGCTTCCTAGGCAGATCCACAGCACGGAAAAACAGGCGCCGGCCATCGCGGCGCGCAGGGAGCTTCCCCGCTCGATGCAGGCGCCGAAGATGATCCGGTGAATAGCCCGACCGCTCGGCGGCGTCCCGAAGGCTCAGCAGTACCTCGTCCTCGCTGTTAAGCAGTGCTTCGACATCCGCGAGTACTTCGTCACAGAGCTTGGCGCCATCAACCTGGGCACCAAGTCGCGCGAGCTCGTCGCGCCGGGCACGCCAGCGCGTCGTGAAATCCTGGCGCGTCACAGCTGCTGGCTCCGGGTCTCCGCCGAATAGGGAGTTATGGTGCTCATGGATTCAGGTCGCGAGGCGGCAAATCTCGGAAATCTTGCCAAGGATTCCCGGATTCCTGGCCAGGATTCACCAGCTTTCGTCTTCTTCATCGTTCTCGTCCTGCTCTTCGCCGTCACATAGCACGTCGTCAACCAGGTCGTCGACTTCAGCCTCGGACCAGTCGGCCTTCACTTCCTCCCTAAGTGCCCTTTCCACGTCCCGTCGCGCTCGCTCCGCATCGCTAAAGTCCGAGTTAGCGAACGTCTCGAGCCACGCGTAGTGCTTGCCGTGGTCGATCAGGTCCTTCACCCGGCGCTCGGCCTCCTGCTGCTTGCGGAGTTGCTCGGCGGCGTCTTGTTGCTCTTTGGCGAGTTGCTCAGCGGCCCGACGCTCCTTCTCGCGACGCTCGCTTTCGGCTCGCGCGCGCTCCGCCTCAACGCGCTGCCGTTCGCTCACAGCCTCGCGTTCCTTGGCCACTCGTGCGTCCTCGGCTTGGCGGTACTGTCTGACGAGCGAGTCGACCCGCGCTTGAACGATCAGCTGTGCCTCCCAAGCCTGAAGTGTCGGCGGGATACGCGTCGTCGAAACGAAGGTCTCCAGGTCTTCCACGACTAGGACGAACCAGTCGGACGGCAGAAGGCTGCGCCGGGCGTATTCGCGACCGTACTTCCTCCATCCCTCCAGCCGTTCGGCCTCCGCCCGGGCCCGCTCGCGCGCAGCTTCGCGCTCGAGCTCCGCTTCGTACTCCTGGAGGGTGATTTCCTCTTCTACATACTCGGGTGGCTTTGGCGGGGTGGAGGGCCGTGGTTTGGCGACTTGGCCAGGTCCACGCCTCCCGCCCCTCGCTTTGAACTGCTTCACTTCCTCGGGCGCGCAGCGGCGATGGCCGCCTGGGGTGCGGACCGTCTTAAGCTCGCCGCTATCCATGAGCGAACGGACGACGTCCTCTGACAGGCCGAGCTGTCGGGCAACGTCGCCGACTGACAGGAGTCGATCGGGCTTCTTCATGCGCTCCTCCACAGGACGAAAGCAAAACGCGCCGCAAACCGCTGGCGGGCAGATTCCCGCCTTTTTGGTTGCGGCGCATCCTGTGTTGGAGCGCTATGTCACTGGGTGCGCGTAGTGTAGGGGCCTAACGACCGCGGCGTCAAGGGCATGTCTACATGTTCGTGGAGCGGCCCGGCCGGCGCGCCGGCGAGCCGGTGCCGCAAGACCGGCCCTCGTTGCCGCAAAATCACCCTAGCGTGCGATCACAGATCCCGTTAGCCTCGCGTCACTTAACGTTGCTCGGTCAACTGGTGACCCTTTACAGGTGGCGCCAAGCCCCATGAGCCTACAATCGGTGCAGCCCGGTCTGGTCCTCACCGGCCCGCTCTTCAGCGAACCGGTGCGGGTAGTGACCGTTCAGCCGGCTGGTAACGGCGCTTGGACCGTGGGCGTCGTGGGTCTTCAGACCTCGCGATTCCGCAGCGTGACGCTCCGGCCAGCGGACCTTGAGCGGCTCACCGCTCAGACATCGTCCTTTGCCTTCGACGGCGATGGTGTGCTCTTGCGGTTGGGTCTCCAGGCCTACTCTCTCGGCATCGCGTACGAATTTGATCCTTACTTCGCCTTGTCCGTATCGCGTGTGGATCCGCTGCCGCATCAGCTCTCAGCCGTCTACGACTACCTCCTAAAACTGTCGCGGGTCCGCTTCCTGCTCGCCGACGACGCCGGCGCCGGGAAAACAATCATGGCCGGGCTCTTGATCCGTGAGCTCAAGATGCGCGGCCTTGTTGAACGCGTGCTGATCGTCTGTCCTGCCAACCTGGCTTTCCAATGGCAGCGCGAGTTGAGCGAGAAGTTCGGCGAGAAATTCCGAGTGTTTCGCGGCGGCGACCTGCGGGAACAGTTCGGCGTCAACCAGTGGGTGGACGAGCCCAGAGTAATCGTCTCGCTCGACCTCGCGAAACGAGACGACGTCCTGCAGGGGCTACGGCAAGCGCGCTGGCATCTCGCCATCGTGGACGAGGCGCACCGCATGTCTTGGACGCCCCCGTCTGCCATGACTGAGCGCTACCGGCTCGGCCAGCTACTCCGCGATCAATCAGATCACTTGTTGTTGCTGACGGCCACGCCTCACAAAGGCGACCCGGAACACTTCAGGCGCTTCTTGCAGCTGCTCGATGAGGATGCGTATGCGGATGTGAAATCTGTGAAGGAGGCGATGAGCCAGCAGGTGGCGCCCTTCTACTTGCGTCGCACCAAGGAGGCGATGGTCTATTTCCCAGAGCGGCAGCCGGACGGCACATGGGCAGCGCGGAAGATCTTCACCAAGCGCATTACCAGGACCGCCGATTTTCAACTAGACGGCGACGAGTTCGAGCTCTACCGCGAGGTCACTCAGTTTGTGAAGCGGCAGAGTGCCCGAGCGGCGGCGCAGGGTGAAGACGCGCGCGCGCGCGCTGTGGGCTTCCTGATGGCCCTCTATCAGCGACGGCTGGCCTCGAGCACTCACTCCCTGCGGAGGTCACTTGAGAACCGTGCGCGAAGGTTGGATGAAGGCCTGCGCAACGCGCAACGATTAGCGGCGGCAGCTCCCCCTGACCTCCCCAGCGAAGACGAGCTGGAGGAGATGGAGGATCTCGAACGTGAGCAACTTGAGCGCATGCTGGAGGCGATCTCCCTCGCGGGGAACGCCGAGCAGGTACGCCAGGAGATCGCCGAGGTCAAGGAGCTGGCTGAGGAGGCAGCGAAGGTCGAAGAGTCAGGGGTGGAAGCGAAGCTCGTACGGCTCCGCGCGCTCCTGGATTCGGAAGGGTTCTTCGCCAAGCCAGATCAACGACTGCTCATCTTCACCGAATTCAAGGATACGCTGGATTACCTCGTTGACCGCCTGCGGCAATGGGGCTTCCGGGTGGGCACCATCCACGGGGGAATGAAGGCGGGATCGCGCGACGAGTCTGGAACGCGGCTGTTCGCTGAGCAGCAGTTTAAGGATGGGGACATCCAGATCTTGGTCGCAACAGAGGCAGCTGGAGAGGGCATCAACCTTCAGTGCTGCCACATCCTATTCAACTATGACATCCCATGGAATCCCAACCGGCTTGAGCAGCGGATGGGGCGCATCCATCGTTACGGCCAGGTGCACGACTGCCTGATCTTCAACTTCGTTGCAACGAACACCATCGAGGGCCACGTCCTCCAGAAGCTGCTCGAAAAGCTCCAGGAAATCCGCGATGCGCTGAACGACGATGCCGTATTCAATGTTGTGGGCGAGGTGTTACCGGCCTCACACGTCGACCGGGTCTTGCGCGACTACTACTCTGGCCGCCTGGGGCAGGAGGATCTCGAAGATCGGATGCTCCGTCGTGTCGACGAAGACGAATTCCGGGCGATCTGCCAAAACGCGTTGGAGGGACTCGCTACCAAGTCCCTCAATCTCGACATGCTGGTGGAGCGCCGTGCCCGTGCGCAGGAGCGACGCGTGGTTCCGGAGACGATCTTCCGCTTCATAGAAGAGGCCGGCCCAAGAGCCGGGCTAACGGTGCAGCGTGTGAGTCTGCCCCACGCGTTCGAGCCGGGCCGGACTCCTCCCGGCCTGGTTCACGAGGCTGAGGCCGAGTCGTGGCGACTTCCGGACGTCGCGGCACGGTATCCCCGGTCGTCCACGGATCGCAAGACTGCAGAGACGCACAACCTCGAGTGGGTCACGCCTGGGCATCCGCTCTTTGAGTCACTGCGTCGCAATACACTGGAACGCGCTCGGTCGGTTTTTGCCCACGGCGCGAGCTTCCTTTCTCTCAATCATGACCGCCCGGCGCGCGTGGACTTCTATCGTGCTCAGGTCGTCGATGGCTTAGGGCGGGTTGCGCATGAGCGCCTGTTTGCCCTGGAAGTCGTGGACGGCGAGAGCCCCAAGCTCCGTGAGCCAACTGTCCTGAACGATCTGTCGATCGGCACGGCTTCACCGGAACAACTCGTGGCGGCAGAAGCCCTGCCCGATGTGGAAGAGTGGCTTCATGAAGCGGCGCTGACTCCGTTCCTAGACGAAGTGCGGACCGAGCGCACCGCTGAGGTTCAGCGCGTGCGTCGGCACGTTGAGTTGTCGCTCGGGGAATTGCTTCATCGAGCCGACCTCGAGATCGGCAAGGCAGCCGAGGATGTCTCGAAGGCGGCGCAAGGGGCGGAAGGGCGCTTGGCGCAGGCGGAGCAGCGCCATGCGGAGCTCATGGCCCGGCGCGACCGCCGGCTTCGCGAGCTGGACCGAGAGGGAGCCCTCACGCTGCAGGCCGTGGAGCGGCTGACCAGTGTGGTTGTCGTTCCGCATCCACAGCGAGAGGCTCCCGAAGTACTCAGGCTCCGTTCCGACCCAGAGACCGAGGCGACCGCCATGGAGGCCGCAATGGCGCACGAGCGCTCCGCGGGTCGCCAAGTCTTCGACGTCCACGAGAAGAACCTCGGCTACGACCTCACGAGCCTGGATCTGGCCAGTGGTGAACTGAGGTTGATCGAAGTCAAGGGACTTGGTGCTCCCAGGGGAACGGTCCTACTCACTCCAAACGAGCGTCTCGTAGCGGAAGACCGGCGAGACTGCTTCTGGCTTTACGTCGTCACTGACTGCAAGGGATCCCCAACGGTCAACGTGATCAAGGATCCAGCTCGCTTCGAATGGCATGAGGTAAGGAAAGTGCAACACTACTGGCTCGAAGTGGACGCCATGCGAACGCCAGTAGCGGTCCGAGAGCCCGCGATACCGCCATACGGAACTCCTGAGGGCACCGCCTGATGGCCACCCACCGGTACTCCGAAGCTGATCTGCGACGCGAAGTCGCCAGCTACAAGGACCACCTGAACCTATTAGCCGACGATGAAGCGTTCGTTGGCTGGTTCCTTCGTGCGTTCCTCACTGAGGAGGAACATCACGCCAAGGCCGCACTCATCGGGGCAGGTGGTGACAAGGGTCTGGACGCTGTGCTGATCGACGACGAATCGCGGCGTGTTTACGTCGTGCAGGGGAAATACAGGAAGGGGATCGGTGAGAAGGGCGAGAAGCGTACTGACGTGCTTCAATGCGCGAACCTGGCCGCCCGCTTCGCGGGAGACGGCGACGAATTCGCGGCCTGGTTACAAGATCTCACCCCGGGCGCTCAGCGAATAGCGGAAACGGCACGCGAGCGAGTAACCAAGCGGCGGTTCCACCTGCATCTGTACTACGTGACGACCGGCAGATGTTCCGACGGCCTACGCAAAGAGGCTGCGCGGACCGCAGCGTATGTCAACCGCGACATCGCCTTCGAGATTATCGATGGGAAGCAAGTCTTGCACCTCTTGGGCGACTATCTCGACGGTGTCGCCCCTCCCGTGCCGACACTGGATATCCCTATCGAGGGCGGCCAGGAAGGCGTCCTGCGACGCCGTGACCGGTCCAATGAAATCGAATCGTGGGTGTTCAGTGTGAGCGCTGAGGCGGTTCGGAACCTCTACGCGACCGCAGGGCCGCGGCTCTTTGCGCGGAACATCCGCGGCTTCCTGGGCCGCAGCCAGGTCAACGATGGGATGAAAGCCACCCTGGAGACTGAACCGGATTTCTTTTGGTACTACAACAACGGTATCACAGTCATTTGCGACGACGCAGGACGCCATCAGCAATCGGGACAAGATGTGCTGCGCGTCCATAATCCGCAGGTGATCAACGGTCAACAAACGACTCGTATGTTGGCCGCGGCTGGCAGGCTCGGACGCGGGGCCAGCGTGCTGGTGCGCGTCATTCGCGTAAGCCGAGATGCGACGGAGGGTCCCGAGCGCTTCGAGGCTATGGTATCAAGGATTGTGAGCGCAACGAACTGGCAAAATGCGATCAAGGCGTCCGACCTGATGGCAAATGACCAACGCCAGATCGCGATCGAGCGCGCATTGCGGCCGCTCGGCTACTGGTACTTGCGAAAGCGTCAAGCGCGTCGTGAAGCGCTCCGTTTGGCTGGCGGGAAGCGTTACGACGTCGTGGCACGCGACAAGCTGGCTCAGGGTGTCGCGGCGTGTGAGCTCGATCCGGCAATCGTGCGCGAGGGAAAGGAAACGCTCTTCGAGGAACGCTACTACGACGCCGTATTCCCTACCGCAGAGCCCTACTTCTATCTGCTGCGGAACATGCTGCGTCGGATGGCCGGTTACGTGTCGCGCGGCAAGCCTGAACGGGGATTTTCGAAGTGGCTAGTAATGCACTTCACGTGGCCATTCATTGCGCCGCTAGTCGGGTCGAAGTCCAGAAAGGACGCTCTCCTCGCCTCTTGGCGCGCAGGAGGGCCCGTGTTCGATTCGTTTTGTAGCGTGTTGGACGCTGTGTTCCGTGCGGCGCGCGGGTACTACCGCTCCCGTCGCGGAACAGGAGAGCAGACTCAGGATCCGGCCAGCTTCTATCGATTGAGGAATCACCACAAGGAGTTCGAGCGATACTGGCACGGCAAGAAGAACAACCAACGTAAGTCATTCCAAACTGCGCTGCAGCGACTCGAGCGAGCTCTGATCAGGCAGGTTGAGTCTTGATTCCTCGCGATTGCAAACGCCTGGCTGAAGTAGACTTTCCCATCGCCCTGGTCTCGCGCCACGCCGCGAGCGAAAAGACCGGCGCGCGCGGTGGGCACCCATCAACACTTCATGTGTGGTGGGCCCGACGGCCCCTTGGGTCATCGAGGGCCATGCTGCTCGCGTTGCTTCTGCCCGACCCAATCGACGCGCACTGCCCACCGCGGTTCAAAGAGAAGGCGCGTGAACTCCTTTCGCCAGTTCAGGGCGTAGTCGGTATGGAGGACGGAGACCTCCGACGGGCGTTGCTCAAGTTCATCGGTGAGTTCGCCAATTGGAGCTTGACTGCCGATGCAACGTGCCTAGCAATAGCGCGTGGACTTGTGAAGGCCGCGCATCCCGGTGATGACCCCGTCATCGTGGATTCCTTTGCAGGCGGTGGATCGATCCCACTAGAAGCGCTGCGAATCGGTTGCGATGTGTTTGCAAGTGACGTGAACCCTGTAGCCTGCATGATCCTGAAGGCAATGTTGGAGGACATACCCAAACGGGGCCCGGAGCTCACGGATCAAGTCAAACGCGCTGCAGTGGAACTCAAAGCCAAGGTCGAGGGCGGGTTAAGGCAGTTCTATCCGAACGATTCTAACGGCACTCAACCGATAGCGTATGTTTGGGCTCGCACCGTAAGGTGCGATGATTGCGGGTCCGAGATTCCTCTCATTTCATCGTGGTGGCTGATGAAGCAACGGAAGCGCAAGCGCGCGCTCCGGTATCGAGTAGTTCGTCCCAATGAAGGCTATCCGCGAATAGAGCTAGAGATCTTCGAACCGAAGAACGATTCGGACGTTCCCTCGGGAACGGTTAATCGCGCAAAGGCACGATGCCTTTGCTGCAGCTCGGTAATGGCATCGGATCGGGTTCGAGCTCAGATCACAGCCGTTCATGGTGGTGCCGACCCGACGTTTGGGGAGAACGGACAGCGCACTGGGGGTGCTTTGCTGCTCGCAGTGGTGACACGAAAAGCGGGTGAAACGACAAGAAGCTATCGGCTCGCGACACCGGGCGACTACGAGGCAGTTCGGACGGCGATCGAGCGGGTTAAGGTGATCTCACGAGACTCGGGTCAAACGCGGTTGCCCGCGGTGCCCGATGAACCGACTCCAGTGGGGGGCGGTAGGGGTGCAGGTCGAGCGTTCTCGGTGCACGGTTATGGGATGGTGTCGTTCGGCGACCTTTTCACGGCGCGCCAAAAACTCACCATGGTTGCATTGAGCCAAGAGATAGCGAAATCGGCAGGGACCGACCAGGCAGCCGACCAAGACCACGTCGTGAGTGAGGTTCTGGCGCTTGCTCTGAACGTGTTCGCTCGGTCCTTCAATATCGGTGCACGCCTGCGGCCGGATAGCAGTGTTGCTCCTGCTTTTGGTATGCAAACGATGCCGGTGGCGTGGTCTTTCCCCGAAACTGTGCCATGGGGAACTAGGGCTGAGCATTTCGATGGGTCACTCGGCACGGTCGTGGATGTTCTCGAAGGGAGGTCACTCACCTCCCTCAGTCGCAAGGGCCAAGTGGAGTTGGCAGATGCGACGGCGCTGCCGCTGCCCGACGGCTCATGCAGTGTTTGGTTCACTGATCCCCCCTATTACGATGCCGTGCCATATGCGGACCTCTCCGACTTCTTCTATGTGTGGTTCAAGAGATCGCTTCCTGGGCACAAACTGCTCGTTAACCCCTTCGAGCGCGGGTCCCCGGTTACTCCCAAGAGTCCAGAAATCGTCCAGGACGAGGTAAAAAGGACTCCCGACGGCCGCCCGAAGGACAAGCAATTCTTTGAGGGTGCGATGCAAAGGGCCTTCTCCGAGGGCCGTCGAGTACTCCAGGACGACGGAGTAGCATGCATTGTATTTGCTCACAAGACGACTGAAGGTTGGGAGGCGTTGCTAAGTGGAATGATCAGCGCCGGCTGGACCATAACTGGTTCGTGGCCTGTTGCAACGGAAAGTGCGTCGAGACTTCGCGCTCGCGAGTCCGCTGCTTTGGCAACGAGCGTGCATCTTGTTTGTCGTCCGCGGACCAGCGATGAGACGGGGGACTGGGTCACCGTGCGACGGGAACTGCCCAAGCGGGTCGGGGAGTGGATGAGTCGTCTTCAAGAGGAAGGCGTGCGTGGTGCCGATCTCGTTTTTGCCTGCATCGGGCCTGCGCTCGAGATCTACAGTCGCTACGCGCGTGTGGTAGACGCGAACGACCGCGACATCCCTTTGGGAGGAGACGCCGAAGCAGTCGAGCCGCATCGGCGTGGCTATCTCGCGTATGTCTGGGAGGTTGTCGGACGCAGCGCGCTTGAGCAAGTGCTCGGCCAAGCGGAGGCAACGGCAAAGAATGGCGCAGCGGGAGCTGTCGAGGAGGACGCTCGATTGACCGCGCTCTTCCTCTGGACCCTCCAGAGTACTGCGGGAATCACAAATGGCAGTGTCGACGCAACGAAGGACGAGGAAGACGAGGAGGACGAAGAGGCAACGAAGGCGGCTAAGAAGGGACTCACGCTTCCATACGACGTCGTCCGACGCTTTGCCCAACCGCTCGGTATTCACCTAGATCGTTGGGAAAACCGGATCGTGGATCAGGACAGGGGGGTCGTGCGGCTCCTTCCGGTGAGCGAACGGGCGGAGCAGCTCTTTGGTGAGGACGGCGCTCAAGCCGTGGCCCTGGAGCTCGAGCGGAGCCCGGCAGGACGGGCCCAGATGACATTGTTCCCCGACGCGGAAGCCGCCCCTCGCCCGAAGCGTCAGAAGGGGAAGCCAGGTGCACTTAGCCAGGAGAATCCGAGCGGCCGCAATGAGGCAACGACCCTCGATCGAGTTCACGCCGCGATGTTACTCCAGCGAGCGGGAAAGACTCAGGCTCTGCGGCGTCTACTCGCCGCGGAACAGGAACGGGGACCGGACTTCTTACGGCTTGCGAATGCACTTTCGGCGCTCTACCCCTCGGGTTCGGAGGAAGAGCGCTTGCTCGACGCCATGTTGCTGGCCGTTCCGCGCTAATACTGAGGCTCGCTATCGATGGCCCTAGATGCCTGGTACAAGACCGTCACGCCTCGCAAGGAAGTCCGCGAGGGCCGGTCATTCAATCCCGACGAGTTCGCGATTCACCTTGAACAGGTGGTCGCGAAGACAGCGCCAGAAGACTACCGGGACCCGCAGAAGTTCTTCTCCCGGACGTGCTTCACCCGAGCCCTACGTGAGCATGCAGGCATGGTTCTCCGCCGCCTAGCGGGAGAAACGGCGAATACCTCACCGGTGCTGACGCTCGTCACACAATTCGGTGGTGGAAAGACGCACACCCTAACGGCCCTCTACCACATCGCGCGAGCTGGCAAGAAGGCCTCGGGTTTCCCGGGCGTCGGCGATCTCGTCGCGGCAGCAGGGGTTCCTGCCGCACCAACCGCGAAGGTGGCCGTCTTTGTTGGAAACGCATGGGACCCGCAGGAAGGACGGGAAACGCCGTGGATTGACATCGCGCGCCAGCTCGCGGGCGACGAAGGAGTGGCCGTGCTCGGTGCGGCGGCGAAGTCGACGCCGCCCGGTACCGAAGCTCTCACGCGGCTATTCGCCACCGCTGGCGGCACCGTGCTCGTCCTGCTCGATGAGGTCCTGAACTTCCTTAACCGCCATCGCGCCATGGCGGAGCCGTTCCACGCATTCATTCAGAATCTCACGGTTGCGACTACGGGAGTCCCGCGGGCCTCGGCCGTGATCAGCCTGCCCCGGAGCCAAGTTGAGATGACGCCCTGGGATGCAGAGTGGCAGGACAAGATCACCAAGGTCGTGCGGCGCGTCGCCAAGGATCTCATCGCGAACGACGAGACCGAAATAGCGGAGGTCGTTCGGCGCCGCCTTTTCGACGATTATGGCGATGTGAAGGTGCGGCGGCGGGTCGCGAAAGCGTTTGCGGACTGGTGCTATGAACGTAGAGCCCAGCTACCACCCGAGTGGACCGCCGTGGATACTGCGACCACCGAAGCAAAGGCTCGGGACTTCCTCCAATCCCGATTCGAGGCCAGTTACCCATTCCACCCGGCGACGCTTTCGGTCTTCCAACGAAAGTGGCAGTCCCTGCCGCATTACCAGCAGACCCGCGGCACCTTGGCGATGCTCGCGCAGTGGATCGCTTGGGCTCAGAAGGAGAGCTTTGCGAAGGCCCGACGCGAACCGCTGATCACGCTCGGCTCAGCTCCGCTTGAGATCTCCGACTTCCGCGGAGTTGTTCTTGGGCAGCTTGCCGAGCCACGCCTCGTGGCGGGGATTGACGCCGATATCGCCGGCGCCCAAGCCCACGCCCGCGCCCTCGATGCTGACACGTCGGGGCCTCTCAAGGACATTCACAGGCGCGTGGGCACGGCAATCCTGTTCGAGTCGTCAGGCGGGCAGGCCGACAAAGCCGCCCATTTGCCTGAACTCCGATTCGCGCTCGGCGAGCCTGATATCGAGACTACATCGATCGACAACGCAGCTCACGCCCTGGAGGCGAAGGCCTACTACATCCGTCGTGTTGGTGCCGACGGATACCGGATCTGGCATCAGCCGACGCTGAAGAAGGTCGTGAGCGATCGTCGAGCGTCGCTAGACGAGGAGAGCGAGATCCGGCCTGCTGTAGAGCAGTTGGTGCGCACCGAGTTCGAGCGGGGACGCTCAGGAGCCGCGCTCGCGTTCTTCCCCGCAGATGGTGCCGACGTCCCTGACGCAGCGCGCCTCACGTTCATTGTAATGGACCCGCGGGCCGAATGGGGATCAGCTCCGCTCCGGGCACGGCTGGCCGAATGGACTCGAAAGCGAGGGGCTTCGGATCGGCTGTATCCAGGGGCGCTGGTGTGGTGTGCCAGGAAGCCAGGGCGACAGCTCAAGGACAAAGTCGAAAGCTGGCTTGCATGGCGCAGGGTGAAGCAGGAAATCGATCAGGGGACTCTGGCAGGCGATTTCGATCGCAGCGAGCGGCAGGACCTCACCGCGGTCGTGAAGGAAGCGGAAGAGGCCGCGCGAGATGAAGTATGGGCGAGTTACCGCTTCGTCGTGCTCGCCGACCGGCACGAGGCGGATGGACTCAAGGTCATCGATCTTGGCGCAGGCCATGCGAGCGCAGGAGACAGTCTCAGCGGCAGGATGATTACGGCGCTCAAAGCTGAGGGCCTGCTCAACGACTCCGTCGGGGCCGGGTATCTCGAGCGAAACTGGCCCGTGGCGTTCAGGGAGACGGGCGCGTGGCCGCTGTCGAGCCTGCGCCAGGGCTTTCTGAATGGCACGCTGACGCGGCTCGTTGATCCCGACTCAGTTCTTCGCGCCAAGATCCCTGAGTTCGTGACGCGGGGAGAGCTGGGCCTCGGCTCTGGGCCACGTGCGGACGCGACCTTCGACCGAGTGTGGATCGAGGAATTGTTACCTCCCGACGAGGTGGCGTTCGACGGGGGTGTTGCGTTGCTGCGCAAACAGACAGCTAAGAGCCTGAAGGCTGGACCGATCGCGGTCGTCACAGCGACCGAGGGACCGGGAGAAAAGGTCGGTGCCGGACCGGAGGTGCCAACTCTGCCCCTACCGCCCTCCGTACCACCGACTACGCTCGTGACGCTTCGTGTGAGCGGGTCGGTGCCGTCAGAGGTCTGGAATCGGATCGGGACGCGTATTCTCCCCAAGCTCAAGGCGAGCGGGGAGCTCACGGTCGGAGTTGACTTCAGCGTGCGCCTAACAGCAGATGCGGCCCGGCGGCTCTCAGACGAGATCGCCCAGGCGCTCGGAGAGCTTGGACTGCTCGATAAAGTGCGGCAGGAACTCTCCTAGCGCGGGGCGTGTCCAAACTGACGCCCGTTCATTATCTTAGCGCCAGGCGTAGATCCCAAGCTTCCAACTGCCAGCGGGACAGGTACTTACGAAAGCCGTGAGGTCCATGACTAACCGCGGGGCTCCGGGGCGCACTCATGGGCAGACCACCGGCCGATCGGTCCGTGGAGGCGACCTTGCCCCTGACTTGATCTCGGCCCTCGCGACCGAGAGCTTCGACACACTAAGCAAGAAGTTCGCGACCACAGGGCGAGCGGTCGATTTTGACTTTCGGGCTCACTGCACGACCTGGACATCGCGTAGTGATCATTTCACTCACCGAATGCACCGGTATCCCGGTCGTTTGACCCCATACATCCCGCTCTACTTCCTCGGCGTCGAGGGGGTCGCTGTCACCGACGGTCGGCTGCTTGATCCGTTCGCCGGATGTGGGACGGTGCTGGTCGAGGCTCCTGTGCACCCTTGTCACCCAATGGCCGCCCAGGGTCTCGAGATCAATCCTCTCGCACGGCTCATTGCGAAGGTGAAGACCACGGCAATTCCGCGACGTGCGATCCTGGACGCCTGGGACAGGATTTGTGAAAAGCACGCAGCGGACCGTTCGCGTCGTGGTCTGCCGGATTTTCCCAACAAGCGCCACTGGTTTACAGAGACGGTAGAAAAGAGACTGGCTCGCGCACTTCGTGCACTTGATGGGCTCCGCGACACGGATCTGCGAGATTTCTTTCTCGTCGCAATATCGTCGGTCGTACGGCAGGTGGCGTTAGCAGACCCTCGTGTAAGCGTGCCCGTGATTCTAAATCCCCAGAACTTTCGCGACCGAGAAACTCGTCGCGCTATTCGTGCTGAGATTACTCGTCGCCAAGATGCAGATCCATTTACTTTGCTGGCGGCGGCTGTGAAATCGAATCTCGCCAGACTACAGAGTTGGGTAGAAGCGGTCAGCGGCACTCGGTGTTCAGCAGCAGTGGTCGGACCGGATGCGCGTACGTTCGCGTTGGCGCCGTATATCTCCGCCGGTCAGATGAGCAGCGCTCGTTCCAGGCGTGTCGCACATGTAGATCTCGTGCTTACCTCTCCTCCCTATGCGAACGCCCAACGGTACACCCGATCCCTGCGACTCGAACTGTTTACGTTAGGGTACACGACCGGCACCCAAGACGAGAGCGCGCTGGACAAGCAGCAGGTCGGTACGGAGAGAGTATCAAAGGGCGAAATCGATTCGTATTTCGTCGCCTCCGACTCGCAATGTGCAGACAAGGCAATACGATCGATCCGCCGCGACGATCCCTATCGAGCGGCGATCGTCGGGAAGTACGTCCACGACATGGCTCAGGTCATGCGGAATTGCCACGCGGCGCTGACGAAGGGTGGTCACGCAGTCTTTGTTATTGGCAACAATAGCGTCCGTGGTCGAGTAGTGAACAATGCTCAAATACTAGCGGAACTGGGCGTGACCGCTGGTTTCGAAGAAATCCTTCGTGTCAAGAATCGGATACCGTCTCGAGGACTGCTGACCAAGCGGCATCCGACAGCGGGCGTCATTACACATGAGCATGTAGTCGTCTTGAGAAAGCCATCGCTCTGAATCGGCCAGAGGAGTAGGGGACCTTGTTTAGCGTCGCTATTCAGTTGGGCAGTCCAGCTGCCGTCACGCACTACGCCCCGCTTCCAGTCTCACCAGCTTTGCGAGGCTACGCGGCTGAGGAGTCCCAGCTGAGAGTGACAGACGTCAAGGTTCCGGTTTCCATAACGGGTCTTGCAGCGCGCTGGTGTCCCACCGGGCGAGATCTATACCTCGAGAAGGTCAGGAAACTTAAGGTTCCGACATGGCCTCGCTCCGTTCTGGGGAAGGTGGTGGACGAGCTGTTGGTCGGGCTTCACAGGACCGGCCTGGCGGTGGTGGAAGATGCCTTCGAAAGCGATGTAGCGGGACGACAAACGTTTGATCTCGATGCCACGCGAACGACGATTCTGGAGCAGGGTAAGGCGCTGGTGGGCGGGCTACTGGACGCATGGCCCGAAGACGACAAAAGCGTCAAGGGATTGACACTCGAAGCGTTTGCCGAACAGGTAGATCCGGGAAACGGCGCTCGACTCATTGAAAAGACCACCGAAGCCCTGTTCGATCTCATCAAACACGAAACCGACATTCTGGCTCGGTATGTTGCGGAACGCAGGCACGTCGGCGGCGACTGGATGGCCGAGGTGCGGGCGACTCTGACTCGCCTGCAAACGGGTCTCACATTGGACGGCAAAGGATTTCGCGCAGTGACGTTCGGCTTGTCGGAGAGCGTCCGACCGGATTTCGTCTACGCCGTCACGCTAATCGGCGATCTCAAGGCCGGACCGTACCAGGCTTACTATGAAGGCGTGGCGACGGGCTACGTGATCTTTGCCGAGTACGCCCTTCATCGCCGCATCAACACTGCAGCGATTCTGGCTGTGGACCTGGACTTGTCGAACGGCCGCGTTGCATCACATCAGGTGAAGATCATCAAGCCTGATGATGAGCTAAGAACGAGGTGGCTAACTCAACGCGACGACGCCCTTTCAACTTGTGCGCTTCCGGCTGAGCCGCCGCACCCAACAGACACGTCTTACTGTCCGGAGTGTCTTTATCGGCGGGTGTGCTGGCAGGATGGCGTTGTTGGCGGAACACCAATTGCTGACGGTGCGCCGGTACCCCCCGCTCCGGTTCTCGCTAGCCCCGCGTGAGGCGGCAAAACGTGGGTCAAGGGACTCGACTCAGTGGACCTCTTGGAAGGCCACCCGTACTCAAGTTGCCTCCAGAGTTGGCCCTGCCTGCGGTTCGTGTGCTGGCGCAGGTCTCCGATCCGAACGAACGGAAACAGAGACTACTGTCGCTTCGGCCAAGCATCCCGGGTAGAACTCTACTGAACGCGTACGTAATCCCTTCCTTGAAGGAGCTACGTCTTTTCGAGGGCACACTGAAGAGTGGAACGGTAACGCGCTACGGTCGCGCGATTGCCACTGCGGCGGATGAGAGAGAGCCAAAAGCCTCAGAACTATTCGCGCGGCAGCTTCTCGCGATAGACCGCGAACGAGTAGGCTTCGTTGATTGGCTCGCGGTCCGGTCGAATGCGACGCCACACGACGCGCGGCGGTCTGTGTTCGCCGAGTTCATTAGAGACGTGGCTCCGGTCACAGATGAGCGCGCGCATGCGGCACTCCTCGATCGGCTCGGCAAATGGGTCGGATATCTTCTGTTCTTCAACGTCTTGAGAGGTGATCCGACCCCTGGAGCCACAGGCGCATTGTCTGCCGATTCAAGGCACGTACGCGCGCTCAGCGAGGCCCGTCAGCGCGTGCCGACTGACTCTGAGCTCCGTAACGCTCTCCTCGAGGCATATGCGGCATCGACAACGAGAGTGGGTAGTCGGCTATACATTCCGGTGGCGCTACTGCGGGATCAGCTCGGAAGCGTTCTAGAAGCGCCGGGAGTTCTTCTGACGGACGCCCAGATTGATGCGATCTTACGGAGAGCGCCGGAGCTCCTCCGACAACACAGCGTGACGTTCTCGCCATTTAGTGGGCCGTCACGCGGCGGGCTGGAGCTGCCCGGAATGTATGCTGGATTTGTATCGATCCGCCGAAAGAGGACGGAGCGTACCCGATCAACCAAGCAGTGATCGTGGGGGGCTGACATGGCGAAGGACAACCTGAACGCGTTATACCACCTCCCTCGAATGCCCTTCGAGCTTGGACGGTATAATGTCCCTCGCGTCGGCCGTACCGATGAGTGGAAGCACCTTCAGGATGTGATTGCCTCGGCCCGAGGTGCCAAATCGCCCGTACTTGGCGTTTTGCTGGGCGACTACGGATCGGGCAAAACATTCATGCTGTGGCAGCTCGCAAGTCACTACTCGCCGCCGGCGAGGACTCGGGTGCTCGCATCTTACCCCATCCGGCTCATCGACCCCGAGCAGAGAAGGGAGTTTATCAAGAACCTGGTCATCCGCCTCTTCAAGCGCGGCTTCGATCTCAAAAGTCTTGCACCTCTATTCAAGCGCATGCCAAAGGCTGGTTCCGAACTACCGGCCTCAGTGGCTCGATTCGCCCCACTCCTTTCGGCACTCACTGTGGAGAAGCATGCCGCGGTGGCCTTGAGGGTATTGCATGGCGGGCGCGCTCTTCGCAGCGAAGCAATAGCTGGCGGATTTCCTGATGCGGCTCAGATCAAGACGAACGACGACGCGATTGAGCTCCTACACACGGTGCAGATTCTGGTTGGACGGGCTGGAGTCGAAGTCGTTGCCCTCATGCTCGATGAAATCGAATTCATCGATGGCCTGCCGCGTTCACAGCGCGCACCCGTTTTCGACTCGATCAAACATCTGTGGGACCAGGAAGTTGCGCTGTTCTCTGGTGGGGCAGAGGCAGCTCAGCTGGCCGTGATTCTTGCAGCGACACCTGCTTTTTGGCAAGTGCGCAGTCAGCAGATTCGGTCGGAGGCACAGCGACCGGAGTCCGTTGTTGGCTTGAGACCATTCTTTGACCGGATTCCCCAGGACAATGTCGTGGCCATGGCGGCCGGGCTGGCTCCTAATGAAGCACGCGAGTTAATAGTGTCTCGCATGTCCGAAGTCCGCCCCGGAGAGCAGCTCATCCCGTTCACTGATGACTACGTAACGTATGTGTACGAGCTTACTCAGGGCTTGCCTCGCAAGATCATTGAGATTTGTGCAACCGTGTTGAGCGAAGCGGCGCGCAGAAACCTTAAGAAGATTGATAGAGCTAACACACGGAATATCCTGAAGGATCTACTGATCTCCTACGAACCGATCGCCGTTACAACCTAAGTAGCTCGCCCCTTTGCGTAGAATCGCTGCCTGACCAATGGGCACCTAAGGAGGACCTTGAGCGGCCATGTATGCCGCGGCTGCAGCCTGGATGAACTCAGCGCTGGTTCCGGTGCGAGCTCTAGCTAGCACCTCGATGTGCAGATTCGAGCCCAGCACGAGGTGACCTGTCGACATGAGACGGGCGGGTACGCGTGCGGTGAAGAGAATTGCATCGACCGGCTCAGCTGGAAGGCGGCGCTTCCACATGGACGTGTTCTGCGCGACATACTTGGTGATGAGGTCATTGACTTCAGGGGCTACAGCGTCGAGCGTCGGAGCAAGCAGCAATTTGTTGGCTGGGCGCACGACCTGGTCGAGGCATAATGCCACGATGCCCGGCTCCGACAGTAGCCTCAGCTGCCGCACTGCAGACCGAAGACGATCGTCTACCCGATCCGCCGACGACGGTCTCTTCGCCTCCAGATGATAGACCTTTTCGCGCCACATCGCGGCCAGATCTGGCTCACCGTGCTTCGCGTTGATACCAGCTCGTCGTAAGACGGAGCCGAGGTAGAGTTCGTACTGCGACTCTCGAGCGTGGCCCGCCTTGTCGTCGTCGGGATGTTCTTCTCCTCCGTGCAACCGCTGCAGCAGACGGAGTGTGGCGGTGTCAACGGGCGACGGCAAATTACTGACGATCTCAATGATCTCATCGACCTCCCTGAGGTCGAACGCCAGCTGAATGGCGAACGCCATTTCAACTGCAGCGCGGGGATCCTCGATGGATTGCAGTAGACGACGTTCGTACGCCCGAAGGCGGGACCGCGACGAGATCCGTACTCCGACTTCTGTCAGCCTAGTGAGTGCAGCGCGGTACCGCGTCAGCTGTGTCGAGAAGGGGTTGTGCTCGTCAGCACGCATCACCAGCCCCGCGCCAAATCAGGCACCCAACCCGCTCCGTTAAGGTCACCTTGACTATAAGCCTTCCATAAGCGTTTCTGAGGGCCAATCCGTGCATTGCTCCAGATTCCCGCGGGCGCCGATGCTTGGCGATTCACCACTTACCGACTTGGTGCCCACCTAACAAACCCGCGGGAATCGGCTCTGGATCAGGAGAGTCCTGGTTGACCTTCGGCGGCTTCGCCGCCTCCGGTCCGCTCGCCCGGCTCGGCCTGGCGCCGACCGCAAGCGGCCGGACGCGTCGATCCCAGGAGGGGCAAT
>Ga0187892_10005366_pt1 | contig 20228 bp, 18 predicted proteins | sample MA1701073metaG_FD_139345 | JGI IMG/M metagenome (GOLD analysis project Ga0187892, IMG submission 139345) | Bio-ooze microbial communities from a basaltic lava cave in the Kipuka Kanohina Cave System on the Island of Hawaii, USA - MA170107-3 metaG ...
AGGTTCACCGTTATATTCATGGCCGCCGTGGAGGATGTAGGCGTGTGAGCACACGGTCTGGCGCAAATCCGCCGGCCACGTGAGCAACGGCTCCACCGCGCGGGTAGCCGGAGCACCCAGGCGGATAACGCCGACAGAGGTGAGCCCGTTTCGGGTAACGATCGCGTTCGTGCAATGCGTAGTACCGAGCATCGCATAGCGGATCGCCTGCGGTGGCAAGTGCGACGCCGCGAGAATTGCCTGCAAAGCATTCACGATACCGGTTGTGACATCTGGTGTGGTTGGCGACTTGACACTGGCGATCACCCGATCAGACCCATCGAGTATGACCGCATCCGTATTTGTGCCGCCGACATCAATGCCAAGCAGGTACGTTTGAGAATGAGTCTGCGAAGCCATCTATTACCTCAACACTGAACGACGAATGAAAAAAGGCTGTAGGCTAAAGGGGAAGATAGTCGATCTCATAACCAAAATACCGTGGCCCCACCAGTTTCACACCCTCTGGTGTCCGCCACTGCGGGTGACAAGGGAAGCCCAAGACGGCGATGCGTAACCCATACTTTAAGGCTTCGGTGGTAATCGGGAGTCCGGTCTGATTGTCAACGACGGTGATCAAATCGGGAACCGTGACTTCGGCTTGCCCATCGCGCCAAAAGACGAGATTCTCATTTTGGAAAGAAACCTTGTACTGTGACCCTGCGTCCCGCCCCGTACCAGCGATGTCAATCTCTCCACGAGCAAAGCCTCGTTCGGTGCGCCGATGCACGTCAGTGATTTTTCCCTCACACAAGCGCCGGCCATGTAAGAGCGTCGTCAGTGTTTCAATGGGATCGTGTTTCTGCTCACGGCTCGTCTGGAGCGTGTGCCCGATCTCTCGTGCGAGTGAGATTGTTCCTGGTACGAGCGCCTTCTTCGCTACCTTCCCCTGCATAGCGTAGAGGGCAACACAGGCAGAGCAGCCCATTTGTATGGTCGTCATTCGGGCGAGCCGTTCGGTCCAGAAATTATCCGGGGTTTCGAGTAACACCCGATTGCCTTTTTCGTCAGCAATCGCCATTGGGGTTGCGGACACGCCATGCAGGGTAGGGGTGACCATTTGAATTTCTGGAAATGCACGCCCCATCCCATCGGCATCGACGAGAGGAATGTGAAGCGTTGCGGCGACGACCAACGGGATCATCGAATTGACGCCACCGGCTTCAGCGGAGACAGTCGCTATGGCACTACATTGCAGTCGTTGCTCCAGCATACGGTACGCATCGAGCACTTCCGTACCACTGGGAATTTTTTCTACCAGGACTGTGGGAGCACCCATCATAGCCGTAGGAATAATCCACTCGTCGTCTGGTACATCGTTGAGTGACAGCAATTGCACGGGGCCGTGCTTTGTCACCGCTTGCTGTGCCATGAGCTTCCCGAGTGTCGGGTCTCCTCCACCACCTGTGCCGAGCACGGTGGCACCAAGGGCAATATCTTCGAGCGCGTTATGATCGAGGAGTGTCATAGAGGTCGATTTTCCCATGCAGGTTGTAGGGTAAGGAGTCAGGGCTGCTCTGTAAATCCCAGTCGTTCCCACAGAATGCAAACCCTTATTGACCGGAGAAAAAAATGCCAGACGGTTGACATCCCGGCAACGTCAGCAGAATAATCGCCATATAATGAAAGAAGCTCCCAGTAGCCCAGTGCAGGCGGAGACTCGACGGCTGGCCGCGATCATGTTTACCGACATTGTCGGCTTCAGCCGCCAGATGGGTACTGATGAAGCCCGCATGCTGCGGCTGCTGGAAACGCATAATCAGATGATTCAGAGTGCAGTAGCAGAACATCACGGTACGGTCATCAAAACGGTCGGGGATGCCTTCTTGGTAGATTTCCCCTCCGTCGTGCACGCCGTGCAGTGCGCCCAACAGATTCATGCCCACCTGCGTGCTCACAATAACGACAAGGAAAACACTGAGCAGATTCACGTCCGCATTGGTATCCATTCCGGCGACATCGTGCAGAAGGATGGCGATGTCTTCGGCGATGGTGTCAACATCGCTTCACGGCTCCAAACGTTCGCCGAGCCGGACACCATTTGTATCTCAGACGTGGTGTATCGTGATGTGGCTCAGAAAGTCGTCTTGGGCACGGTCGTCTCGCTAGGGCGACCAAAGCTGAAGAACATCACGCAGCGCTTCCAAGTCTACTCGCTGCTGCCCGAATCTCCCAAGAGCTTTCGTCAGACTTTGCGAGTCCAGCGCCTGAAGTTCTCGCACCGGATGCGCCCGGTCGTGTTCGTGCTCGTGTTCGTGAGTGTTGCGCTCGTTGCTGGGCTTATCGTCGCTCGCTTTTCCCCTCTTCTTTTCCCTAGCACCCAACCCCTAACCCCTAGTACCCAACCCCTTCCTCTGCCCGACAAACCCTCCATCGTCGTCTTGCCCTTCGACAACATGAGCAAAGATCCTGAGCAGGACTATTTCAGCAACGGGATCACCGAAGTGCTCACTAGTGATCTCTCGCGCATCTCCAGCCTGTTTGTCATCGCCCGCAACACAGCGTTCACCTACAAGGGTAAAGCGGTGAACGTGCAAGACATTAGGAAGGAACTGGGGGTGCGGTACGTGCTGGAAGGCAGTGTCCAAAAAGCAAGCGATCAAGTGCGCATCGTCGCGCAGTTGATTGATACCACTACCGGCAGTCACATTTGGTCCGAACGCTACGACCGCCCCCTGAAGGATATCTTTGCCCTGCAAGATGAGATCGTGCAGAAGATCGTGACGACATTGAAACTTCAACTTTCGCTCTGGGAGCAAGGTCACCAAGTACGTAAACGCACGGATAACCTGGAAGCGTACGATCTCCACTTACGCGGGATGGACTATTTTTGGCGCGGCACAAAAGAGGCGAATGCCCAAGCACGGCAAATGTTTGAGAAAGCCGTTGCCTTGGACCCGCAGTATGCGGAGGCGTACACATGGCTGGGGTGGACCTATTACATAGAGTGGGTCTGGCGCTGGAGTGCGAATCTACAACAAACTTTGGAACAGGCGTTCGAGCTGGCGCAAAAGGCTATTGTTCTCGATGACTCCCTACCTGAAGCCCATTCGCTCTTGAGCGCTGTTCAGGGTCAGCAACAACGGTATGACCAAGCCATAGCCGAGGGACAGCGGGCCATCGCCCTCGATCCCAACAACGCCAATAGCTACGCCGTGCAAGCAGAGGTGCTGAACCTTGCAGGCAGACCAGAAGAAGCCTTACAGATGGTGAAGCAGGCGATGCGCCTCAACCCCCGCTATCCGACACCTTACTTATTCGAATTAGGCTGGACCTATACTTTGATAGGGCGCTCTACCGAGGCGGTTGCCACGCTGCAGGAAGTCATCAGCCGCAGCCCTAATCATTTGACTGCTCAAGGTGTCCTAGCTATCAGCTATCTGGCTCAGTGGTCCTTTGAACAAAGCCCTCATGCTCAGACGCTGGGGCAGGCTTTGATGACAGCCCAACGGGTCATCGCCCTCAATGATGCCTTCCCCATAGGCCATGCGATACTGGGTTCAGTCTACCTGTGGCAAAAGCACTACGAGCAGGCCATTGCTGAAATGGAGCGGGCTATCGCCCTTGCTCCGAACTTGGCCGGTGGCTATGCGTTTCTCGCTGAGGCGCTGGGCCGAGTCGGTCAGTCGGAGGCGGCGCTTAGAATGATCGAGCAGGCGTTGCCCCGCAAACCTGTTATCCTAGACGGGCACTTAAGCAACGTGGGCGCTGCTTACTATCTGGTCGGGCGTCCTGAAGCGGCCATTGCTCCCTTGAAACAATATCTTGCTCGTTATCCCAACCAATTGGGTGCTCACCTGACCCTGGCGGCGGTCTACAGCGAATTAGGCAAAGAGGCAGAAGCTCAGGCTGAGGCGGCAGAAGTGCTGCGGATCAACCCTAAATTTTCGCTAGAAGTTCACAAAGAGAGAGTGCCGATCAAAGACCCGGCGACATTAGAGCGGCATATTACGATGCTGCGCAAGGCGGGGCTCAAATAAATGAAGAATGAAAAATGATCAATGATGGGCCGAACTTCTTTATCCCCCTCACCCTAGCCCTCTCCCATCCGGGAGAGGGAATTTTCTGAGGAATGACGCACCGCACGAGGTTTCGTTGAAGAGCACTATAGGTTAGGGCAAAAGTGCCAGCCAGCGATCAGCAGACATCACCCACTGTGTCATCCCCTGCGTGTGCCGCTTTTGACACACGCCGCTCTTGTGTACCAGTTGGACCGCCACTGGAACCTGTAGCTTGTGCTGGAAGTACACCAGGCTGGGAACGAGTTCTGAGTCAGTTGCTTTGCACTCAATCAGGCACACCGCCCGCCCGCGCTCTGTAATCACAAAGTCTACTTCGCGTTTTTCTTTGTCGCGAAGAAAGCGCAGGTCAAGGTCTTTCACGCCCATAGCCTGCCACAGACGGATGGCTTTCAACAGATGCAGAGCAACGAGATTCTCAAATCGCCGCCCTTCATCTTCGATTTCGGCCCAGTCAACGAGATACGCTTTGGTTTCTTTGCGCAAGGTCCGCGCTAAGCGTCCGGTGAATGGAGACACGCGAAACAGGTAGAAAAACTGTTCGAGGAGCACTACCCAGTCTCGCACCGTTTCAAAGGCAACGCCTACGTCTTCTCTGAGGGCGTTGACCGACAGAAGACTGCCAATCCGGTCTGGGAGCAGATGCGTCAGGTGTTCCAAGAGGGAAATTTCTCGAATAGCGCTGGCGTCGCGAATGTCTTCCCGCACCAAGAGAGTCTTCCGCTCGGTAGACCACAGGTTGTAAAACTCCTCGCTTCCGCGCGTGAAGGGCTCTGGAAAGCCGCTGAAGCGAAAAAGCTGCTCGTACTGGTCGCGGCGCTCTGGTGACGCATCCGAGGGGCTCTCCAGGCCGTGCTTGAACTCGGCGAAGCTGTTGAGCTTGCCACTGAGTTCTCCCACACTTAACGGAAAGAGCGGAACACTGAAATAGCGCCCCAGCAGACTATCTCCTCCTTTCTTAAAAAGGTCCAACCGCCCACTGCCAGTCACGAGAAAGCGGAATTCTTTCTGGTATTGATCGTACAGCCCCTTTAGATAGTTCTTCCAGCGTGCATACTTGTGAATCTCGTCAAAGACGACGAGGAACGGCTGTTGGAGATTGCGGTTTTCTTTTTCCAGAAACTCCGGGTCCGTCAGAATCTGTTTTTGATGGGCTGGGGTGTCCCAGTTCAAGTAGCGACTTTGCGCAAAGCGTTGCTGATAGCTTTGTGCGAGGGTTGTTTTCCCGACCTGACGCGGACCGCTTACAAACGCCATCTTGTTGAACTGGGTGATGATGCGCTCTAGGAGAGAGGTAGCAGTACGGTCTAGCATTGTGCAATTTTTAGACCGAAGTCGAAAAAAGTCAAGACTTTTTTCGACTTGACTCGAAACTCCCCCTTCCCAAGCTTTCGTTTTATGCTAGGGGAAGGGCTTCAGCTACTTTTATCGATGGAGGTAGTGCGTGCTCAGTCCTTATCGTATTCTTGATCTCACAACCGAACGTGGTCTGCTGTGCGGGCAGATTCTTGGTGATCTCGGAGCTGACGTTATCAAAATTGAACCGCCAGGCGGTTCGCCGGCGCGTCGGCTCGGTCCCTTTTACCACGATGTTCCAGATGCCAATCGCTCGCTCTACTGGTGGGCGTACAATCGCAACAAGCGCAGTATCACCCTCAATCTCGATACCAGTGAAGGCAAGGCGATTCTCCGTCGTCTTGTTGCTGGAGCCCATTTTTTCATTGAGTCTGACAATCCCGGTGCGATGGCTGAGAAGGGATTGGGATACTCGGACCTTGAAGCGCTGAATCCGGGGCTAGTGTATGTCTCTATTTCCGCGTTTGGTCAGGATGGACCCAAGGCGAGTTACGCTGATAGCGATTTGGTGATCCTTGCCGCCGGTGGACCATTGGTTCTCACTGGTGATGATGATCGTCCGCCAGTGCGGTTGAGTGTCCCTCAAGCCTACCTTCATGCCTGCGCGGAAGCGGCAGTGGCGGCGCTGATTGCGAACCATGAACGCCAACGTTCTGACCGTGGGCAGCACGTCGATGTTTCGGCTCAACAAGCAGTTGCACAAGCGACACAAGCGATGATCCTTGCGGCTCCATTAGGCGAGGCCGAAGTTCAGCGTATGGCTGGTGGAGTCAAAATCGGTCCGTTGAATATCCGCCTCGTATGGCCCGCCAAGGATGGATATGTGGCGATTACGTTCCTGTTCGGCACCGCGTTCGGCCATTTCACCAAACGGTTGATGAACTGGGTCTACGAGGAAGGGATCTGCGACGAAGCGACGTGCAATACTGATTGGGTTACGTTTGGCGCCCGATTGTTTAGTGGAGACGGCTTGGCCGAATACGAGCGGCTCAAGGGTGTCCTTGAGGACTTCACCAAAACCAAAACAAAAGCGGAGCTGCTACAAGGCGCCCTCGACCGTGGATTGATCATGGCTCCGATCTCGCGAATCGACGAAGTGGTCAACAGTCCGCAACTGGCGGCGCGGCAGTACTGGTGTGAAATCGAGCACCCGGAGTTGGGAGAGAAATTCCGCTATCCCGGACCGTTTGTGAAATTCAGCGAAACCCCGATTGCCTATCGTCGTCGCCCGCCGCTCATTGGCGAACATAACCGCGAAGTGTACATAGGCGAGCTAGGAATGAGTGAAGATGAATTTGCCGGCCTCCAGCGCCAAGGCATTATTTGACGTTGTATAGGGAGTGATTCCATGACCAACACGCTACCACTGACTGACGTTAAAATTCTCGACCTCATGTGGGTGATGGCCGGCCCAGCAGGGACACGCATCTTGGCAGATTACGGTGCAACGATCGTGCGTGTCGAATCCTCCAAGCGTATCGACACGGCGCGAACACTCCAACCCTTCCATAGCCGTAAGCCAGGGCCGGACAGTTCCGCGTTGTATCAGAATCTGAATACGGGCAAGTTGGGGCTATCGCTGGACCTCAATAACGAACAGGCGCGCGACATAGTCCGCGATTTAGTCCGTTGGGCGGATGTGGTAACCGAGTCATTCTCGCCGAGGGCGATGAAGATGTGGGGGCTTGATTATGAGTCGTTGCGCAAGATCAAGCCCGACATCATCATGATTAGTTCGTGTCTCATGGGACAGACCGGACCGATGGCGAAGTTTGCCGGGTTTGGTAATCTTGCCGCAGCAATTTCCGGGTTCTTTAACTTGGCGGGCTGGCCGGATCGCCCACCAGCGGGCCCGTTCAGTGCCTATACCGATTACGTGGCTCCTCGCTTCACCGCGTTGTCGATCCTGGCCGCGCTCGATCATCGTCGTCGAACGGGACAAGGACAATATATTGATCAATCCCAAGCTGAGGCAACTCTGCATTTTCTTACCCCTGCTTTGCTCGACTACACCGTGAATGGTCGGGTGCAAGGCGCAACAGGCAATCGCGACCCCCACATGGCTCCACACGGAGTCTACCCCGCTGCGGGCATGGACCGGTGGGTGGCGATTGTGGTTGAAACCGAGGAACAATGGCGGGCATTGTGCGAGGTGATGCAACGACCTGATTTACTCCGTGATGAACGATTTGTGACACGGGACGCGCGCCTCGTCCATCAGGACGAACTCGATGCACAGGTGTCAACCTGGACGAAAACGCTCGACCAGTTCCGCATTTAAGCCCTGCTTCAGGCGCGTGGAGTTTCAGCGGGAGCCGTGAGCACAACGCATGAAGTGTACAAAGACCCGCAATTCACCCATCGTGAACACTTTGTCCAAATCGAACATCCCACTTATGGTCACACCACGGTTGAAGGCTCTCGTTTTCGCCTGTCTCGTACGCCAGCTCAGGTCAAACGTTGCGCGCCAACCCTTGGCCGTGACAATCAGTATGTGTTGGAAACGATTCTTGGATATAGTGAGGAGAAAATTAGTGACCTTGCTGTGGCGGGGGCACTAGAGTAGAGACGAGTTCCTGTACCGCCCGCTCGAACTCCTCCTCATGATCCTCACGGGGTTTTGTTTCCTCTAACTCCTCTTTCATTTCTCCAACCTGTTGCCGCCAGCGTGCCAACGCTTGCGGATCAAAGAAGAGGCGAGTCGTGTAGTGCTCTGTGCAATCTTCATTCAAGAAAATCACTGTCAACGCTTCTTGCCGCAGCAACTTGCGCAGGATTTCAGCGTCGGCACCTTGCCGCGGGTTGAGATAGAACGTTCCGCCGGTGGGCGGACCGAACGTGGGATGCAGTTGGTAGGTGACGATCACCACCCACGTCTCCTGTGAACTTTGCCAAGTGGAGAGGTCAATCGTCAGCGGGAGTTGCGCATCAAGAAAAAAGTCGAGCAGTTCGACTCGCACAACGAAGGCCAACTCGTCAGTGCCTGAGCGGTCAATAAATCGCGGAGAATACAAGGGCTCTTCACGGAGGACACTCCAACTTTCCTTGTTGATGACAATGCCCATCTGTGCCATAGCTCATCCTTTATGATTGACCTACGCTAACGCATCAATCATACATACATTGAGGGCGGGAGGAACGTATACATGGCGAACGCCGAGATCGTGGCAATTGGATCGGAATTACTCCTCGGACAAATCGTGGATACCAACTCCACATGGATGGCCCAGCGGCTGACCGCATTAGGGGTGAACTTGTTCCACAAATCTGTGGTGGGTGACAATCCTGAGCGCATGAAAGAAGTACTCGCCCGTGCGCTCGAACGGTCCGATGTGGTGATTACCAGCGGCGGCCTGGGACCAACACAAGACGACCTCACGCGTGAGGCGGTGGCAGAAGTCACCGGACGGAAGCTCGTGCTCCATCCGCCGTTCCTTGAACAAATTGAACATCGATTCCGCACGCGTGGCTTTATTATGACCCCGAACAACGAGCGCCAGGCGTACATGCCCGAAGGGGCGATTCCGGTCAACAATCCCAACGGGACCGCACCCTCGTTCATTGTGGAAGATCCACGCGGCAGTATCTTCGTCCTCCCTGGAGTCCCGTTTGAGCTGAAATGGTTGTTCGATAACGAGGTGGCTCCGTATCTCCGTCGCAAATTCTCTTTGTCTGAGATTATTACCTATCGCCTGCTCAAGGTAGCGGAACTCGGTGAGAGCCGGGTGGACGATCTTATGGGACATCTCATTGCCAACTCACAGAATCCGACAGTTGGGGTGTTGGCCCATCCAGGCCAGGTTGATATTCGCATCGCGGCGAAGGCTGCGACTAAAGAAGATGCGTTACGTCTTGTTGAGCCGGTCGAAGTTGAGGTACGACAGTTGATCGGCAAGCATATTTTCGCGGTTGATGAAGAGACGATGGAGGATGCCGTCGGAAAGCTACTGCGCGAGAAGAATAGGACAATTGCCGTGTGTGAAGACCTGACAGGAGGACTGATCGCCGAGTGCTTGCAGGACTCCGACTCCGAACGTTTCCGGGAAGGAGTGATCAACAACGGTCAGACACCGTTACGGCGACTGTTGGCATTCTCACGCCAATCCTCACGAATGGAAGAGTTGTGGGACAAGCCGCAACAGTTGGCGGAGGAACTCGCATGGGCCGTCCGTGCGCAAGCGAGCACTGACTTGGGATTGGCACTGTACTCACTTCCTGATCTCACTGACCGTTCTGAAAATCTTGCACGAGGGCAATCGTTCATTGCTATTACTGACGGTACAGGATTCAAGCATCGCCATTACAACATGGCTGGTCGTGGCCGGCCCGACCGCACCCGCATGAGCTTTAATGCCCTTGCGCTGGTTCGGTTAGCGTTGCTGGAGGGTATGGCGTAGATCTGGATGGTGGGCAACGCCTCACGTATTCCCAGCCTCCGCAACTGTCAATGAAAGCAGACACCCTTTGGCCTTTCCCTTTTTGTGGCTATGGGGCATAAACTTTGTAGCTGAGCCTGAACTGACGAGAAAAAGCCTGAAGTCCTGGGAAGATCGAAAGTGGCAGTTCTGGAAAGGTGGCCGTGCTGTACATCGGCATGAAAACTGCTCTACAATTGCTTTTTGATCGGAGCAGGTTCTGAGGAGGCGAAAGACGAATGGCTCAAGCGATGGGGGAGATTCTGGAGCTTATCCAAGCATGTGCCTCTGGCGATCCCGAATCTCGACGCCGATTCCAGGATGAGTACGGGGAGGATATCTACAACTTCCCCGTCAAAATTTATCGCACCCCTCTTGAGGAGGCGGGTGACTTCTACGTCTACGTCTTTGAGAACGATCGCCTCTTCTCGCGCATGGCAACGTTTGCGGGTCGCAATAACATCCAATTTCGCACCTTCCTCTCGTACTACGTCCTAAAGCATCTTTTCTTGGAATGGAGGCGGACACAAAAAGAACTGGAAACGGTTTCCCTTTCGACACCACTCAGCGATGCAAGTGAAGGGGGACGGGTCCTCGAAGACATCTTGCCCGATCAGGCTCAGGAATCTGAAGAAACCATAGAACCGGAGGGGGCTGAAACCAGCGAGATATGGAATACGTTGGATCCAGAAGAGCGGCTGGATCTCAAATTACTTTCGCTGATCGAGTGTGATTTGACCCTTGATGATACTCGCCTCCTGGCAAAGACGGCTGGGCGTTCAATTCAAGAAACGCTGGCCCTGGTGGCTGAGGTGCAGGAAGGGCTGAAACGCAAAGATGAACGAGTATCGCAATTGCGAGATGATCTTGATTCAGTATGGGGATGGATTTTGTTACGGCAAAAAGAGTTGCAAGAAATTAATGAGAAAATTCGTCGTATGGGAGAGGTGCGTAGTGCTACGGGAGAAAAATTGCTCCAGAAAAAACAGGAACTTGAGCAAGCTCTGACGAAACGCTACCGCCAAAAAGAAAGAACGATTGAAGAAATGCGTAGTTACAAACTGACCACCCCATACAAAGACATTGCCCGGCTCCTCAATCTGACTGTCGGCACGGTTTGCTCACGGGTTTTTCGCCTCCGCGAGCGTCTCTCACGCGAATTTGGGGAACCTATGGGGCGTTAGGAGCATATCTATGAGCACAAGCACTACCTGCCCAGCACCTATTCTCCTCTCCCAATATCTGGACAACGAGGTAGAAAGCAGTGAGGCTCAACAGCTGAGCAGTCATGTCGCTACGTGCTCTCATTGCCGCCCCCAACTCCAGCAACTAGATCGGGTGAATGGAGGGATGAAGGCTATGTTGAGCAAAATTTCTACTCCACCAACTCCTGAGCAAACCTCATCGGATGCCTGCCTTTCGCCAGAAATCGTGGTTGGATATGTTGATCGTCTGCTTTCGCGTGAGGAATCTCTCGAAGCAGAGAAACACTTACAAACCTGTGATTGGTGTTTGCAGGAAGTTACTGAAGCTACGCGAATGACCATCGCGCTAGCAGCCCCAAACCGCGTACCAGTCCCTGATGCGCTCAGGCAAAAAGTGGTGGCCTTGTGGGAACCGTCACGGGTAGAAAAAGCGACTGCGGCGCTCTCGCGCTTGGTGGTTCAGGTAGCAAAAAAAGGCCTGGCCTTGATTGAGCAACACCTTGTGCCGCCATTTATCAACGTAGAAGAAATGTTGGCTCCGGCAGGGGCCTATCGTACTGCCGAAGGTCCAGCAACGTTAGCTCTGAACATCAAAACCGAACAGACGGAAATCCGTGTGACTTCAGTTCAGGAAGGAGAAGGGATGTCTCTGCGTATGACGTTTCTTGATCCTGCCCAAGAAGTCCTGTCCGGACAACGGGTCTTTCTACGGCAGCAAGGACGCCCGATCTTTTCCGCAAAGACCGACCAGCAAGGCATGCTGCGGACACCGCATTTAGAACCTGGAACATACGAAATCGACTGTCCAGGAACCCAGGCTGTTTTTGCCTTGGAGGTCCGCTCATAAGTGCTGAGAGAGCAACGACGTGCGAACACTCTCCCAGGGGAGAAGCGATGCAGTCTACTGCACAACCTCCAATCCATCTCACCATTCTGCGAAGGGGCGACACCAATATCGTTGACCTTGATGAGGTGGATGCCCTGATTCCTCGTAGCGAGACGCAAGTTGACGGGGCTTTTCTGCAAGAACTCGCGGCGGAAGTCGTGCGCTTGACCGCCCCTGGATATAGCCGTGGAGACAGCTTCGATTTTCGCGGCAGCTTATCGCAAGGACCTGACGCGGCGGTACAAGATTTACAGCGCATTGGCAGTCTTATTTATTCCCATCTGTTGACTGAACCGGCCCGCAGAAAGCTCCGGACCGCAAACCCTTGCGATCTCTACCTGCGACTCGATGAGCAGTTGATTCACGTCCCATGGGAGCTATGTCACGACGGGAAAGAATTTCTGGCGACCAAATTTCATGTTGGTCGCCAGGTCATTACTGGTTACCCGATTCCAGTTCCGGCGGCGAAACGGAAAGTCATCGGGACATTGCGTGTGCTCCTGGTTGTCGATCCGACCGAGAGCTTACCGGAAGCAGGTAGAGAAGCAGAACAACTGTCTACCCTGCTCGATAATATTGCTGGGGTGGAAGTAACACTGATTGGTGGGCGCGGAGCACGGAAAGTGCCCCTGCTTGCGGCCTTGCAGGATCATGATGTCGTTCATTTTGCTGGACATAGTTATTACGATCCTGAGAACCCGAGTCGCAGCGGATGGCGGTTGGCTGAGGGCGTCCTTACGGCTGGTGAACTGAGCAAACTGACAACTCCACCCTTGCTGGTGTTTTCCAACTCCTGCCAAGCTGGAGCAACCAGTGGCTGGGAAAGTGGCTATCACTACGAAGGTCAAGCATTTGGCATCGGCAGTGCCTTTCTGCTTGCTGGTGTGAGGAACTACATTGGGACTTTCTGGGTGGTCCATGACGAGGAAAGTGCGCTCTTTGCAGCGACGTTCTATCAGGGAATTGTCTCTGGACTGACTCTAGGAGAAGCCCAGCTCAAAGCCCGGCATGAGATCATTCGTCAACGGGGCTGGAAGAGCCTGACCTGGGCCAGTTACATGCTCTATGGAGATCCGGCCTTTACGTTGTTCACTCCGGAAGAGCAGCCATCATCTCAGGTGGACACTCGGAGTCCGTACCCGACTGCCATCGTACAACGAGAGCCGACCCTTCCGCAGCCTGTTTTTGCAGAACCAGTGCGCCGATTCGTCTTTCCTCATAATCAGACGATAAAAATCGTACTCTTGTGTCTCGCGTTCTTAGTCGTTGGGGTACTCTTTTCACATCTCTCTCCTCCTTGGCGGCTGTCGGAAAAAGCTCCGACGGATGCACTACAGGTTGACTACGAAAATGCTTTTGCGAATTTTCGTAATGGCGAAGTGATGAAGGCCCTGGCAACCTTTCAGCGGATGGTGGTGATGCCAACAAATACGCTTGGTCTTGGTTACGATGGACTTGCCGCGATTTACTTCACGAAAGGACAACTCTCCGAAGCAAAGGCAGCGATCCAGAGAGCTTTGGCAGGAAACCAGCAACGGGTGGTTGCTCTGTTAACCCAGGGAGACATCGCCTTTTCGATGGGAGAGCGAGAAAAAGCGATCGCAGCCTACCTTCAGGCAACGCAGAGTGACAGTAAGGATAAGTGGCAAACTACCCTTGCCTATAACGCTTTAGGTGTGAGCTACGCGTTGGCAGGAGCAACGGAAAAAGCCCGGAGCGCTTTTACCAGAGCTTTTCAAGAAGATCCACAGAGCGTAGAGGCTGCCGGCAATCTAGGGTATCTGACTTGGGCAGAAGGAAATATCACAGAAGCAACGCAATGGTTTGAAAAGGCTCGTGCGTTGCAACCCGATGACGAACTTACGCGGATCTTTCTGGAGTGGATAACAGCAGACGGGATGCCGCGTATGGATCTGGTACGCAACGAAAAGATTCTAATCGTGCCTTTCAGTCTCGGTGGTGGCAATCTCCGAAGGCTGGGAGAAGGAGAGGCGCTTGCCTGGCGCTTGGCGACTGGACTCTCTGCGACCTTCCCGGTTGAGATGGCGAACCGAGAGATCATTCCGGATATTGCCCAAGAAGATCCTGGACGCATATTAACTGTCGTTCGGACGCTCGCAAAAGAAAAAGGTGCGACCTATATCGTTGGCGGTGAGTTCCAACGCCTGGTTCTGCAGATCAATGTCTATGGACAAATCGCCAGTACGGAAAAAGAGGTGACCCAGCGACTGAGCGTCACGCAGGAAGGGAGCAAGGCTGCGATTGCTACTGCCGCACAGGAACTGGCCAGTGAAATTTCTCAGTATATAGAAAAACAGTAGGAGACCCCATGAACCCCGTGAACCGTATTGCCAGCGTTGTCGTTGTGTCGTTGTTTATCGTTGCCATCACACCGCTTATGCGAGATGTAGCGGTTAGTCAGGCGGGAAAGGTACCGGTGGCCTTGCAAGATTTTGCCAGTCAGAACAGCGGGGCCGCACGCTGGGATTTTTTAAGGAAGGTAAATGGTCCGTCCAGTGATCCGATCAGTAATGGGTTGATGGAGCGCCTGACAAAAGCGTTGGACAAGACTGATTCTCTTGCCGTTGTAGAAAGCCCAACTTTTCGTGGACCGAAGGTTCCTGGGTTTCCACCAGACACCACATCCACCTCCGGATCAACTATTGCTCTTGAAGCGCCGCGTTTTATCGTTTCCTGTTCAGCAACGATGAATGGCGATCTCGTCACCATCGAAGTGCGGTTGATTGATCCTCAGACCAAACGACTCATCAAAGCGACAACTGTGGAAGGGCGACCGGAAGACCTGAGTCAGGAGATTGGTGGGATATTAGGGACTCGCCAAGGGGTGAGTACCATCGGGCACGAAAGTGCGGCCGAACAAACGCTGCGTACCGCCATTGCCAAAGCCGCTGCCTGGATTGGCGCCAATACGCTGGAATCGGTCATTGTGAAGGCGGTGACGATGAAAGTGAAAGAAGGTCCTTCCCTGCAAAGTGCAACGCTCGCAACCGTGCGACAGGGAACAGTGCTGACAAAAGTCGGTCAAGATGGCGAGTGGATTCGTGTTCGCCTGGAGAGTGGGGATATGGGGTGGGTATACCGGGAGTTAGTTGAGTAAGGGGTGGCCAGGTTGACAGTAAGGCGACACTGACAGAATAATTCTCGCCAATGAAGAACGCCTCCAGCAGTTTGGAGGCCTATGACTACTTCTTGCGCAGCTTGGAGTTCGGGGAGAGGCCCCTCACAAAAGAAACCACCGTGCAGGCCCGGCAAATGTGTGAACGAGCCCTTGAGTTCGATCGGCGATATGCCGCCGCGTATGCGCGCTTAGGTTTCACCTACTGGCTAGAGTGGTTCCGGTGTGGAGGACAGGATGAGACCCTAGGGCGAGCTACTGAGCTGGTGCAGAAGGCGGTGGCCTTGGATGAATCCTTGCCTGGAGCCTACGTGAGCCTGGGTTGGGTCTATTTGCTAAAAAACAGCATGACCAAGCCCAAACTGAAATGGAGCGGGCCATTACGCTCAATCCTAACTTTGCTGGTGGCTATCAGGGTCTGTCGTTCGTGCTCCACAGTAGCGGGAAGGCGCAGGAAGCCATCCCTATAGCGGCGAAGGCCGTACGTCTAGATCCTCAGAACTTGAACGTCTTGAACGGATTAGGTCAAGCCTACGTTTCCGCAGGGCAGTATGAGGAAGCCAGCGCTATTTTCAAGAAAATTCTTGCGCGTAACCCTGATGATTGGGCCGCCCGCTGGGGCTTAGTGGTCATCTATAGTGAGTCAGGAAGGGAGAGGGAGGCCAAGGCGGAAGGGGCAGAAATTTTGCGGATCACCCCCAACTTCTCGATAGAAGAGTGGAAGCGGAAGACTTTCTACAAAGACCAAGCGAAAGTAGAGCGTTGGGCTGCCGCCCTGCGAAAAGCAGGACTCAAGTAAATGCGGAATGATGAACGGGTGAATAGGATATAGGCTATAGGCTGTAGGCTAAAGGGGAAGGACATGAAGAATGATGAGTGAAGAGTGAGGGAATAGGCTGAAGGCCATAGGCTAAGGGGAAGGCGAGAGCGATGCTGAAGCCGACAGGCTGCATCAGATGACCTCTAGCGTGAATGTCCGAAACTGGCGAATGAGGCGAAAGTCTTCCCCATTCCGCGTGACTACTGTAGCCCCCAGAGAACGACCGCTGAGTGCAATCAGAATATCATTGAGCAAACCACGAGCGAGCTTGTCTCGCCATTGTGGTGCCGTCTCAACCAAAGTTCCCACAACAGCCCCTACCTCCTTCCAAACGCCATGACTCGGCGTCACGATACGTCCGGCGAAAGGTGCGGGCTCCGGCGATGAGTTTCTGAATCACAACCGAACTGAAATGGGTACGAGGAATATCGCGAATGTAGCGAGGACGGAGTTCTCGTGCAAAGTCTTCATCCCTGAGTACGGTAATGTAAACGCTTGTGTCAAAAAGAAAGCGGGCTGCCATTATTTAGCCCACACGTCATGAAAATCAGGGGCCTTTCCTGCCACACGATCAAAGCCGGCAGCCACTTCTTTACGGAGGGTGACAAGGTTGATAGCCTCGCGGATGGTCTCCGCCTCGCTATCTTTCCGCAAAATCTTTTGTGCTCGTTTTAAGGCTCGGAGATCGAGCAGAACCTGTTTCTTCACTAATTTACTCATAGATGTCCCCGTCCAGAAAAGTTTGTTTTTACCTTCCCCAAGTACGCTTGGTGAGAAAGAAAAACAAGGTGTTTGTGATGATTGACAGCCAGGAGGCAGAAACAGAATAATTATTTCCGTGTGTGCAGACTCTAGCAAAATAGTACCCACCGAGACCTGCAAACTTGCCGCCATTATGTTCACTGACATCGTCGGCTTTAGCCGCTAGCTGGGGGCCCTCGCTGTATGCAGCCAAAAGATCCTTCACTGCGCTGCGCTCCGTCCAGAATGACATCTCTCGATGGCTTGAGGTCTGAAAACGCACTTTGTGTCTGTGAGTGCTCTATCCTTACGTCACCGGATCCGATTGTGACGGGGGTTCATTCGGTGGGGTGATCGACTGCAACATGGCAGTCAATTTGCTGAGTTGTGGTGGAACGGTAACGGAATAGTAGACATTGATACTATTGATGTCCTCCTGCAGGATTGCTCCTGCTTCTGGGTCTGGATCGAACTCGCTCAACTGAAAACGATGCTCTCCTGTGGCAAAGTCTTGGAGAAAACGGAGGAAGCCAGCAGAGCCAGGATACCGTTTGGTGAGTTGAATCCGTTTCTTCGTTTCCACGTCTGGCGGTTTCTCCTCTCGTCTACGCTCGCGTCCGAAGCGGCGTTCCCGCTCGAAGAAATAGAAATAGACTGTCAGACTCACGTCACTGCAACTCTGGTATGACCATTGAATCGTGGCTTGGGTTTCTATTCCCTCTGAGAAATCTCGTGGTCGTGTTGTGATGCGATACGGCTTGCCCGCACATGAAATAGTGAGAATGGTCTGGTCTTCCAAGAACGGCGTGACTCCTTCGATGTCTGAGCGCCGTCCGGCTCGCACCTGTACGGCATACGAGAGATTACTGGCGAGCAGGGGCTTGAGTTGCTTCTCATCTTCGAGGGCTTTCGTGACATCCGGAGAGAGGACAACTTTTTCTCCTAAGGGACCAGCACCGCTGAGCAAGGGTTTGAGAAATTGCTCCATGAAAATGCCGACTTTTCCGCCAGGGCCGTAGAGGGCGGCGAGCCGTTCCGCTGGGGGAAGACCAGCAAGAGGAGTCAGGACATTCTCAGTCCAGGCTTTTTGCACATACATCCCAGCTTGTTCTAACACGAGGTTCCACACATAGCGGATGGGGTCTTCGAGTAATGGGAATATGACATTCGCTTCAGCGGGATTCGCAGACCCTCCACCCCCTGACAGTTGAGTGGCTAGGAGCAGGGCGCGCTGGACAGGGTTGGCCGATTCTTCTGGAGGTTTTCCTTCTGCGAACGCGTCCTTTACCAAAGTGAAGGACGCCTCGGATAGGGTTGGTTTCTGCAAGCGCTCGTGGATCTGCTTGAGCGCCTCCATGTACGCTTGTTTTTGTTCACTGGCCGCATACGTTTTCAGCTGGCTTGTCCATGGTGGGAGGTTAACCTCTCCGCTTTCTGGAGAAATCCAGGATGACACGTTTGTCCAAGCATCGGCCAGGACACGTTGGTAAGGGGACTCGTCACTAAGAAAGCGATTCGCCAGGGTCATCCGTCGGTCTGACCCTTTCCACCGGGCCGCTCCCTGGGGGAAGTCGATTAAGAAACGCTGCCATTGACTCAGACAATCTGTGATATGTTGCTGGCGGAAGGTGCGAAGTTGGGGGTTGACATCGGGAACGGCGTCTTGGATCTGCTGGAGCAGCGCGGCGATTTCTTGTTCCCAGGCTTTCTTCGTGCAAGCCGCTTCAATTTGTGGAATGGCAACGGTGGTCAGGGGGGGAGGAAGTTCCCAATACTGCTCATAAGTAATAGGGGGAGAACGCCGATTCACCCACGACAATAAGCGATCGAAAGTAAATTGTCGGGTAGAGAGCAGTGTTTGCAGCCGGCGATTATCTTCGAGCAAATCTTGTTGCAAGGCGTCTTTGGTTGAAGGTTGCCAGAGGAGATAAGCAAGGTAAGTAGATTTGAGCTTTTCAATGTTTGTTTTCGGTGGGAGCGGGTCACGCTGAGGATTGAGCATGAGCGCATAGTCGGGTTGTAAATCGTCCGCCACAGGTTCGGGACAGCCTGAAGCCGAAGAACAGTATTGACCGAGCTGCACGCGCCGAGCCAACAATAACACGAGCGGGAGCGTATCCTCACTAGTCTGAACCGTACGATCGAGTTCGGCATTGAGGGGGATGAGCACTTGCGTCTGGAAATGTTGTAGGTACTGTTGTCGTAATTCTTCCTCAACCTGAAAACTTTTAGTGAACCAGAGTGTCTGCCACCGCGAACGTTGGTGGTTCTGTGTCGCGAGGTCATGGATGGTCTTGCGACAGATTTCGGCGCTCTCTAACGCGGGTTGTGAAGGAACGCGTGCTTCTGGGGCTGGGCAGTGGGACCTATCAACAGAAGCGACAATCTGGCGATCAATACTAGAAGCACGGACGAGGGCCAAGGAACCAAAGAGTAACAAGCTGACACTGATACTCACAGCAAAAAAGCGGGAGAACCCTCTGCGGCGCTGTTCACGAGCAGTGGTCGCGACTAACCCACGATCACGGGGGAGAATCGTCAGGAAAAGATCATGGAGAAAATAATGGGCATTGCTCGCTTCGCGAGATGGCGTTGCTTCTGGCACTTGCAGTTGCCGGCGCAGTAACGAGAACGGAGCCCCTTCTTGATGGGCACTGATAAAGAAAATGCCCCGAAAACGGAGAGTGTGGTAGCGAGTGTCAAAGTTGAACAGCGGCTTCGCAAATGCGAGGATTGCAGACTGAAGAGCTTTGAACTCTTCTGGGAAACAGAAAATCGGCTGCTTAAGTGATTCAGGTATTTTTCCATCGAGCAGCGAGAGACGAAAGCGGTGGAGTCGATCGTAGATCGTCTGTAAGCCTTGACTGAGCCGTTCAAGCGTTTCTTCGCCACGAGCGATAGTGACACCAGGTGTCGGAGAGGCTGGAGGATCGTCAACATAGCCGATCACTTCAGCTTGGACACGAGAGGGGAGCGGGGTAAAAAACGCGGTGAAGCCCTCAATTTGGTCGCATTTGTTGATAACGAGATAGATGGGGAAATCGCACCCTAACTCCTGAACTGCCTCTTCTATACGTTCTCGCAAGCGGCTCCCATCCGCGCGTAGTTTTTCTTCCGACTGGGCTGCGAGAGTATCGGCAGCAACCGTCACAAGCAGACCGTTGATCGGTTCATGTTCACGATGGCGACGGAGTAGTCGGAGGAGACGGTACCATTCGGCACGGTCGCGGGCTTTGTCGTCCTGTGCAACATAGCGGCTACTGGTATCGAGAATGACGGCAGTGTTGGAGATCCACCAGTCGCAATTTTGCGTAGTGTCGCCACCCGACGGAGTAATAAGCGGAGAAAATAAATTCGCGCCTCTCAGGGCGGTTGTTTTTCCTGGCTGTCCTTCTCCAATAAGCAGATACCAAGGAAGGACATACAGAGGGTCTTCTCGCCCTTTTAGCTGCGGTAATCCTTTCAGCGTCTGGAGGGCTTTCAGGAATTTCGCCTGGAATTCCTCTGGGCTCTCTTGTCCGGCGGCAACGTATTCGGAGCCAGGTTGCTTGAGAAAATAGCGTTCACGCAGGCGGGGGACACCGTAGCGGATGCCGAAAAAAAGACCAACG